>ENA-ORCQ01000075-ORCQ01000075.1-marine-metagenome-genome-assembly--contig:-NODE-75-length-86353-cov-4.310098_pt1 | contig 86353 bp, 71 predicted proteins | sample MGYA00237780_ERZ508510 | MGnify/ENA primary metagenome ERZ508510 (study PRJEB26181, sample SAMN06268981) | marine metagenome | isolation source: Tt an E2 anaerobic enrichment on eucalyptus from sediment...
AAGGCATGAAATATCCGATTCACTTAGGTGTTACCGAAGCCGGTGAAGGTGAAGACGGAAGATTAAAATCTGCGGTAGGTATAGGTGCTTTACTTGCCGATGGTATTGGTGATACCATCAGGGTTTCGCTTACTGAAAAACCAGTTAGAGAGATTCCTGTGGCAACAAAGCTGGCCCAACATTTTAACAGTTACCTTAACCATGAAGAGATAACTGCTCCTTTAATTGCCCAGGGTAATCCTTTTGAATATGAAAGACGTTCAACCCGCCCTGTGCTTAATATGGGAGGGAAAGAGCTACCAGTGGTAATTGCAGATCTTGGAGAAAGAAGTCTGAGTGAAATGATACCGATCAGGGGAAAGTTGATTCCTGACTATTTTCTTTCAGGCAATAAAATATTAGATATTAAAGGGGAAGAATACCCTGTTATTACACTTGAAGAATATCTTTTTGAAAGTACCCGCTGGGGAAGGATGAAGTTTATCCGAACTGATAAAATGGAGTTCGACCGTTTTATGAAATTGCATCCCGAAATCATCACAAAATTAAAGCAGACAAGAAAAACCGTATTAATTCTTGAGAGTTTTAATAAAAATCCAATGGCAGAATTGAGAGCATTTTTTATGGCTCTTGAAGCACATATTTGGAAAGTGCCGGTAATAATTTACCGAAAATACAATGAAGCTCAACTGGAAGATCTGCAAATAAAATCTTCTGCTGATTTGGGAGGTTTATTCCTTGATGGTTATGGAGATGGCATTTGTCTCTCAAACGATAGTGAGAACATCACATTTACAGAATTGAAGGATCTTGGTTTCGGAATTTTGCAGGCAAGCAGAATGAGGGTTTCTAAAACAGAATTTGTTTCCTGCCCGGGCTGCGGCCGTACCCTATTCGATTTGCACGAAACCACTTTGAAAGTTAAAGAACATTTTAAGCATCTCGACCATTTAAAAATTGGTATTATGGGTTGTGTAGTAAACGGACCGGGTGAAATGGGTGATGCAGATTACGGTTTTGTTGGAACAGGAAACAACAAAGTAAATCTTTATAAAGGATTAAAACCCGTCAAAAGACATATTCCATACGAAAACGCAGTGGAAGAACTGGAACAGGTTATACGGGAAAATGGTGACTGGAAAGATCCGGTCGACTAATCCATTGCGGACATCTCGGTCATCAGGTTTGATAATAATTCCTGAAATTCCTGAATTTCTTTAATTTTTGTATTGGGAGAATAACTGATTTTGTGCGTTTTGCTATCCCTGGTAATTTCGATTACTTCATCACAACCATCAACGCAAACATTACACTCTGAGTAAGTTAGGGTTTTAAATGTATTAAAATTGAAAGAAGAAGAAATTAAGGTCCATTCTTCGATTGAAAGCGGTCTTTCCTTTTGTACGGTACCCTCATTTTCTCCGCATGGAATATGTCTCAGGTACTCAATTTTGGATAACGTTATTTTAATTTCCTCAAGGCCTGCGCACCAACCGCATTGCAATTTGTACTCTATTATGAAATCAGGTTCTAATTCAGTAATTGTATCGTTTTTGTTACAACCTGTAAAAAAGTAAACAAAAAGAATTAAGATAAACTGCTTCACAGGAAATTTCATATTTGTCAAATTTAAATTGATTAGTAGATATTTTAAGTTTATATTCTTCCGACTGTTATACATGATTAATTTAAACAGAAATAAGTTGCGTAAACGAAAAAAATCTTTCCCATACTCATTTAATTATTTTTTAAAAGGGTTATAATTCATAGCAAAATCTGTCTCATGGTTGTTTCGACAGGATTGATTAAGTTTGCTATCTAATTTTTGAAAAATCAAAACTTATGGCAAAAACATATTGGAAACCCGGAACAATTATTTACCCACTTCCGGCAGTAATGGTAAGTTGTGGAGAAAATGAAGAAGAATATAATATTATAACTATAGCCTGGACAGGCACAATAAACAGCGATCCTCCCATGTGTTATATCTCGGTTCGCCCGGGAAGACATTCTTATGATATTATCAAGCGAACAGGTGAATTTGTAATCAATTTAACTACAGAAAAACTTGCCCAGGCAACAGACTGGTGTGGTTGCCGTTCAGGAAGAAAGTACAACAAATGGAAAATGATGGGACTTACTCCATCGCCGGCAAAAATCGTTAAAGCTCCAATTATCTATGAATCTCCGGTTAATATAGAATGTCGTGTTAAAGACATCATCGAACTGGGTACGCATCATATGTTTATCTCCGACGTGGTAAGTGTTTCGGTTGATGACCAGTACCTTAACGAAGATAAAGCTTTTAGTTTTGCCAAAGCTGATCCCCTTATTTATAGTCATGGACATTATTTTGGACTGGGAGAAAAAATCGGTAAATTTGGCTGGACTGTAGAAAAGAAAAAGAAGAAAAAATAAAGAAAGTCAGAAGGCTGAAGTAAGAAGAAAAATATAATTTTGAAATTATGGCCACCTGTCTTGACTTGAAGGACATTATTTTGGAATATTTATGAAATTGCCCCTATACCCTGAAAATAAAAATCGATCCTGAACAATATTTATCCTGATTTGTAATTATTGAATCTTTCCAAATACTATTTTTGGAAACAATTTAAAGATGCATTATAATGAATAAATTTTTAGTAGTAATTTTTTTAATGAGTTTAGGAATGGTAAAAGCACAAGACAATCCGCTTTTAAAAGATTTTAACACACCGCACGAAACTGCTCCGTTTAATACAATTGAAAACGAGCATTTTTTACCTGCTTTTAAAGAGGCAATAAAACAAGGTGAAACAGAAATAGAAAAAATAAGGTCGAATAAAGAAACACCGACGTTTGAAAATACTGTAGTAGCAATGGATAAGGCTGGTCGTCTGTTGTCAAGAACGGCAGGAGTATTTTTCAATTTACTGAGTTCTGAAACCAACGATGAACTGCAAAAAATAGCACAGGAAGTTTCACCAATGTTAACAAAATTTCAAAACGACATTTATCTGGATCCCGTTCTTTTTGAAAGGGTTAAGAGAGTTTACAGTCAAATTGATAAACACCAGCTTACTCCCGAAGAAAAAACTTTAATTGAAAACAGTTATGTTGAATTTGTTCGAAAAGGAGCCAATTTATCAGAAAAAGATAAAGAGAAATTCAGGGAAATAAGTACGGAAATATCAAAACTTACTCTTGAGTTCGGAGAAAATGTACTGAAGGAAACCAATGCCTACGAACTACTTATTACAGAGAAAGACAAACTTTCAGGATTACCGGAAGGAACGCTGGAAGCAGCAGCAGGAAAGGCAAAAGCTAAAGGGAAAGAAGGTTGGTTGTTTGATATTACCATGCCAAGTTACCTTCCATTCATGAAATACGGCGATAACCGTGAACTTCGAAGAAAACTTTACATCGCGTACGGTTCAAAATCTTTTAAAGGAAATGAATTTGACAACCAGGATAACGTAAAGCGAATTGTTGAACTTCGGATTGAAATGGCAAAATTACTGGGTTATGATAATTACGCAGAATATGTACTGGAAAGAAGAATGGCAATGAGCCCTGAAGGTGTGTATAAACTTCTGGATGATTTGTATGATGCTTCGCACAAAGTTGCATTGGAGGAAAAAGCTGAAGTTGAAGCCTTTGCTAAACAAAATGGCTTCGAAGGCGAATTAATGCCATGGGACTGGAGTTACTACAGTGAAAAGCTGAAAGTTGAAAAATTTGATTTGAACGACGAAATGCTTAAACCGTATTTTAAACTTGAAAATGTTGTTGATGGAGTTTTTGGACTTTCTACAGAGTTATTTGGAATTACATTTAGAGAGAATAAAGATATTCAGGTTTATAACGAAGAGGTGACAGCCTATGAAGTTTTTGACGCAGATGGTAAGTTTCTTTCTGTTTTATATACCGATTTTCATCCTCGTGCAGGGAAACGCGGTGGTGCCTGGATGAATGATTTTAAGGGACAATGGAAAACAGACGGAGTAGATTCTCGTCCGCATATTACCATTGTTATGAATTTTACCCGTCCGACTGAAACAAAACCGGCCCTGCTGACTTTTAGTGAAGTAGAAACATTTATGCATGAGTTTGGTCACGCTTTACACGGAATGTTGGCGAATTCCACATACTCCAGTTTATCAGGTACAAATGTATATCGTGATTTTGTTGAGCTTCCGTCACAAATTATGGAAAACTGGGCTGTAGAAAAAGAGTTTCTCGACCGATTTGCAAAGCATTACAAAACCGGAGAAAATATACCTGATGAACTGGTTAATAAAATTGTTGCATCACAAAATTACCTCGCAGGATATCTTTCAATTCGACAGCTTAGCTTCGGGTATCTTGATATGGCATGGCACACACTTGAAAAACCTTACAAAGGCAATGTGAAAAAGTTTGAGGAAAAGTCCTGGGAAAGAACGCAAATTTTCCCATCGATTGACGAAGTTTGTATGAGTACTCAATTCGGACATTTATTTGCAGGAGGTTATGCTGCCGGTTATTATGGTTATAAATGGGCAGAAGTTTTGGACGCCGATGCTTTCAGCGTATTTAAAGAAAAGGGATTATTTAACAAAGAAGTTGCACAATCATTTCGCGAAAATATTCTGGAAAAAGGAGGCACAGAACATCCAATGGTTTTGTACAAACGATTTAGAGGACAGGAACCAACAGTGGATGCCTTACTGGAAAGAAGTGGACTAAAATAACATTTTGAAATAATCAATTTTAAAGGTCAATCATAAAAAATTTGATTGGCCTTTTATTTTGAAAATGGTAATTTAGGGCTCACATTTTTATCAACCAAAAACCGAAAAATGCATTTAACCCGGATTTCGTTATTAACGCATAAATTTCCGACAAAGGAACATTATCCTTTTTCCCTGCCCCTGCTTCAACAGACAAAAGAAATAAATTTTAATACACCCGTAACCATTTTTGCCGGAGAAAATGGAAGTGGAAAATCCACGCTGCTCGAAGCAATTGTTGAAGCTTGTGGAATTTATATCTGGCGAAATTCGTTAATTTCCAGACACAGTTATAACAAATTTGAAAAACAACTGCAACGCTTTATAAAGATAGGCTGGACGAATGGTATAGTTCCCGGGGCATTTTTTGGCTCCGACACTTTTAAAGATTTTACTTACTATCTGGAGCAATGGGCATCAACAGATCCCGGACAATTAAAATACTTTGGAGGTAAATCACTGGTTAGTCAATCGCATGGACAGTCGATGATGATGTATTTTAAATCACGATATAAACTAAAAGGGATATATTTTTTAGATGAACCGGAGACTGCGTTATCTCCAAAAAGTCAGCTGGAACTTTTGAAAGTTATAAAAGAAAATTCTGAGGCCGGACATGCGCAGTTTATATTAATTACTCATTCACCAATCCTGCTGGCTTGCGAAAATGCAACCATCTATAATTTTAATAAAATTCCATTGAACCGTATTGAATATAAGAATACGGAGCACTACAAGGTTTACAAAAAGTTTTTAATGGACAGGTAGAATCAAATATTGTATAAAAAGAATAGCACCACAAACTGCGGTGCTATTCTTTTTATAATTGAATCTGAATTTTTTTATGCTTCGATCATTTTCTGATACTCATCTGCCGACATTAAGTCTGAAAGTTCCGATGAATCAGAAATATTAATTTTAATCATCCAACCTGCATGGTATGGATCTTTGTTTACCAATTCAGGTTCATCTGCCAAAGCCTCATTAACTTCAGCAACTTCACCACCAACAGGCATAAATAAATCAGAAACAGTTTTTACTGCTTCAACAGTACCAAAAGTTTCTCCTTTGTCCAAAGTTTCACCTTCAGTTTCGATTTCCACAAAAACTACATCACCTAATTCGCCCTGAGCAAAATCGGTTACTCCAATGGTTGCAACATCGCCTTCAACACGAACCCATTCGTGATCCTGAGTGTATTTTAAATCTGCCGGAATATTCATATCAATGACTCTTAAATTTTGGTCAAAAATAATACTTTTTAATGAAAGATATGGTTATTAAAATAAAGCTTTTCAAAAATAGCTGATAATAATTCTTAATGCCACCCCAATAAAAATGAAAGTCATTTTGTATTATTGCAAAAATTTATTCGCATGTTCTCCGAAAAAGCAAATAATATCGAATCATTAATTCCGGTTGCAAAAAAGCTGGTTCAACATTTTCCCGAAAACAGGGTATTCGCATTTTACGGGAAAATGGGTGCCGGTAAAACTACTTTTATACAAGCAGTATGTAAAATACTTGGTTCAGAAGATAATGTAACCAGTCCTACTTTCGCCTTAATAAATGAGTACACTACTGATAAACTCAATTCCATCTTTCATTTCGATTTTTACAGAATTAAAGATATCGAGGAAGCATTCGATTTAGGTTATGAGGATTATTTGTACAGTGGAAGTTACTGTCTTATAGAATGGCCTGAAATGATTGAAACGATCTTGCCGGAAAATATTGTAAAGGTAAGGATTGAAGTTTCAGGGAATGGTTTGAGAAATATTTCAGCCAAAATTGTATAGTCCGGGATGAATTAACAATACGTTTGTTTAGAACCTGATTCCTCATTTTGAAATTTCAGCTTTAGAATGTAACTTGTTCACCGATAAAAACGAACAATAACCGGCATAAATCAAATGCGAAATGCAACCAAAGGAAGAATCAAAAGGAAAAGATCTGATTTCGAAAACAATGTTGATGCCCCAGGAAGAAATGCTTGAGGTAAAAAAAAGAGGCCAGAAAATTAAGATTGGTATTCCTTCTGATTATTCAAAGGTTGAATACAGGGTTCCTCTTACTCCACAGGCAGTTGATCTTCTTGTATCTTATGGTCATGAAATTCTTATTGAGACCAATGCAGGTCAGTCCGCCAGTTATGGAGATGAAGCTTATCGTGAAGTTGGCGCAATAATAGTTGAAGACAGTTCTCAGGTTTTTCAGTGTGATATTATACTCCGCATTTCCCCTTTTAGTAGCGATGAAATTGATAAACTCCGGGGAAACCAGGTAATTATCTCCAGTCTTCAACCACAAGCTCATTGCAGAGAAACAATTCAAAAAATGATGCAGAAAAAGGTTACTGCTATCGCTTTTGAATACCTTGAAAACGAAGATGGATTTATGCCTTTTGTACATCAGATGAGTCAGATTGCAGGAGCAACTTCTATTACTATTGCAAGCGAATATTTAAGTAAATCACGGGAAGGTAAAGGAGTTCTTTTTGGAGAAGTAACAGGTGTTACGCCAGCTGAACTGGTAATAATAGGAACAGGAACAGCTGCTGAATATGCAGCCAAAGCAGCTCTGGGACTGGGTATTTTTGTAAAAGTTTTTGATACTTCTATTTCTGATTTAAGTAAACTTGAAGAAAAGCTTGGACGTCGGATATTTACTTCAGTTTTCTATCCAAAGGTTTTGAAAAAGGCACTTGTTTCTGCCGATGTTGTGATTGGTGCTATGGCTTTTAACAGTGTTTTGAAGTTTAAGGTTTCAGAGGAACTGGTGAAAAAGATGAAAGAAGGTTCGGTTATAATTGATTTAAATGCCAGCCAGGGTGGATGCTTTGAAACTTCGAAATGTACAACATTTAATGATCCAACCTATGTTAAACATGGAGTGGTACACTATTGTGTTCCAAATTCTCCGGCACTTGTTGCAAGAACTGCCTCAATTTCGATGAGTAATATTCTTATTCCTGTATTGCTTTCCATAAGCGATGATGGCGGAGTTAATAATTACATCAAATCTTCAAGAGGATTTCGTAAAGGAGTTTACATATATCATGGAATTCTTACCAATCATGAACTTGGATATATGTTTAATATTCCTGCAAAAGAAATTGACTTGTTATTAGCAGTATTCTAATCCAGTGTCATAAAAAGATTAACCTGGCATTGGCTGTGTTTACTTTTCTGATTTTGTATAATCCTGAAAATAATATCAATTTAAGCGACATTTCAGACCTGAAACGTTACTAGTCTTCCTTAGCTTCCCAAATTATCTTTTTCCCAAACCCTAAACGGTTATCAGTCATTTTAATATAGTCCACATGAACTATCCATAAAGACGTCTTCATCAGAACTGCAAAAGGAAATCTTTTCAGATAAGCTTTTTTTGCTTTTTCCGCCAGTTCGCTTTTAGGTATTTCCATTAATCCCCGAAATTGAATTCCCCTGATTTTTCCAACCACATTGGTTTCCAGAACTACACTGCCGGCCACTCTTGGGTTTGTATTCACATCCTGAACATGTTTTGTACTATCGTCTGATGTAAAAACAAAACAATTTTCCTCTTCCAGATACACATAGAAACAATTGGCACACCAAGGATTATTTTCCACACAACTTGCCAGGGTTAATACATGATGTTTATGAATAAAATCAATAATTCGTTTTTCAGGATTCTTCATTTCGTTTAATTGAGGGGCTAAAAATAGTTGTATATTCGTAGATATCAAAAAAGTAAAACCCAATGACAACAATAAAAACAATATACCTTGGAGATTTACGTACCGAGAACGAACACCTGCAATCGGGCAACAAAATAATTACTGATGCCCCGACCGATAACCAGGGCAAAGGAGAAGCTTTTTCCCCCACCGATTTGTTGGCAACAGCACTTGGAAACTGTATAATGACAATAATGGGAATTAAAGCAAGAGATAACGGAATTGACATACAAGGTACCGAAGTAGATGTCACGAAGATAATGGCTTCAGATCCCAGGCGTGTAGCTGAAGTTATCGTTGAATTCACTTTCCCTGAAAAGGATTATTCCGAAAAAGAAAAACAGCTGATTGAAAGTGTAGCCGGAACAAGTCCGGTGCCTTTAAGTTTGCACCCCGATTTAAAACAAACAATCAAATTTAACTGGTAGCAACGATGTGCGAATCATGCACAATAAACTAATAATCAACACTTTTATATTGAAATTCTGATTGCTATTTTTGTTTTACTATTTTCTTTTCAAACCTTTGTTTGGTGGTTTCCCCTTTTACGAAATAAACTCCATTCGGAATTGCGTCCGGTAAAAAAACTGTATCTCCGGCTTTATATTTTTTTACACTTTTTCCTTGCACATTAAAAACTTCCAGGTAAACAAGCTCCTCACCCACTGGTAATTGTAATGAAAAACTCTCAGAAAAAGGATTGGGATAAATTCTGATTTCGTTGGATTCGTTTAACTTATCAACTGAAAGAATCTTATCGGTTTTTGAAATCAGCCATAAATCCGGATCAATTTTTATTTCTGAAACATTGAAACCAACTTCAACCACAAACTCCTGATTATTGCTTGTATGATTTAATCTAAAATCTGCCGAATCGGTTTTAGTAAAGTTATACGCTCTAACAGGTACAGGCATTTCATAAAAATCCACTGAAGGATGAGTAGTACTTTGTGACAGCACAATACTTAACATATCCTCATTTTGCATTTTAAATTCTGCTGAATAAATCGGATATCCCTCACCAAAATACCAGTCATTAAAATACTCTATTAAACTTGTATCGCCAACCAACTCCATATGCTTTTGAAAATCAGAGGTTAAAGCAAAACCATTGGCCACTTTCGGGTCGTTGTAATAATTTCTCATACCTGTAAAGAATGCTTCATCACCAATAATCCACCTTATCATGTGCAACAAATATGCACCTTTGGAGTATGAAAGTCTGGAGCTAAAAATATCGCTAACATTTGTAGTATCTTTTACATAAACCGAACCATCCGGTTCGCGGGTAATACGATTCACATGACCACTTTTAAAAAAAGGCCACCAATATCCATCCTGAAGATTTTCATATACTATTCCGGATAAATAAGTTGCAAATCCTTCATTTAGCCATATATCGTGCCATGAACCACAGGTAATATAATTGCCAAACCACTGATGGGCCAACTCGTGGGCAATTAGTTCGTAACCAAAACCTCCCATAAAACTCATGGTTTGATGCTCCATACCACCACCCCAACCAAATTGAGCATGACCGTATTTTTCATTTGCAAACGGATATTCACCAAATATTTCGTTAAACAGTTCCATAAATTCGATGGTAACTTTTGCATCCTCTTTTGCTTTATCCAGGTTTTCAGGATAAACATAGTTAAGGATTTCAATTTGTCTTCCATCTTTCAAATCCACCCAATCAGAGAATTCAGCATAATTTGTAACTGCTATTGCAACCAGATAAGTTACTATAGGGTGACGATGTTTCCAATGCATTCTACGCAATCTGTTTTCTACAGAATTGTATACAACGATTCCGTTACTTGCTGTTTTATATTGCTCCGGGGTTGTTACAATGATATCCACAGAATCAATTTTATCGACAAGCGACTGTTTACAAGGCCACCACTCCATTGCGCCATAAGGTTCAGAAAGTGTCCAGATAACTGGAACTCCCTCATGTTCAGCCTGAACAAATGAACCAAATCCCATATCCTCAGCTTCAGGCTCTCCCTGATAATATACTTGCACAGAATCGATTTGTTCTGTTTCCAAAGGTGTTGACAGGGAGATTGTTAATTTATTGTTTTCATGTATAAAATTTACCATCTGATTATTCTGAACTACAGAATCGACTGTCAAATTATTGCTTAAATCGAATTCTATCTCACTTAATAGATCAACCTGACTAACAAAATAAGATGTAACGCTTCCTTTTATATACTTAATGTTGGGATTGATTTCCCAATCCATTCTTTGATAAATCAAGTTGGTTTTTCTATAACTCCGGCTCTCTTTAAAAAGTGACTTTTTCACAAATCGGGACTTGTCCTGAAATGCAATTTTATCTGTAAACTCAGGATCCGGTTTTTGAGCAAAAGCAAAAACTGGAACCAGAATTAATACCAGAATATTTATAAGACTTTTTATCATATGCTAATGGTAAAATCAAACATGGGTGAATTTAAAATTTACAAACAGGTGTTTCAAACTATTGTTTTGATTACGATATTTCAAATAAAACAAATTCCGCAATTATTAAGATTAGTACATCACGTTTTTTCCGAAAAATTTATAATACGTCCATCCATATCATTCCCGGTTTCACTGTTTAATGGAAATTTAATTGGCTTATTATCTCTTGTCGACCGATAAATTGCAGTAAATAATTCAACGGTTTTTCTACCATCTTCGCCTGTTACCAATGGTTCGGTATTGTTTTGAATAGCTTGCAAAAAATTTTCTATTTGACGCTCCATATAATAAACCATCGGATCGATATTATGAAAATATTCTGAATCTTCTTTATTCCATTTTTCCAGCAATTTTTCTTCACCGGATACCGACCAGATATCATTTATTGGCGGCTCTAAAATTCCTGACATTCCGGCGATAAACATGGCCCCTCCATCGGTTTGTACACCTACTGAAGCACCGTTTTCTCCATGAACATGTACCTTACCATAAATCCCGGGTTTTTGCGAATTACTCACAATGACATTCCCGATTGCCCCGTTTTTGAATTTTATAATTGCTACGGCCGTATCCTCGACTTCAATATAGGGATGATTTAGATTCTCCCATTTCCCGTAAACCTCATCAATTTCACCCATTAACCAAAGAAGAATATCCAGTTGGTGAGGAGCCTGATTAACCAACACCCCGCCACCTTCCATAAGCCAGGTTCCGCGCCATTCATCAGAATCGTAATAACTTTTATCGCGCCAACCGAGCATATTTATTGTTCCAAAAACCGGCTTGCCTATTTTTCCTGATTCAATTGCTTTTTTTACTCTTTGTACTGGTTCATACCAACGCCTTTGACTGATAACCCCAAGTTTTACTCCTGCCTTTTTGCAGGCTTCAATCATAGCGTCTGAATCTTCAAGAGTTGATGCCAATGGTTTTTCCACCAAAATATTTACACCCGATTTTGCTGCTTCTAAAACGGGCTCCAAATGAAACGGATGCGGTGTGCAAACAATTACCAAATCAATATTTTCCTTTTCTGCTAATTCTGAAATTTTAATGTAAAAAGGAACATTATATTTTGCTGCAAAATTTTTAGCGGTTTTTTCGGTCCTGCTCCAAACACCGGCAAGTTTTGCATTATCCAGATTGTTAATTGCCCTTGCGTGCAAATGAGCTACTTTTCCACAGCCCAGGATGGCGATGTTGTAGGAAAAGTCAGAAGTTCGATGTCCGGAGCCGGAAGTATTGTTTTTGTTGTTCATAATTTTGGTCTTATAATACTCCCCGGGTTTAAACCCGGTGTTATTTATATTAAAGTCCTTCGGACTTTTGAATTAAACATCTGTGTAGTAATAGATTTTTACTCCCCTCCCACGGAGGGGCTGGGGGAGGCCGGAACTAAAATTACTTTATTTAATCCCGGTTCTTTATTGTACAAACGTTTAAACCATTCTGCACCTTCTGAAAGCGGGGCAATAGCAGTAATCATTTTATCGACCTCTATTTTTCCGGACGCTAACAAATCGAGCACCATCTCATATTCTCCATTAATAGCGCAACTGCCCAAAAGTGAAATTTCAGTGGTTACAATTTTTTGCAAGGGAACTTTTATTTCAGGACTGATATTTCCAATCAATACAGCGGTCCCGCCTTTTCGCAAATTATCGATACATAAATTTACAGTTTCCGAAATTCCAACCACTTCAAAACCAAAATCAACTCCCCGGTTTTTAGTCAACTCCTTTATCTTTTGAACAACATTATTATCTGAACTTTTAAAAGTATGTGTAGCACCAAATTCTCCGGCCAGTTTTAATTTTGTATCATCCAAATCGACAGCGATAATTGGATAGACACCTGCAATTTCCAATATCTTTATTACAAACATACCAACCATTCCGGCACCCACAACAACCGCACTTTTGCCAGGTTGAATTTTTGAAATGTTTACCGCATGTGCTGCTACTGCAACCGGTTCAACCATAGCTGCCTGTTCATAAGAAACATTGTCAGGAAGCTTGTACAAAATGTGGGCAGGTACAGAAACATAATCTGCAAAAGCCCCATTCCTCTTGTATTCCTTAGGAGAAACACCAAAAACTTTTCTGTTTTCGCTTAAATTATACCGTCCGTTTAACGTGTACCAGTCGTTTAATGGATAAATTGTAGAATCAAAAGTAACCCTGTCGCCTAATTTCCATTCTATTACTTCGGAACCAAGTTCTACAATTTCTCCGGAAGCCTCGTGCCCCATTATAATTGGAGGATTTCTTCTTCCGGTACTTCCATCCATACCATGGACATCGCTGCCACAAATACCACATGCTTTTACCTTTATTAAAACTTCTTTAGATTCAATTACAGGATTAGGAAAATCACGGTAATTAAGTTCCATATATTTGTCTAAAACCAGAGCTTTCATTTATCAATTTTGTTTTAAGGTTTTTATTGATTTTAAAGTGACTTGAAATAACTTATTCATCTAATCAAAAATATTCATTTTCATTAAATGTTTGGTTCTTCATAATTACAAAATTTCAAAAAGCCGGATGTTTACGCGTAAAAAAGAACTTATTTATATCTTTTGCAAAAGCAGCCTTTAAAAGATTTAGTTTTATACAAATCGATGCATAAAATCATGAAACACTTTGACCTTCTGTCAAAAAACCTCAATCGATTATATCTATTGAACGAACCTTCTTCATAATTTGTCCGTATCGTATTAATATGTATTTCAATTCAATTCCCAGACTAAAAGTTTAAAACTCTAAAATTGAACGAATTAATTTCAATTTAAAGCTAAAAGGATAAAAACATGTTTACGGAAACGAATAAAGAGAATGTAACATTTAAATCAGAAGTTTTATCCAATTACAAAAGCAGTTTATCCAATAAACTGTATAAGGTTGAAGATAGTTTTAAAAGTTCCAATCCTTTCCTTTTATTCAATCACGGAATTCATTACTGGGTCGCCCTTGACAAACTTGGTACTGAAATTATTCGGGCATTAAATAAAAACAAGAACTTATCAGAATTGAAGAACGAGTTGCTTTTAAAAGGCGTAATTGATTCTGAAAAATTAGAAAATGAAGTTATCCCGATTTTAAAGTTTTTAATCAAACTAAACTTTATTCAAACTGATAATCTGGACAAAGAAAGAAATTGGGGAAAGAAGGTATTTCCTTTAAACACTCCTATTCAATATCCATTTGAAGATATTGTTATTAGTCTGGCGGATCAATGCAATCTTGCCTGCAAATATTGTTTTAATGCAGGAAGTCGTCATTCCCGAATAAATAAAAATTCCCGAATAAAAAAAATAGACAGAAAGTCGATTAAGAAACTTTTAATCAGTTATCAGAAGGCAGGTGGTACAGGAGTGATTTTTACCGGTGGAGAACCAACCTTGAATCCTGAATTACTTTCCTTTTTAGAAGATGCCAAAGCGTGTGGACTTAAAACCAGTCTGATTACAAATGGTACACGTTTAAAGGATCTTCAAATTGATAAGCTGGTTACAGTACTTGATTCCCTGCATGTAAGTATAGACTCTTTAGATCCTGAAATCAATTCAAAATTATGGGGTATAAAAGTTGAAAAAATACGGGAAGATTTTATTTCCGAATTAGTGAAAATCGGTTCAAAAGCAAGCCAAATTGGAGAAAAAATTCGTTTGGTACTGAAGCCTACAATTACAAGGCTTAACCAACATTTACTTTCCGACTTATTTATAGAATGCGGTAAACGACTTTCTCAATTCGATTTCGATTTTGATATTACAAAATATGAACCTATCGAAAATAAAGAAGTAAATGCTGAACTTGAGATTTCCCCTAAAGAATATAAAAATTCTTTGTACTCGGCATTTAAAGCATATTTACAAAACTTAAATCCAGATATAACAGAAATCGATGCTCATTATAAGGCAGAATTATTTGCCCATACCAATGCTGGAAAAGTGACACCTTCTAACCGACCTGTAAATCTCTCATGCGTTCCATCATTATTTGTAACCAATAACGGCGATGTATATCCATGTCAGGCATTTGAAGTAGCACACTTTAAGTTGGGAAATGTATTTGAGCATTCTATTAACGACTTTTTTACCCATAAAGGTTTTTCAATATTACGAACCAAAATGACCCGTGATGATATTGAAATATGTAAGGATTGTGAATTTCGTTTCCTATGCACCGATCATTGTCATGGCGAATCGTTTAAAAAAATTGGAAAAACAACTGCATTCCGAGGAGATAAAACATTCGATTGTAAGAAAAGAGTTGTTAAAAGATTATGGTTAGAAACACAGGTTAAAAAATAAATATGGCAGCTAATCATAACAATAAAATATCGAAGGACTGCGGAGCTCGTGCACTTTCAAGGGCTTGTAAAATGTTAGGAAAAGAAATATCATATAATCAGATAATTGAGTTAGCAAAACCGCAAAAAAAAGGAGTATCCTTACTGACCTTAAAACATGCGGCCGAGAACTTAGGATTACAAGTTCAACTCATCCGCACCAACTATTTAAATCTGTGCTTATTGCCAAAACCCATAATAGTCCATCTAAGATATAATCACTATGATGTTATTACAAAATGTAATTCACGAAATGTTGAAATCATGGATCGAAAAATATGGAAGAAAACTCCATTATGGTTATTCAATTTGGAATGGAGTGGAGCTGCAATGGTTTTATCACTAAAATAAAGGAGGTTAAAATGAAAACGAAAGAAAAAAAAGTTCATGTTCAAACACCAGGATTTGAGCCTATTACCGACAAAGAAGCGGACCAAATTACAGGAGCACTTGATGATCCAATTAATGGTGGGCTTTGCGCTTTACCAGGATTTGCTTGCAACAAAAAAGGAGGCTTAAAAATTGGTGTATGTGTCATTGCCGGAATTGCCTGGGGTATTTATACACCTATTGGAGGTAAAAAGAAGGATGAAACTGATAACTGATATTCAATTGAGTTCCTTTTTATCCGGCAAATAACATGGTTTGGTTTTCACTTAATAGTAGTGAAAATGTTAATTCCCTGCATTTTTTTCGGTTTAGCCACAGGTAAGAGGTAGTATTTGACTAAGGGAAAGTCATTCAGTCCACCTTTTAACCAGGACAATTATAAAAAATATAAACTCTATTCGAAATTATTCAGTGAAAAAGTATATTTCTCCCCCCGGGTAGTTAGCTGAGAAATAAGCTTGTTATTGTATCTGACATTTAACTGATTTCCCAATAGTGAAATAATTTCAGTTGATACTAATTTTCCTTCTTCCCAGCTAATCGAAATTTCAAATCCGCCCCGGGTTTTTAATCCTGTTACTTTTCCAGATGAAAGCGCAGAAGGAAGTGCAGGTAAAACATCGATATAAAAATTCCCTTCTTCATCGCGCAAATGGGACTGTAGTATCATTTCAGTGATCCCGGAAGTTGCTCCAAAGTTACCGTCTATTTGAAACGGTGGATGGGCATCAAACAAATTAAAATACAGCCCTCCGCGATCTTTATAATCCGTTTCTTCACTAATCGAAGGAACCATAAGATTCTTAAGTAGAAGAAATGCGTGATCTCCATCAAGCAATCTGGCCCAGAAATTAATTTTCCACGCCCGGGACCAGCCTGTACCGCCATCACCCCGATGAGAGAGCGTTACTTTACAGGCTTCTGCCAGTTCAGGGGTAGTTAGAGGATGAATCTCACTTCCCGGATGTAATCCCCACAAATGCGAAACATGTCGGTGTTGGTTTTCAGGATCATCTTTATCAACAATCCATTCCTGCAACTGACCATGTCTTCCAATTTGATTAGGTGCTATTTTTGACCGTATTTCTGTTAATTCCTTAACCAACTCAGCGTCGACATCCAATATTTCAGCCGCCTCGATAGTATTGGAAAATAATTCTCTGATAATCTGGTGATCCATAGTTGGGGCCATAACCAATCCTCCCAGTTCAGGACTGTTACTTGGACCACTAACCAACCAATTCCTATTTTTGGGATACGGAACCAGGTAGTCTGCAAAAAATATTGAAGCTCCTTTTAATACCGGGTAAGCTTTGTTTTTTAAATACTCTTTGTTACCTGTAAACTGATAGTGCCACCATAAATGTTGACTTAACCATGCACCCCCTGTAGGCCAGATTCCGTGATTTGCATTGTTAATTGGTGCAGCTCCCCGCCAGATATCTGTATTGTGATGAGTTACCCATCCCTGCAGATTATAATGTTCTTTTGCTGTACTTTGACCGCTTACTGACAAATCTTCAACCATTCGAATCAAAGGATCTGTTAACTCTGAAAGATTTGTAATTTCTGCAAGCCAGTAATTCATCTCAGTATTTATGTTTATGGTGTATTTACTATCCCAGGGAGGAGCAAGCTTATCATTCCAGATTCCTTGCAAATTGGCGGGCTGTGTTCCAATTCGGGATGAGGAAATCAATAAATATCTTCCATATTGAAATAACAAAGACACAAGGCTTGGATCTTCATCCTGTTTAAATGAAATTAATCGTTCATTGGTTGGCCGGTTTGATATTTCTGAACTTCCAAGCTTCAAATTAATACGTTTAAACAATTTCATATAATCAGCAATATGCCTGGCTTTTATTGTTTCATACTTTTTGCTATCCAGTTTTGCAAGATAGTTTTCACAGTTTTCTGCCGGATTGCCATTGGTATTGTTATAATTAATAAAACTTGTGGAAGCAACTACATGAAAATTTATTCTGTTTGCTTTTTGTACTTCGATAGAATTGACATTACTTATCAGTTCCCCTCCTTCATTAACGACCTTTATCCTTGCTTCAAAAGTTAATGTGCTTTTTGGATAAGGCTTTCCATCTCTGCCTAATTCCTTGGGATAATTGTTTGCTTTACCTTTTAGAATAATTTCATCGCCAACCACTGTTACGGTATAATTTTCATGTGGCGATTCAAAGCTTATAATCGTATTGAGTTTTCGTTTTTTAGAAGATTGGAGGTTGATAAAAATTGCCTGGTCAGGATTCGATGCAAAAACTTCGCGTTTATATTTTACCCCATCAACTTCATATTGTACACTTGAAATTGCATTCTCCAAATCGAGGTTTCGTTTATAATTTTGAACGTTCCCGTGCCCCGGAAAATCTAATATTATATTTCCAAAGGGAAGATAACATTGCTGCCCAAATGGCTGTGACATAAACTGCTCATTACCCAGCTTATGTGCTTCGTCTTGTTTTCCCTGCCATAATAATTGACGAATTTTGTTAAGATAACGATATGCGCCAGGATTTGCATAATCATGCGGCTGACCTGACCACAAGGTTTCCTCATTAAATTGTATAAATTCTTTTTCTGTTCCTCCGTAAATCATCGCTCCCATTCGACCGTTACCAACCGGTAATGCTTCAGTCCAGTTTTCCGCGGGTTGATTATACCATAAATTTAATGATGGATCGGAAAGTTTTATGGAAGTTTCTGTATTACATGCTACCAGCACAATTAACACAGATAAAAAAATGGTTTGAATAGTTTTATTCATAAGATTTAGTTTTTTAAAGTATTCCAGTATTTATGCCATGTAGTTCCCTGCCCCGGCCTTTTCACAAGATTGATTTGTTGGTAAACAATGGTATCAGCATTTACACCATGAGGTAAAACAAACAGTTTTTCTCCTCCATTTTCCATCAACATCGAATTCCCTATACAATCCCAGTTTTCCCAGGGTCCGTCAATTATTGTGCCTACATTACTTACAGCCGCAATGTTCAGATTAAACTCCCTGCAAACTGTTTTAAACGCTTTTTCCCACATTCCGCCATAAGGTTCTTTTTCGTTGTCAAAATCCGGAGGAACAGCCCATGCTGATGGAAGCAAAATCAGACCGGCTCCTAAATAACCCATCGACCGGGGAAGTATGTAATCTTTTGAGCTTGCATCTGCACAAATTAAAACTCCAATTCTGCCAAACTCGGTATCGCAAACATTTATTATTTCACCCAGAGCGTAAAGATCGTGGGCAATATCAAGTTCATTTATTTTACGATGTTTTAAGATCAATTCGCCTTGCCTGTTTATCAGAACCGCAGAATTATATCTGCGTTCTCCTTCTTTTTCAATTATACCGGCACAAACATAAATATTGTTTTTTTGAGCTGCTTTTGCAAGAATTTGAAAAGTAGATCCTCCGGGAATTTCGCCGGCTTTAGTATGGGCAGAAGAGTGCGTCCAGCCCAAATCCATGGCTTCAGGGAGTAAAACAATATCTGCATTATTTTTGGATGCTTCTTCAATTATTTCTGCAGCCCGATGCAGGTTATTTTCTAATTCTCCGCCCTCTACAAGCATTTGCGCCATGGCAAGTTTGAGGGTGTTTTTTGTTTGCGATATAGCTAAAAAGTTGCTAAAAAGATATACAAAAAGGATAATGAACTTCAAGGATTTCATGGTTTATCAAAAGTTAAATTGCAATAAGCTTAAAGATAACCAGTTTTCCTGAACCTTTTTGTATTGAAATATTTTTATTTGTCTTATTCCAGTTTAGGAAGAAGTTTTACTATTGTTCCGGGATTATTTAAAACCACATATATGGCACCGTCGGGTCCTGTCATAACATCTCTAACCCGGCCTTGTCCTTTAAAAATCACCTCATCGTGCATAACGCGGTCTTTTTCGATATTAAGCAAACGAACTTCCTCGTATTTCAGAGCACCGACCAAAAGTTTATTTTTCCATTTAGGGAATAAATCACCTGTGTAAAAATCGAGTCCACAAACTGCTATTGAGGGAGTCCAGTACAGGTTAGGTTGTTCCATTCCTTCTCTTCTTTTTTCTTCGGTAATTATGGTACCATTATAGTTTTTGCCATACGTTATGGTTTCCCATCCATAGTTTTTCCCCGCTTGAATAAGATTTAATTCATCGCCACCCATTGGTCCATGTTCCGTTGCCCAAACCTGGCCGGTTTCAGGGTGAATTGCCATTCCCTGAATATTTCTGTTTCCCAGCGTATACAAAGATTCCATTGCCTTTGGATCATCTAAATATGGATTGTCGTCGGGAATTGAACCATCCTTATGAATACGATGAACTTTTCCATTTGGCAATGAAACATCCTGAGCCTGGTATCCTGCACCCCTGTCACCAATGGCGAAATATAAATATCCATCCGGATCGAAAACTATTCTGCAACCATAATGGTGCCTTGTTGTTCGATATGTTTCGTGAGGTGCTTCGAACAATGTTTGTTCATTTGTCCATGTATTGTTTTCTATTTTGCCTCGAACTATTTTTGTCATTGCAGGCGTTCTGTCTTCCCCGTTTTTAAGTTCATGACTAAATGCCAAATAGATCCAACCATTATCCTTAAAGTCAGGGTCAACTGCGACATCCAGTAATCCTCCCTGCCCGGCATATAAAACTTTTGGGATATCTTTCACCGGTTCAGTTTGCAGTTTTCCTTTTTGGACCACTCTCAGTCTTCCTGGTTTTTCTGTGATTAAAGCGGTTGTGGGATCAAGAAAATCAATGGACCAGGGCTCATCCAGACCTTCGGCAAAAACCTCGATATTCATTTTATAATCCAGAGCTTCGGCCTCTTTTACAAGATCAGGTTTTACTGCTCCCGCACTTTTCTCGGCTTCATCCATGTATTTCAAAATTGACCTAATATCATTATCCGAAAGAGCGGCTTCAAAAGAAGGCATTCCAAGATGTGTAATCCCAAATTTTATGTTTCTGAATTTATAATTATTGGAAGCTCCGTATTGCCAGATCCCATCTATCAAACTCCCGCTGTTACCTCCATTTAGATCAGCGCCGTGACAGGTTGCACAATATTGCTGATAAAGCTCAGGACCATTGTTTTGCGCATTTGAACATGAAGATATTCCGGCCAAGAGTAAAATAATAAAAAGACTTTTGATAGTTTGCATTTTGATGAATTTTTGCTGATTAAGTATGTATCAATTAATATACAAAAAATCATCCTAATTGTTTACCAACTTAGGTTTTAATAACCATTATCAGTAATCAATTCTAAATAGATTTGTTGCTTTTCTTTTGCTCAGTTTATTTGAACTTTCCCTGATTCAATTACTGCATTGTCTTCTTTTAAAGCAACTACCAGTATGCCGGAATAAAAATTTTCCAGATCAATCTCGACTGTTTTTTGTTGGACACTTTTTTGTTCCCAAACTTTTTGACCAAGTAGATTTCTGATTTCCAGGTCATAATTGCGACTTGTTTTTTGAGGAATTTCTACAGAAAAACTACCGGAATTTGGATTTGGATAAATCTTCATCTTTTGATTGGGAAGCGCTTGTGCTTTTTCTGAAGTTGTATTTTCAAGAACTACATACATGGCATTTTCGGGAAGTCCAACTTGAATACCTTCGCCGGTTTTTACAATTTCAACATCTGCTTTTGCATAACCTGCAGCATCGAGCAAAGTTGCCTTGTTAATACTTCCGTTTTTTATGGTCAGTTTAATTTCTGTGTTGGCACATTTCCATGGCATTTTACCGGTATTGGTAATTTTGAAACCAGAAACTGTTTTGTCGTTTAATTTGAATTCAGCCGGAGTTTCGGCCCAGTTGCTTGGTCTGTAAACTGTACCTACCTGAATCAAAACTTTTGAGGATTTTTCAATTTCATTGTCATCCATCGAAACCACATTAATATTGGCATAATCATTTGTACTTTCAACAGTTACAGTGCTTAATTCAATAATCCCTTTTTTTGAAACAAAACCTGCAACTCCCTGTGCCAAGGGAGCATCGACAGTACAAATGCCGTTTTTGTAATCCCAAACTATTTGATTGGTGCTTGCTGTAATTTGTTTGTCGGAGTAATTAATCAGGTTCTCTAAATCTTCAGATACTATAGAATTGGCTGAATTTCCGTCATATACAACTTCCACTTTCCCTGTTAAATGGGCCAATGGGGAAATTTTAGTTTGTGTTGATGGATTGATATTATCATAACTGTCACGATTGGGATCAAAACTATTCTCTTCGCTGATGAGCGGCATCTTTAATCCAAAAACGTCATTAACCGGCCTTTCTTCTTGAACCATGGTTTCAGCCGGTGCGATCATTCCCTTTCGATACTGCAAAGCGTTAGCCGGAAACATGGCCATTTGCCCCGGTGTAGAAATAGTCCATCGAAATAAAGGATGTTGCCCTCCGGAAAGATTGGCCCATGTATGATACGGATTTTTGTCGTACGAAGAAGATGACGGGCTAAACCAATAATAGGAATCAACACCGGTAAGCGACATAAAAGCAGAAATCAGAAATGGCCCTTCAGCCTGATATTTATTCGGCAGGTTCCAGGCACTTTCAGTAATCAGCATTGGATGACCTTTAACCTGTTTAATGTTGATTGGCAGTTTATGAGGTTCAAACATAACAGAGTTTCCAACATAATAATGACCGGGATCTATTCGCCATCCTGAATTCTCACCGATGTGGCCGGGGTCGAGGTATCGGTTTACAGCCAGGACTTCACAAGTCGTATTGGTGTATCGCTCCGCATCAAAAAGCAAATTGGCATCGGCTGTTTTCCAGTTGTTGGCATTGATTAACTGTTTACACCCCAAAGTATTTCGATAATAGTCATGTATCTCAGCATAAAAATCATGTTGAATATCTCCAAAGAACCTCATTTGATCCCTCAACCTGTTGAGTTTTCCTCCACCTTGTTTTTGAGTAGCCTCCCATATATGATAAATTCCTACTTCTCCTATATTAAAATTGTCTTTTGGATTAGATGCATAACTCCATGCTACCCTTGCTTTATCTATGGTTTCATATTTTTCGATTACCCAGTTGTAAAACTTTTGTCTGACTATTTTTTCCAATTCGGGTTTTATTCCTCCGATGGTCCAGAAAAATACTCCGTCTTCATTTTTGATTTGAATTAAACCTACCGCAGGATCGTCTTTTAATGCAATACCTGTAAACGGGTTAGTTTCGGTATATAAATACTTTACCCAGTTTTTATAGGCATTTTTTAAGGTGTCGGTAAAATACATCACTTCCCATAAATCATCACCATCCGAATATCCCGGGATTCCCCAGTCACTTATTTTAGGTTGACCCATGTGCCCGTTGTGTGCCCAGAATGGGGATATTGTGGAATAAATTCCTTCTTTTTTCATTGCAGCTACCATCCTCCAAATAGCCCTCACATCCTCTTTATCCACATCATTAATATCTGATCCGGTAGGATTTATGCTTCCATGATAACGAATCATATTTACTCCCAGTTTTGCCAGGAATTTTGCATATTTCGCCAATTCGGCATCATTCATGTTTTTTGTTCCATCACCACCATTAATACTCCAGAAACGCACAGGTTCTCCGGTTTCGTTTACAAATGAATTTCCATCTTCAGACAATTGTATAAACCCGTTTTCACCGGCAACATCTTCATTTAGATATCTTAAATCGAGCAAAGCTTTATCAGTAAAATTATCTCCGGGATAAGTAAAACTCCAGCCGTCCTTTGGGTTTTGAGCAACGGTAATAGAAATAACAAATAACAGGGTTCCCAGGATTGTAAATCTCAATTTCATAATATTTTATTTTTTATAGTATCGAATGGTATTTTCTACTGCAGTTTGTGTTGAATATTTTGGTTTCCACCCAAAATCGTTTTCTGCCTTTTTTGAATTGAAAGTAAAATCATGGCATGTGTATATTACCGCAAATCTGCTAAATTTTGGATTGTACTTTTTTATTGGTGAAACCATCCATGCAATTGCCTCTGAAATAGCACCCATGGAATAGGCAATCCACTTTGGAATCCAAAGATTTTTTGGGAATATTTTATAACCTGCACCAGCCACAATTTGATCAAAAAAAGTAAAGAAATTAGAGCCCGGGCCATCGGTAATCAAATAAGCGTTCCCAAATACCTTTTTATTGTTTTTGATCAATGCATTAGCTGCTAAAATATGTGCATAAGCCATATTTCCTACATAAACGTGCTGGCATTTAGATTTACCATTTCCAAGGCGTACATAAAATCCACTTTTTGCCATATTAATTAATGAACCGATATGATACGGATCTTCTTCACCATAAATATCAGAAGGGCGAAGTATACAGGTTTTCAAGTTTTCACTCTGTGCATTTTTAACCAATTTTTCAGCCCTGATTTTACTTTTGCAATAACTAGTCACGGGATTCTTCGGATAAGGTTGACTTTCGTCAATATCGACAAGTGGTTTCCCTGTAAAAACTGCATCCAGCGAACTGGTGTAAACCAGGTATTTTACCCCGTTTTTCAAACATGCATTTATTACATTCTCAGTACCTAAGGTATTGATGTCGATAACCACTGATTCCGGTTGAGTTCCCCAATCGATAATTGCTGCCGAATGAATAACCAAATCAATTCCTTTACATGCAATTTCCAAATCCCCGGGATTCCGGACATCTCCATGAAAGAATTTAATTTTATCATCCTGAATACCGTTATAGGGCTGAATATCAAACACTCTTATTTCTGATACAGCTACGGGAGAGTCGTTTTCCAATAACTCTCTTACGATGTTTTTACCCAAAAAACCGGAACCACCGGTAACTAAAACTTTATGCTGATTAATCTCTTGCATTTACTTTAAAAGGTTTAGAAAATTCAGGATTTTAAAAATAATTAATATTTTTAGTTGCACAACCAAAAGTATGAGAAAGGAAATCTATTTGATAAAAGGAATTCCCAAAGAAAATTACCAACAGTTTTCGGAGCGAATCCTTGATTTGACAAGCACTTTGAAAAGTGATACCATTGAAAAACTGAGTGTTACCTATACTACAAAATCACCTCCAAAAATATCCGTTATTCCCTTTAAAAAAGAGAAGATTGCAGCCATTTCGGTTTATTCAAAAAAAGGAAATGAATGTAATGCAATAAGAGATTCGGAAGGTTTTGCCGGAGCTTTTGAAGTAAAAGAAGCGTTGCCTGTTTCGTACCAAAAAGACTGGCCCGATAATATGCTAACGCCGGGAGCCTGTTTGCTGACCTTATTTCAGAAAAAAAAGAAAATCAGCTATGAAACCTTTATTACTCGGTGGCACAACGGGCATACACCTTTATCGTTGAAAATTCACCCACTATGGCATTACAATAGAAATGTTGTTGAAAAGAAAATCACTGAAAACTCATTTGACTGGCACGGAATTGTGGAAGAGCACACTCGTACTTTTTCCGAACTGCTTAATCCTGCAAAGTTTTTTGGAAATCCTTTTACCATGTTTTACAATATGATTCGAGTATATTTCGACACTCAATCTTTTCTGGATTATAAAACCATCGAAACTTACCTGGTTTCAGAAATGCATATCAAAAGTTAATCCGGCAAATTATCAGAATACATTTTATGCATGGTTTTGTTGGCGAAAAATGAAGCCCATTTTCGTGGAAGTAATCTTGTCAGGATAAAATAATTTAACCGGTTTGAAAAACCCGGAATAAACAAAGCTCTGCTTCCCAGCTTATTTAATGCAAGTTTTGCCACCATAGCAGGTTCCTGAACTTGTGGTTTTATCAACCCGTATTTTGGTTTGGTTTTTAAATAAGCTTCAGTAGCGGTAGCTCCCGCAATGCAAGCCATTACATCTATATTGTAAGTTTTGAGTTCGTGGTTTAAAGATTCTGCCAGATTCCAGGCAAAAGCCTTGGTCGCTGCATAGGGCGCTATGTATTGCATACCCAAAAGTCCGGCCAGCGACGACATCAAAAGAATCCCGCCTGATTGTTTTTTTTCAATTAATCGTTTTGAAAAAGCATGTACCAGTTTTAACTGGATTCCGGTGTTAACAGCGATAAATTTGTCCAGTTCTTCAGAACTTAAATCCTGAAAATTTTTAATCCGGCTAAAGGCTGCGTTATAAATCAATAAACGGACATCCATTCCTTTGATTTCTTTCATAATTTGGTCAGTAGCATTTTTAACAGCCAAATCAACAAGCAATTTTTTAGTTTGAATTTTATACTCAAATTCCAGCTTTGTTGAAAGATTTTCCAAAGTTGCCTGTTCGATATCAATCAGAATAATGTTGAATCCCTGTTTGGCAAGTTCAAAAGAATAGGCTTCTCCCAACCCAATTGCAGCGCCCGCGACCAGTGCCCAACTTCCATATTTGCTTTTCAATTTTGTCATTTGGTTTTAACATATAATTCATAAATTTACCCAAATCGAATTTAATACCATTTATTGGATGCAAAAATTACTTTTTTTCTTTTTATCCATTCTCAGGTTTTTTACGAAAATCAAACTATTATTTTCAGGGAAAAAAGAAGAAGATTTACAAATAGAACGTGTGGTTTCGGGCAAATCTTGGGAAGAATTTTGTGAGCAGTTAAAACTGGCCGGGAATGTTTTGAAATACTCCGGCACACCACAGGATTCCTTCCAACAGGCCGAAGGTTTACGATATCTCACAAGACTTACCAGGGCGGGATTAGAAGCTTATGTTGAGTTTAGCGATCCGAGTTTTCCGGTGTTTAGAAGAATGGTTCATGAAACCGTAAAAATGGGAGCAGATAATCCTGACAATTATTACTTTAACGCTCCGCTTAGTGGAGAATATGAATATCAGATTACCGGGAAAAGAAACACCATTCATTACATCGGTTTTTTTACGCAAAACGGAAATTACGGAACAACAGGTGGATTGGCCCCCTGCGGTGTTTTACAGGGAGCCGATTTAAAACTTGAAGAGGATGGAAGTTTTGAGATTATTCTTAGTAAAGAAAAAAGAGGAAAAAACTGGTTAAAAATAGAGGACGACACATCAATTGTAATGGTTCGGCAAACTTTTTTGCATCGTTTTAAAGAAATGCCTGCCGAAGTTCATATTGAAAATCTATCCGGAGAAAAAGTGCCAAAACCTTTAACACCGCAAGCCATTGATGAAGGATTAAAAACAGCCTCACTTTTTATTGCCGGGGCACCACTTTTGTTTGCCCGCTGGGCCAAAGGATTTCAGAAACATACCAATAAATTGCCTCAGTTTGATCCAGCAGTTTCAAACGCAGCCGGGGGAGATGCCGATATAATTTATTATCACAGTCATTGGAAATTAAAGGAGGAAGAAGCTTTGCTTATCAGGGTTAAGCCACCAAAATGCGATACCTGGAATTTTCAATTGAATAATTACTGGATGGAATCGCTGGATTACAGGTATTTTAATATCTGTATCAATATGGGCAATGCAAAATATGAAGCTGATGGAAGTGTAAAAGTAATTGTTGCACATAAAGATCCCGGGCATAAAAACTGGCTTAATACCTGTTCTCATTTCGAAGGAACCATGTGCTGGCGTTGGTATCGTCTGGCAGACGGTGAGTCACCTGTTGAACCGGAATGTGAAGTTGTACATTTTAACACTCTGGTTCAATAATGGCAAAACAACGATTGATAAAATCAGCCAACTTTAAAAACCAGCCGCTTTGGTTTAATGCCATTAATTCGGTTTGGAAAAGCACCTATCCGCTTGGAACAAAGGTTAAACTGGATAAAGATCGTTTAATAAAATCAGCACGAAAACAAACCGGACTAGTCGATTTAGGAAATGATTTTTGGGAGGAACCTTTGGATAAACTTTTGTACTCCGTAAATCATGAGGCCAAACTTCATCCGCTTGGAAGATTTATCACACAAAAACGTCTGGAAAATCTGTTAAGTGTTAAACTTCGTTCGGAGTACTACTTTACAAAATATCCCGAAATTCTTGAGCAGGATTTGTATCCGGTTACAGTAATTATAGGACTACAACGCACCGGAACGACCAAATTGCACCGGATGTTGGCCAGCGATCCGGATACCCGGGCATTGATGAGCTGGGAAGCAATCAATCCTGCACCTATAAACGACAAGGATAAATCAGGGACAAAACGTATAAAAATTGCAGAAACAAACGAGCGGGCGCTAAAAATTATGTCGCCGGGATTTTTTGCAATTCATCCGGTCGAACACCTCGCTCCCGAGGAAGATGTTTTGCTACTTGATGTTTCTTTTTTAAGCACCACTGCCGAAGCGATAATGGATGTACCATCATATTCTGAATGGCTTGAAAAAACGGATCAGTCGCCAGCTTATGAATATATGGTAAAACTGATGAAACTTCTGCAGTGGCAAAATCCTGCCAAACGATGGATTCTGAAAACACCTCATCATTTGGAGTTTCTTCCATTGGCAAATCAATATTTTAACGATGTTCATTTTGTTTGGACACATCGTGATGTTCACCGGGCGATTCCATCATTTTTAAGTATGGTTGCCCATTCCAGAATCCTTTTTAGTAACGAGGTATATGCCAATGAAGTAGCCCGGCATTGGGTACGAAAAATTGGTTATATGCTGGAGAGGGCGATGGATTTTAGAAAAAGTATTCACGGGAAATCAAATATTACCGATGTTTTGTACGACAACCTGGTAAACGACAGCAAAAGTGTTTTGAAGAAAATCTATGATTTTCGAAACATAAATATCAGTTCCGAATTACAGCAAATTTTTGACAATACCGAAAAATCAAATCCGCGGGGTAAATACGGATTTCATAAATATACCCACGAAGATTTTGGAATCAACCGGGAATTTATAGACCGATTTACTTTACCCTATCAGAAATTTCAGCAGAAATTAAAAGAAAATTATGAGTAAGGATAAAAAGGATTATAACAGTCCGGTTCAGGCTACAATCACCGGTATTCTTAATTTGTTTAAAAAACGATCGCACGTGGGTGTTCTAAATCGTGAAGATCGATTGGAAGGCAAAAAAATTCTGATTGATGGTTCGAGTTCCGGACTGGGATTTGCGACGGCCATTGAACTGGCAAAACTGGGAGGAACGGTGATTATGGCTGTTCGTAGTGGTTTTCCTGAAAAAGCTGAGGATGTGAAACAAAAATCCAATTCTCAAAACGTTTACATTCACCAGGTTGATTTTTCTGATTTCGAATCGATAAAAAATTTTGTTGCTGAAATTAAAAATGAACACGGAAAATTGGACGTGGTAATTTGTAACGCAGCTGTTGTTGCAAAAAAAGGGGTTCAAACTAAAAGCGGACTGGAACAAATGTTTATGGTGAACTATCTTTCGAAATTTTATTATGTGCAAGAATTGTTAAAAAACAACTGTTTTAACCAGGTCCCAGAAGAAAATGCCCGAATCGTTTTTGTGGCTTCCGAGAGTCACAGAAATGCCAAAGAATTTAAATGGGGCGATTTTGGAACTTTTGTGCCACACTCGGTAGGCAAAACAGTTGAGTTGTATGGTTATTATAAATTGTTGCTGGTAACTTTTGCCCGAGAATTATCACGTAGAATCAAAGAAAAAAATCTGGAGATTTCAGTATTTTCTTTGTGCCCGGGCCCGGTGAATTCCAACATTGCCCGCGAAGCACCCTGGTTGTTTAAACCCTTACTTCGATTGGTTTTTTTCCTGTTTTTCAGTTCGCCAAAAAAAGCCAGCGAACCACTAGTTTATTTTTCTGCTTCAAAAGATGTGGAAGGGAAACTCTTTGATTACCTTTTTCTGATGGAAAGAAAAGCGATTGATGAAAAAGCTGAAAATCCGGATAACGGAAAAAAATTGTGGCAACTTTCTGAAAAACTACTAAATAAATTAGGTGTCCATTGAGTTTCGAAAGCAACTATAAAAAAACCTTGGCTTTATTGTCAAGTTGCTTCCAAAGTTTCACAGACTCTTCCCAAAGTTTTTGGCCTTCACTTTCGTCATAAACTTTTTCGTCCATTCGTTTCGGAATAAACATGTGTAAATATTGGTTGGTTTTATCCTTAAAATCATCGGAACTTGCCATATAAATAACCGGGGGAGCGGCTTTTTTGGGTGAGCGAAAAATTACCGAAAAAATTCCTCGCAATATCATTCTGATTGGAAACGGAACTTCTCTGATAATGTTTGTATTCACTGGCCCGGGACAAATACAATTTACCTGGGCAAGCACTTTATCTTTATTGATTCGTCGGGAAAGCTCAGTTGCAAATGTGTTTAATACCAGTTTAAAATAGCTATAATTTGAAATGGCTTTTGAAACTCCATAATCAAAATATCTTCCAAATTCATTGTAATCGATTGCTGATGATCCGCGGTGTGAATCGGAAGAGATAAAAATAATTCGGGATTGTTTTTGTTTATCGGGTTGAATAATTTTTTGAGATAGCAATAGATTGCATAGAATAAAATTGGAGAAGTAATTTACCATAAAAAGTTCATCCTGACCCGAATCTGTTGGTCGGGATCTTGATGCAGCCGAAGCAGCATTTAACATTACTACATCTAAATTTATTTTGTCTTCCTGGAGTTGATTTACAAACTGATGGATCGAGTCGATTTTACTTAAATCCAAAAATCGCATCTCAACATTTTCAGAACGACTTAATTGTTTTACCTTTTCTCCTGCCTCGGGAATCTGGCTGCGACAGGCCATTATTACCCTTGCTCCTCGTTGCGCCGACTGTACGGCCAGAGCAAATCCCAATCCCGAATTTGCCCCGGTAATTAAAACAGTTTTTCCCTTAAAGTTATCCGAATCTTTAAACCTCGACTTCAATTCCTGTTTTCGAAAACGATCGTAAAATCCTGTTAAAGAAGCGACCACCGGATTGTCAAATCTGCCTTCTGCCATATCTGTTCTATCTCAAAAAGGTGTTTAGTTAAGCTTTCTTATTCTTACTTCTGTGGTTTCTGTTGATTTCATCAAGTCCAAAAGTAAATCAGTATCTGTGTTCCCAAAATGGTAGGGATACAGAATTTTAGGGCTAAATGATTTTGCTGCTGCAGTGACCATTTCCGGTGTCATCGTATACGGCAGGTTCATGGGTAAAAACGCAATGTCAATATTTTTGAGATCCGCCATTTCCGGAACATTTTCTGTATCACCGGCAACATAAATTTTTTTATCACCAAAAGTAATCACATATCCATTTCCTTCTCCTTTTGGATGAAACGGATTTCCATCTCCACGTTTGTGTTCAATATTATAGGCAGGTACTGCCTCAACTTTTAATCCAACAAACTCTCCTTTATCTCCGTTTTTCATTATTGCTGTTCCCTCATATTTTTCTGAACAGATTTTTGTAAGAACTATTTCCGTATCACTCTTTTTTATTAAATCGATAGCTTTAGGATCGAGATGATCCCCATGCTGATGAGTTATCAAAACCAGGTCAGCTTTGGGTAATTTGGAGTAATCGGCATAATTGGAAACCGGATCGATATGAACAACTTTGTTTTTATATTCCATCATTAATGTTCCATGGCCAATAAATGTAATTTCCAGATTTCCTTCTGAAGTTTTAAAAACATCTTTTTCAAAATCATCTGCGCTCAAACTCAATATACCACAGACAAAAACAACAATTAAACCAAGCAAATTTTTCATAGCTATTTTATTTAGTTTGTAATAATTTCCTTTATCGGTATTTCTCCGTAAGCTACTTCTAAACCGGCAATTCCATTTTCAAAAGTAACATTTCCAAATCCGTATTCAGTCGAAAGAAATGTGGTAAAATCTCCAATTTGTGAATCGACATAAAGGATTTGATCTACTGCATCGTAACGCACTCCGGTTAATCCCTGGAGCAATCCATAACTTGCCATGGCCCGTGCATACCAGTGCCCACATTCATATTCATTAAAGGGATTTCTGATTCTGCCATCGTAACGTTTTCTGACAGCCTGAACGATTTCCAATCCTTTTTCGACTTCACCCATACTCATTAAATGTGAAGCGACCTGGTATTCAATGCCGGTCCAGACTTCATTACTGTACACAAAAGGAAGCGTTAATTGATCTCCTTTGGGCCATGAGCAAAGTAATAAACCTCCGTCATTTCCCTGACCATATGTCGAACGTTGTGGATTTACATGGTCGGATAAATCTTCTCTTAAATTGTATTTATATATTGAATTCAAATGGCTCAATACTTTTTCACTGTCGACAAATTCCTCCATTCCTGCCATTTTACCGATCCACGCTCCAAGAATTCCATCCGACAAACAACCATTTCCGTATTGGTATTTGGGTCCTTCTTTTTGTAATAATTTAATGGCTTCTTCTGAATAATTCATACCAATTCCAACTTTTGAAGCAGCAACCGGATCTTTTTTATTCAGCCCTTCGAGCATAATTTTATGAATAAAATATTCGCCATTAAATAATTCCGACTCCATGATTTTCCTCCCCTTTTCCAAAAGAGCCTTATAGCCTGAAACATCTTCACCCAGGGCATTTCCCATTTCAATGGTTGCTGCCAGGGCTCCCAGATAAAAACTTGTACACATTCCGTTTGGTCCCCAAAATTCGATATCGTAGGTATTGTGATGCGGTTCTTCCAAAACACCTTTTCCCCGTGGGTCCCATTCCTGAATACAATAATCGAGGCTTTGTTTTACTTTCGGGTAAATCTGTTTTAACCATTTAGTATCTCCCGAGATTCGCCAGTCGCGATACACTTTCATCATTCCTCCCAATTGTCCGTCAGCAGCTGCATAAAAATTATGATTTTCAACCGGAATAATAGGCAGGCTACTTCTGAAATTCTGGTGTCCTTCAAGGTTCTGGCTAATTTCGTATTCTGTTTCTCTGAGCGTTCTCTCCAATGCCGGAAACAAATGACAAATCGCCTGGGCATAATTCCAAACATGGGTACATGAACCATGGCAACAACCCAGGTCATCGTGACAACCTTCCCAGGCCCAAAGTTTTCCATCCTTTTGACGCAATACTGTTGGCGATTTTAAAATGGTAAGATTAGCTGCAACTGCTTCAAGGACTTCGGGAGCAAGTGTTGAATTATAAAAGGTTGAAGAAAACAATTCCGATTTTTCTTTCAAATCAGCATAGTTCATTTTCCAGTATTTCACCACCTCATTTATATTTTTGAACCGCTCCGAATACCAGGGTTCATAATAAAACTCGCTTAGGTCTGCACAACATCCGCTTCCCAGTTCGCAGGCTTCCAAATCCTTTTTTATTTGTTCATCATTAACCGGCCCTAACCCTCTTCTTAAGTTTGAATGTGGTGCATACCAGCTCAGCATTACTTTTACCGTTTTTTCTTCACCCGGTTTTAATTTGAAAGGCACATAAAGCGATGCTCCCGGTGAATTCAGTGTAGTCGTATCTTCCTGAAAAGTAAACTCAGTCAGATCTTTCCACAAAACAGTTCTTGAATCAAACCAGCCTCCCCGAAACCAGCATAAATCCGTAATAGTTTCAGGGTCATCACAAACTATTGCAAAATCTCCTTTAAAATAAGGTTTTTCCGGAGTACATTCCTGTTTAAAAAGAACACCGTTTTTTATTCCTGCCACAAAGTGTCCAGGTTCGTATCTTCCACCCCATTCGCTGGGGATTTCAATACGCATCATATTTTCAGCATGATATGAAAAACAAGCTTCCAGAATTTCGCTGCCCGTGTTTTTGAAAGTATATTCAAATCCGCCAACCGGCAAACTGGAGTTGTCCTCGTCGGAAGGAATAAATGGACTCCAGCCCGTAATTGAAACATCCATTGGAATATCCTTATCATTTAAATTTACTTTCCCGAATGGGAATTCAGCCTCAAATGAAGCACTTTCAAAATGTGGAAATCCATAACTTTTATCGCCACCACCATTCCCGGTTTGAGGATTTCCAAAGATTTTCCAGTCAGGAACCGGCCCTTCCAATACTTTGGCACCATTCTCCAATCCTTTTATTGAAAGAGCTGCCATGGTAAATGGTTCGTTAAAGACATCGGGATGATTTCGAACAGAAACATGAGAAAGTGCACCGGTTCCCTCGAGGCAAATCATTCCTGCTCCAATCCCACCAATCGGGAAAGCCACCCGGTTTAAATATTCTCCTTTATAATCTGAATTGAATTCGCGTTCGGATTTTGTTTGATTTTCGTTCTGACAGGAAATCAGAAAAACAAAAATGCCAATAAGTAAAGTTAGTTTTTGGTTCATAATTCTGGTTTTAGTCTTATCGTATCTTTTCGCTTCCTTTATGTTCTTTGTTGTAAAAAAAATTAACTGCCGTGTGCACACAGGTTTCGCTAAGGACTCAAACTGATTTAAAAATCAGTTTAATTCTTTTTTCTTCATTGGGTGAAACAATTTCATCTTTTAACCGAATTTTTGGAACGTCTTTTTCAGAAGGACAAATGACTTCTGCTAAAATCAGTTCTCCATCCTGCCATTCTATGTTCAGCATATAATTACCTCTTGCTTTTACTCCTGTGATTTTTCCTGTTTTAAACTCATTCGGCAAACAAGGTAAAAGATGAATTTCACCCATGTGCGACTGAACAATCATCTCAGTCATACAACCCGGGATTGATCCGGAAGCATCGAGTTGGTAATGACAGTACAAATCGCCTTCCATCAAATAGTTTTCACGTTCCCAACCATAATCAGCATGCTGATGGGTGAGTACATTTTCGAAACCTTGTTCAGTCAGAATTTCAGTCAGAATTTTATTGGCACGGTTTCCATCCAGTAATCTGGCCCAACACCACATCCTGTGTGCCCTCGACCAGTTTCCTCCTGCTGCCAGCTCCTGTTCCATAAACCGGCCATCACCCCGCATATTTAATGAAACTTTTGCCGCTTCAGCCAATTCGGGGGTTGTTGTAGGATGAATCTGAAACCCGGGTGCCACTGCATATAAATGTGCAATATGCCGGTGTTTACCATCGGGATGATCAATATCATCGTACCATTCCTGTAGTTGTCCATGTTTGCCTATTTTAAGGGGGAGCAACTTTCCCCTCACTTTTAAAAGCGAATCCGCAAATTCCTCTTCCCCCAACAATTCTGCAGCTTCTGAAGTATTGGTGAATAAATCCCATAGCATTTCCATATCCTGATACACACCCGGCAAACTGTAAACATAGTTATCACTTTGAAAATCATGAAATGCGGGGTTCAAACCTTTTTCTGTTTGAAGTGCCCCGTGTTCAGCTGAAACTGTTGGTGCTGTAATTAAATAATCTTCAAAGGGAACCATGTTTTCGAGCCAGAAAACAGAAGCTTCTTTTAAAATCGGGTAAGCCTGATTTTTCAGGTAATCCAAATCACGGTTAAAGGCAAACTGGTCCCATACATGTTGGCAATGCCAGGCTGAACCCATCGAATACATTCCCCAGGGATGATTGCCGATTAAACCTGCATGACCCCATATGTTTCCAACGGTGTGACTGATCCAGCCATTGGTGCCGTAAATTCGTTTTGCCACTTCTTTTCCCGAATAAACCAGGTTTTCAATCCAGTCGATATAGGCCTGCTGACATTCCAATAAATTTGTATTTCCACACGACCAATAAATTTCCTGAATGTTAATATTACTCTGATAATTCCCGGCCCATGGTGCAACTCTGAAATTATTCCAAACTCCCTGCAAATTGGCAGGAAGCGTTCCGGGACGTGATGAACTGATGACCATATACCGTCCGAGGTTAAATGCCAAAACTTTATATCCCGGGTCCGATTCGCCTGCTTTTAATTTTTCAAATCTTTTATTGGTTTGAAGTTTTTCAGTTAATTCATTCCCAGGAATTTCAAGTTTTACCCTGTCATACAAATTCCTGTAATCTTTGATGTGTATTTCTTTTAACTTTTCGTATCCTGCCGAAAGTGCTTCTGCCACTATTTGCTTGGTAATTGTTCCAGGATTATCTCCGCGATATTCGGGGTATTCCAATTTATAATCTGTTGCAATGGTTAAAAACATTTCGACTGAATTGGCATTTTCAACTACCAATTTGTTGTTTTCAGCTTTTACTTTTCCACCATTATTTTTCAGATGAATCAGAACTTCAAAGGGCCTTTTATTTCCATCTATCCAGCCACGCAGACGATATTCGTTTTTACTTATTTCAACTTTCGAAGAGTCCTGAATAATATTCATCGAAACCTTAAATGAAATTGATTCGTTTTTGTCGGAAGTAAATTTCATTCCCATAATACGGTTTGGGTAAGAACAGAAATACTCCCGTTCAAAATTTGTGTTGCCACTGTTGTATTTAACAGTGCCCAAAGCGTTTTGAAGGTCCAGTTCTCTGATGTAGTTTGTGGTTTCTTTTGAATGATTTTTAAATTCAAGAAACAGTTCTCCTATTGAAGAAAAATATCCATACTTTTCTGGAGAGCCAAAAACGTTTTCAGCAATTAGTTTATCAGCAAGTTTTGCATTTCCGCTTACAACTGCCTCCCTGATTTTTGGGATGGCTTTAATGGCTTTTGGATTCACTCCTGCTTTTTCCCAATTGCCCATTGCCGGTTCTCCTGTCCAAATACTCTGTTCAGTAATGGCAAAGGTTTCTTTTTCAACTCCCCCAAAAAAAGAAGCTCCGAAATATCCGTTCCCTAAATGCAAAGCCTGACTGTTCCAGTATTTTGCAGGATAGGTATACCAAAGTTTTTGATTAAAATCTGATTCTGCTTTTTTTGAACAAGCGTTTGAAAATAAAATTGCTAAAATTAAAAATGCAATTAGTTGAGGTTTCATTGAATATTGTAGTTATTTAGGTGATTCTTTATGAATTCTTTGAATTCCTTGTAGTAATCAGGAAAAATAACCGCAAAGACCAGGAAGGTTTCACAAAGTACACCGTTTTATTTCAAAAATTCTCCGATTACCATTTCCCACAAATCGTAACCTTTTTTATTCATATGAAGTCCGTCTTCTAAAAATATATCTTTTAGAACTTCTCCATTTTTATCCAACATTACCGGCCAAACATCGGCAAATTCATAACCCGGAGTTTTATTACAGTACCGTTTTATTTTCTTATTGATTTTATTGTACTGTTTTGTAAGATGCCAGCGTGCCATACTTGGTTTAGGTGAAATAAAAATAATTTTGGTAGTTGGTAAATCGCGCTGAAGTTTTTTAGTCAGAGCTTTAAAATCTTTATAAATCACTGATGTCTTTTTATTGCTTCCTACATCATTATCACCTTCGTAAATAAACAAAATTTCAGGTGTTTGTTTGGTTACCAGTTCACTGTAATAATATAATAAATCGCTAAAATGGGACCCTCCAAAACCATTGTTGATTATATTAAAATCAGGAAATCTTTCCTGAACATCTTTCCACATAACAATGCTCGAACTTCCCGTGAAAACGACCAGCTTTTTATCCGGACTAAAATCGTATTCAGCACTAAAAAGTTTATCCACCTGTTCCTGAAAACGTGTGGGATCCTGGGCATGGGAAAAAAGAAATCCTGATAAAATAAGAATTAGAAGTAAGAGTTTTTGTTTCATTTTCAATTGGTTAAATTAGTCTAAAAGTTTATACCTTCTTAACTGCACATCAGCCAGTTCAGGAAGCTGATTTCCCGGCTTATCCAAATAAAAATATGCCGTGGATGACCAGTCATCCTGTCTGTAAAAGTTGGTCCAGCCACTCATAATCTCATCATTAATTAAATCAACCGGCGGAACAGAATCCATTAATCCTTTAAAAACAGATCCCTGTTGAACTGAAACCGGAATCAAGGGAATACCAGCTTTGATAAATTCAATTACTTTTTCTTTTTGATTTCCGCCCATTGCCTGAATATCCACTTTGATTTCATTTTTAAAGAAAATCGGATCCGGAATATGGTAACGATAAAATGTCCAGTAATCTTTTTCCGTATCGGCAACCAGACAACCTGTGTATTGATGATTAAATCTACCCTGTCCCCAGGCGGTTCCAATATAATCTTCTGTTCCGGTTCCAATTAGGGTTGGCAGATCTGAATCGCCATCCAGGTACATTTTAACCTCACCTTCTCCCCACCATGATTTTTCGTACAAAGGATTTCCAATTACCCCAAAGTTAACTCCTAAAAATCTTCCTTTGCCTTCCACTTTAGGTAAAATGGAATAATCCACTCCCGGTGTTGTCGCCGTATCCCTGTTCCAGAAACAATGAAAATAAAGATTATCCTCATTCCACTGCTCCAATTTCACTATGTTAATATCATAAAAAAGCATTTCCAGTTTTGAATCGCTTTCGTTTGTAAGTACAACTTTGGCCCCCGTTTTAAAGGGCATTGGAATAAAACAATTAAATGAACGTCCTTCCGGATTGGCAAACAATTCATTCTGATGAGCCACCATTTGCCCCAAACCATTGCCAAAAAAATCGCCAAAAGGAGCTGAAACAGCAGGTTTTTCCTCACCATCCCAAAACATTTCAATCTTAAGTGAACGAAGCATATTTGGTGAACGATCGATGATGGTAAACCACATCCGGGTAATAATTCCCGGACCATCGATATCCAAAAGCACTTTGGATTCACCTGCTTTTAGATGGTCGTATGGATGTCCTTTAGCACCTTTATTTTCGGTTCCACCTGCACCTTTTTCTGAAGATGGATTTTCAAAACTGTTCCAGTGTGGTTCAAGATTCTGAAATTCGAAAAGGGGAGCATTTAATACTTCAGAGCTGGTTTTAGGAGATTCTGTTTTGCAAGCTGTAATAAAAAATACAAAAACAAAAAACAGAAGGTTTAGTTTTAGTTTCATGGATTGAAGTTTTAGTTCAAACCAAATTTAGGAAAATAAACCGCAAAGAGAGAAAAAGAACAGCGAAGAATACAAAGATTAGTTTTGCATTTTTTTATAATCGGCGTAACTAATTAGCTGAATTCCTTTGTCTTTTATGATTTGTTTTACTTTCTCAGAGGTAAAAACCTGAGTAACCATATCTCGTTCTTTTGCAATATCTCCGCTACCAATATGCCCAACCCACTCCATCTCGGGAAAATCTTTTGCAGGATGCTCTACAAACAAATATGTTCCGGGTTCCAGACTTTTTAAGTTTTCGCAAAACTGGTCAATCCTGGTTTCAACGGGTTGATTTTGTTTCCAATATGGAAATCTTTTGACTTTGGTCATGTCGACATACAAATCGTATTCTTTTGCAAGCCGGTCAACCAGTTTTCCAATTTTTGGATCCAAGCCGGTAAAACCCATATGAGAGGAAATATGCGAAATCTGTGGTAAATGTTTTAAGGACATTTCGATTTGTGCCCGAAGCTCCTGTTCAATCTCTTCAATGGTCCAATCGGCTTCTGCAATAGAATATCCCGGCGGATATTTTTCGTTTTTCCACACCATGGAAAAGAAGTTACCGGCATCATCAACCAAATTGGGAACATGGGTTAAAGGTCTCCACTTGACGTAATCCCACTCAGCAGTCAGGGTTAAGTGTATTCCAACATCAAGTTTTGGATTTTCATTTAACATCTTTACTGCTTCCAAAAATAAAGGGCAAGGAGGCATTATTTCAACCGAAGTCATTATACCATCGGTATAAGATTCTATACAACCAATGTTTGCTGCATGCGATGAACCAATGTCATCACCACGTATGATAAGTTTGATATCCTGAGCCTGAAGCATATTTACTGTTAAAAAAAGAATTAATATGATTTTCAGATGTTTCATGATTTTAAGTTTTTAATGTTTACCTGCTCTTTTCAGTTTATAAAGATACAATCTGCTTGGTTTAGGCCAAGGTTTTTCTCTTGGTTGATCACGATTTCGTTTAAGAGTCTCCCATTTTAGCATGTAATAAAAACCATCGTTTGATTTCCCTGCATCAGCTTTTGTTTGTACCTGCAATCCCGGAAAATCTCCTTCGATAGGTATGCTTGCATTCAAAGGGTCGGATTTTAGTACTTTACCTATTGGTGAAAATTCCTTGTTTAGCAGGATGGTTCCATTGCCATATTTTATATGCCAGTAATCTACTTCGTAATTTCCATCATTACGAAGCTGAAAATCTTTTAAGGCTATTTCGCTGTTTACACTTCCATAACCTGAAAAAAACCAGCGATAATCCCAGTTAGTGATTTTCTGATATTCCCATTTATCATCCTTCAAATGTGCAATATAAAACTGAGTGTTACCTTCCTCATCGAATTTATGATAAACAAAAACCGGCATATTGTTTCCATCCAGACACATTTTTGCTGCTAGGTTTATAATCCCACCTTCAACCGGTATCGGATCCACAATCAAGGATTTTTGATTAAAAGTTGCGGGCAAATTGACACGATTACCTAATACATCGAACCAGTTTTTTAAGTCAGGAGATTTCATATAAGAAAGATCATGATTTGTAGAACAATCCGGCGTATCACGCCAGACCCAATACATATGATACCAACCATCCTTCATCAATTTAGGTTGAGTTTGATATGCATTCATAAGTTCCTGTCCATCAGTTAGTGGTTTGTCGAGCAGGCGTTTCCACTTTTGGGTTTTGGTGTTGTAAATATTATAGATTTCATTTCCATTTCCACTGCCACCATCACGATAATGATATAACAATTCATTCTCTCGGTTAAGCATAAAATTCGGGTAAGTTGTTCTTTTTTCATCAGAACCAGTCATTTCAAAAAACTGTTTCAGCTTTGAAATGTCATTTGGGTAGGTACTTCTGAAATAGGTCAGCGGATGAACATGAACATTACCGGAAAGATGCAAATAGTTCTCATTATCAATTCCAATTGTCAGATAATTGTGACTGTCCCAGTCTAATATTGTACTTGTACCTCCATGAGTTTCACGCGAAGTTGCAGGTAAAACAGTCAGTTGAAAATTCTCTTCATTAAGATTTCGTTGCCCGACAACAGTTCTTCGATTCGCATTATAATAAGCAAGATACTGGCGATTTCCCATTGTGTATAACGCAAAACCAACCGGATGTCCTGACCATACAGAATCAATAAAGATTATCTCTGTAACTTCATCTTTCAAACCGGTTTCATCAATAACAAGGTGTTTTTTATTTTGGCCTTTACAACTGCCAATAATAAGAATTAAAACAGAAATCAATAACAGGAATTGATTATTAACCATACCATTTTCTTGTTCTTCCCTGCAAATTATTCAATGTATCCAATGTAATATTTACGTCGTTCACAATCTGGAAATCGAACATTCCCACACAAATAAAATCGGCACCATTTTTAAATGCCCAGTTAAATCCATCTTCGGGAGTGATTGCTCCGGCCGCCAAAACTTTAAAACCCATTACCGGTACTTTTACGCGGTTAACAAAATCAACCGTACGGTCAGGGTATAAACAGAAAAGATTATCATGAAATCGATCGTGGTCAAGATGTTTTTTCCCATCTACTTCAAATGGGAATCTGTTTTCGCGAGGATGTGCCGACCAATATTGGTCGTGGTGCATAGTTTTCATATAATAATCCGGAATAATTCCCTGTTCTTCGCAGGCAATTAAGGAATCAATTGTGTGCGATGCCAATCCTGCAACAATACCCTGCTCACGTATTTTATTCATCATTTTATCAATGATTTCCATCTCATTGTCACGAACCAGCCAGTCGCACCAGTTTCCCTGAATTTGAATGATATCCATTCCCATATCTATTGCCTTGTTGATATTTACATAGATATCCTTCTTTTCATTATCGGGGCCTACCTGCACAATTACTTTGATATTACTGCCGGTTAATTTTTTGTATTTGGCCATAGTTTCCATGGTTGGAAAACCAATATTGATGGTGTTAATTCCGGCTTTTTCTGCCAGCATCAAGGTTTCAAAAATCTTCTTTTCAGTATTGTATGCCCTGAACAATGAAGGAACATAGCGCAAATCTCGGGAGTGTGCCCATCCACCAATCAGGTTTCCTCCGGCTACTAACCTGCTTATTTCATGGTCTCCAATTTTTCCTTTAGGAAGTTCACCTTTTAAATCTTTAATATCCGCTCCTCCAACCTGGATAGTTGCTCCGGACAGGGTATCTACTCCATACTTATTTTTTTCAATCAAAGCACCAATTCCAAATACACCCAACGCCGGTAGTGTTGCCAGATTTTTTATTACATCGCGTCTCGAATTATCGGGTGTCTTGTCTTCAGCAGATTCTTCTTTTTTGTTTTTTGAGAACATTGGTAAGGCATACATTCCATAACCTTTATCTTTTAAAAAGATAAGCACAATAAGTGCCAGTGCCTCAATTACATTTTTATTAACGATGTATAAACTTCCTTCAGCAGGGCTCATCAAAGAGCCACCAAACGGAGGATGTGCAAAATAGTAAAGCATAAGCAATACAACTCCGCCAATTGCAGAAAGCCGAATAGCTAATCCAACAATTAAAAACAATCCGATTAAAATTAAAGCGATAATATTCAGGGGATCGACAACTGCCATGATTCCTTCCGAACCTCCCATCCATTGATAAAATCCTGAAAACGGCCCTGTGGAACTTGATAAATATCCAGCTGCACTCCAATTCCCAACTATTAATTTTGAGATTCCTTCGTATAAAAAATGCCAGCCAATAACAAACCTAAAAGCGGTTACCAATGTTTTTTTCCAGTTCATAATTTTGTTGGTTTGATTAATCAATGCCTGTAATCTAATAAATTATCAAAACATTTGAGTTTAAAGAAAACTTAAAATCCTCTCTTTTAAAAAAATATACCCTTAAAAAGATTTAGTCCAAATTACTTTAATGGTCAGTCACCCATTTAATTTGCCTTTATCAAAATTCTAACACTAAATACATAAACCAAATTTAATAATTCCCCAAAAAAAAAGACCGCCCATAAGGACAGTCTTTTTGAAATATTTTATTGAAATATTTTACAAACTATTGATAGCATTTAAGTCATCAAATGCAACCTGTAAACGGGCAATCATCGATTCCTCACCTTTTCTAATCCAAACACGTGGATCATAGAATTTTTTGTTTGGTTTGTCTTCTCCATCTGGATTACCAATTTGTCCTTGCAGATAATCGTGATTATCGGCCTCGAATTTACGGATACCATCCCAGTAAGCCCATTGTGTATCTGTATCGATATTCATTTTAATCACCCCGTATTCAATTGCTTCGCGAATTTCAGCATGTGATGAACCGGAACCACCGTGGAAAACAAAGTTTACCGGAAGCTTATCTTCCAATCCTAATTTCTCAACGATATATTTTTGTGAGTTATCAAGAATTTTCGGAGTAAGTTTTACATTTCCCGGTTTGTAAACACCATGTACGTTTCCGAAAGATGCAGCAATTGTAAAGTTTGGAGAAACTTTGCTTAACTCTTCATATGCATAACAAACCTCTTCAGGTTGAGTATAAAGTTTTGAAGCATCAACGTCTGTGTTATCAACACCATCTTCTTCACCACCTGTAATTCCTAATTCTATCTCAAGTGTCATACCCATTTTACTCATACGTTCAAGGTACTTTTTGCTGATTTCGATATTTTCTTCGATTGGTTCTTCAGAAAGATCCAACATATGAGAGCTGAAAAGCGGCTTACCGGTTTCTGCAAAATGTTTTTCACTTGCATCAAGTAATCCGTCAATCCATGGTAATAATTTTTTTGCTGCGTGGTCGGTATGTAAAATTACGCGAACTCCGTATGCTTCAGCTAATTCGTGTATATGTTTGGCACCTGCAACTGCACCCAAAATTGCTGCTTGATGGCCTTCCATTTTTAATCCTTTACCCGCGTTAAAAGCTGCACCACCATTTGAAAACTGTATGATTACCGGAGCATTGGCTTTAACAGCTGCCTCCATAACTGCATTTACTGATGATGAACCTACTACGTTCACAGCAGGAATTGCAAAATTATTTTCCTGTGCTACTTTAAAAACAAATTGTAAATCAGCACCGGTTACAACACCAGCTTTTACATTGTCTGCTATTTTTCCCATAATTTTTTAGTATTATTTTTTGTTGAATAGTCTATTTTTAAACTGTTGAAACAAATTTAATCTTTCATAATTGAGCATACAAAAATCGATTGTTAACTAAGATTAAATTCTTGATTATTTAATATTTGTGAGATTTTATATTTTAATCCGATGTTAAAGGTTAATTAAAATTGTAATGGGATTATGTGGATTTCAATATTGTGATTTTTATATCAAAAAAACATTTTTGTATTTTCCCTGCTGAATGCTTAATCTATGCAACCAGAACTTAAACCATTTTGGAACAGAATTGTAAATTTCGATTGGAAATTTGGGATATTCCTGATTTTGCTTATTTGTATTCCCCGATTTATTCTGGTTCTGAAAGCGAGTGAAACAGGAAGTTATAGTCTAATTGGAATAATAATGATGTTTTCGGCACTTGTACCTTTTCTATTTCTAAGCAAATACGGAAGAAAACAAATCGGCATTCGAAAATCAAAAAATATATATTCCCTGATTATTGCGTTATTAACAGGTGTGGCAGGAAGCCTCCTACTTTATTATCTGGGGAATGGACTTTATGGTAATTCTTTCGAAAACTGGTACGTTTACATCGGAAAATCGTACCAAATTCCTGAAGGAATTTCGGTATCAGACAAAAAGATTCTTTTTGCAGTAATGGCCATTACAGGTATGACATTCAGCCCCGTTGGAGAGGAATTCTTTTTTAGGGGAATCGTTCACAATAGTTTTGCAAAATCATTAGGAGAGAAGAAAGCATCTTTTATTGACAGTCTCGCTTTTGCACTTACACATATTTCACATTTCGGATTGGTTTTTATAAATTACCAATGGGATTTTTACCCTGTTCCGGGCACCATATGGGTGCTATGCATGTTTCTAATCAGTATCCTGTTTTTTATAATGAAAAAATTTTCAGATTCAATATGGGGTGCTGTTTTTTGTCACTCCGGTTTCAATTTTGGAATGATTTATTGTATCTTTTATTTAATATAATAAATACCTATAGTAAAGATTATCTTACCCGTATCTTATATATTGGGTTATACAAAGCTGATTTCCCTCTGGAATCTTTAATATCAACTTTAAAAGAGAGTAATCGCGGAGGCACGTCTTTTGGAATTTCACCTGATATCAGTCCAAATTCATCATTTAGGCTAAGCCCGTATTCTTCCAGTTCAGCAGTATCAACCGTGTCCATCGAAAAAGTATACGGAGGTGTTCCTCCCATAGCAAAAAGAGAGGCACAATAAAACTGATCCAATACACCATTCATTAACTGGTAGTCTGCTGCCTGCAATTGTTGCAGATCGGAAACAGGATCCAGTTTATGATCAGTGATTTTTATGCCTACCATTCCTTTGCTTGTAAATTCTCCATCCGATACCAAAACCCGGAAATAAGTTGTACCGGTCTTAAATCCTTCAGCTGAAGCTCCTTCGAGCGTAACAATACCACTTGTTGCTTCTATTCTTACTCTTTCAGGTGTTGCCAAATAACTTGTATCAATTTCCCAGGTGTATGATTTATCCGGATTTCCACCCTGAGCCATCAACATTTGTGGAATAAGTTTAATAGTGCCCCGGTAATTAATATTAGCCGTTAATATTTGCTGTGGAACAACCTGTAAATTTGAACCAATTTCTACAGTATCATCACTACATGAAATACTTTGCAATAGCATTATTGCAAAAAACAATTTTAAGATAGGGTTTAGTAATTTCATTTTGACGGGTTTGTAAATTTATAGTGCTAATTTATAAAATTTTAAATTGATACATGATTAAATTAAAAATTAACCCTTTAAATACTTTAGTGTCTTTTATGCTTTTTCTTCTATATTCTTTTAAATCTGATGAATTCTTTGTAATTTGAATAGACTTTCTAACTATCAAAAATGAAGAAGTTAATCTGAATTAAAGGAAAAGCAATCAGTTTGTCAGCTTATCATAAAGATTAAAATAATAAACTGAATCGGTTAGTCTTTATTTTTTTTCAAACCCGTATATGCAGTCTGCCGGTTATAAAAAAACAAGATTATGAAAAAGTTTGTGATACTGTTAATTTTGGCCTGGATTGGTCAGTCATGTTGTACTACACAATATTTAGTTCCTCTTCAAAATTTAGATGCGATTGCAGGACTTGGAGTTTCCAGCAATCTGGGAAGTAAAAGCTGGTCGCCTAAAATGGGAGGGCAAATTGGTGTTGAAGCCCCGTTATTCAGATTTACACAATCCTCATCAGTAGTTACCGGGCTCGGTGCATCATTTCAAGGTGCAGCCTGGGAAGAAGAAATGTACTCCGGAAAAGTAAACACAAGTTATTTAAATATTCCTTTCCTTTATACTTATGAAAGTCCTGGCGGGTTTTACGGTCAGGCTGGGTTACAGCCGGGATTTCTTCTCAGCGCAAAAGATAAATACGATGAAGGCAGCTATGACTATAAAGATAATATGAACAAATTTGATTTAGGATTTCCACTTGCTGCCGGTTTTATTATTAATGATAAAGTCCGTGTTGGAGCAAGGGCAAACATTGGACTAATCAACAATTCAAACTATCCCGGTGGAAATAAGGATCACAACTTTACATTTAATGCTGTATTCAATTACAGATTTAATCTTCCGGGGAAAAATTCAAACAACCAATAAAGAAAGATAATATTTTAGATTTACCGGTAAGCAGTTTCTCCATCACCCCATTTGGTCAGATAGGCTGTGTTAAACTGCCATGAAAGTGAAAGATACCAAACCTGACTGGTTTTATAACGTGTTAAATCCGAAACAAAGTTTTGATTTTTATAATCGTGATTCAAAAAATCATTTAAATAATATTTGAATTTCAAATTAATACCTCCGGGAAACTGGACACCAACAATGGCTGAAGGTAAAACCGGTTGATACTGATTACTAAACCACGCTGTATATTTTGTTTTAGCTCCATCCCTTCCGTGAGAGTTCCAGTATTTTTCTTTATAGTGAATTCCAAATTCAACCTCTCCTCCACCAAAAAAGTATAAATTATCTTTAAACGATCCCAGCTTTAAAGCCAATGGTATTCCGCCAGTATATAAGCGTCGAATAATTTTATAAGGTTGGTATGACTCTATTCCGGGACTGCCATTATATAAAATCTCGTCTGAAATAATACCAACATTCTTGACTCCTAATCCCGTATATAAACCAAAATTGCCTGTAAAATCGAAATGCCAGTATTGCGAAAGATGAAAAAATGCTGTAAAACGCAAAGGAACACCTGAAACCTGTGCATCCGGATACTGAGCCAGATATTCATCTGTAAACTCAACATTCCCGTTTGAGAAAATCAATTCTCCACTTGTTATCGGATATATTTTTTGTGCATTTACGGATACATTAATTAAAAGAAATAAAAACGAGGAGAACAGTATTTTTTTCATAATTGTTTTTTTTAGGTAATAAAAATTCAAATTATGAAATCTAATAGTTAAATACAAGAGTTGTACTTACATTATGTTCGATTTTACAGAATACTTAACAGTTACATTCTGTGTAATAAATTCCATTGATATTGTAATAAATCTATTTACCGGATTTCGTTTCTTCATAACATTATCATTTTTATCTTTATAACAGAATTAAAAAAAGACAATATGACATTCATCGCTAAGGATTCACGCTACGATTCGATGGTATATAACAAATGTGGAAAATGGGGACTTAAATTACCGGCTGTATCGCTTGGATTATGGCACTATTTCGGAGATATAGATACAATTGAAAATGGCCGTGCGATGTTGCACCGCGCATTTGATCTGGGTATAACACATTTTGATCTTGCAAATAATTATGGCCCTCCTCCCGGTTCTGCCGAGGAGAATTTTGGAAAAATATTAAAGCAGGATTTTGCGGCTTATCGCGATGAATTGGTTATTTCTACAAAAGCAGGTTACCTAATGTGGCCCGGCCCTTATGGTGAATGGGGAAGCAGAAAGTATTTGCTTTCAAGTCTCGATCAGAGTTTAAAAAGAATGGGGCTGGAATACGTTGACATATTTTATTCACACAGACCGGATCCGGATACTCCTCTTGAAGAAACCATGATGGCACTGGACCAGGCTGTAAGGTCGGGGAAAGCACTATATGCTGCCGTTTCTAACTATCCTGCTGATATGGCACTGGAAGCTGCCCAAATTTTAAATGACCTGGGAACCCCTTGTATATTACACCAACCAAAATATTCCATGTTCGAACGTTGGGTTGAAGATGAACTACTGGATGTTCTGGACCAGCAAGGAATTGGTTGTATCCCATTCTCTCCATTGGCGCAAGGCCTTTTAACAAACAAATATTTAAAAGGTATTCCTGAAGGCAGCCGTGCAACACGGGAAGTTTTTCTAAAAAAAGAAGATGTAAAATCGGCTCACGAAAAAATTGTAAAGTTGAATGAGATTGCAGCTCAAAGAGAGCAATCACTTGCACAAATGGCACTTGCCTGGATTTTAAAAGATAAAAGAATAACGTCTGTTTTGATTGGAGCAAGTACAGTTAAACAAATCGAAGACAATGTTGCCACACTTTCAAATCTCAAATTTTCAAATGAAGAACTCACTGAAATAGAGAATGTTTTAAGATAACTAAGATCCATTTTTATAAAAACTTTTGAGATTTTTCCCAAATCCAACACGCAATTCCCTTATGGGACCACTGTTGATAAATTACAGCGAGATTGTTAATAACTTATTCAATAAAATACCTGGAGGTTTTTTATTTCGTCGAAAGATTTAGTTATTTTCGGAGTGACAAAAAGTGATATTATCAGGGCAAGGCCACTGGATTCTTTCTTCCCTCCGGCATTTATTTTTAAAATTCAGCAATTTGCACCTGTAATCTATTAAACCTGAATTAAAAATGTTGAAAATGGGAAATAATCAACATCCGTCAAACATCAGAGATAATAAAATTGAATTATTGGTTTGTAAATCAGGAGCCGAGAATTGTAAAGAGCATCTCCTTATAATTAATCAATGTTACTCTGATGCCAATACTTTTCATCTGGAAAAGGATTATTTAAATTCAATCGAATCTTTACGAAACGCATTTCTTATGACTTGCGACCTGAGACATGATTCGTGTGTTGAATGTGCAAACCTGTTCAGGACAACAATCGCCGATTCTCTTGAAAATATAAACCGCGAACTGCACATTCTGACAAAAGGAATGATAAAAAAGAAAAGATATATTAAAAGTTATAAAAAATCATGTGCTGTTTTGGATGATGTAAAAAGAGAGATAAAAAAAATCTCGTAATAATTTGTATTCTCTCATTCTAAACAATAGTATATCCGGCTCCCAACAAATTTCCGAACTTATTTAACATTTATTCACCTCTGGAAGTGCCTTGTTAAAATTTTATAAACCAAACTTTTATCATTAATTATTAGAATCGATCCTTGTTTTTTTGCCGCCACAAATTTAAGGAGGATGCATATGAACAGAGGAAATGAAAGAAATTTGAATGTAAGTGATGTTCAACAAAAACTTAATCAGGATAAAATTGAGCTGTTAAGTTGCAATTTGAAAGAACTAAAATGCGCCAAACACCTTGAAGAAATTAATAAAAACTATAGCAACGCAAATATTTTTGGTTGCGATAAAGATTATTCCAGGTCTATTAAATCATTAAAAAGGGCTTATCAAAAAGCTTCAGAATTAAAAAATGAGTCGACCTGTGTTAGTTGTGTTTCGCTGTTTCAGGAAACCATTGGACGATCGCTTAAGAATCTGAACAAAGATTTATACGATATGTCGCATGGTTTTTTAGGGCAGAAAAAGCTAAAGCCTTTTTATGTTGAGTCGTGTTACGCTTTAAAGGAAATTAAGTATTTACCTTAGAAAGACTTTCTACACTTTTTATTCAAAATAAAAAAGTCCGCATTACTGCGGACTTTTTGTTTCATATAGATTTCAAATTTTGCTTCATGCAAATGTTATAGGCCAAGTAACATTTTTATGCCTATTAACAAACCAAAAATTATTGATGTTCCGGTCAATGCACCGGCAATCATCGGAATAACTAAATTCAATGGTAATTTTTGTTTCTCATCATCAGATTTCATAGTAATAGTGATCTGATTTTGATTCTTCTTTGTTTCCATGTTAATTGTTTTAATTAATAAAAGACTTAAAAGTCTGCTACAAAAGTACGGCTATTTCAACTTTCTGCAAGCAAAAACGATTTTTTGTTAAATTACTGTTAACCTGCCAGATACAAGATTTGTTCAAAAATACCATATGGCAGATACAAATTTTAATTTGTCGAAATCTCTGGAAATACCACAAAAAATAAAGGAAACCAAAGCTTTAAAAAAGCAGCTTTCCTCACGTAAAAACTCTTATTATCTTTCTCAAATATGACCGATAGAATACTCAATATTTCTCATGTCTTTGATAAGAAAAGGTCAAAGACAAGGCTTTCGCAGTTTTGAAATAAAGGAATTTACTTTTGTAATTGACTGTTTTCAAAACAAGAGTAACGCAGTATTTGGCGTTTTATTTCGAAGACTAAATAGCCGATTCGAATTGTTTTAGGAACCGAACATCATTTTCAAAGAAATGACGGATATCTTTAATTCCGTAACGTAACATTGTTATTCTTTCGATACCCATTCCAAAAGCAAATCCTGTATACTTTTTACTATCAATATGACATGATTCGAGTACATTCGGATCGACCATACCACAACCCAGAATTTCGAGCCAGCCTGTATATTTACAAACATTACAACCCTTACCCCCGCAAATGGTACAACTTACATCCATCTCGGCACTTGGTTCTGTAAACGGGAAATAGGATGGTCTCAACCTGATTTCAGTTCCTTCTCCAAACAACTCTTTTGCAAATTGTAATAAGGTTTGCTTTAAATCAGCAAAAGATACATTTTCATCCACATACAATCCTTCAATCTGATGAAAGATACAATGCGAACGGGCAGAGATTGCTTCGTTACGAAAAACCCTTCCCGGGAAAATTGCACGAATTGGTGGTTGTGCATGCTCCATCACCCTGATCTGAACACTTGAAGTATGTGTACGCAACAATACATCCGGATTTTTTTCAATAAAAAAAGTATCCTGCATATCACGTGCCGGGTGCTCCGGTGGAAAATTCAAAGCTGAAAAAACATGCCAGTCATCTTCTATTTCCGGTCCTTCCGCAACGGTAAAACCCAACCTGGCAAAAATTCCAATAATCTCATTTTTTACCAAGGACAAAGGATGACGGGTTCCCAGTTTCATAGGTTCACCGGGCATAGAAAGATCCAATCCGGTATCCGCATTGCCGTTTGATTCAAGCCCTTCTTTTAAAGTATTGATTTTATCAAGTGCGAAATTTTTCAGGATGTTAATCGCTTGTCCCACTTCTTTCTTTTGTTCCGGCGGAACTGATTTAAAATCGTTAAACAACCTGCCGATTTCACCCTTTTTGCTAATATATTTTATACGTAATTCCTCTACCTCCTCTTTCGATGAAGCAACCACTTTTTCTATCTCCTCTTGTAAAGCTTTGATTTTGTCTAACATGCTCTTCTGTTTAAACTGAGGGGCAAATATAATGAATCAATTAATAAAATTGGTAATATCGTGAATTCGGGATGCTAACTAAAAGATGGATGTTAAGATTTGAGAAGAAACGGATTAAACAAATTGAGGAATGGCCTTACGTCTGAAGCAATGATCTAAGAGCAAAGCGCATAGCGTAAGAATTTCTTTATGATCGATACCCCATGCTCTTTGCTCCGTGCCCTCTGCTCCTTTATCCCTCTTTTGCAATTTTTATATCATCCGCTACCCATTTGGTGATTTTTATCCAATCCACATATCCAACCCTGTTGGTCCAAAGCGGATTTTTGTTTTGTTTCAAAGCAGCATCAGAATAATTCTTCCAGGCTGCCAAAGCTTTTTCCAGTTCATCGATTGCTTTTTTCTGATATTCTGAATTTTTGGTTTCCTTGTACAATGCCAATTGTGTTGAACCGGCAATTTTAAACGCATAATATTTTCCAAGCAAGGCCATTGTTCGAATATCCTGTAAAGTGATTTCTAATTCTGAATCGGATACAGGTTCCAAAGCTTCCAGAATTGCCAAAGATTTATCAGCATGTTGGTGTAATTGGTTGGATACATCAATTGGTGTTTTTAGTTGTGTTGCTTCACCGGCTTTTACCATCTTTACAAAATCAGGAATCGATTGATTTCCTGATCTTGGGTGTGGTGGTAAACTGATAAATCGATTTACATCATGAAATCCCGTTTCATTTCTTGCATAACCCGGACGACTTTTGCAGCCCTCGATATACCACTGAAAATCAAGGGGCCCCCAGTGGAATCCTGTTGTAGTCGGATAAATCATGGAAGCTTCCTGCCATGCTTCAAAAAGCTTTTCCGAATCAACTTCAGAATATTTGGCCTGAAGAATTTGTTTAAACCTTTCATTCGTTATTCCTGGATTATACCCCAGTCTTCCCCACATCATCCAGTGATACCAGTGTTTGGTAATTTCAATCTGACGAGGCGAATGAGCATATTCATCTTTCATGGTAAACTCGCGCCCCCAAACCCATTGGTCCGATCCGTAATAAAAACCTCGTGAAACATCGTAAGGAACATTTTGAATAAACTCGCGGACAAAATCGGGAGCTCCCCAACGGAAATAATAATTGTCATCATTTCGCATGGTCCAGATGGTTTTCATTCCCACAATATCCTTTACAAAACCCTCGTGATAAGGCTGAGATGTAGCACTCATTACATGCGCTTTTGCATATTTAAAACTGAAAATAAATTCAATATTTTCATGGTCGATTAAAGGCTTGAACTTTTTAGCAATATCTTTTGCCCCTGCCATATGCTGACGATGAATAAAAGTAAACTTACGATCAGGCATTTCTTTTGCAGCATCCAAAACGCCCTGGGCATAAGTATTAAAAGCCCAATCCTCTTTTTCCTCAAAAGAATAATCGTACATATTTTCACCTGTTGTTAATCCAATTCCTGCTAAATCGGGATAAGTGACAAACATTTGTTTTACACTCTTTCTAAAATAATCGGTGGTTACAGGATTTTCTGCCTCATCTGTAATACCATATTTGTCTTTTGCGCCATGCACAAAAATATTCCAGGTAACAAAATAAAAATCTACGTTTCTGCTTTTCCCGTAAGCCATTACTTTTTGCCAGAACTCAATTTTTTCATCCATTGAAAGCTCTTTTATGATTTCCGGATTTTCAAGAATTTCAGGTTCGCAAAAACCCCAGCCGCTTGTGCTGTAATTTTCTTCCCAATCGTGAGTTGAACGCTGAACATCATCTAACGCAACATCTTCGTATCCGGGTACTTTTACCAGCGACGGAAAAGGATGCAAACTCCACAGGGAAATATAATTGTAACGATAACGCGCCAGATTATCGATGTATTCTTTCCAGAAATCAAAGTTCCACATTTCGGGAATGTTGTTTTGAGCAGCATCGGATGGAGCGGTATAACTTGGTGTTCTTAAATCCAGTGGCACATTAAACTTTGTACCGCGCAATTCCATATATGGATTTTGCTGAACTTCGTTAACCCCTTCAATTCCATATAATTTGATTTGTTCTGCCAGTTCCAGTCCGCCATACATTGCGCCTGCAGCATCAAAGCCTTCCACAACTATTTTATCCGAAACTTTGAGACGAAAACCTTCAGATTTTAACGCATCATTGTTTTGAATTTTGAAAATAATATCTGCTTCTTCACTATCTACAATTTTTGCAGCCACTCCTTTATCTTCCAGAACCGAAGAAATTTCATTTACTGCAAACTGGATTTTAGCATCTTCCTGAAAATAAATTTTTACAGTTGGTTTATTGATGGAACATGCTGTTATTAATAATATTGAAATAAATACAAGAATACTTTTTTGTAAACGACTATAGAAATTGCGCTTCATAATTGTTGGTTTAATAAGTATAGTTAATCTCTTTATTCAGAGTCTTTCTCAAAGGTGGGAATTTTCTGAAGATTTTCCCAACTCAATAAAAATTACTACTACAGTCTGGATAAAATAGAACAGATTCCTCTCCGCCAGCTGGCGGATTCGGAATGAAATGAAGCGAAAGAATCTTTTCAAAATAGATTTTTTCTAGGACAGTAAAGAAAAAATACCTTGAAAAGAGATACCGATGAGCAAATAATATAATTCGTTTTCCAAATTTTATGTCCACAATATTTGCTATCGGCATTAACCATTGCAAATTTATTCATCTCGCCACGGCTTATGAATAAATGCAATTGGTTAATTTGTGCAGATTCAGGTTTTTATCTATTTTTGCAGTCCCTGAAAAAGGAGGGCCCCATAGTTCAACGGATAGAATAGCGGTTTCCTAAACCGTAGATACAGGTTCGATTCCTGTTGGGGCTACAACAAAAAAGGATTAAGCAAACCAAAAGCTTAATCCTTTTCTTTTTAAAAAAAATTACAATTCTACTTCTTAATAATCTTCAACGATTTTTGTATTTTATCTGAAGAAACCGAAATAATGTACATCTGGTTTGCTCTTAATGCTGAAATATCAAGTATAATGGTTTCGTTTGCATTTATCATTCCCAGCTGACTCGATTTAACCAGAACACCCGTAACATCAAAAATATTTACAACTGTATTTGGCATCGAATTCACCAAATTAAACTGAAGGAAAACATTATCCCTTGCCGGATTAGGATAGGCAATGATATCATGCTCATTGATTTCAGCAATTGGTGAAGAAGTATTGATTTCGCCACAAGTAGCATCAAAGTTTTCTCCCGGTGAGCCCATAAAACAGCCTTTTGCCCAGTTGGTAGGATCATTAAGATTTGCTTCAGGATTTATTAATTCCAGTGTCCTTCCGCTATTATCTTCGCCAAGTGCCCATGGAAAAATATCGGAATAAGCAACAGAAACCACCAACTCACCGGAACTGTTATAAAGATTAATTTCATCTGAAGGAGTTCCCAGTTTAAAATCAAATTCTCCGGTAATATTACTTACTTCAGGATAATTGGATTTAAAATTGTCCAGTTTATGGACGACAACCAACCTTTCGCCGGCAGGAATTATGGTGCCGGGACTAAAATCAAATCTGTGTTCCGTATCATCATCAGTAAAATACCAACCTTCCAAATCCAGATTCTTATCTGTAGCGTTCCAGATTTCAAACCAATCGGTTGTATTAAAATCCGCTCCATCTTTGTAATTGATTTCCGAAATGGTTATTCCGTCAAATGAATTATCATCGGCAATAAAATTAGCGGTAAAATAGTTTTTCAAATTTGATAAAGTAACTGTAAAATCAGCTGAATACACATCTGACAAATTATAATTATCATCCCATTTATCAAAAGAAAATCCCGGATTTGCAATTGCTTCAATTTTAATCGGAACATCGCTAAAGTAAATTCCTTCCCAGGGATATTCCTCAGGAGTTATGGTACTGATTTTTATTTTTCCGGCACCTTTGGGTTCTACATCTAATTCTATATTGATTTGATTATCGAGATTATAATGTTGTTGTAAATCTCCTCTTACGTAAGATGAACGAATTTCCAGTTCAGACCTGAAAATATTGTGGTTTGAAGTGAATGTGTTTAATTGTGCCTGTATATTTGAATTTCCCCAACGTTCAAATTGTCCGTCCATTTCGGGAAATATCTCGTTGTACATTTCATTTTCCAACTCACCGATTACATCAAACGAATAGCTGGTATTCATCAAATCTGCAAGACGATTAATAAAATAATATTTGTACTCGTCGTTTTGCATCATTCTGTACCAGAATGAAGTATATAAATTTGAAGTTCCCCTGCTTTTCAAAAACTGAATATGATCGTAAGTCGCCGTGGACCACTGATTTGGTCTTAATGACCATTCCAAATCGATAATCGCAAACTGCCAGCGATAATCAGTAGATTTACACCGCCATGCTTTAATATTATTACCGGGCCAATCCACATTGGCTATCCAGGTTTGTGCGATAATATAATCGGTGTAGTTTTTAATGTCCAAAATCTTTTCCACATCATTCAGATAATTTGTAGATTTTGGATTCATTTTCATAAAATTACTTTGGTCTCGAATAAAGGGATCGATAGAACCCCGGATAGCCTCCAGTTGTTGCCCTTTAAAATAACTTACCCCGATTAAATCGAGCGAATCAACATCCATTTCATAGTTTTGTTCCAGGTAATCGCCGTTAATTTTTTCTCTTAACTCATAAACTCCAAAATACTCGCCATTGATAAAGGCAACAATCGGCCGGTATGCCGAATAAAAGTTGTAGGTATTTCTTCCTAATGCAGTTACTTCAAGGGCATCCTTGTATTTTAAAACCAGGTACTGATTACTTCCGTTACGCACATAAAATGAAGAATAACTTTTTCGTTTTGGTCGATCGGGTTGCAAAGCATATTTTACATCACCATCTCCAAATTTCCCGTGCCCGGGTTCAATTCTGAAAGAAGTTTGTGGTTGCGATCTGCTGCCACCTGCTCCTCCATCAACCTGAATTCCTGCTTTCTGACTAAAGGCCAGCTGTTTTTCCTCATCAAAATATTCAACATAACAGGGCTTATTCCACGATTCTCTCCAATTCGAAAATATTCCCGATGTGCCATACAGATTTGAATTTTCCGTGGTAACCGATAAAACAGGGATTGAAAAATCTTCGTTGATAAAATATGTGGCCGTTTGAGTTTCTCCGGGCATTTTACCGGGAGTGCCAAAACACCGTGCATTTATTGTTTGTGTGGTCGAAACTCTTATTGAAGATCCGTTATACAGTGCAGAGGTGGATGTTGGTACCGATCCATCGGTAGTATATCTGATTACAGCTGATTCGGAAGTTTTACTTAAAGTAATATTTTGTGTGCCTGAGTAAAATCCTGCCTCAATATCAAAGATTGGTTTCTCTTCGTAACCCTTTGTATATGGAGTGGACAGATTATTACTAGTTCCCGGAGTGGCTTTTTCAAACAAAGCAACATTTTGTGAACCATCAGTTTCTCTTCCCAAAGAATTATCCAACAGTAAGGCAGCAATACTCAAAGAATCCACCAATTCCCTTTGCGGATTAAAAAGATAAATTGTTTCTCCCTCAGAAGATATTTTAAAATTTGTGTGCAACTTGCTCTGAGACATGTCTGAAATCCAAACAGGTGAGGTATTGTAATAACTTTTGTCGCTGTCTATTTTAAAGGATAAAAAAGGGATAAGTGTCATGTCTGATGAAGTTGCATTATAGTTATGAACTTCAATAGCAAATACATTTTCACCTTCAACAAGGATAGATTTTACATGCTCCAGATCAATTTCAAATTTTTCAGGTAATCCGCCACTTTCAATGGCAGGATGATTCAATGCACTTGCGAAGCTGTTCCAGGTTGGAATGCCATTAATGTTATTTCGACAAATCTCTGTTCCATTCAGGTAGGCAACAAATCCGTCATCATGGTCAATATGACAAACAATATCTGCAATGGATTGTAAATCTGCAACTGAAAACTGTTTTCTTATATAAATTACTCTTGTGCCATTTGGAACAACAGTTTCGTCATCGTTATCGCCATATCCAAAACCGGCTTTTCCTGTACTCCATCCCTGCAAATCAAAACCCAACTTTCTCCAGTCCGAAGAAATGGCCTGGGTTGGAATGAGGTAATTAAATTCGTCTGTTGGCAATACAGGACTTTCCCATTTTAGACCAACATCATAAATCCGGCGATCCTTTCCTGATGCATAAATCAACTGAAACGCCCCGGCACCCATATCAAAAGCAGGAAGGGTCCATTTATCAGTTTTTGAAGGATTATCCGTTAATGTCCATCCCTCAAGATTAACATCGGAATTTGATTTATTATATAATTCAATCCAATCCTCAAAATCCCCGTCCTCATCCCTGACCTGAGAGAAATTTTTATTGGAAAGTTCGTTGATTACAACCTGTGAATTAAGATGTAAAAAACTACTTATAAGAAATATAATCAGTAATGTTCTTTTTGCGTCCATTCAATAATTCTGCTTGTTTAAATTGTCAAATATAATAGTTTAAAACCGTATAAATAATTATGACAGAAAAGATTGATTCTAATTAAAATTATACAATCAGTTATCGAACTTTTTATCAATTTCATTGACAATTTCGTCAATTTTCTCTCTGCTTAATTCAGGATTTAAAACAGAAAGTATAAGAAATGCTTCTCCGTGCAATCCTGTTGAAATCAACCAGTGTGGACTCCGAGGAATAACAAAGGTAAGAATCGTAAATATTGTGGCCGGAATAGCCTGGGGAATAAAAATCCAGTACCAGATATTTAATTCATAATTGTTGACTAACAAACTTAAACCAAATCCGGTCAAAAGTCCTGTTAATGCAAACAGGGGGAAGAGTGAAATTAATTTGATTTTATGCGCAGCTGGAGAAATTTCAGAAATATAAAGAGGTGACAGTACAGATAAGCTTCCAATTGCCAAACCATTAAATATTTGAAAGGAGACAAAAAGAACAGCATTTTCAGAGAGTCCGCAACCAATTATTGATATTATATAAAGGAAACCGTTTATTTTTAGCATGAACCGCCTTCCGTATTTATCAGCGAATTTCCCAATTGTAAATGTACCAATCAGAAAACCCGGTATCCCTGCCAAAACTGCTAACCACACAATTTTCCCTAAAACATCAAAGTATTCAGAAACCATAGGCTTTGCAACATACAATCCGGCAATATTGAATCCAATAAGGATGCCTCCAAAAGCAACAATAAATGTATAAAGTTTTAACTTTTCTGACATTTTGTTTTGGTTTCAAATTGTATAAATAAGGTTTTAAAATTTCGAAAGATACAATTTTGTCGTATTCTCCCAAATCCAATTATTATGTTCAAATGTATTATAAAACACGTAATCTGAAGTTTTAACAGGGATTAAATTTATATACGAGTAATTTTTTCGTAAATTTAAGCAGGTCTCAGATTTCAAATGCCGCATATAAATTTAAACACAGAAGGAAATTAACATAAGTAAAACTGAATTATTAGGTTATAAACATAACTTTTCCCCTGAATTAAATTACAATGCAAATATTATCTGTTACGAACAACTAAATAATTTTTGAAGTATGAAGAAACTTCTTAAAATTCTGGGTTACCTGTTAGTAGTTTTACTTTTTACAATAGTTATTCTCATTATTGCGATTAGTCTTTCGCAGAATAAAATTCTGAAAATTACTCAAAAGCAAATTACCAAAACAATTAATGCACCCGTATTAATTGATGATATGTCTTTTACTTTTATTAAAAAATTTCCCTATGCCACAGTAGAATTTGAAGGAGTAAAAATCCTTCCCAATGATTTGCCCTCAGGTAATGAATAATCAAAAACTTCAGAAATTGTAAATATTAAAAGACTTTATATATCAATTAAATCGGTTCCTGCATTAAAAGGAATATACGAAATTGAGAATTTAGAAATTAACGATGCCAAAATTACATATGGTATCGACTCTTTTGGAAGAAGCAATATTGATTTTTTACTTAACCAGGACAGTACAACACCGGAAGATTCAAGTTCAGGAATGTTTCTCAATCTGGAAAAGGTTAAATTAAGTAATACAACTTTATATTATTCGAACGATACCATGCAGTTCAATGCAAAGGTTTTTTTCCCTGATTTAGATTTAAGGGCAAAAATAGAAGATGAAAATCTTATCGCTTTTTTAAAGGGGAAATTACTTCTCTCGGAATGTAATTTTGGAGAAAGCAATTTATACAAAATGGAAGAAACTTCTGTTCTGTTTGATCTGCAATATGATTCAGATACTGTAAGCTTAAAACAATTCAATGCAGAAACCGATGGTGCCGGTTTAAAAACTTCAGGGAAGCTTGTTTTATCGGAAAGTATGTATACCAATCTGGATTTCGAAGTGGAAAATGCTACGCTCGGAAAACTGTTAAAATACATTCCTGACAACATCATGCAAAATTATGATATTCAGAATATTGACGGAGTTTTAGATTTGTCGGGAAATATTAAAGGCCTTTATTCAGATGAAAAAATGCCACTTATAAATTTCGACTACAGTTTTAAAAAGGGATATTTAGAAACCAAGACATATCCTACCTTAACAAAAATCGTTTCTGAAGGGAAAATATCCAGCCTTGATTTAAATGATTTAAGTATTGCAAAAGCCCGATTAAAAAAATTAAATATAGAAACCAACAATAGTTCTGCTAAGTTGGTTGTACAGCTTAATAATTTTGAAAGGCCAAATTATAACTTACAATCCATTCTGAATATCACCCTGGCCGAGTTTGCTGATTTTATTCCCGATTCTTTAATGCAGGATGTTTCCGGTGAGTTGAATGCCGAATTTTCTACATCTGGAAAAATGCCTGACTTAGTTGACAATAAGTTTATAAATCATGTGGCTTACAATTCCTGGGGGAAACTTGGAATTACGAATTTAAACTTTAAAATGGACACTTTGCTAATCAATGGTTTTTCGGGTATTGCCGAATATAACCCGGGACATTTGAAACTGCAAGATTTAAGTTCATCAATTCCGCAATGGAATTTAAATTTAAAAAACTCTTCGCTGGAAACAGATTTTTCGGGAGATGTAACAAATCCGGGAGACATGACCCTTGACATTAAATCTTTTAACATTGAAGCAGAACCCGGGAAAATAAAAGGTATGGCAAAAATTGAAAATTTGGAAAATCCGGAATTCAATTTTGATGGTGAAGCTCAGATTGACCTGCTAAAAATAAAACCATATATTCCTGACTCAATCGTTAAATCTGTTTCGGGAGAAATACACGCAAAAATTAAGACACACGGAGCCATAAACTATGATTCAATTGAATATCAAATCAATAACATTGTATTTAATCAAAGTGATATTTGTTTGGAAGTTCGAAATACTTCGGCCACCATGCCGGATACAATTCAAAGTATCAGTGGACTAAACGGGAAATTTAGTCTGAATGAAGACAATATAATAATCTCCGGGATGAGTGGATCTGCAGCAAATATTGATTTTAAGATTGACACTGCAGATATTAGTAATTTATACAAAACCTATTTTCAAAACAAAAAAGAAGATACATTAAAGGCTTATATCGACATAAATTTAGGAGATATCAATTATGCAAAAATAGCCCCTTTCCCGGATGCGGACTCTACAGAAATTATTGAGAATTCTTCAGACGATGCCTCAGATAACAATCAAACAGAAAATAATGAATTAACTTTTTGGCAACCTGATTTCTCTTTTGATTTTAAAGGGAAAATTGCCGTCGAAAATATTGAATATAACAAAATATTCTTGGATGATATTTCAGCGAAATTTCATGTATCAGATAGTTCCTATATTATTGATCAGTTTATAACAAAAGCATTCGACGGTCGTACAACCAACTCCATCCGATATGACCTGACAAAGGAAAACAAAACAGTAATCCATCTGAAAAACCAGGTTGAGAACATGGATATTAATAAATTACTTTTTGCTTTTGATGATTTTGGGTATGACAGTTTAATGTCGTACAAAAACCTAAGCGGTATATTTTCATCCAATATAAACAGCAGGTTTGTTTTTGTAAACGATACTTTGATAACTCACGATATGAGAGTGCTAGGAGATTTCAAACTTAAAAACGGTAAGCTGGTAAATTATGAACCCGCAATGGAAATATCAAATTTTACAGGCATTAAGGAGTTAGATGACATTGAAATGAAAACATTGAATTGTGACATTTTTATGTTTAAAAACCAGGTTTTTGTTCCGATTACAAAAATTGTTAGTTCGTCATTGGATGTTTCAACATTTGGAATGCAAAGTTTGGACGAAAATTACGAGTATCATCTTCAGTTGCATTTGGGGGACATTTTAAAAGGTAAATCTCAAAAGCTGTTTGAACGACAGGCACAAAGCGGAGAAGAAGTTACTGATGACGATCTGAGTAAAAGCACAATAAAACTTATTTACGCTTATACCGACGGTAAAAAAAGAATTGGTTTTGCTACCAGAAAAGCGCAAAAAAAGATGGAACTAAAAATCAAGGTTCAGCAAAAAATGCTGGAACTGATTTTCCATCCCTTACTGGTTTCGTATGAGACAGGTGTAGAATAAATTTGTAAAAACTTAAAATATAAACTATGAAAAGAGCAACTTTCTATTTATCTCTATTAATCCTTGGGACCTTTATTTCGCTGGCTACAGATTGTGATATGAATTCGCTTGAACAATGTGAACAAGATGAAATTTGTGCGGGAAAATTTGTATCGGCTTGTTGTAATGAAGTTGAATGTTACTACATGTACAATGGCAAAAAATATAATGATGATGCAGAATCTTTAGCACAGCTGGCAAGGGATTTGGGATGTACCTTTACAGGTATGGCTGATTATGAAACTGATATTCAGGATCTGATTCTCAGGCTTAAAGCCTTAAAAGAATTTGCAAAAAGCAATTTGATTGAAAGCTATTAAAAATCCAGCCGCTTTATCTGGAGGATGATATCTGATTTTATTAAGATTTAATTTAAAAGAGTTCAGAAATTTTAAAAAACAGTAGAAAATCAAAACATATTTCATTGGATTGTGTTTGAAATTTTGATGTTAATTGATTGTTTGGATCAATTGGAACTCAAACTGTAACATAAGCAATACTGTTCAAAACAATAATATTTTTAAAATTTAATAACTAAAACAAAAATAACGATTATGAAAACAAATATTCTGTTTCTGATAATGGCGCTTATCCTTTCCACTTTGCAGACCTCTGCGCAACTCTCAATTTTGTCAGGACCCAACCAGGGTTCCTATTATAAGTTTGTAAGCGATATTGAGAAGATTCTGTCAACCGACAGTACCACTTTGGTTGTAAATGTGGAAACCGATGGAGCAGCATTAAACTTCGGAAGGTTGGCCGACCCCAATACTCCGGATAAACTGGCTCTAACCCAATCTGATTATTTGTATCATATGCAAGGGATGGATATGTTAAATAATACAGAAAAAACCAAAAACATTAAAGTCATTCTTCCGCTTGCCAACGAAGAAATTCACCTGGTAACTATGAAAGACAGTAAATTGGCACAACTTCAGGATCTAGATAAAAAGATGGTAGGTATTGGGACTCAATATCAGGGGACATACTATACATCAGCAATAATTAAAAATAAATCAAAAGTGTTATGGAATTCAAGAAATATTTCGTTCGAAGATGCACTTAGCCAGCTTAATACAAACAGAGTTGATGCTTTCTTTATAGTTGGAAGCGCACCGATGAAAAAACTAGATATTGATCCCCGTGCTTTTGCCGGCGGAATAAAAATACTTCCGTTGGAAGATTTTAATGATTGGGCAAAATATTATGACAAAGACACTATTCGTGCCGGTGATTATAAATGGCTGGAGGAAAATATTCCGACATTTAGTGTTCGGACTGTTTTAATTGTTAACGAAGCAAAACTCACTGAGCAGGATAAAAAAGATATAGCCTTGTTGGTTGAGGGATTAAAAACAAATCTTGAAAAATTAAAAGCAGAAGGTCATCACAAATGGAAAGAAGTAAACTTAATGAATTGGGATAGCAATGACTGGCCGGTTTATAAATAAAAATATCAATCATGAAAACAGTTTTTTAGCATGCTGTTTTAAATTGAAATTTTAACAACAATCTGCTTATGTTTTATTTCTGCCAATTTTCAATAAAAGAATAGTTAAGGATGAATTGTATCAAGTTCTGAGTTTTCAAAACTATCTTATCTTAATTAAGATCATTCGACTATTTTTGTATTACAATTCTACCAATTATGCAAAAACCGGTATTTTTTTGTTTGTTCTTTTTTTTACCGGGACTTTTATTGGCCCAGATGCATAATTATTGGTCATACAATTTCAATGAAGAATCTTCGCTCGTTGCCGGGGCTGTTGTTGGTGGTGGTGCAGGAGCTTCTGCAATTTTTTATAATCCTGCTACCATATCAGAAATTAATACCTCAAAACTATCGCTGAATGCCAGTTTGGTCTCTTTTGATATTACCAATTCAAAAAATATATTGGGAGAAAATATCCCCTTAAAATCGACACGATTTTATGCTGTCCCACGTTTTGTCTCGTATATGCACAAACCTAAAAGTCACCCAAACTGGAGCCTGGAATTTGCATTTATGAACGTTAATAATTATGAACTAAGCACAGCCAATTTCACCAACAAAAAAATTAATATTATAAATAATCTGCCCGGTGAAGAAAGGTATGTCGCTTTTACAGAATACGATACAAAATACAGGAATGACTTTTTTGGCATTGGAGGTTCACACATTTTGAGAGAAAATTTATACTTTGGAATGAGCATGTTTGTATCTGTTAAATCATTCTACTCCCGATATCAACTGGACATAAATGCTCAACCTGAACTATCAAACTTATTTCGATTGGTTGAAGAAAACTCATATTATACAGCTTCGCAGGCTACACAGGAGATAATTAAATTTAATGATTACCGTTTATTGTGGAAATTTGGATTTTTGTACAAAAAAGACAGACTAAGTTTTGGTTTGAATTTTACAACTCCTTCAATCGGTGGAATTTACAGTGATGGGAAAAGAGTAATGCATAAAGAAGCTCAGAGCAATATCAACAATCCGAACACAGGTGAACCATTGCCTGATTTTCTTATTACAGATTATGCTGAAAAAAAGGATGTTAAGGTAAACTACAAAACACCTTTTTCTATTGGAGTGGGAACTACAATTAACAGTTTGGATAATAAACGTATTTTCTATGCCACTATAGAATATTTCGGCAAAGTAAATCTATATAAAATTGTAAGTGCCGAATCTAATCAACAAACACCCGGTAATCCGGCATTTTTGAATCCTGAACTTGATGAATGGCTCACTTACTATTTTGACGCTAATCCGGTTTTTAATGCAGCGCTTGGTTATCGTTGGTATTTAAAAGATCATCTGATGTTGTTGGCCGGTTTTAAAACCGATTTTAACTATAAGAAATACTTCGAATCAGATGTTGGAGACACGTTTAAAACGATTCCGAGTATAGGTTTAAATCTTTATCATCTTTCGTCAGGACTAACACTTCGAATTTTTGGACAGGATATTACTGCAGGAATTCAATATAGTTTTGGCATAAACAATAAAAAGAAACAAATTGTTAATCTCTCGCATCCTGTAGAATTTAATTTTGAAGAATTACGTGCATTGCAAGGTACAAGAACCTATACAGCAAAATCAGTTCATAATTCCATAACACTGCTTTTAGCCGCATCTTTCAATTTTGGTACCGGTGAAAATAAGAAAAATCAGATTGACGATTAACGGGGAAATTGATCGGTTTGATTTTGATATGGAGATTCCAGTTTTCTACCTCCATAAGGAAATCTTTTCGACATGATATTTAAAATTTCGTTTGCTGCACTTTCAATTGGTTTATTGGAAACATTAACAACAGTAAATCCACCCTGATCAAATATAAACATGGCTTTTCGAATCTCTTCTCTAACCTGTCTTTCATCGATATACGATTCTATCTGACGTTGGTCCCATCCACTGGTTCTTTTTTTTCTGTGAGCAATTAACTGACGCGCAGAAATGTGTAATCCAAAAACTCTTTTGGGATCAACACGGAAAAGTTCTTTGGGAGGTTGAACTCCACTAACAAGAGGAACATTGGCAACTTTCCAACCATACATAGCCAGGTAAACACTCAAAGGTGTTTTTCCGGCTCTTGAAACACCGGTTAAAATTATTTCGGCGTTTTTTAATCTTTCCGGACTCATTCCATCATCATGAGAAAGTGTAAATTCGATCGATTCAATCCTGTCGAAATATTTATGATTAATTTCCCTGTACAATCCCGGATGCATTAATGGCTTAATGTCCAGTCTTTGATCAAGATATCCTGCAAGTTTTCCCATCAGATCAATCTCCTGAACATTAAACTCCGAACACAACTCAATAAGCTTTTTTCGAAGTTCCCCATTTACAAGAGTATGAACTATTAATCCACCCTTTGTTTTGGCTTTTAACACTGTATCAAAAAGGTCATCTTCGTTATCCATGTTGGATACAATTTTTACCGGAATATTGTTATCGGGATATTGAATTAAAACTGCCTGAACAATATTATTCCCGGCTATTCCTCTTCCTCCCGAAACCACATAGATGGGTGCGTCCGAAATTTTGGATTTTGCATTCATTGAAAGTCGTTTATTACTTAAACAAATAAATTACCGACTGGTTTTGAACTTGTTCTTTTCACTTTAAAATAATTCGAGGGTAACATTCTTTTAGGAATGTTTTGAAGTCAGTCCGTAGATTTATGCATCGGTTTTACAGGTAGTATAACTACTTCGTTTTTACAGGATGGACAGATATATATTTCACATCCAGAACATGCAAAACAATTGCTACAGGTTTTTTCAACATCGAGATTTGAAAATTGAAAACCACAAGTTTTACATGTATAAATTTTCTCCTTTTTCCCTGTAAATACCATTTCGATGCAATTTTACAAATCTTTCCTTAACAATTATATTCCTGTGATTTTTCTTTCTTTGGAGGTACAGGATCATAGCCATGTGTTCCCCAGGGATGACATCGTGAAATTCGTTTGGTAGCCATCCAGAATCCCTTAAACGGGCCATGTATCTTTATTGCCTGAACTGCATATTCAGAACACGTAGGAACATGCCTGCATGAAGCTGAAGTAAAGGGAGAAATTGCATACTTATATATGAATACAGGTATCAGCAAAATCCACCCCAACAATTTTAATATGCCCTTAAGCAAACAATGCATAAATCTCATATTCAGGCAACAAATCTACAACTTCTTATTTACCGGAAATAAAAATCTTCAGAGATATATAATCAGATAGGTTCTTTTTATATTTTTTTAGCTTTTGAAACACGTTTTCTTAAGTTATTATTGTACCCTGAACAAGTTGATTGTAATTAGTTTAAATCAGAACTAAATAAGTAGAATAGAAATTTTAATCAGTGCAAAATTGTATAATATTTTTAAATTTGTCGGGATTCGAAAAAATAGAACAATAATAAATCAATTAAAACTTATAAAATGAAGAAAGTAGCAATCGGAGTCGATATAGGTGGAACAAATACAGCCATTGGAGTTGTTGATGAGGCAGGCAATGTAATGGTAAAAGATAATATTTCAACTCCTTCTCATGGTGATATAGACAAATACATCACGGATTTATCAGATGCAATTAAAGAGCTGATAAAATCAGTTAAATTACTTAACGAAGATTTGGATATTCTGGGAATTGGGATTGGAGCACCAAACGGAAATTATTATAGCGGAACCATTGAATATGCACCCAACCTTTCATTCAAAGGCGTTGTGCATTTGGTAAAACTGCTTCGTGCAAATTTCTCCGATATGGCAGCATTGGCATTAACTAACGATGCCAACGCAGCAGCTATCGGTGAAATGATATATGGCGGTGCAAAAGGAATGAAAAACTTCGTAATGATAACTTTAGGAACCGGACTTGGCAGTGGAATTGTAGTTAACGGTGATTTGGTTTACGGAAGCGATGGATTCGCGGGCGAGTGCGGGCATACAACATTAGTTCCTGAAGGCCGTCCATGTGGATGTTCTGCTTTGGGCCACCTGGAAGCTTATTGTTCAGCTCCGGGAATGAAACGTACCGCATTTGAACTGATGGCTCATTATAATGCAAACGATAGTTTACTGGCAGATAAATCTTTCAGGGAACTGGATTCAAAAATGATTTTTGAAGCAGCTGAAAAAGGAGATAAGGTGGCTTTGGAAGTATTTGAAAAAACAGGCGCCTGGCTGGGACATGGTCTGGCAAATACAGTTCATCATCTAAGTCCTGAAGCAATTTTCTTGTTTGGAGGACCTACTGCAGCAGGAGACTTAATTTTTAAACCAACCAAAGAAAATATGGAAAAACATCTTCTTCCGATTTTCAAAAATAAAATTCAGATTCTTCCTTCTAAATTAAAAAGAGGAGACGCAGCAATTGTTGGAGCCAGTGCATTGGTTTGGAAAGAAATTGAAAAATAATTTCAAGATTATTAAATAATAAACGGGTGCTATCTGATGAAGTGATAGCACCCGTTTTCTTTTATCCAAAAAAATAAAATGTTTGTTAATGTTTTTGCAGGGTCTTTAATAAAGTGAGTCCAAAATGTTTACTCTTTCGCTATTTTTGCAAATATTTTAAAACTTTCTTACTATGAAATCCGGATACCTTTCTTTAGTTATTTTAATTCTGATTAACCTCTTTAGTTTAGAATGTAAAACACAAACTGAAACCAGGAGCATTGAATTTTACCTCACTAAACCCGACAAATCCGTGTTATTTGCAAAACAGGAAGCCGGAGTTTCTGCAGGAACAAATAATGATCTTCCTACCATAACAGTAGATAGGGATAAAGCATACCAGGAAATGGATGGTTTTGGTTTCACATTAACCGGTGGAAGTGCTTTTCATATCCATAATATGTCGGATAAAAAAAGGAGCGAACTGTTAACCGAACTTTTTGCTTTTGACAGGAAAAATATTGGGATTAGTTATTTGAGAGTCAGTTTAGGTGCTTCGGATTTGGATGCAGAAGTATTCTCATACAACGATTTACCAAAAGGAGAAACAGATATAAAATTAACCCATTTTTCTTTAGACCCTGACAGGAAACATTTGATCCCTGTTTTAAAAGAAATTCTTGAAATCAATCCTGAAATTAAAATTATGGCTTCTCCATGGTCTCCGCCCGCCTGGATGAAAACCAACAATGAAACAAAGGGTGGAAGTTTAAAGCCGGAATATTATGATACCTATGCAGAATATTTTGTAAAATATGTTCAGGGGATGCAAAAAGAAGGTATAACAATTGATGCAATTACTGTTCAAAACGAACCTCTGCATCCGGGAAACAATCCAAGTTTATTTATGCCGGCTGATGAACAGGCTGGTTTTATTAAAAACAGTCTTGGACCGGCATTTGCAAAAGCAGGTTTAAAAACAAAAATTATTATTTACGACCACAATGCTGACAAACCTGATTATCCGATTTCTATATTAAACGATCCTGAGGCAAATCAATATATCGATGGTTCGGCTTTTCATCTGTATGGAGGAGTAATTGAAAATGTTAGCCAGGTGCATGAAGCTCACCCCGACAAAAACCTTTATTTTACAGAACAGTGGATTGGTGCTCCGGCAAATTTTGGAGGCGACTTTAACTGGCATATGAAGAATTTAATTATTGGTGCTTCACGTAACTGGTGTAAAACGGTTTTGGAATGGAATTTAGCAGCCGATCCGAATCAAAAACCACATACTCCGGGAGGTTGTACCCGCTGTTTAGGTGCTGTAACTATAGACGGAGATGAAGTTTCAAGAAATCCGGCATATTATATAATCGCACATGCATCAAAATTTGTACGTCCCGGTTCAGTCAGAATAAACACAAATATACCCGGCGACTTGCCTAATGTGGCATTTAAAACTCCTGATGAGAAAGTTATTCTAATTGTGTTAAATGATTCTGATTCTGAAAAACGATTTAATGTCAAAACCGGGAATGAAATATTTTCTGCATCATTGGTAAGTGGCTCAGCAGGTACTTTCATTTTTTAAAACAGGCATGTGAACAATCTCCTTTTTAATAAAGAATATAATTACCTAAATTAGCTTTAATTAAATAAAACAGTTTAAAACCATTTAAATGAAAAGATTCTCAGCATTTGTGATAAGAAGTAAATGGTTTATTATTTTTCTGGTACTTGCTATCAGCACTTTTCTGGCAATACAAATCCCAAAAGTTACCATTAATTCAGATGTAATAAGTTCCTTACCTGCTGATGATGTTGATGCGGTATTACTAAAAAAAATCGGAGATAAGTTTGGAGGCAACAGAATGGGAATGGTGATTTTGGACGCTGAAAATATTTTTACAAAAGATGTAATTCAGCACATTAAACAAATTACAGATTCTCTTTCTCAAACTGAAGGTATTTCTTCAGTTAGCAGTCTGACTAACGCCATGGATATTACTGAAAGTGAATTTGGAATGGACATTGGTCAGCTCATTGACGAATACGACTTACCGGATTCGCCTGAGGAACTCGCATTACTTAAAGAAAGGGCGCTTACAAACGAAATGTATGCAGGATCCCTGGTTTCGGAAGATGGAACAGCTGCAGCAGTAATTTTCACCCTTTACGATGATGCTGATATTCAGGAAATAGCACAAACAGTAAAAGCAAAAACCGAATCCTTAAATCTCCCTGAAAATATTTATTATGCAGGTTCACCAATGCTTATTACTTCTATAGCTCGTTTAATTTCAGCTGACCTTACCTTATTATTCCCAATTGCTTTACTTGTAATTGCATTGGTATTGTTTATTAGCTTTCATACCTGGCGGGGAGTAGTCTTGCCTTTACTGGTTTGTATCCTTGCCATTGTATGGGTAATCGGTTTAATGGGATTATTTGGATATCAAATGTCAATGGTTTCAAATAATATACCTATTGTTTTACTCGCTGTAGGAAGTGCTTATGCGATACATGTTATTCATCGGATTGAACAGGTAAAACAAACCGACAGGAAACAAGCAATTATTGTAGCTTTATCAGGAGTTGCAATTCCGGTAATTCTGACTGCCGTAACCACTATGGCCGGTTTTCTGTCTTTTATTTTTGGGTCTTACTTAAAAATGATACGTGATTTCGGATTGTTTACAGCAATGGGAACTTTATTTGCAGTTTTACTTTCTCTGGTTTTTGTACCCGCTGTTTTATCCTTTTTTTCTCCGCAAAATAAATCCAAAACAAAAGCATTTCAAAAAACTTCTGTTCTTTATAAACATTTCCTTCTGCCCTTACAAAAATTTATTTATTCTCATCCAAAACAAATAGTCTGGATTTGGATTGGTTTAGCTGCAGTCGCCGTAATTGGCATTACGATGATTGAAAGAAATGTTGATATCAGAAATTATTTCAAAAAAGATAATCCTACCAGGGTTGCCGAAGATATAATGACTGAAAAATTTGGCGGTACAAAACCCATTTTTGTACTTTTTAAGGGTAATGTTCAAAGTCCTGAAGTTTTACAAACCATGGCCAGAATGGAGGAGTATATGAAAGCACATCCCGGTATTGGAACCACTCAATCGGTTGCCGGATTGGTTTCAAAAATTAATGGTGCTTTTGGAGAAGGACCTATAATTCCTGATGATCAGACAATGATTGAACAACTCTGGTTTTTGCTCGATGGAAATGAAAATATGAAAAAACTGGTAAGCGATGATCTGGATGAAGCACTGATAATTTCAAAGTTCATTTTTTCGGAAAATAACGAGAAAAAGGACTTTGCTAATTATATGCAAAAGTTTATTGATGAAAACTCCACGGAAACCTGTGAAATACAGATAACCGGAATGCCTTACATTGATGTTACCATGGACAGGAGTCTGATTAGCAGTCAGATTGGGAGTTTAGTAATTGCAGTTGTTTTTGTAATTTTTATTGTCGGACTTTTACTTCGTTCTATGTTGTCCGGACTATATGCGGCAGTGCCAATTGTTGCTTCAATAACTATGTTATTTGGTTTTATGGGATTCACCGGAATACCATTGAATATTGGAACCGTTTTGGTTGCCAGTGTTGCGGTAGGTATTGGTATAGATTATTCGATTCATGTGATTTCACATTTTAAAGACGGTATTCGAAAAGGGGAAACCGTAGCTGAAGCCTTACATGAAACAATCAGTATCAGTGGAAAAGCTATCGTTATTAACCTCTTTTCGGTTTCCGCAGGTTTTTTGGTTTTACTTTTTTCTGAAATGGTTCCACTTGAATATTTTGGCCTGTTAATTGCATTAAGCATGCTGGCATCAGGAATGGGAGCATTAACTTTATTGCCTTCAATTTTGATACTTTCAAACAAAAAGCGATAATAATTGCTTAATAATTAAAAATTAGATTTAAACAAACATGAGAATTATATATCTTTTCGTAGTCGTTCTTTTTACTGCAAACATCAGCCTGGCTCAGGATGCTGCTGAAATTCTTGCAAATATGGATAAAGTGCTTTTTTCACCCAAAGATAAATCAGGCATTGCAACTATAACTTTAATTGACAAAACCGGAACCGAAAAAGTCAGGGAAGCAGAATTTTTTCAAAAAGGTCCGCACAAAAAACTATATCGTTATACCAAGCCGGAGTCACAAGCCGGAATTGCAACCCTTACTTTACCCGATAATGTTGTCTGGCTCTCGTTACCGGCATTTGAAAATCCCAAGCGTATTTCATTATTGTCAAAATCTCAGGCCTTTAACAATACCGACTTCTCTTATGAAGATATGGCAACAACACCTTACAGTGAGAGATTTACTCCGGAACTCACCAGCACGGGTGCCAACGATTATGTACTGCTTTTAACTCCAATTTCAGGAAAATCAAAATATACCAAAATCATTTTACGCTTGCATAAACAAAACGGACATCCAATTTCCATGCTGTATTACAATGAACAAAACAGACTGTTTAAGGAAGCAAGCTACACCTATGAAAAAATTGGAAAATACTGGAATGCAAAAGAAGTAGTAATGAAAAACATTGAAAAAGATCACAGCACAGTAATTCAACTTTCGGATATAAAATTTGACCAGGGATTATCCGATGACTTGTTTATGGTTGAGAACCTTAAGAAATAGACTGACTACCTTGTATTTTTAAAAGGATGGGGAAACAATGCAGGAACCTTTTGAATATATTCTTTATAACCGGATTTCCTGGTAATATTTCTTTTTTCCATCATCGGAATACTTATAAACTGAAACAGAATAATCATAAAAATAAATCCAATACTTGTCCAGAAACCAATGGTATCACTTATTTTTCCTGTAGATAATACAAACAAAAACATTCCTGTCCAGAAACTAATTTCACCTAAATAATTTGGATGCCTTGAAATGCTCCACAAACCGGTATCGATATAGTCCTTTGATTGTTTGGATTTCTTGAAATTTATCAGTTGTTCATCTGCAATCCATTCAACAAAAACTGCAACAAGAGTAAAAGCAATTGCTACATAATCGTAAAAATTTAAAGCGTTTGGACTCGACAATGAATACCATAAGGGTAGGCATCCGAGAAACACAAAAATGGTAGGCATTAAATGAATTCCAAGGAAACTTACAGGCCAGTAAAAAGCACCTGTTTTTTTTGCAATATTTGTATATCTCCAATCCTGATGTCCCATTCCAGGCCAACCACGTATCCAGTTAAGGGTTAATCGTAAACTCCAGAACAAAACCAAAGCCAGGATTATCCACTGTCTTATTGTATTTCCTTCCGGATAAATATTCATCAGGTAAACAACAATTACCGGTGGAATTACACTCCAGTAAGGATCATATATACTTGAATTTTTAAAAATTACACTAAAACTGAAAACAATTATGGTAGCAACAACGTCTGCAATAAAAACACTTAAAATTGAATGATAATCTTTTAGAAAAGGAAAAATGAAATAAACAACTACAAATGCCAGTAAATAAATTGCCAGAACTACCAGTAATGATCGTATCTTTGATTGTATATTTATCATAAATAATTTGTTTAATTACGAGTACTTCATAAAAATAGTCGATTTCTGACAAATAAAAATGAATCAATTTAAAATTCCTCCTGTCTCCACATTATTAGGTTCCTCTTTCAGGAATTACTTCAAAATTCTTGGACAGGGTCGAATTTCACCAAGGTATTATTTTAAAATTTTCCTTACTACTTTGGTGGTGTTAATCGCTACTCCATTTCATTGGTGGGAAAAGTTATTTTATTATAAAAAACTTAAAAATTTTAAGTTTGAAAAACCACCTCTTTTTATTTTAGGCCATTGGCGAAGCGGCACAACCTTGCTGCATAATTTGCTAACCAAAGATCCTTCAGCCGCCTACATGACTACCTATCAGGGAGTTTTCCCGAATAACCTCACCAGCAAATGGCTGTTTCGTACATTTATGAAAATAAACATGCCCGACAGAAGACCTTCAGACGGTGTAAAACTTGACATAAATTTTCCCCAGGAGGATGAATTTGCGTTTAGCAACTCTCAGTGGAATGCCTATTACAACTTCTTTTATTTCCCGCAAAATTATCAACAGTATTATGAAAAATCGGTCCACCATAAAGGACTCAGTAAAAAGGAAATCGATTTATGGTACAAGTGTTATGATAAACTTGTTAAAAAAGCGCTAATCAATACAAATGGGAAACGTGTAATTTTTAAAAATCCTGTAAACACAGCACGGGTTGATAAACTACTTAAATTATATCCCGATGCCAAATTCCTGTTTATTTACCGGAATCCAATAACCGTATTTTATTCAACCCGACGCTTTTTTCAGCAATTATATCCAACATTATGGCTAAATAAAGTTGACAATCAATTTATTGATAAAATGATATTTGATGTTTATATCAGAATGATGGATGATTATTACAGTTTAAAAAGTTTGATACCGGCTGAAAATCTTATGGAAATTCGTTTTGAAGAATTTGAGATAAATCCGGTAAAGGGAGTGGAAAATATATATAAAAAATTATTCAATGAAGATTTCTCACAAATTCGCAGCTATTTTTCGGAATACATAAAAACACAACAAAGTCATAAAAAAAATAAATACGAAGTAGATGCAAAAGAGATAGAAAGTATTAGTAAAAAGTGGAAAAAATATATCGATATGTATAATTACGATTTACCTGAAGATGTAGCAATTAAGTCGAACATCGAAAATTAATAAAAAAAATGCTCAAACTTTTATTTACTACTTTGGCTTTGTTTCTTTTTTATCCGGCCGATGATTGGAAACTAAAAAAAGAAAAATCAGGAATTGCGGTATACACGCGTTCCATTGAGGGATCTGATTTTGATGAATTTAAAGCGGAGACCGTTATTGAAAATGCCAATATTTATGATGTTTTGAATGTTTTAATGGACGTGGAAAATTATGTAAATCTTTATCCCGATTGTTACAATCCTGAAATTTTAGAGCAGAAAGGGAAATGGAATAACATTCATTATATTGTATCCAAAGCCCCGTTTCCTGTAAAAGACCGCGACGGAGTAAATGAGATAACCACAACTTTCGACGAAAAAGGCAATAGTGCTCGTGTTACCATAAAACCATTACCCGATTATATTCCTGAAAAAAAAGGAATTGTCAGAATACAAAAAGGAGCCGGATTTTGGCAATTAACTGAGGAGAACAGTAATGTGACTATTGTTTATCAATACCATGGTGATCCGGCAGGAGATATTCCTGCCTGGCTGGCAAACAGTTTTGTGGTTACTCATCCTTATAAAACCATGATTAATATGCGAAATATGATTAAATCAAATAAACAGACAAACAAGTATTAAATAATATTCTTAGATTTGTACAACAAGTGTAAACAACATTTAACCAAAATTTATCTATTATGAAATTAATAAAACTTAGTTTTTTAGCCTCCCTGGTTTTATCTCTTGCCTTTTTTACAGGATGCAAGGATGAAGAAACACCGGAAGTTTCACCTTTTGTTGGTAATTTTATTATTACCAAAGCAACACTCAATGCAGTAGTACCGGTAATTAACTCAAACGAAATTGGCCCGGTACCTCTACCACCCGGAACAGATATTACGGCTCTAATTGTAGAATCACTTTTAAGTCAGGTTAACTGTGATGCAGCGAGTAAATCCTGGGTAGAATTGAGAGAAGACAAGTCGATGTACATGAGTTGTGCAGGTGCTAATGCGATGAATGCCGGAACTTGGGAAGAAGTTTCAGCAACAGAATTAAAATTAAATATGAATAGTGCTGCAATTCCATCATCTCCAACCGGTTTTGTATTGAATGTAAAAGACATTGCAGTTGCAGGTAATAATATGTCGGGTAGTACTTCGGTGCCTCTGCCAAAGGAAATGGCTGCTGCGATTCTTGCACAAATGCAATTAACATTGTCAGAAGATAATCCTGATATTTTTATGGTTGAATTTGCAATAACATTCGTAAAGCAATAAGAATTATTTTTAGATAATATATAACCACCGGATTATTTCGGTGGTTTTTTTGTTCCCAATATTCTGTCACAATCAAAAAACTATATAGCCATGATTATAACATGAAATATTCTTATTTTTAATTGTCCCAACAAAATAATAAGAATTGAAACAAAAATCCATTTTATTTTCTCCCTTTTCAATCGGACCCATAACAATTAGAAACCGTACAATCCGATCAGCTGCATTCGAAGGAATGTGCCCCGGAAATAATCCCTCCCAAATGCTGCTCGATTATCACCGTGAAGTTGCAGCCGGCGGAATTGGATTGACAACTGTTGCTTATGCGGCAGTTTGTAAAAACGGACTTTCATTTCCTCATCAGCTTTGGTTAAGGAAGGAACTTATACCTGAGTTAAGAAAATTAACAAATACGATTCATAAAGAAGGTGCAACAGCATCTATTCAGCTTGGACATTGCGGTAACATGTCGAAAAAAAGCATCACAGGTACTTTGCCTGTTTCACCTTCCGGCGGATTCAATATTTATTCACCAACATGGTCGAAAAAAATGGACATGGATGATATAAAAAAAGTTGTGCAGGATTTTGCCAATTCAGCTTTGATTGCGAGGGAATCCGGTTTTGATGCTGTGGAGATACATGCAGGCCATGGCTACTTAATCAGCCAGTTTTTGTCACCATATACCAATAAACGTAAGGATGAATTTGGAGGTTCGTTTGAAAACAGGATTCGATTTATGTTAATGGTAATTCGTGCAGTTTTACAAGCGGTCGGAAAAGATATGGCTGTAATTGTGAAAATTAATATGCGCGATGGTTTTAAAGGAGGGATGGAAATAAGAGAAAGTCTCAAACTTGCCGGAATACTTGAGAAAGAGGGTGTTCATGCCCTGATTTTAAGTGGTGGTTTTGTAAGCAAGGCACCAATGTACGTGATGCGTGGTAAAATGCCTGTAAAAACACTTACGCATTATATGAATAACAGATGGCTGAAAATTAGTGTCCGGTTAGCCGGGAAAATGGTTATTCCCGATGTTCCTTTTAAAGAAATTTATTTTTTGGAAGATGCCTTAAAATTTAGAAAAGAAATTAAAATTCCCCTGATTTATGTTGGTGGAATAATTTCAGGAAAATCAATAAGTAAAGTGCTGGATTCGGGATTCGAATTTGTTGCTATGGCCCGTGCATTAATCAATGATCCGGGATTCGTTAATAAGCTAAAAATTGATATCAGTTCCAAAAACAATTGTGATATAAGCAATTACTGCATTGCCAGAATGTACTCAAAAGAAATGGCTTGTCATCATAACATTGAAAGCTTACCAGACAAAATACAAAAAGAGATAAACAAAAATAAATGTTTTGAATAGTGACCCGATAAATACAGAAACAATTGGAAACGCTTTAATTACAGGTGCAAGTTCGGGTATTGGTTTAGCCATTGCAAAAGAACTTGCTAAAAGGAAATACAACCTTGTTTTGGTCAGTAATCAACAAAAGGAACTTGAAGCAGCTGGCAGGAATATATCAGCACGTTCTAAAGTTAAAACATGGCCGGTTTATATGGATTTGGCCGAAGTAGATTCCGCTCAAAAATTATATGACTGGTGCGCTCAAAACAATATCGAAATTGAAATATTGGTAAACAATGCCGGTATATATTTCTTTGGCGAGGTAGTTAAAAACGATATCGAAAAAATTCACCGTATGACGATCCTGCACACCACCACTCCTTCATTGTTGTGTTCCCTGTTTGGAAAAGAAATGAAAAAAAGAAGACATGGTCATATTTTGAATATTTCTTCTCTCTCGGCATTTTTACCTTATCCCGGAATTGCTTTGTACAGTTCTACAAAAAATTTTTTAAAGAGTTTTTCCCGAGCTTTGCGAACTGAAATGATGGAATATAATGTTAATGTAACCTGTATTTGTCCCGGGGCAGTATCCACCAGGCTTTATAACCTGAAAGACCCGGACCGTAAAAAAGCATTAAAGCTGGGTGTAATGATAAGTGCAGAAAAACTGGCATCAATTGCGGTGAAAGCGATGTTCAAAAAAAAATCATTAATTGTCCCGGGTTTTGTAAATCGATTAACAATATTTATTGCAAACCTGATTCCTCATAGTGTTATTCTGCTTATAAGGCGATATTCGGGATACTTGCCACCAGACAAGAATTAGTTGTTGAATTCAATCTTTGAGAACAATTTTTCCAGGAGAATACTCACACATTCTTCCACAGTTTTATCAGAAGTGTCAATCGATAAAATGGCATTTTGAGGATTTTCAAAAGGTGCACTAATTCCGGTAAAATTTTTAATCTCGCCCTTTCTGGCTTTTTTATATAAACCTTTAACATCGCGTTTTTCACAAACCTCAAGCGGAGTACTGACAAACACTTCCAGGAAGTCCCTCTCACCTACAATATCGCGAACTGTTTTCCTGGTTTCTTCACTCGGACTTACAAACGCACAAAGACATATAATTCCTGAATTTACATATAGTTTGGCAATTTCTGCAATTCGGCGAATATTCTCTTTTCTGTCATCATGAGAAAACCCAAGGTTATTGTTTATGCCTGTTCTGATGTTATCACCATCAAGAATCTGGGTTAAATAACCTCTTTCAAAAAGGTTTCTTTCCAATGCAGAAGCAAGGGTGGTTTTACCAGATCCCGATAATCCTGTAAACCAGATAACTTTTGAATTCTGTTTTAACCTTTCTTGTTTTTCTTCCCTGGAAACGATTTTGTCAAAAACAGGGTAAATATGTTTGTTTTTTTCATTTACCATTTGAGAGTGTTTTTACAATTTACTTTACAACAAACCAGGGATTTAATAAGTTTTCTTTATTGTAAACTACCGGCTTATTATTTTCATATTGAATTATTTCTTTACCGGCATACTTTGCTATTGAATGACCAGCAGCAGTATCCCATTCCATTGTTGGTGCCAGACGTGGATAAACATCAGCTAATCCTTCAGCAACCATACAGATTTTTAAAGAACTCCCTCGCGATTTCATTTCAATCTCTTTTCCGGAAGTATCCAGGGATTGAATATAATTTTGCGTAGATTCATTCATATGAGATTTGCTTCCAACAACTACAAAATTTTCTTTTTGAATATTTAGTGGCAATTTCTGAATAGCTGTTAAAGTTCCTTTTTCGGGATTTACCGATGCTTTATATGAACCTTCAGAATTACTGTAATATAAGGTTTTGGTAACCGGAACATAAACCACACCTGCGATTGGCGTATTTCCTTTGATCAGCGCAATGTTAACAGTAAACTCATCGTTTCGCTTTATAAATTCCTTTGTTCCGTCCAGCGGATCAACCAGCCAAAACACATCCCAGATTTTTCTTTCCTCAAACTGAATAGATTTTCCCTCTTCACTTAAAATCGGGATTTCAGTGGTTTGTAAATGTTTGATTATTACTTCGTGTGCTCTTTTATCTGCAATAGTTAAGGGTGAGTTATCTGCTTTAAACTCAACATCAAAATCTGAATTATAATACACGTCTAAAATTTCTTTCCCTGCTTCAATCGAGGCTTTAACTGCCAATTCAGTCAATGCTGAAATGTTAAAATCCGGAGTCATATAAAAATGTTTGATTTCTAATTTCGGCCAATATATTGTAAAATGTCTTCATACACAAGACTAACATAATATAAACCTCCAATTTGAGCACTCCCAAAGCTGGTTGTGTAATAATTATTAGTGATATTCGAGCCGCCTACCTTAAATGTTGTTTTAATTTTTGGAACTTTATAGGAAACGTGTGCATCAATGGTAGTCATTGAAGGAATTTCACCTACACCAAAACTACCTTCCCAAAGAAAACTACTTTGCCAGTGCAAATTCACATTGAATCCCAGGTTAGGCATTATTGCATGATGTCCGACAGATAAATTGGCCCGGTACTCGGGTGTGTTAAACCTGGCTTCAACACCGGGAGAGTCAATCGATTCAAGCAATTTATTGTAGGCAACGTTACTCTTAATTAACATTCCGAATGGAGTTATATAATCCAATCCTAATGCCCAGCCCCAGGATGAAACAGGTTTATCAGTGGTGAAATATGTTTCAAATATCTGATCTTCTTCTTCTCCAATATCTTCGGCCAATTGTGCTACCAACTGAGTAGCCTGAAATCCTCTGTATTGGTTATAATACGCATAAGAATCAAGAAAAAGTCTTTTCCCCAGCAGTAATCCTTTGTATCCCACCTCGGTTGAGGTTACTTTTTCCGGGGCCAAAAGTGGAACATTAATAGGGCCATTTTCGGTAATTGGTTTGTCTGTTACCGGATTTCTTCCCGACATAGGATAAACAGGTATTGAATCAAAACCATATTTTTTTCTAATGGGTTCCATACCACCAATTGTTTTGTAGAGCCCTACATCAAGGTCAATCCACTGGTCTGAAGTAGAAGGAAAGCGATATGCAGTTTGGTAAGTTCCGCGCAAACTGTGTTCCTGGTTTTTATCCAGAAAAAAAATCAAAGAAAGCCTGGGAGTGTACTGAGATTTAAAGTTCTCATTTTTATCATATCTAAAAGCACCGGTAATTCTCAAATGGTCGTTGAACAAATCTTTGTTTAACTGCAAAAATGCGCCAAACTGATTTATTTTTATTGGATTTCCCGGTTCATCAAAAAATATGGTTCCATTACTGTCAACAAAATATAAGCGGTGTGAAACACCAACTTGCATCTCAAAAATATTAATCAGGTGAGAGAAGTTATACATTCCTTCAAATTGCGCCATTTTACTTTGATCAAAAACCAAAGCACCTCCATCGGCCAGTGAAGTATTTGTTATTCGATTAAGAGGTTCACTAAATTCCGGTGTACCATAAACCGGAAAAGCAGGCTTGGATGCATCGAAAATTACGCCTGTTACCGGATCTCTGTTATCGGCAACCAAACGGGCAAAATAATGCGAACCGGCCATATCTTCAGTAGTTAATGCAGTTTGGGTATAGGCTGTTAAGTAATCCTCAAACCACTGCGCTGATGGCTTCCAATCCTCATTTAAAGTTAACGCTGCGCCTCCTATGTCATATGATTTCCCGGAATTTTCAGCAACTGCCCAGGCCCTGACAAAATAATTAGGATTGTTGACTTCAATTTTTCCAGTGGTAATATAAAAGTCACGTGCACCAAATCTGTTTACAGCAGTATAAACACTGGAACCCTGGGCATAATTTGCCTGAATAACTGCTTCAGTTTTTTCCGTAATAAAATAATGAAGAGAACCACCTAACCTGAGATTTTTAGTCTTGTCTTCTGCCAGATTATTTTCAATCCATCCTGACCGGGTGACTAACTGATCCGGAAAATATTGAATTGCATTGTTAAAAAGGTCTTCATACTCAGGCGTGCCCGGCATTATTCCCTGAGATTCCGCTATCCCCTGAATCACTGTCGGACCGACTTCTTCAAGGTTTAAAGATACCAGTGTTTCATCTCCATAAGTATTAACTCCATCATATCCGGGATTTGTCAAACGGTTTAAATCCGGATTATTTAAATCTGTTTTGTCCCTGACATCAGCTGCAAGCCAATCGGTTGCGTCTAAATAAGAACCGGTAACTTTTAGAGCTACTCTTTTACTAAATGCTTTGGCAAAGCGAATATTGACATCATACATTGGCGTAGGATTATCCAAAACATCAGATCCAATGTTCATTGCTCCACCCTGCACTGAAACCGAAAGTCCCTGGTGTCGGAAAGGATCCTTACTTTTCATAACAAGCGTGCCGTTCATTCCTCCGGGGCCATACAAAGCCGAAGAGGCTCCGACTACCATTTCCACACTTTCAATATCAATTTGTGAAACCCCAAAAATATTCCCGGCAGCAAAACTTAAACCCGGAGAGACGTTTTCAACACCGTCAACAATCTGATTCATACGATAATTGGTATAACTGTTAAAACCGCGTGTATTGGGCAATCTGAATGTTAAACCGTGAACGTTCATATCAACCCCTTTTAACTGGTACAAACCATCGTAAAAGTTTGCTGTTGACAGTTGTTTAATATCTCTCATATTCATCTTCTCAATACTGATGGATGAACGAAGAATGTTTTCTTCAATCCGACTGGCAGAAACAACTACCTCTTGTCCTAACAGAAATTGTTCTTTTAATTCTACTTCATAAAAAAAGCTGGTATCTGTTACTTCAACAATTTTTGATTCGTAACCTACATAAGAAATTTGTATTTCGAAAGGAGGAGCAATTTTTGAAGAAAGTGCAAAAACTCCTTCATAGTTTGATATCGTACCGTACACATCACCTAAGACAGAAACATGTACACCAATCATTGATTCTCCGGTTGTCAAATCTGTGATTTTACCTTTTACCTGGAATGGTTGCGCTATAGATTCTAGGGTAACAACCATAAAAAAGAACAAAACTAACAGGCCAATTTTATTTTTCATAATTAATCTAGTTACTCAAAAATAAGGAATTAATTTCCATAAAACTTAATTATTAGGCCACCAGTATTTGATAATTTTATCATTTCCCTTGTTAAATATGAATAGAAGCATTTTTTGTTCGATAGTTAAAAAAGTATAGTTTTATACAATAACCTTTTCAAAATCTTTTTATGAGAATTGCTGTAACAGGAGCAAGTGGACATATTGGCAATTGCCTTGTTCATAAATTGATAAATAAAAATCATCATGTTAAAGTTTTAATTCACAAGTTTGAAAGTGACCTGAATCAGCTTAATATTGAAAAGGTTATGGGAAATATACTGGATCCTGAATCATTGAAGAAACTCTGTAAAAATGTTGATATAGTTTTTCATACAGCTGCAAAAATTGCGCTAAATAATCGTGAATCAGAACAAGTTTTTGCCATTAATATTGAAGGTACCAGGAATATTATTGAAGCATCTAAATCAGCCGGAATACAAAAACTAATTCACTTTAGCAGTACCGATGCATTTGAAAAAATTTCTCCTGAATATGTTTTAGATGAAGATGTGCCGTTGATAAAATCAACAGTTATGGCATATGGCTTTTCAAAAGCAGAGAGCGAAAGGCTTGTTACCAAAGCTGCGCAAAATGGTTTAGATGCTGTTATTTTAAGCCCTTCTGCTGTGGTTGGTCCATTTGATAACAGAGGCTCATTTTTGGGAAATGCTTTAATTAAAATATATCAGAATAAACTCCCAATGTTGATACCGGGAGGATACAACTGGGTCGATGTCAGAGATATTGCTGATGCTGCTATTCAATCGATAGAGAAGGGCAGAAAAGGTGAAAAATATATTCTTTCCGGAGCTTATCTTAGCTTAAAAGAATTATCAGCTTTGGTTTCAGAAATATCAACTCAAAAAACCCCATCGCTAATTGCTCCGGTATTTTTGGCAAAAATTGCCTGTCCTTTTTTTCAGATAAAAAGTTCAATTACAGGCGAAAAACCAACTTATACCTGCCAGTCGTTAAAAATTATTGAGAATGCACCCAAAAATATTTCGAACCAAAAAGCTAAAGATGTGCTTGGTTATGATGTACGTCCACTTAAACAAACATTAATTGATACCTTTGACTGGTATAAACAAAACAAATTTTTAAAATAAATGATAACGCTTGAAAACTTTAACCTGATTTGCTGGATATGGATTGGAATTGGTGTGGTTACTTTTCCCATTCTTTTAAAAGTTAAACAACCCTATGGCCGACATACGCGAAAAAACTGGGGTGCAATGATAAACAACAAACTGGGCTGGTTTCTTATGGAATTACCTGCACTACTGGTATTTTTGTTTTTTGTAAGCAAAACAGAAAACTGGTTTAATTTCATGCTGATAATTGCTGTTTCGTTATGGAGTTTACATTATGTACACAGGGCTGTAATCTTTCCTTTCAGGTTAAAAACCAAAGGGAAAAAAATGCCCGTAATTATTATGCTTTCAGCTGTATTTTTTAATACGGTAAATGGATTTATTAATGGTTATTGGCTGGCTAAATTTATCCCCGAAGATAATATTTTGTTTTCCAACGATTTACGCATGGTAATTGGAGCAACCGTTTTTGTCATTGGATTTATCATCAATCAATATCACGATCAAATTTTATTAGGTCTTCGCAAAGGAAAAGATACCGGTTATCAAATTCCGAATGGTGGAATGTTCAAAATCTTATCATGCCCGAATTATTTTGGCGAAATAATAAGCTGGTTGGGATTTTTTATCGTAACCTTAAGTTTGCCGGCACTGGCATTTTTTATCTGGACCCTGGTTAATTTAGTTCCACGTGCACTTGACCATCATCGCTGGTACCAAAGCGAATTTCCGGATTACCCTTCAAAAAGAAAAGCTATTTTTCCATTTCTTTTGTAGTTGCTAAATCAAAATCATTTCTTTTTTTGGTACCCCAAACTGCTGTGGCAGGAATTATAATTAAGGTCGGAATTGTAGATTCCATGGGTTTTGGAGTACCTCTCATACTATGTACGCTATAAGTTAAAATCAATGTGAAAACTGAAGGAATTAGAACAGAAGAAAAAATTGCCAACTTTCTGTTTTTTAGAGAAATAGCCAGATACTCGCAAAATTTCATCAAAGTGCCGCCCAAAAGAAATGTGTAAGTGGCTTGTTTTAGTCCGGCTGTTAATGAGCCAAGAAAATTGGATGTACTAAAATAGTTGATACTAAAAACGATTCCACCCATTACTATTGCACCGGCAATTCCGATTTTAATATCGATAAACTTTTTGATTAATCTTAATAACTGGCTTAATTTATTCACGATAAATTATTTCAACAAAATAAAAATTCACTCAAAAGTATTAAATGAGAATTCATTATAAAAAAATATTGAATATCTTTCTACAATAAAATTTCCTTAACCGGTTTTAAACCAAATCAATATTTTATGCTGATTATTCTTTTATTGATAAGTATTTTGTTTATCGTCGTTTCAACTACAAAATTTAAGTTACATCCGTTTATCGCATTATTGCTGGCAGCCATAGGTTTCGGCTTATTTTCCGGGATGCCATTGGGTGATATCGTAAAATCGGTAAATGGCGGTTTTGGAAATACCATAGGATATATCGGAATTGTAATAGTTGCGGGTTGTGTAATTGGAACTTTTCTTGAAGAATCCGGTGGTGCATATATTTTGGCAAAATCGATTTTAAAAATTGTTGGCGAAAAACATGTGCCACTGGCCATGGCGATAATGGGGTATTTTGTGTCCATCCCCGTTTATGCCGATTCAGGATTTGTGGTTTTATCACCGCTGAACAAAGCACTTTCAAAAAGAGCCAAAATATCACTGGCCGGACCGGCCATTGCTTTAGGTTTGGGACTCACCATTACACACTGTCTGGTCCCTCCAACTCCCGGCCCGATTGCTGCCGCCGGAATTTTAAATGCCGATTTAGGTCTGGTAATCCTTGTTGGTGGAGCTGTTAGTATTATCACACTTTTGGTAGCCTGGATTTTTGCATCGAAAGTTGCTTCAAAAGTTTATATCAATCCCAATCCGGAAAAAAGTGATGAAGAAATTGTGGAAAAGGTAAAAGAAGCACCTTCTGCAATCAATGCTTTTGTTCCAATTATCGTTCCCCTGGTTTTAATTGTTTTAAAATCTGTTTCCGATTTTCCAACCCATCCTTTAGGAACCGGTTTTGCCAAAACACTTTTTGGGTTTATTGGCGAACCTGTAATTGCATTACTTATAGGAATGTTTTTTGCTTTTCGTCTGCCCAAAAAGCTAAAAACTGAAATGCTTTCAAGCACCGGCTGGGTGGGAAAATCGTTAATTACTGCAGCAGTAATTATTCTGATAACCGGCGCAGGAGGTGCATTCGGAATGGTATTGAGGAATTCCGGAATTGCCGATTTATTAGGTGACTCACTATCAGACATAAACTTAAGTATTTGGTTGCCTTTTATAATTGCAGCATCTTTAAAAAGTGCCCAGGGTTCATCAACGGTAGCGGTAATTACTACAGCTTCTATTATGGCTCCTCTGATGACTGTTTTGGGATTTGTTTCACCTTTGGAGAAAGCACTTGTTATTGCATCAATAGGTGCCGGGTCAATGGTAGTTTCGCAGGTTAACGACAGCTTTTTTTGGGTGGTTACACAAATGTCGGATATGAATGTTAAAACAGGATACAAACTGCATACTTTGGAAACATTGGTTTGTGGATTAACCGCAATGACGGTGGTTTGGTTGACCTATATTTTGTTTACGTAGAGATACCCTTCGACTCTGCTTAGGGTGACTGTCAGACTGAGCGGAGTCGAAGTCTGAACATTAGGAATACAAAGAAAAATAACACATAAAAACATAAAAATGAATAAAAAAGTAATACTCAATATCGAATCGGTTTACACAGCAAATGCTTTTCAAGTTGGTTCTGATTTTTATGTTGCAGCAGGTTCGGAGACCAAACCGGAAGTTTATCTCCACAATATCAACACTGAAAAATCTGAGTTCGTTTCCGGTTGCCCGGGAGGAGTGATGAGTTTTATTCCAACACCCGGCAATCCTAACACATTCTTT
>ENA-ORCQ01000076-ORCQ01000076.1-marine-metagenome-genome-assembly--contig:-NODE-76-length-83985-cov-4.722386_pt1 | contig 83985 bp, 55 predicted proteins | sample MGYA00237780_ERZ508510 | MGnify/ENA primary metagenome ERZ508510 (study PRJEB26181, sample SAMN06268981) | marine metagenome | isolation source: Tt an E2 anaerobic enrichment on eucalyptus from sediment...
AACGGTTACGAAGTTTGTAAACGACTAAAAAAAGCCATACCCGAACTTCCCATCATTATGCTTACGGCTAAAAGCCAGGAAGCAGAAATTGTTACCGGCCTTGAAATTGGGGCAGACGACTATGTAACAAAGCCGTTCAGCGTGCTGGAACTGATGGCGCGTGTTAAAGCAGTGATACGGAGGGGTAATTCCGATTCTTCGGAAGATGAAATATACAGGTTTGGTAACCTTGAAATAAACCTGGGGAAATATGAAGCATATAAAAACAATAAAAAGCTAAAATTGTCGCCACGTGAATTTGAACTGCTGAAGTTCTTTATAAACAAAAAAGGTGAAACAATTTCACGTGACAATCTTTTAAACCAGATATGGGGTTATGAAACTTTTCCGGATACACGCACAATAGATGCTCACATAGCAAAACTGAGGAAAAAAATAGAAGACAATCCGGAAGATCCGAAACTGATAATTACTATACATGGATTGGGTTATAAATTTTTATGAGAGGAGATGACAACACCTTGTCACCCTGAACCTGTCGAAGGGTGATAAATTGCACAAAAATGATGGTTTGACAGGCTCACCATGACAATAAAAATGAATTAAAAATATGTAAATGTAAAAGATGACAACTTTTTACAAGCATTTACATCACATTCACAATATTGTGCAACTTATGGTCTATCAACGGTTAAAATAATATCCAAAAAGAGGCTGCAATGAAAACCAAAAAAATACTGACACTATTTACAATCTTCTACCTTTTCTGGGTAGGGGAAATATGCTACGGGCAATCTATAGAGGAGCTTTTTCCCAAAGCCCTTCAACTGGAAGAAGTTAAAGGAGAACTTGAAAAAGCTATCGAATTATATGAAATGATTATTGAAATTTCTCAGGATAACAGGCAAGCTGCTGCAAAAGCTCAGTTGCAATTAGCTTTATGTTACGAAAAACTGGGAAATCCTTTAGCCTTTAATGCATTTCAAAAGGTTATCAATAAATATACCGACCAAATTGAAATTGTTGAAATAGCGCGAACTAAGATTAGGGAGAATATTCCAACAAAAGAAATTCAGGATGAACCTGCTAAAAGAAATCCTGTATTTAAACAGGTTCAGTTGGATATAAATACAAACTGGCAGCCCTGGGGTGAAAAACCATTTGATATTTCGCCGGATGGTAAAACAATCGTGTACATTGATAACCAAAGAAACGCGACTGGTAATTCACAGGTTCAGAATAAATTATTTATTGCTGACATTTCCGGAGCTCCAGTTAATTACCTGGTCGAACAACCAATTTTTGAAAGAGAATGGCTTCCCAGATTTTCACCTGATGGAAAATATATTGCTTTTTGGGGATTCAACTTAAGAGGAGCTATCTATTTAATAAAAAAGGATGGAACCGGACTTAAACAAATCAGCAAAGATTTTTCGATTTTGAAAATGGGCAGTTATATCTGGCACCCGGATAGTAAACATTTAATTGTCCTCGTTGATAATGAAAAACTGGTTACCTATAACTTAGTCGGAGAAGTAACAAATACAGTTAAATGTGAAATAGGAAATGAGGATATTCAGCTTACCGGTATCTCACCGGATGGAAAATGGATTTCATATTTTTCTCAATGGATGGATTTTTCAATTGGATTGGTAGGCGATTGCTGGCTGATTTCATCCACGGGTGACAAAAAAATCCGGCTAACGGATTATAAAGGATTTGACGGTTTTGGTGCTTGGCTTGGGAAAAGTTATTCTTACTATTTTGTTTCAGACAGGTATACATCACCAAATATTTTTAGGATAGAAATAAATCCTGAAACAGGGGAAAAGAAGAGAAATCCTGAACAGATAACATTTTACTCCGATGCCACTGTTTTCCGCCCGGTGGTAATTAAGGAAAAATCGGAATTGTTCCACGGGCTTTCAAGGAATACAAATCAGATTATAATTCCGGATGATCAAAGTTTTAATGGATTTAAAACCATAACTACAGGTAATAATACAATCATATCACCCGATGGGACAACTATCTTTTTTACAGGAATAGATAAAAATAACAAGGGAATTTTTGCTGTACCAAGAAACGGAGGAACAGTAGATAAAATAACCGGGATGGTACCATATTCAGATGACAGTTATAATTGTAAATGTGTTGCTTTATCACCCGATGGTTCTACAATTGCTTTTTTTAAAAAGATAAATGAAATTTTGCAGGTTCTTTATTTTGTATCGACAAATGATACCACATTTTTTCAGTCAGTAGTTGTCAGGGATGTGAAAGGTATTGCTTTGACCTGGTCGCCTGACAGTAAAAAGGTAGCATTTACCTATAACAACAGGTTATTTACATTAACAGCATGGAGTAGAAATGCAGAAGTATTAACCAAAGTCGAAAACTGGGAGGCAACCAGTACACGATGGTCTCCAGATGGGAAATATATTGCAGGTTTAGTTTCGGATGATGAGGCCAGTACAGTTGTTATTACTTCTGCACGAAATGGGAAAATGGAAAAATTGACTTTATTGGATGAACCCGGTAAAAAAGAAGGATTGGAATGGCATCCTAACAGTAAAAAACTTAACTATATGTATCACGGAAATAAAAATAATGGAGATGGAATCCGGGAAGCCTTTATTAATGGAAGCCCTTCGGTTGAATTAATTAACCAACCAGGTGTATGGGATTATGTTGGTAAATGGGATCCGTCCGGATTAAATTATTTTTTTCTGGGCGACAGATCCGATGTAAGGGGGTATTTGCTGTATAAATACAACACCGAAACAAAAAGAATCATTCCGGTATCATATATTCCCAACCTGTCGCTTCCAGCCTGGAATAAAGACGGAAAATTCATGGTCCTCAGCAGGGAAAAAATTGAAACCCGTTTATGGATGATGGAAGGATTTGAATAGAATTAATCGTAATACACGATTGTTCTTTCAAAAATACGCCAACCAGTTATCCTAGATATCCAGTTTCCTTTGTCATCATATTCATATTCCGCCGCCCTGCCAGGGCCATAATTAACCTCTTCTCCATTGGTAATTTTTACACGCATTGATTCAACCAGACCTTTTTCGTTATATTTAAAATCTTCCTGAAATTCATAAACAAACCCATTGGGATCTTTCCATGAATAAGTTTTTATTTTGCCATCAGGATATCTTGTAATATCGCAGGTTGTTCCCATTTTATTTCCATCAGAATTTTGATAGTATTCCTTTAACAAATTTCCGTTTTTATCCAGTTCATCTATGGTTTTTGCAGTTATTTCATTTGTAATAAGTGAAATGCTATGCTTTTCAATATTCCCGTTGTTTAAGTATACTATTTTTCTTTTGTCAAATAGCATACTATTCCACAATCTAAAAACATATTTAACCTTATCATTTTCGTAATGATATAATCTTGTGGATACATTACCATCATCATCTGTAACTTTCGTCTGATAAATTCTTCCCATTTTATCAAAATAGCAAGACCATGGTTGGTAAGATATGACATTCCGTACTTCATTAAATTTGACAGGCTCTCCTTTTCTGAATTTGCCGTTTTCCACAACAGTGTGGTACATCTGGAAATGAATTTCTTTAACCTTCCCATTAGTGAAATCAAAATTATCCTTGTATATATAAAATAAGGCAGGTGGAGTTTTATCCACAGGTACTTGTGAAAACACACAAGAAACGACTAGGATAATTGCTGTAGTTAAAATCAGTTTTTTCATAAGGTCAATATTTAAAATTTACATTACAAAATTAAAGAGAGAATAAACAAAAAGCTATGATCAGATGTAAAGCAATGTTACCGTTTTGTAAAAAGATGTAAATGTTAATTGAAATTAGGTATTTATTATCTTTTAATTGACGCTTTTCTCGTCAAACCAGTGTATTGGCATATCCCCTTGGTGATGGATTGTCTAAGCTTATTATTCCCACCAGGGGATTCCTGATGGCCATTCTCGGACTTGCAGAAATCCCCTATGAAAAATGGGTTCGTTTTATGTGGCCTCTCTTCCTACTTTTGAGTTTTATCGCAGTTATTATAATTGGGATTGCAGTATTTATTGGTTATTAGTCTTTTGAATCTTTTTAATCCGGTTGCAACTTCCACCTGTAAGGGGATCCATATAGGACAAGAGGTGTTTTCGACCACTTTCTTTCTCCAAAATCAATTTTTCACAAACGATGCAAGTGCTCAGTATGAATAACATAGTGTAATGAAATTATTTATTTCGCTACAAATTATTTGAAAAGCCATAAATAATTAACTATGAAAATGCATTTAATTTCTACAACAAAAATTTTGTTGCTACTGCTATTTTTTTTCATATTGGTGTTGTGTAACGATAATGAAGAAATTGATCCCCCTCCGTCTACAAGACAAGAATGTCTGGAGGAAGCCATATTTGGTGAGCCATTATTATCCCCATATTGTTTGCCTTATTCTCAGGGAGAATCATACGAAATTTACCAATCATATTGTTCTCCTCCACCGGGAAGTCACGAAAAGAGATATGCACTGGATTTTTTAATGCCTGAAGGAACTGAAATAATTGCTGCACGCGCAGGGGAAGTGGTTGAATTAAAGGAGCACTGGCCAAGCGATAACCGTATAGGGGGTCATGAAAATATGGTCCTGTCTTGTGCGCGATGTGAACGCTCTAAAAATGCAGTGCTGAATATGAGTTAGTTACAGGTTTTTAATTTGCAATTTGGGTCATGCGGAGCTATTTTTAGGGTATGTTTATCCGAAAAAACAAAAACCGTAGTGGTTCAGTCAGCATCCAGATTGTTCAAAAGGTTAACCGTTCTAACAAGGTATTCAAAACAGTAGGGATTGCAAAAACCAAACGAGAAGAAGAACTACTACTACTGCATGCAAAGACCGAGATAGAGCGGCTTCAAGGAATGCATTCTCTTTTTGTTGAGCACGATGACTTGGTCGTTGACAACTTTGTAAATAGCATTGCAAATGACCACTTACAAATAGTCGGTTCCGAATTAATTCTGGGGAAGATTTATGACAAAATTGGTTTTCCAACCGGTGGGTCATGCAATTATTTTAGGAACTTGGTTTTATGCCGTTTGGTCTATCCGGGAAGTAAATTAAAGACCGTTGCTTATTTTAAACAGCACCTGAACACAGATGTCAGTGTCTACTCCATCTATCGTTTTTTGGATGAATTAAATGCTGAACTAAAGCCCAACATCGAACGAATATCATTTGAGCACACAAAGAAGTTGTTAAATGGGAAAATAGGTGTTGTATTTTATGATATGACCACTTTGTATTTTGAAGCATCGGAAGAAGACGATTACCGCATCCCCGGTTTCTCAAAAGATGGCAAACACCAGCAACCACAAATAATGATTGGGCTACTGGTCAGCAGTCATGGTTACCCGATCGGCTATCAAATATTCGAAGGCAATACTTCGGAAACAAAAACATTAATACCAATACTTGAAGCTTTTCAAAAAAGGTTTGATATTGCCAAACCGACAATAGTGGCAGATGCCGCTTTGTTGTCGCAAAAGAATATTAATGCTCTTCGGGAAAATAAATATGAATACATACTTGGTGGACGGCTTAAAAATGAAACAAATACAATAAAGGAAAAAGTAACTGCCCTTGAAATTGAACAAGGCAAGCCCAAGGAACTAAAATCCAAGAATGGTAGGTTAATAGTTAGTTTTTCGGTCAAAAGGGCACACAACGATAAGAAGAACCGGGAAAAAGGTTTAAAACGGCTTGAGAAGAAAGTAAGAAGTGGCAAATTATCCAAAGAACACATAAATAACCGGGGCTATAATAAATACTTAAAATTATCAGGGGATGTAGACATTACCATTGATTATAAAAAATACGAAGCAGATAGTGTATGGGATGGATTAAAAGGCTACGTAACAAATACAAGCCTACCAAAGGACAAGGTTATTGGGAATTACAGTCAGCTATGGCAAGTTGAAAAAGCTTTCCGTATATCAAAAACAGATTTAAGGATACGGCCAATATATCACAGATTAAGAAACAGGATTGAAGCCCATGTCTGTATCTGCTTCTCTGCCTACACCATATATAAAGAACTCGAATGTTTATTAAAAAAGAATAGCATTGATTTGTCCCCAGAGAAGGCTATCGATCAAATTAAAGAGATTAGGCAGCTACAGTATATTTTACCCAAATCTCAACAAGTTAAAACCAAAATTTTACAACCAACAAAACAGCAGTCGCTGCTGCTCGAAATGAAAATATAGAAAGTGGGTCATGCATTGCACAAAACAGGAAAATATGGTTAGTCTTCGCCATGATGATGAAACAATTGCAGTTTATATTCATCTTGAACAAAATGGAGTAGATGTTGAACTTGGCGATAAAATACCAAAAGGAGGACATCTTGGATGGTCTGGAAAATCAGGAGATACCAATGGGGTGGCTCACCTTCATTTCCAGGTTTGTTTAAAATCGGGAATGTGTTCGTATAAAACCGGGGAATATACAGTACCGGTAAACTTCAGCAATGCGCATGGTGAACTTGATGAAGCAGGAGGATTAATTCGTGGAGAAAGTTATTTAGCCCTTGCTTGTGAATAGAATCCACTGATTTAAATAATTTAATTCGTCTGTTTTACCAGGTTCTTAAAAGCCGTACCAAAAATAAAATAGCCGGTATTTCCACCAATAGTACCCTCGTTTTGCCCCCAGAGGAATGGCCAGTCGTCGTAGTTTTCAAAATGGTCGGGTTTTCTGAATAAAACACCGGGAGCAACATTGCCCGGTATAAATGAGAAATCGGCCCTGTTGTTTCCATAAAAAACTTCTTTTGGCCGTGCAGCACCGACCGTTGCAACCAAAGAATAATTGTGATAAGGATGACAGCCATATAACCAGTTGGTGGTTTTAAAGGCATGGTCGGCATCGATAATCTCTGGGAAATATTTGTTGGCAAAACAAATGGTGGTTCCAAAGCTCACTATGCTTCCTCCACCTGCCCAGTTTCCAAGTCCAATGGGAACTCCATAAGGATTATCTTTTTCAAGGCCTTCAATATATTCTTTGTACTGAACTACATAAGGTTTTAGCTTTTCTTTAAAGGATGCATCCATATGCGGAATGGCATGAAATGCAGTTAAAATAACAAAGCTTACGTTACGCTCCAGTGCGGCCCATAACGTTTCCTGAAACTTATCGGAATATTCTTCTTCTCCGGTTGTAATATACAGTTGGAGATTGGTTGTCATATCTGCCGATCGGCCCCAGCCAAAACGGTCATCCTGAGCTTGATTCGCCATTATTTCGGTAGCTTCCTTCAAAAGTCTTTTTGACTGTTGTAAAGCCCTTGCTGAGAGGTCATCGTTATAATCCTTTAAAGCCCGGCTGGCTGCAGCCAAAGTTGCTGCCGCTCTGAGATCACGCCTTGCACTGCGACTTGTAAATGCCCACATGTCATCTTTGACTCCGCTTGACTGACCATCAGGTGCCACCTCATACGGCCCAAGATTTGGATTATAAGGAAGGCCATCAGTTATTGAAGCGGCATCGCCAAGGTGATGATAATTATCGAGTACTGAGTTAGAAAGTGTTTGCGCCATATGACCGATAATTTCTGCCTGGGCAACCAAATTCAAAGTTGTATGCTCGATAAATTGTAAAATATCCGGCGTTCCATCCGGACGGTGAAGATCTACATAACGTTGCTCCTGATCTATAAAAGTCTGGTCGCGCATAGGTTTGAAATATTCCCATGCCTGAACAAAGTTCTGCAATACAAAAATGTTGGAACCAGTTTCAATATCAAAATCTCCGGCATCGAAGAAGCCACCAACGTTTAATCCGGGAATCGTTTCGAGTGCTTTATATTTGGTATCTGTTGTTGGTCCCTGCCCATGAAGGTCGAAGTGGTCTGTGTTCGGCGGAGCCTGCAGATAACCTTCCTTAAATGGTTCGCCATGCCACACCCTGTAAGCTTCGTTTACAAACATGTGATTCATATGGATCGGAATCCATATATCGCTGGTGGCGTCTGTAATCCAGTCATAAACGTTATTCTCAATGATGAAGTTGTTTGTTTTGAAATCACCATACTGAATATAATAAATGCCGGGAGTGTTGACCGAAGAAAAATCAAATTTTACATAGTTGTATTTGTAATAATCTCCCCAGGGTTTAACATTTCCCTGGAATACTTCTGAGGCCTTACCGTCGTTTCCTATCTTAAAAATCGATGCATTTGACAAAGGTTTATCATTCTTATCCAATTCAATAACAGAGATTTTTGGTTGAGAAGGTAAATAGCCAACCTGGGAGAAACCAATATTTGGCTCTCTTATCCAGTTTTCAATGGCATTGGGTTCAATTGTCCATGTTAAAACCTTTCCTGTTTTTCCTACAGGAAGAATGCTGCGAACAACAAACCATCCGTTTTGAGCCAGTACACGGCCATCAAATAACATAAGATTATTTTCATTGGAGGTAATTTTTACCAAACGTTCAGGAGCATCAGGAGCAAGAAGAATAGTTCGACCGGTTTCGAGAGGAAGCGGATCGATAAATTTACCGGTTCCCCTGTCGTCTGAAGTTACGTACCCTTTGTACTGTTTAATTTTTTCACTGTTGGGTTTGGTAACTGTATTTCCAACAACATAACGCGGAAATCTTTTAAGGCGTCCATCCATCAGATAGGTCTTTCCCCAGTATTGAGAAGGTAAAAATTCAAGATTAAATCCGGCACTTCCCTCCAGTTTTTCAGGAACAGGCTTATCCAGGTAAACAGAAATCTCAATGGCATTACCTTTTGCGGAAACAATCACCCGTGAATCGAAATCGAAATCCTCATATCTTAATACAGATTCGATGGATTTCGATTCATTATCAACTTTTCGTGTAGGTATCGAAGGTACTAAATCCCATTGTTCGGGAGTATTGGAAAGTCGCACTGCCCCGCCTTGAACCGTCCGAATTCCATGATGTATTATCTCTATCCCGGCATTTTTTTCGTCGTTAAAACCTCCTGTAAAAAGGTTATTGTATACCAACACATTTACACCTTGTTTTTCGAAATATTCCAGCTCATTGAGTTTAAATTCCTGACCGGAACTAAAGTTGTATGCTGCTAAAAGTGTAAAGAGTAAAAAAAATGTAAGTCTTTTCATTTGATTTTTAATTTAGTTGGTGTTAAAATGTTTAAATAAACTAATATCTATTCAGGGTTAAATCAATTTATTTGATTCGAATTCATCACAATTTCCCGTTAACCTGTTTGCTAAGATATAAAAGTAAAAAAAGGTTCCGGGATATTTTACAAAAAATGTAATACCTGATATCCATTTTAATAGTGAAATTATCATCTTCAAATAATCTGAAAAATATAGTTTTTAAGTAGATTTGTATTTTTTATCATCAATATTATTTGACAAACTAAAATTGAAATAATTATGAACAAACTAAAATTTACACTATTACTTGTTTTTACGCTGGCCGTATTAATTCCAACACAGGCACAACGTGTAGAAAGCGACTCGCCATTAATTGGCAAGTGGGATCTTACCATTACAATGACTGAAGATCAGATTGAGAATCTCGGACTTTTCAGACATGGTTTAATGGCCTCCGATGGTTTCCCGGGCTGGCTTCAGGTAAAACTTTCAGGGTTTTCTACTTTGGTAGGTTATTATGTGGGCTATGAAGGAAGTGCACGTCCGATTGCTGAAGTACACTATGATGCCGATAAGGAAAAATATCATTTTACCATTCCTCCACAATGGATGGATATCGATGATATATATTTTGAGTTTGAATTGAAAGACGATAAACTTTCAGGATATAAAGTGCTTAATGGAAATAAACTTCAGTTTACCGGAGTAAGAGCACCATCTTTAAAAAGAGAAAAACCTCCTGTTTGGGGGAATCCAATTAATTTATTAACAGATAATATGGATCGTTGGATTATACCTGAAAACAATAAATTTGAAATGATTGACGGTGTGATGGTTAACAAAGAAAAGGGAGGTAACCTGAAGACCAATCAAACATTTGATGATTTTAAATTGAGTGTAGAATTCCGTTATCCGGAAGGCAGTAATAGCGGAATTTATCTTCGTGGTCGTTATGAACTTCAGATTGAAGATTCAGATGGAAGAGCTGATGAAGTAAGTATTGGTGGAATTTACGGTTTTATTGCTCCATCGGTTAATGCTGCCAAAGCGCCCGGAGAATGGCAAACTTATGAAATTACCCTGGTTGGTCGGCATGTAACTATTGTACACAACGGAATTGAGGTGGTTGCCAATCGACCAATCCCTGGGATTACAGGTGGTTCGCTAGACAGTAATGAAGGAGAGCCGGGCCCAATTATTATTCAGGGAGATCATGGACCGGTTGATTTTAGGAAATTTGTGATTACTCCGGCAGTGAATTAAATTGGATAAAAAATTTTGAAATAGAAAAAGATCGTCACAATTGGCGATCTTTTTTGTTTATGTCTTCGTTAAAGCACCTCATGTTTTTTTATAAAATCGGGATCGATAATAACACCCGATCCCGGACCAGTTGGTACTTTAATTTTTCCATTGGTAATTTTTAAGGGTGAGGTGGGGCATTCAAAGGGAACATGGGTGCCAAAACCTTTAAATTCATGATGCAATCCTGCATTCGGGCAAACCGATACAATGTGGCTGTTATAAATATATCCCAGTCCGCCCCCCGACATATGCGGAATAAAAGTTTTACCAAAGGCTTCGGCCATTCGGGCTACCTTTATCGAGCGTATCATTCCTCCAAAATAATAATTGTCAGGTTGCACCACATCAATTCCATCGTTGGCAATTAACCAACGAAAATTAGTAAAGCTATGATCCTGCTCACCATTGGCAATTGGAAGTGTAAGTGCATCTGAAACCTGCTTAATACCCTCAAAGTGGTCGAACATTACGGGTTCTTCAAAATAGCTGTATTTATATTCTTCCAACAATCTTCCTATTTTTATGGCCCCTTCAACATCATAATATCCGTTGGAATCAGCATAAATGTGCATATCATCGCCAAAAAACTGGCGCACCATCGGAATCAGTTTTTCCGATTTCCCCGGAAGTCCCTTATAATGCACATCGGTTGTAAGGTAATTCATGTAACCGATTTTAATTTTCAAGGCATTTACATCATACTGCGCAACAGCTTCTTTAATCTTTTCAAAATGTTCAGTAAGTGGTAAATGACGAAATTCAGTGGCTACATAAAATGGCACCTCGGGATTATGAATTTCTCCTACCAATTCTCCCATCGATTTTTCAGCAATATGGCCAAGCATATCCAATATAGCGAACTCAATGGTAGCCAAAGGTATTCCCAATGCAATACCATTTAATCTAAAATTTAACTTATAGAATAAGATTCTCTCAAGGATCAAATCCAGCTCTCTTGCATCTTTCCCAATAAAAAAATCATGCAGTTGCTGATTAAAAATCGGATAAAATGAAGACATGCTGCCGTGCGCAACAGAATAACCTTCAGCACCATCGGTTGAGCGTACGCGGCAAATAAAGCTGTTTCTGTATTTCAGCAATTCAAGACTTTCGATAATAACCGGCGAGGTAAACAATTCTTTTTTCAGTACAGGTTTTTTTAGTATTTCGCCAAGTTTTTTATCTCTATTTTCAACTGTTGTTTCATTTTCCAATCTCTTTTTGTCTGAAGCAAGAGATGCAGATGGAAGCGTTGATAATGCCAGTCCTCCTGCAACAGTATTTGCGATAAATTTTCGGCGGTTGGTTTTCATATCTTTAAAATATAGTGAATGTTTAAAGTTACGGGATGGTTTTAACAATCCAAACACTATCTAAACTTCCGATTAAGACCAATTTGAAAAAAAAGAATTTTCAGGTGAACCAGAATTTTAAAATATGAATAATTTATTAAGACTCCGGCAAAGTTTTAATTATTTCGTGTAAAAAATTATTCATATCGAAATTTGACAATCCATAGCCCATTCGTACTACCACAAGTTTTTTTGAAGGGATAATATAAATTCGTTGTCCCAGAAAACCATCGGCAAAAAACACATCTTCAGGAACATCAATAAGTGCCCTATTAGGTTTTGATTCTTTTAACCAAAAAGTACCCCCATAAAATCCATCTGATGAAGCAGCAGGAGTCTTCATAAAATCTACCCATTCTTTGGAAATAATCGTATCGCCCGCAAAGATTCCATTGTTCAGAAATAACATCCCAAACCTTGCCCAGTCCCTTGTAGAACCATAACTGTAAGACGAAGCTACAAACAAACCACTGGCGTCTGTCTCTACTTTTGTATTTAACATCCCTAGTGGGTAAAGTAATTTTGTATAAATAAATTTGTGATAATCATCGTCGTTTTTAATTCTTTTTCTAAGTATTCCGGACAACAGGTTAGAATCTCCAGAGGAGTATTTCCAATTTGTTCCGGGAGCAAACTCCAACTTGTTATCTAAAACAGAAGAAAGCATATCATCGTTTTGCATCAACATAACTGTGGCATCCGAAATTGTAAAATAGTTTTCGTACCAATTAAGACCCGAAGACATTTGTATAATGTTTTTTACTGAAATATTTTTGCGATCATCATTTTGCCATTCCTGAAATCCTGCAGTTTCTTCCGGTTTAAGTTTTCCTTCATCAAACAAAATACCTGCCAGTGCACCTGTTATACTTTTGGTCATCGACCAGCCATGAAACATTGTATTGTGGTCATATCCGTTAAGGTATTTCTCCGCAATAAGTTGATTTTCATACACCACCGCAATTCCAAGAGTTTTTTTATAAGGTTCCGTATCAGGAGCGTCAATACAGGTGTCAATTAATTCACTTAATCTGTTGTAGTTAATTCCTTCCGGCATTTTACCACTTAATAAATCACCTTTGGGCCATTGAATAGTATCTTGTGAGAAATCAGGTTGTGGCAGTGAAAAGCCCGACTTGCGCAATTCTTCTTCAGGAGTTTCTAATACAATAACAGCTCCCAGTCCTTCCCGGTAAACAGCTTTACGTTTTGCAAGCCCGAATACTGAGGATTCAACAGATTTTTCTTCATAATCAATAACAGATTTGGCCAGACTGATTGGGAAAAAAGACAGATCTTCTGCCTTGATTCTGTCAGGATTTTTATCGGCTAAAAATATACTTGAACACATTCCTTTTGCCGCAAAGGCGGTTAATATTGGTAAACGTGGCCAAACAAACCAGGTAGCTGCAACCAGAACCAGTATAACCAGTAGCGAAGTGATTTTGCCTATACGTTTTTTCATTTTATTTAGTTTGATTTTTGTATTTTGATTATACGGCTATTTGCCAGTCCACAAATTGATTATCTCTGAATACCCCTGTCCGCCAGCTGGCGGAAGCAGAGACAATCAATTCGCTCCCTTTAGGGTTTGGGGTTGACGAATTGATTTTTAGAAAGTAAGAAGTAATTACTGGCATGCTAACGATTAATCAATTTTTCATTAAAGATATCACTTTAAAACTTATTTCAGGATTACATCCAATATTATAATCTGTTAAGGGATGGATCAATTTTTAATAATAAAAATCAGCTTTTTGGTAAATATAAAACCAGAACAAATTTTGTACTTTTGTAGCATAAAACATCACAATGACATTTGATAAAAAATACATAAATATCAAAAACCGTGATGCCTTCCATTTAAGTATCTGAGGCCAGATTACCTTTTTCTCACAGGGAAAAAATTCGTAAACTCTTTTCTTTTAAATTTTAAATCATAATTATGGAAATTCCATTTGCAGAATCATATAAAATAAAGATGGTGGAACCTATCTATCGCAGTACCAGAAAACAAAGGGAAAAGTGGATTGACGAGGCACACTACAACCTGTTTAATTTAAGAAGTGACCAGGTATTTATCGATTTACTTACCGACAGCGGAACGGGAGCAATGAGTGATAACCAATGGGGAGCAATCATGCAAGGAGATGAAAGTTATGCAGGTTCATCTTCTTATTACAGGTTAAAAGAAGTGATTCAATCCCTTTTTGGGTTTGAGTACTTTTTGCCCACACATCAGGGCAGAGCCGCCGAAAATGTACTCTTTTCAGCATTAATAAAAGAGGGAGATTTGGTCCCCGGAAATTCGCACTTTGATACCACAAAAGGACATATCGAATTTAGAAAGGCAAAAGCCGTTGATTGTACCATTAGTGAAGCTTTTGATACAGAAAGCAACCATCCCTTTAAAGGAAATGTAAACCTTGAGAAACTTGAAGAAGTGCTAAAATCGGGAAAAAACATTCCCCTGATAATTATGACTTTAACCTGTAATACTTCGGGAGGACAACCGGTTTCAATGGAAAATCTGAAACAGGTAAAAAAACTGGCAGAAAAATACAATACCTCTGTTCTTTTTGATTCTGCCCGTTTTGCTGAGAATGCATGGTTCATCAAAAAAAGGGAACCAGGTTTTGAAGAGAAAACCATCAAAGAAATTGTCAGAGAGATGTATTCTTATGCCGACGGAATGACCATGAGCAGCAAAAAGGATGGAATTGTAAATATTGGCGGATTTCTGGCAATGCGGAGTAAAAAATGGTTCGACAAAGCCACAACATTTAATATCATGTTTGAAGGATTTGTAACGTACGGAGGAATGGCCGGAAGAGACATGAATGCACTTGCCGTTGGATTGGATGAAGTAACTCATAAAGACTATCTGGAAACCAGAATTTCGCAGGTAGAATATCTTGGAAACAAATTGATTGAATATGGTATTCCAATACAGAAACCAATAGGAGGACATGGGGTTTTTGTTGATGCAAAAAGGTTTTTACCTAATGTGCCAAAAGAGGAGTATATTGCACAAACCCTTGCTATTATTTTATATCTCGAAGCCGGTGTGAGAGGTGTGGAAGTAGGTACCCTGCTTGCCGATCGCGATCCGGAAACTCATGATAACCGATATCCTGAACTTGAATTCCTGCGCCTGGCAATACCAAGAAGGACATATACAAATAACCATATGGATGTGGTGGCCGCAGGACTTAAAAATGTTTATGACATGAGGGATGAAATACGAACCGGATTAAAAATTCATAAAGAGGCACCGATTATGCGGCATTTTACGGTAGAATTGTATAAAGCTTAGATTGTGAAACTTAAATATTTTAATAAAAGTAAATAATAATTCATACATCATAAGTTTTTGAAAGCTGACTGGCCAGCTTTTTATCTTTAATATAGAACCGAATAAAAGAGCCAAAATTCAAACATTCATCCAGCCTGCAGGAGTTTATCAGTTTTCCCTCATAAACACACATATCAGGGCAGCCATCGCACATATCAACAGTTCCGTCAGCTGAAAAATCAGGGGGCTGAACAATTCCGATATTGAGCGATTTTAGTGGGGAGAATAACAGTAATGGATGAATCAAAATATATCGGCAAAACTCAGTAAACGTTTTTCTGACTTTTTTGTCAACAAGAGCAAAAAGAAAAATCTTTTTGCCAAATCTTTGTTTTTTAAAATGAACAAAATATCTGCCGGTTTTATAATGATAAAAAGTTTGTACCAGTTCCATTACCCTGTTTCCGATGGAGCCGAACATTTTGCCCTTTGAGTTTAAAATGATGTTGCCAATCAACCATTTGATAGATTTGTGATTATGAGTACCACCCAGGTACGAATTGACATTATAATAAGGGAAATGTTTTTTTATGGTGCTATATACATCCTGGGATTTTATGTTTATTTTATCAAAATCCTCTTCGCTAACCGCATAACCCAGGCTATTCTTTTTCAATTCAACTTTTTCACCATTGGCAAAGTAGTCAATGTCGGATGAAACAGGCATACCTCTGTAGGTGATAAAGGTAAGTGTATTTACATAGTTGATATTATTGATGGCCCAATTTATAAAAAGCGGGATATCATTTATATTTTCCGGATCTACAGTAATTCCAAAGGTTGTAGTCAATCCACCAACATCTGCCACCAGTTTTGCATAATGAAGCCTGACAGCATTTAAGTCTAATTCACTGATATTTTTTTTATTTTTTAGCTCCGGCCTGTTTTGCGTTGAATCAATATGAAAACTTACGCCGGTTAAACCCGATTCTTTTAGTTTTGTTAATAATTTCACATTTAAAGCAACCCCGTTGGTAATAATCATACTTTTCATCCCGTTTTGTTTTACAAACATTACTATATCAACGATTTCAGGATGTAAAATTGCTTCACCGCCGGCCAGAGTTACCGTATCGCATTTTCGCCACTTTTTCAGAAAAAGAATCTCATCTTTGATTTCATCCAATGTTTTATGCCCCGATTTATTTAATCGATAACAACCTTCACAATGTATGTTACAAACATCTGTAACTTCAACCCATCCAATCGGACTTTCATTTAAACTCCAGGGCAAACGATACAAATCTTTGTGGTTCGGATAAATCATATCAGTCATAACATTTGATATTTATGTTGGTTTTTACAGAATGAATCATCAATCTGTAACTTTTAAACTTTTTAAAGCTCTTTGATTTCTTATTTTTTCGGAAGTAATATTTCTCCTTCTTATATGAAGAAAATCTTTTAATAAGCTTCTGTCTTTCAGAATCCACCTCAAAATAATCCTTATCATATGCGACTTTTTATAAAAAGTGTTTACCACCTCATTTCTTGCTTCAATTATTTCTGTTTGGCTGTAATGTTTATATTTAAAAGTTGGTATGTCTTTGCGAAGTTTTCCCCATTTCTTAAATATCCGGTTTTGTTTTTCCATTGTTGTGTAAAACGGAGTTCCCGGCCATGCGGTAATGTAAAAGACACGGACCAAATCAACTTTAATTCTTTTCAAATCCTTGATCAGATGATAATGATAGTTTTTCTTTTGATCATCAAGCCCGAGAATTGTAGATGCGATTACAGCCATTTTTTCACGATGAATATTCTTGACCACTTTTTTATAATCCAGTTTCAGATTATGCTTTTTATTTAAGAATTCAAGGGAAGAAGTATTATTGGTTTCATATCCGATAAAAATAGCCCGGCAACCGGCTTGATACATAAGTTTCAACAATTCGGGCTGAAAGGCTATATTTACTGAAGCCTGACAACCCCATATAAATTGAAAATTCCGGGTTATCATTTTTCTCAGCAAATCCCTACGATTTTTATAATCATTTTCTCCGTATCCAATAAAATTTTCATCTGTAATTATTATCAGTTTTTCATTTCTCAGGTTTTCCATATCCTCTAATACCGTTTCATGCGGAATGGTACGGTATTTTCTGTCCGTATAAATACTCAAATAACAAAAAGTGCAATGAAACGGGCATCCTCTTGATGTCATAAGTGAAGGATAAGGATAATTGGCATGAATAAATCTTCTGTCAGGCACACCCAGGGTTTTCAGGCTGATATTCATTTTTCCTTGGTAAACCGGTTTTATTTTTCCATTCTCATAATCCTTTAAAAATGAAAGCCATGGAGCTTCTCCCTCACCTTTGACAACCACATCAAAGTGTTCGAGTGCTTCATCAGTCAGGGCTGTACCATGTGCACCTCCAAGCACGCAGCAGATTCCTCTTTTTCGCAAAATATCAGCCAGTTGATAAGCTCTGTTGATTCCGGAAGTAATGGATGAAAAAGCAACAATATCAGCTTTAATAGTTTCGGGATTTAAATTTTCACCTACATACTCGTCATACAGACTTAAATCGTAATTATCAGGAGTATGTGCAGCCAGGTAGGCCAAAGCCAACGGACCATATAAAATATCAATGCCCTCGTTTTCTTTATAAAGAGAAGGATAACAAAATACGATTTTTCGTTTTTGTTTCATTTCGGTTTTTTCTTGTGTCAGATTCGTTATCCGATGACCAGATATCTGATTGATTTTTAATTCGATCAGCTTATAAAAAGTTACGAATAAAATCCACATAAAAGAAATAACATGGTGATAATGAAACCGAAGTACAATTTTAAAGTAAACTAAAACAATTGGAGATTCACACAGGCAGGAGAGAATAACAAGTTAATTGCTCATAAGCAAAAGAGATTTCAAATTGGTAATCCTGTAATCATGAAAAAGAAAGTATACCTGGTACAACCCAGTTACCGAAAAATGGACAGAAGTGTGGTAAAGGGTTCTTCGATGATTATCAACTGCACTTTAAATGTACCTATGTTATTACCCACAATTCCAGATGACTGGGAGATTGATATTTGTCTGGAAAGTTTTAATCCCATTGATTTCTCCAACGATGCATCTGTTGTTTTTCTTAGTACCACCAGTTCAGATATGGTTCATGCATATCATATTGCTGAAAAGTTCAAAAAACAAAATAAGAAGATTTTCTTTGGCGGACATTCAGACTCCCTGAGCGTGGAAGTAATGAAAAGAATTTGTGATGGAATTTATTTTGGAAATCCTGACAAAAACCTGATGAAAACCATGCTCAACGATGCTTTAAATGATAACATTAAACAAGAATATCATTGTGGAATAAACATCGATTTCCCTTTTGATTATTCTGTTTTCAAAGGACAAAAAATAGACCATTTGATTGTCGTTTCAGGTGTTGGTTGTGTATATAATTGTGATTACTGCCAGCATACGGTTCAGTACAATAAGATTCATAAACAGAGAAAAATAGACTGTGTAATTGCAGACTTAAAAAGTATTAAAGAATTTGCTCCCGTTGCAGCCTTTCGGGATTCAAATTTTTATAATGAGAGTAATTATGTACATCAGTTATGCAATAGAATTATCCGCGAAAAATTAAATATGAAATGGGGGGCACAATGTCCGATAGGAATTGGAAAAGAACCTCAATTATTAAAGAAGATGTATCGAGCTGGTTGCAGAATGTTGTTTATTGGCTATGAATCACTTAATCAGGAAAATCTGAAAAGTGTAAGAAAACCAAACCGTGTTGACAAGTACAAGGAATACACAAAAAATATTCAGGATGCCGGAATTTATGTTGTGGGTTATTTTTTCTTTGGATTCGACTATGATACCAAAGACAGTTTTACAGAAGTTTACGAATTTGTACGCGATACTAAACTTTCACTTCCCATAATTAATATTTATACTCCCGTGCCGGGAACAAGATTATATAGCCGTTTGGTGAAAGAAAAAAGGGTGAAGCTGCCAACAGCACAGCATTTTGTTGAGTCAGATCCAATTTACAGTATCCCCTGCAGCCGTTGTCATTTTGAACCACTAAATGCTACAAAAAGAGAACTGGAAGATGGATTCTTAGAACTCTATCAAAAATTTACTACCCCCCGGGAAATACTCAGCAGATCAAAAGGAGCCAATTTACAAGAGTCGTTGCTGCTTCTTAAAATGAACCTTAATTTGAGGTTTGAAAGGAGAAAAATTGAAAAAGCACAGAAAATGAGGGAATTGGTTTGTTGAGTTTTAATCTGTTAAATATTATTTAATCCTAAACCAATCAAAGTCCACAAAACCTCCCGGTTCTTTTGTTGCATAATTAAACAGTGCAAACCGGTATCCCATAAAGTGGGGTAGTGTATATTCCATTTTAAGTTGTGAACCGATTTTAGTCCATTCTTTTCCATCAAGACTATAATAAAAATCTGCCAGGTCGGTACGATCTTCAAAATTACAATCTGCTTTTAAATAGAGCTTGTCTTTATTAATCGGAATGCTTTCAATTACAACCGGGACATCATCATTTACTGTTTCCATTACAATTTGCTTTTTACCGTTTTCAAGTTTTACTCCAACAAGTCCATATTTTTTTTGCAACAGGGCCAACCCGGCAAAATCTCCTTCTTTCATATTGGAAATATCGATTAATGTTGAACCCGAACATTTTGGCCCTATGGTTCTTTGCGTTAAAGTGTTTCTGGCATCCAGAAAGTTTTTGTCAATCCGTCCGGTTTTTAAACGCAGATATCCTTTTCTTTCTTTTACCGACCAAAAACGATGATCAGGATTGTGATTCCATTGCCATACCAGAGGAAGGTCAGGCTCATTTTTTTTGCGTTTAAATTCATCAGAAGCTACAATTCCGGGAATCAATCCCTTTGATGCCGGCAACTCCTCAATCGAATCAGGAACTTTTCCGTCGATTCCCAAAACCGGCCAGCCATTTTCCCATTTCACCGGAACCAAATACGGAATTCGTCCCACAGCTCCAAAATCCCTGAAAAGATAAGCATACCAGTTGCCTTCGGGAGTGTCAATCAAACCACCCTGTGCCACGCCTAAATCCTGCAATGCCAGTTTCCCTTCCCAGGGACCATGAATATTATCTGCCCGGTGAATAACAACAGTGCGCATTCCACCACGCGGCCAGGTAATAATGAACAGGTAATACTTCCCGTTTACCTTAAAAAGTTGTGACCCTTCACCAAGGCCACTGTTGGCTCCGGAGGGTATGTTGGCATTTTCAATCAAAACTTTTTCAGTTCCTTCTTTTAATCCCGAAAGATCCCCTTTTAATTCAGCAATCCTGAGTTTTTTTACTCCCCAGATGATATAAATTTTACCGTCGTTGTCGAAGAAAATGGTATGGTCGTGAATAGAAGGTGCAAACGAAATGGTTTCCCATGGACCATTCTCAATGTCTTTGGTTTTATAAATATAGGTTTTGCCTGTATTCCCCGAAAAAGTGGATACATAATAGGTGTCTTTGTGGTAACGGATGCAACTTGCCCATGAACCCCTGCTGTACATACTTTTCCCGTTATTCAGATTCAGGTCGTCCGCATCTCCCAAAGTTTCATACGCATAATTTACGAGTTTCCAGTTTACCAAATCTTCCGATTTCATGATGGGAACACCCGGATTCATGTGCATGGTAGTGCTGCTCATGTAATAGTTTTTTCCTACCCGAATCATCGACATGTCTGGGACATCGGCAAAAATCATCGGATTGCTAAAGGATTTTTCAGCTTTGTTTTTGGTGTTTTGAGCTGATAAACCCAATTGGCCTATCCATAAAATGAAAATTATCAGGGAAGTAGTTTTTTGTATTTTCATAACAAAGACTTATAAAATAAAGTTATTCAGATGGTTTTTCGTTTTTGACCAGACGAATAAAATAAACCGCTCCGGCAGTTGAACGCTCATGAGCCCGAAATTTCACCCGTATTTTTTCTTTTCCTTTGAGCATAAAATCGGGAATGGAATATTCCACATCCTGAAAACCACTCAGGTTCCATTTTCCTGTATTATCTTCAGAAATCAATTTTTTATCATCGATAAAAATATCAAACTTCCTGGTTCCCCATTCGGCACCCCAGTATCGAACTAACAGGCTGAGATTGGTTTCAGATTGAGTAGCCATTTCGTAACTAAAATAGCCTCCGTTTCTTGCATCGCGCCAAAACCGATCCTGAAAATTGCCGGCATTTGAATTTGATTTTTCCATAAAATGGTCTGCTTCGGGTTGTTGTTCTCCGGGAGCTACAAAATCCACAGTTCGCTTCTCCAAATCCAACCTCTCTTTTTCAAGATAAGCCAGCGAATCGAGGTAAGATTCATATTCTGAATTTGAAAGTGCCATCCAGTACATCATATATCTTGAATCATGGATTTGAAAAAATGGTTCAAACTCGATATTTACAGGATTAACTATTTTTAAATCGGGAGCAATAAAATGCATGGGTTTATCTTTTTGCGGAATGATTTTATTACCAATGTTTGATAAATCATCTTCAATTATTATGGGTGCTTTGTCTATCGGAAGTTTTTCTCCACTGGCAATGTGCCCCCAGCGACTGTCGTCGGCTACCAGTCCTTTTAAGTTTTCGTTTCCTGTTTTTGCTGCCAGAAGAATTGGTCCTCGCAAAAATGCAATATATTCAGGAACATTTGGCATGTGTTCAACCGAAGTAAGCATGGGCAACGAAATTTGCACTTCATCTCCTTTTTTCCAATCACGCTTAACAGCGATATAAGAAGAAGAAGTTACTTCAAATTTTTCAACCTTACCGTTAATTTTAATTTGTAAAATCCCTTCTTTTAACCACTTCGGATAACGAATCATCAAAGTAAAATCAGAATCTCCTTCACTAATAGTCAATTTGGTTTTTTCTTCATAAGGGAATTTTGTTTCCTGGAGTATTTTAATTCCTTTTTCTTTCCAGTTCAGTTCTGAAGGGATAAATAAATTCAGATACAATGAATCCGTTGTATGGGTGTAAATAAACTGGTTGTATTTTCCATGATCCTCCATTCCACTTCCAACGCAGCACCACATTGCTTCATTGGGTGCAGAATAAACCCTGTAATGTCTTGGGCGTGCCGGTGTGAAATACACATAACCTCCGTGTTCGGGATGCTGAACTGACAATATGTGGTTGTACAATGTTCTTTCGTAGTAGTCCACAATTCTGGCAGAAGGATTTGTACGAAAAAGTCCTTCTGTCAAACGAAGCATGTTGTAAGAATTACAGGATTCCGGCCCCTCTACTTCATTAACAAAATCGATGCTTGAAGATACGCTCGGGAAATGCTCTCTCCTGCTGTTTCCTCCAAAAGCAAGCGTACGGTTTTGGGTTACCGTTTCCCAGAAAAATAACCCTGCTTTTTGATAGTTTTTATCATTGCTTAGTTCCGCAATTCTTTGAAATCCGATGGCTTTCGGCACCTGGGTGTTGGCATGCAGGTTGTCAAGGTTATCATTTTCTGCAGCCATTGCATCCAGCAACATCCGGTGTGAAAAACGTTTGGCAGCAGTCAGGTATTTTTTTTCTCCGGTTATTTGATATGCATCGGCAAAAACTTCATTCATCCCTCCATGTTCGATATCGAGCATCGATTGCATTTGCTCATCAGAAAGCTCAGAAGTGATATTGATTCCCCAATCGCAGAATTTCAGAAAAAGATTTTTGGCATCTTTATTTCCTGTATAATGCCAGGCATCGCGCAAGCCTGCATACATTTTATGAAGATTGTACCAAGGAACCCATGCCGAGCGAAATGCCCGTAATTCACCTTTTTTGAAGGCAGTCCAGATATTTTTACTATTGGGTACTCCACCAACAAATCCAACTCCCCAGTCGGGATAATTCCTGGCACTGGCTTCCTGACAAGCTTTGAGCTCAGAAATCATATATTCCATTCGTTTCTTACATTCTTTATTTCCGGTGGCAGCATAATTCATAGCCATTGCAGTGAGATAATGTCCCCCGATATGTCCGTCGAGACCATCCCAGTTTTTGTAACTCTCGCCTTTGGGTGACAAACCAGCTTCTTTTCTGTAAGGAGCCAGCAGGCGATCAACATCGTATTGCAAAAGAACATCAATATTCAGGTCGCAGGCATGTTTAAACGGGCCATCCAGCAATTGTACATCCTGCAAAGGGAATTCGTTGGAGTAAAGCCGTTCCTGAGTGTATCCAATTCCGTTAATGAATAAGAAAATCAGGAGTGAGTATATAAGAACTATGTTTTTCATTTTCATTTTAGTATTTCTCTGTAACTGCAACTTTTTTATCTGTAAACTTTTTTTATTTGATGTCCCGATAAAAGGTTTTTATAATTTAATTAATCAAAGCTAATTTCGGGATTTTATTCTGATTACCGTTAACGACATGGGGGGAGCCAGATAATCCATTTTTTTTGCAGTTTTAATTTCTGAATATACCGGAACAATATTATCCGGATTTTCAAAAGTATTTTCATCTTCAGGATTACCTTGTAACAAAGTTTTTTCTGCCAAAGGATCTATTTTCCCAAATTTTCCCAGGTTGATTTTCATTGGTTTTTCCGAATCTGAATAATTCACCATTTTCAGAATAACATCGCCTGTTTTACTGTCGAAAACGCAAGATGCAGCGAGGGTCGTGTCGTTTTCATTTTTTGAAATTATATCCTCGAAATACTGATCTCCCGAGTTGTTCATAAACATTTGCTGTACATAAAAATTGGGGGTTGGGCAAATGTTTACATTGTCGAAAAATACCATGTCGGTGCGCCATTGTGTAAAATCCTTTTTGGCCAGTAAAGGAGCGTACGAAGCCATTCTTACCACATCGCCGTTTCTTTCAAGTCCAATCATATACGCTGCTTCAGCAATTGCATTTTGTAATTTGTTCCCCCACGATGCATATTCCCCCAGGTAAACTTCCGAAGAATTTCTGTCGTAGCTGTCGTATCTTTTCTGATTGCCCATAAACCATGCTGGATCGGTGTAATAATGTTCATCTATAATTTGAACTTTGATTTCTTCAGCCAGTTTCCAGCCTTTGTCAAAATCCTCTCCGCTATGGAAAGGTCCCACCGTTCCGATGATGGTAATTTCAGGATGTTTTTCTTTAACTGCATCGTAAATCATTTTAAAACGTTCTTCAAATTCGGGAGTAATTTTATCTTCATTCCCAATTCCCACATATTCGAGTTTAAACGGCTCTGGATGTCCAGCTTCAGCACGTTTTGCACCCCACTTGGAGGATACAGGGCCATTTGCCCACTCGATTAAATCCAGAACTTCCTGAATGTATTCCTCCATTTCTTCATCGGGAATGGCTTGCTGTCCCTGTCCGCCAATTCGCCAGGTACCACCCGAATTCTGGCAACTTACAGCAGCTGGTAAAACCGGAACCGGTTTGGCACCAATGTCTTCACAAAACTGGAAATATTCAAAATAGCCCAGTCCCAAACTCTGGTGATATCCCCAGATATTTCGTTGTTCCACACGCTGTTCCAATGGTCCGATGGTGTTTTTCCAGCGGTACATGTTTTCGAGTCCGTCTCCATGAACGAGGCATCCACCAGGAAACCTCACAAAAGCAGGTTTCATTTGAGCCAGTATTTCTGCAAGATCGGCACGTAAGCCGTTTGGCCTGTTTTTAAAGGTTTTTTCAGGGAAAAGCGAAACCATATCCATTGCCAGTTTTCCATTAGTTCTTGCAAGAACAACAAGTTTTGCCGTATCGCAATCTGAATTTGTTTTTAAGGTACTTGTATATTTTTGCCAGTTGTCAGAAGAAATGGATACGGTATTTTCAGCCAGCGTTTCACCTTTTGTATTCTCGATGCCGATAAACAAATCAACAGGATTACCGGAAAGCTTTTTTGCAAAAAGTGAAAAATTGTAATTCTCACCTTTTCGAACAACAATTCCATCAAAACCGGAGTTTTTTAATCCAACACCAGAAACTCCCTTAAATTCTTCATAGTGTCCTATAAACTCTGCATCGAGAACAATGTAGTGTGGATTGTTGGGATGTACGGGCGATCTTGTTTCCACGCAGATTTTACCATAGGAGTAACCCGGACTAACATATTCCCAATAGGAAAAGGGGTGCCATTCACGGCGCTCAGTTGGATTGTATTCAAAGGAACGGTTTTGCACCAGTTCTGCATATAAACCGCCATCAGCAGCATAGTTGATGTCTTCAAAAAACAAACCGAAAAGGTCGGTGCTGATTGCTTTGCCCCCTTTTATTTTTTGGCTCATTGTTGTTGTTGAAACAAGCAAACCTGTAACCAAGATTAAAGCAGTAATTATTCTATTTAGCATTTTTTAAATTTCAAAAATATTTTTATTCCACTTTTGCATCATTCGCTGAAGTGGCATACAAACCCAGCAAACAACCTGTAAAACCACCTGCTACATCTGTCGAAAGGATATCGCCGGAAACAGTTCCTCCTACACTCTCAAAATCGTTTCCGTTGATTGAATAAGAGAATTCATATTTATCCCCTTTTGCTGAAACCTTAAGACGGATGGGCTGGCTGATGTCGATTTTTGTACTGCCGACAATTTCAGAATTGGTTTCCCGGCTTCGTCTTTGCCGCCGGTTTTTTTGTAATACCAGGTAATAATCGCTGTCTTTTTTTGTTATACCGAAAACATAATTGTATCCTTCGCTTTGCATGGCAACAATACCGGCAAGATCAGAGGCTGAATCCGGATTGTAATTTAGGTCAACCGAATAAGAAAAACTTTTGTGCATCTGGCGCATAAAAAGGGTTGAAGTTGGCGCAACTTGTTTGATATTGGTATCAAATGGAGTAATCTTCAAACCTTCCTTTTCAATTGAAATAAAATTTTCTCTCGGCCCGCGGAGTCCAATCCAATGTTGGGATAGCTTTTCTGATTTAAAATCATCGGTAAAAGTAAAATTCCCATTGGGGAAAAATCCGTTTTGTCCGGTTTTATTCTGCACTCCTTCCGGCAGTTTTAATTTGGGTTCCATGGGAACAAGCCCGTTAACAAAAACAGGGAATTCTCCCGACCAGTCGACAGGTAAGATAAAGGTTTCGCGGCCTGTATTTACCCTTTGCTCCTCGTTTGGACGAACTGCTAAAAATACACCGTACCATTGTCCGTTTGGTCCTTCGATAATATCGGCATGCCCGGCCCAGTCCACTTTGTTTTCCCTTTCTCTCGGGAAATAGCGCTGGGTTAAAATTGGATTGTTTGGAGCAGGAATGTAGGGTCCTTTGGGATTTTCACTTTTAAATATCACTTCGCTGTGCCAGCCGCCTGTTCCTCCTTCGGCACACATCAAATAATAAAAGCCGTCTTTTTTATAAATATGAGGTGCTTCAATCCAGATGGGTTTTTTTGACAAATCAACACCACCATCAACAATAATTTTATCGGTGCCCGCAATTACATTGTCTTTTTCCAAATCGTACTCCCAGATTTTAATAACCCGGTGTCCATTGTAAAGTTCTTTTCCCCGGTCGGGAGCATCGTTGTGGACCACATAAGCCTTGCCATCGTCATCAAAGAAAATCGATGGATCGATACCGCCAAAACTCAATTTTATCGGATCGCCCCATCCCTGATGTGGATCTTTTGTTTTTACAATAATGTTATTCAGTCCACCGGTGAATGCAGTAGTAATCATGTAAAAAGTGTCGTTGTTTGGATTGTAGCTTATTCCCGGAGCGTAAACACCGGAACTGATTCCGCAGTTGTGTGTGTCAAAAGTTTGAGGATTGTTAAGCACGCCACCGAGCGAAGTCCAGTTTATCAAATCTTTTGAATGAAAAATCGGAACACCCGGAAACATGGCAAAGGATGAACAAACCAAATAGTAGTCGTCGCCTTTTTTAGTAATCGCCGGATCTGGGTAACAACCCTGAAGTATTGGATTGTAAAATTCATCCTTCTCAAGAGGATGATCATTGTAAACCTGGTCATCACCTACATAAACAAAATTTGAAAATACAGGTGAATTGGCTGCCTGTTTACCCTGTGCAGCAATTTCGGAATTAAAAAAGTTGATTGCCAGAAACAAAAAGAAAAATGCTTGTTTGATTAAATTAAAATTGGATTGCGTTGTATTCATCAGTTTATTTTATATTGTTTTTGTCGTTTAAAAAATCTACCATTTTTTTATAATATTTCTCTTCAAATAAACCAGGTCCGTGTTTGGCATCCGGCACAAGGATAAACTCACTTTCAACCCCGGCTTTTTGTATACTTTCATACAAAACTTCACTCTGACAAAAAGGAACCAGTGGGTCTTTGTCGCCATGCAAAATCAGGAATGGTGGATCATCCTTATCGACATAGGTAACAGGATTTGCCAGGGCGCATTTGTCTTTATTCTCCTGAATGGCACCACCTACCAGATTTGATTCCGGTGAGTTGGCGGCATTGTGTGTCATAGTGCTTCCACAGGAATCCATGGTTAAAAAATCTGTGGGTCCAAACCAATCTACTACTGCATCCACAGAACTGCTGAAGGATAAATGTTCACCAACATTTCCTTCAATATCCGCTGTAGCTTCACCGATTGTGAATGTACCCACAGCGCCTGAAGTTCCTGTTAATGCCGCCAGATGGCCTCCGGATGAAAAACCGGTGATGGCGATAAACGAAGTATCAAGATTGTAGCTTTTGGCATTGGCCCGAAGGAATCTTACCACAGCTTTTATGTCGTTAATCTGGGCAGGAAATTTGGCATCGTTGCTTGAACGGTGGTTGGGTGCGATAAGCGCATAACCTGCATCCAGCAAAGGTTTTCCAATCGTATGAAGTACACTTTCTTTTGAATTATTTGAAAACCATGCACTACCGTAAACCGCAATTACTACAGGATACTTGGGTTTTTCGACTTCAGGCAGAATTATATCAAGGTTGTGGTAAATCTCTTTATTTCCGGCATAATTTACATCTTTCCATTTGTTTGCAGATGTTTGTCCAAAAACATTGCTGAAAGCAGATAAGATGACCAAAGTCAATAAATATTTCATAGCCTGTTATTTAAAGATGAGTAAAGAAAACTGGTATAAACTTTCCTTCCAGACTTCAAAATCGTGACCACCAACCGGAATAATATAATAACCATGTGGAACATCATTTTCAACAAGATAATCATGGGTGCGTTTGCTAAAATTTATTAGTCCGTCCTGATCGCCACAGGAAATCCATAATAACTTTAATTTCTTTTTGGTTTCCTCAGGATTTGGAATCAGCTCTTCAGGTGGTTTGGTATTGGGAGCCGATGAAAAACCACCTACCCAGGCAAATAAATCGAGGTTTCCCAATCCAAAATTTAAAGACTGGCCTCCACCCATTGAAAGTCCGGCCAATGCACGGTTTTCGCGACTGTTGAGAACAGGATACTGTTTTTCGATAAAGGGAATTAAGTCGTTGACCAGATCTTTTTCAAAAGTGGCAAAGGCTTCTACTTTTTCCGGATCAAAAATATTCCCGGTGGCCCTGTCTTCTTTCATTGCACGGCCGTTTGGCATCACTACAATCATAGCTTCGATTTTGCTTTCAGCATATAAATTATCCAGAATTATTTCAGGATGGCCTCCGTTTAACCATTCAAACTCATCACCGCCAATGCCATGTAAAAGATAAAATACCGGGTATTTTTTGTTCGGTGAATACCCGGGGGGAGTGTAAACCAGAGCATTTCGCTTGTTTCCAACAGTACTTGAAAAATAGCTTACGGTATCTAATATTCCGTGCCTGATTTCCTCACGAAAAACATCAAAATTATCCGTTGCTTTTTTTGTGGGATTTTGAGAGAATGCACTGAATTTAAATATTAATAATGCTGCAATCCAGAAAGTTATTCTTTTCATTAATTGGTCTGTTTAGCCCATAATTAGGATTTATTTGTTTTCAAAACTACAAAAAGGATGTCAGATTTTTTAGTATTCCCGAAGGAAAAGTGAATTTTTGACACTTATTCCGGATGCGTCTGTTTTCTTGATAATAAAGTTTCTAAAATAGCTAGCGGAATACAAGGGTGTTAAATAATATATTGGTCAGATGCTGAATTTCTTCATCAAAATAATTCATAAGTTTTTCTTCTCTAACCTATGATTTATGCACACGAATTATCATCTTTACCTCAACTTTAATCAACAAAAAAATAAACCTATGAGACATCTAATTCTACTTTTCACATTATTCTTTTTGGCTTGCTACGTTTTTGCACAGCAAAAAACAGATGTTCAAATAATTAATGACAAAGGCTATGTTCAATACAGTGATTTTGGAGCCATTGGTGATGGCAAAGCTGATGATATGAATGCCATTATTGCAGCTCATGAATTTGCCAATGAGCATGGATTAAAAGTAAAAGCCGATGAGGGAGCTACCTATTATATTAACGGGGAAGACCGTACAGCAATAATTCAAACAGATACCGATTTTGGTACTGCTGCTTTTATAATAGATGACAGAGATGTGGAAAACAGAAATTCCAGTGTTTTTTTGGTGAGCTCGGGAAAAAAGTCTTTTAAACCTGAAGGAATTTCATCGCTGAAAAGAAATCTAAAAAAAGTAGAACTCAAATTCCCCGGAGCTTGTTTGATAACAGTTACAAACTCAAAGGTTAAACGATATATCCGTTTTGGTCCAAATCAAAATAACGGTCATTCACAAACCGATATTTTTATTGTTGATAAAGAGGGAAATGTTGACATGGATGCCCCTGTTGTTTGGGATTTTGATGAAATAACAGAAATCTCAGCCCTACCGATCGATGCCGAAACACTTACAATTTCCGGCGGACGTTTTACTACCATTGCCAATCAGGCTGAATCGAAATATACCTACTACAGCCGAAATATAGCCATTAGACGTTCCAATGTTGTGCTAGATGGAATAGAGCACTATGTAAAGGGTGAAGGAGAACAGGGTGCACCGTACGGAGGTTTTATAAATATCCGGGATTGCGCTTATGTGACCGTGAAAAACACCTTACTTACCGGGCATAAAACTTACACAACGATAGGATCGGCAGGAAGGCCGGTAACCATGGGTACGTATGATCTTTCGGTAAACCGTGCCTTAAATGTTTCTTTTGTTAATGTTACTCAGACCAACGATATCAATGACCGTACTTACTGGGGAATCCTGGGGTCAAATTATTGCAAAAACCTTGTATATGATAATTGTACTTTGTCGCGTTTTGATGCCCATATGGGAGTAGCCAATGCCACGGTAAAGAACTCAACCATGGGACATATGGGTATTAATGCTATTGGGACAGGTACTTTTCTTGTGGAAAATTCGACCATTCGTGGAAGTACCCTGATTAACCTGCGTTCAGATTACGGGAGTACCTGGGAAGGGGAGTTTATCATTCGGGATTGTGTTTTTGTTCCCAGGAACGGCCGTTTTAATAATGTCAATTTAATTGGCGGTTCTTATTCAGGGCAACACGATTTTGGTTACACATGCTATATGCCGGAAAAAATCACCATCGAAAATCTTCATATCAATGATTCGAAGCATTCCGAAAATTACAGGGGCCCTGCCCTTTTTGGCAACTTTAATCCAAAAATGACCGACGGTTCTTATGTCGAGAAATATCCTTATGTCATTACAAAAGAGCTTGTTTTAAAAAACATTACCACTGAAAGTGGAAAGAAAATAAGGATTAGCGACAACGAATATATGTTCAGGAATGTGAATGTGAAAAATATGTAGTGTAAAGCAGCCTAAATTTACTTAACTTTATAAGTTGTTCAAATTCAATTTAATACTATGGCAAAGTTAGAATACAGTATTTTGTTGAATGCTTCGCCCGAAAAAGTTTTTGCCTATGTTTCCGATTACGAAAAATGGGCGAAATGGTATGTGGGAACCAGCAATTTTGTTGCTACATCAAACATAAAAAAGGGGAATGGAGCAAAATATAAATACAAGGCGAAAATGATGGGTTTTACAACAACCGTAGAAACAAAAATCACTGAATTTGTGGAAAACAAAGGTTGGGTGGGAGTTTCAACCCAAGGACTTTCGCATAAAACTTTTTGGCAGTTTGAAGAAAAAAACGGCAAAACTTTGTTTACTCATGGCTTGGAATACAAACTACCTATTCCATTGATTGGCAATTTTTTGGATACTTTATTCGTAAAACCACAATGGGATAAATTGGTTGAAACCTCTTTAAAAAACCTTGAGAAAAAATTTCCCGGAAATTAATTCCGTTTTCTCAATTTCAAAATTTTAACTTTTTCCCGAAACGGACGCGCTTAGCGCTAAAAATCAACAGTTCGATTACGCTCACTGTGATGGTCACGTTGAGCGTAGTTGAAGTTTGTATTAAAGCAATCTTTTTTTGGACATTACATATAATCAGGGCTTTATATTCTGGTTCATTCTAAATAAATTCTGCGGATCATATTTCCTTTTAATTTTAACCAGCCTGTCATAGTTTTTACCATAAGCAGACTTTACAAGGTCTTCTCCTTCTTCTCCCAGCCCGGCAAAGTTTACATACAATCCGCCTGGTGAGAATTCACGCAATTCACGAAGAAAATCGTTGGCATAGGTCACAACTTCCTGTGTATTTTCATGACCATTCCAAATGGCATCAACACTAAATAAGAATTTAGATTGTCTTCCTGTAAATGCCGTATCATCATCTTCGATGCGACTCATTGCTCCGTTATTGTGCCATATAGCAATTAATATCATAGGTTGTGGAGGATTCACTGCTTTTGGCATTATTTGTTCAATCGACTTTTCATCAATGTCATTTAAGTAAGTCGATTTAAAATAGTAGAGTTGTTCAGTTTTTGGGAAGAACGGGTCGAACATTTTTTGAAGCATTAACCAAGGGATTGGCATACTTAAATCAATTAAAGGAGTACTGATTTTACGAAGAGGCTCCAGATATTTTTCCCCCTCTTCTACCGGGCCACAATGTACCGCTACGATATTAAATATTCTTCTGCCATGCAACTCTTCCGGAAAGTCGGGCACTGAAGGAATGGTCCAAAACATTGCATTTGAGGAAACTTCGTCAGGAGATGATTCCATAAAATCTTTCCAAACAGGTAAAATCTTGTCTGCCTCTTCGGCCGGATAAAAGGGTGCACATAATGATACCACAGGTCCGACCGGATAAATTTTATATTCAAAAGAAGTAACTACACCAAAGTTTCCTCCTCCACCACGAACTGCCCAAAAAAGCTCAGTATTTTGTTTTTCGCTTGCAGTTAATAATTTTCCATCGGCAGTTACGATATCTACAGAAACTAAATTGTCAATACTTAATCCATATTTTTTTCTGAGCCAGCCCAAACCTCCACCAAGTGTTAATCCGGCAATTCCGGTTGTGGAAACTACACCGGCTGGTGCAACCATCCCAAATACCTGGGTTTCACGGTCGAGATCGCCTAAGGTTGCCCCTCCCTGGGCGTGAACAGTTTTTTTATCCATATCCACCCGAATGCCTTTCATTAAAGAAAGATCTATCATTAAACCGCCATCATTGGAAGCGCTACCCGCGACATTGTGCCCTCCTCCGCGGATTGAAGTAAGCACATTGTTTTCCCTTGCAAAATTTACCGATGCAATTACATCAGCTGCACCTGAACATTGTGCAATTAATGCCGGTTTTTTATCATGCATTCCATTCCAAAGCTGTCGAACTTCGTTGTAATTAGTATCAGATTCTGTAAACAGCTGACCGCCAAAGTTTGCTTTAAATTCATCTATGGAACTGGTTTCAATAAAAACCTCTTCCCCTGTGTTTTTTTTGATTTTCATGACAATATTTTTTTCAAGTTTATTACCCGCAATTCATAGCTGGTTAAGTTTTGAATTAAAAAAGCGTGGATAAGACTATTTCCAATTATTTTTGGTGTAGTAGCGTTAATTCTAATTATGTAAAAACATATACTTAAAGTTAAAACAAATATTAAGGACAAACAAGTATTTAATTATTTTTAACAAAGACAAACAATTGATTGTCAGGCTAAATTTGAATTATTAAAGTGATTTTCAGTCACGCTATTCACTACTGTTAAACAGCAATTTGAGAAGGCAAAATGCCATATTTGTCGTAAAAACATTTTGCAAAATATGATGCATTGTTCATTCCTACATCCAGTGCAATTTCAGTAATATTCTTTTTTCTTTGTTTGATAAGCGTTAAGGCTTTACCCATTCTTAAATCTCTTATAAAACTAACAGGAGACGACCCTGTCAGACTCCTCAATTTTCGATATAAATGTGGCCTGCTTACTCCTATTTCGCGACTTAACGATTCCACATTAAACATTTCATCAGGATAGTTTCCTTCGACAATATTAAACAACCGGTCAAGAAATGCCTGTTCAGCTTCGTTTATTACATTTAGCGTTTTCTTTTCAATTTCCTGGTCGCAGAAAACACTTAATTTGCCAACAAGAACAGAAGTCATAATTTCTCCTTCTTCAGCAATTTTACACAGCCTGTAACTCTGTTCAATAGCCTTTTCAAAAAAATGGTTTTCATGTTCCGTAACCGGCTGGCCAACGCTAATTCCCATTTTGAATTTAATATTCCAGCTATTGTCTATGTTACTGCTAATCTTATTATTGAAATCATTTTTTATTCCAACCGCACATTGTACCGCGCTCTCAGGTGTATAAAAAGTGGCTATCAGGCAATCGTCCTGCAATTGCTGAAGAATTCGGCCCTGATATTTATTGATGATATCACCGGCTATTTTTCTGGGTTTTTCCGGAAATTTGAGCTTGTCAAAATTTATACTCTCCTTTAAAGAAGTCAGTGAAATAATATCCAGGGTTAAAATAAAGCGATAGCCGGAATCGGGTTCTTCTTCGTTCTTCATTACAATATCGTCGTCTAGTTCCTGGCCATAAGCCATAAATGCTGAATACATGCCTCCATCTACCTCTATAATGTTACAGGGCTCCAAATTATTTGCTTCTTTGTGCGTAGCCATGATTGCTTCTTTATCAGGACCCTCCATCAGGCAAAAAACTTTCCCGGCTTCTTCATTTACCCAATACTGCAGATATTTAACATTGTATTTTGCCTGCACCGCAAGGTCTTTAAGATGCGCTTTTTTGGCTTCTTCAATTTTAACTCCCTTACCCAGGTGAAAATCCATAAATAGTGGCATAGTGTGAGAATTTAAGTGGTGTTATAATTCAAACATTGTCATTTAACAAATTGTTCACTAGTTATTTACGGCTTTTTGTTTATTGTTTTTAATTACCGCCCGAGGCCTGCATTTCCGCAACTTTTTTCTCAAAATGACTCACCAGGTGTTTAATTCCTTCTTCAGGACCAAAACTTACCAAAAGTAAATCTTCTTCAACACCGCCCGTGTGGCCGGGTTTCATATAAAAAGCTTCTCCTGCACGGAAAATATCCTGCGTTCCGTCTTCATAATCCATTCGTATGGCACCTTTCACTATATAACCCCAATGAGGCACCTGGCAATGATCGTTTTTTAAACCTTCCAGAAGGGGCGAAAATTCAGTTCCTGCAGGTGCAGTATTAATATCCACACACATTCCTCCCCAACCTTCAATCATTGGGAAAACCTTATCTTTAGGAAAGTCTTTCAAATTAACATGGGTAACTTCGGGAGCCTGATTTGCATCAACCACAAATTTTCCTTCGGCATAAGAGTCAGTAACAAGAATATTGATGTTCAAAATTTTCCATTCTTTGTCAACCCGTTTTAAGACATAATTTCTACGGTCCTTTTCATTCTGTTTATCATCGTAATAGGTAAAATTTACCCAGGCTAAATCACCTTCAATAACAAAATGGTTGTACTTAAAATTTTTGGGATTTTCATAGTTTTTGATATTGTTTTCGATTTTCCAGTCCATATGTTCCTTTACTGCTGAACTGATTTCATCCCAGCCCTGCATGGCATAATATTCTTCCATTGAAGACCACATAAAACCGGCACTATTATCCTTAACCCATTTGGCTGCGTATCCTTCATAGTTATTGTCCATAAATGCTTGTCTTTCTGATTCAAGCAAGCGGATTATATCTTTATGTTCGTCTTTTTTAGATGCATTGATAAATAATATTGCTACCAGGGCAAAAATTACTGTCAATCCTGTAATGGTAAAATTTCGCTTTTTCATTTTTGTTGAGTTTTTAAGATTATACATTAACATTTTAGATCATATTTATTTTAATGTTCCTTTTATTGTCCGGATTAATTTCTGGAAAGGGGGAAGCCTGGGAGTAACATTTATTCTGAAACAAAGTTACAGGGCTTTAAGACCGAAAGCGACTACAAATAAATCTTTAAATGCCACAAATGTTACATTGGTTAGAATGATGTTATTATTATCAGATTTTTATACAATTAATTTCCAAGCAAAAGATTCTATATTGTTATAAATCAATTGTTTCATTTTCAAAACTTTTATAAATAAATTCCGTAGAATTTCCTAAATACCTCGAATTAGCACCTTTTTAAAAACCGTAATCCTATGGAACACATCCCTTCGATAGATGAACAGTTCATCTCTAAGTTAATGCAGGTGGTTGAAGAAAATTTGCATAAAGAGGAGTTTGGTGTTGCCCAGCTGGCAGCAGAATTGGGAGTGAGCAGAGTTACCCTTCACAGAAAGGTAAAATCAATTATCAAAAAATCGGTAAGTGAATTTATTCGTGAAACAAGATTAAAACGTGCTTTTGAATTATTACAAAAGAATACGGGCACGGTCTCAGAAATTGCCTACCAGGTTGGTTTTAGCAGCCCCACCTATTTTTCCAGATGTTTTCATGACTATTTTGGATTTCCACCCGGTGAGGTTTTAAAAAACATGCATAATGATATAAATCCGTTAGGCGAGGTTATAAAACAAAAGAAACCACGTTTTTCAAAACCATATCTGTTAGTAGCAGGTGTACTTCTGATTGCAATTGTCTTCTTTGTATTTTACAGAAATAATTCCAGCAGGGGGAAACATGAAAATACAATCGCTTTTTTACCTACCGAAATAAAAAATTTGAATGAAAACGAACTTATAAAAGTAGAGGCTTTCAGGACACATTTAATTGAAGAGCTAAAATGGATTAGTGAAATTTATCTTACCCCTGTACGTCCAGAACAAACAGTTTTTTTTGGTAAAAAAAATTATAAAAAAATAGGCCGAAAACTAAAGGTCAAATATATGCTTACATCAGAAGCATTTTATCAACCTGATGGAAAAACAAAAATGATGTTAAACCTTATAAATGTTAAAACGGGAGAAATTCTGCCTGGTTTAAGAGAAAGGGATTTAACCATTTCCGATTCCAAAAATTTTTCGCTGATTATTGAAGAAGTGGTTTGGTCGGTAGTTCAGGATCTTCAGATAGTGTTAACCGAAGAGGAAAAGGAAAAAATTAAACCGGTTTATACCTCCAACATGAATGCTTTAAAAATGTATGAACAAGGTTTCGCGATTCAGAAAAACTTTGATTACGAAAAGAATTTTGACAGAGAAAATGCCATGGGAAAATTATATGAGGCAAGAGCATATTACCAAAAGGCTTATAATTATGATACAAATTACGTTTCTGCTATTGTAAAATTAGGTGAAATGGTTTTTGAAAATAGACACAGAATGAGGAATGGGAAGATGTCCATAGGGACTTCGCAGGAAGAATATGATTCAATATTATTAATGGCAAACAAGGCCATAAAAATTAATCCGAATTATGCTCCGGCCTATTGTTTAAAATCACGGGCATTAATTTGGACTGATAAGGCTAAATCTATTCAAACATTAAATAATGCCATAAAAGTAGATCCAAATTACTGGGAATCGTATTACCTGATGGTTAATAATCTTGGGTGGGCTGGTAATACTGTCGAAACTAAAGTAAATGCTTTGGAATATCTGGCAAGAGCATACAGACTTAATCCGGATCCTTTTGGACACCGGCATCATCTTTCGCTTTTTAATAATTTATTAAGTATTAACGGTTTTGTTGGAGAGGCACAACCTGTCAGAGAAATGCTTTTAGAACATTTTCAGGATTCACTTGGATATTTTCATTTAATGCAGAAAGCAAATTTTGTTGGAAGTAATAACGATAAGGTGATTGAATATGGAGAGAGAGCCTTAAGGTCATATCCTGATGACATGATTTCAATCAGAAATGTTGCAGAGGCCTATCTGCAAAAAAGAGATTATAAAAAAGCTGACGAATGGTTTTTCAGATATTTAACCAATCTAGCAAATAAGCACAATTTTGATGGTAAAGATTCTTCCTATTATAACCTCGCTTTTAAATATAACGGAAGGGATGATGGTTTTGGATACGCAGCAGCATTTCCTCATACCCATGCAGCTTTTGTTTTTGCACAAAACGGATTAAAGGAAAAAGCAGAGGAATTATATAACGGAAGAACCGATAGGATCCTGAGTTATTTTGACTTTTCCAAATTGAAAAACGGAAAGAAAATGGATTTTGTTTTTGTGTTGGATTATCTTGAACTGATGCAGATTTATGCTGCAACCGGTCAGAAAGAAAAAGCTCGTGAGCTTATTGATTATTGGATTGATAATGAGATGGGATGGAGAAATATCCTGGAATTAAGTCCTTTGCTTGATGATTTTAAAACCGAACCAAAGTACGCCGATTATATCAAAGAGCTAAAAAGAAAAGAACAGCTCAATAAAAAGGAGGCACGTAAAATTCTGATTAAGGAAGGATTCCTGGAAGGATAGAGTTGTTCACAATGATTTATTGAATATTGATAACTAAACCGCGATAGATGTATAAAGTTGGTTTACCAACATCATAAATTTCCAATATGGCATGTGTAGTTTTTTAAGTCAAATAAATCTTTTACCATCTATGGAATAACCCTTATTATAAACCTCTGATATGCTTTTAATCCCGGACCTGTCGATGGGAAATCTGAAACTTCTGCAATAATATGAATGGTTTGCGGTTTTTCCACTTTTGGTGTAGTGGCTTTAAAAGTATGTCCTTCCTGATAATGCACATTAAAATTACCTTTAAAAGTTCCGGCTTCCTGGTAAATCCACCAATTAAAATCAATTAAATCCCCATCGGGATCTGTACTATCTTCCAGACTGATTTCAAAATTCTCACCGCTTTTAACTGTCATGTCAATTGGAGAATTCACCTTTAATAAAGGAGCGTGGTTGGCTTTGTCAAATTTGTTAGCTACACACCAATCCATTCGAGCCATAAAATCGGCATTTACATCCCTTATCCATCTTGCCTGAGATTGTTTGGAAGAACCTCCTTCGAATGCATCGTTAAATACAGTTGGATCAAAATCCATCGATTCGAATCTGCCTCCCCAGCCTCCATAAGTTGGATGTTCATAATTTCTTAAACCGTTGGGCAAACAATATAAAAACGAGGGGCTATCACCTTCACTTACATAATTCTGTGGATATAAAGCACCCAACGCGCCATGATTAGTCTTAACTTCTTTGGCTATCAAATCGTAAGTGTCGGTTTGGCTTTTATAATTCCAGGTGCCTACAAAACCCCAGCATATAATTTTTGTAACATAAGGATGATGGTTTTCGATGTAAGTTCCGGCGCCATCCTGATAATCGATATTGTATGTAACTATTCGGCTTGAAGCCTCTTTGTATTTCTCCGGATAATCCTTTTGTAATTTGTATAGAGCTCGCGACAAAGTATTTGCACCGCCCCAGGCTTGGATATAGATTGGGTCTGAATTATCTTCCAACAGAATTTCCACAATTTTATCCGAGCCCGGAGTATCCTCCCATTCAGCAGGATCGCGGTATTTTTTCTGGCCCGGTTTATAACTTGAACGTGGCGTATCTAAATGATCAGGATTTTCATCGCCAACAAAACTTATACTTCGCAAATAATCTGCGCTGGGATAATCTTTGTTGTGAATTAACAAATTTGGATGAACTTTTTCGTAAGCATCCAGCATGTTTTCCCACCAGTCTTCTTTTGAATGCCCTTCTCGTTGCCATTTTGAGTTGGTTTCGATTATTGCTTTAACATCCAAATCACAGGTGTAAAGCAGGAATCGAATCATAGAACTATGGTCGTCCACTTCACCATCAGTCATTACAATAACATGAGGCTTTTTTTCTACTTTTTGTCCCCACGAAAAGTATTGAAACAAAACAAAAACTATGGCTAAAAAATACTTCATTTTACTTAAGGATTTACTTTAATGATTACTCTCTGGTATCGGGTAAGCGCTGGTTTGCCATTGTCTGTTACCGCAAGCACAAAATGAATTTCTTTGGGTTCTTTTACTTTAGGAGCTTCAAAAACCATAATGGCTTCATTTTTTTTCTCAGGGCTGATCCAGGCTGGAAATGTTCCTGCTTCCCGGTAATGGATCCATTCGAATTTCAATTGATTATTATCTGGATCGCTTGAATTGGAGGCATCCAGTTTTATTGAATCTCCGGATTTTACTTTTAGCACATTACTGTGATTTAATTTGGCAACCGGTGGGTGGTTCGCATTATCGTAATTTTGCAAGCACCAGTCCATTCTTGCTTCAAAATCGTTTTGATAATGATCTCTCCAACGCCAGATGGAAGCTTGTTCATTAATATATATTGTTCCATCAACTTCTACCCAGTCTTTTGCATTGGTCCAGATTTTTCGTTCTTCCGGCTCGTGATAAAAGATTTGTGTGTGTGGTTGATAGAATTCATAACGTCCGCCCCATGAACCCCAGTGGGGATTTTCTGAAAAGCCCAGCCCGTTATTTATTAAATACATAAAGGATGGGCTATCTCCCTCCATAATATATTCGATATCGGGATACTGTTCTCCTAACGGACCATGTCCTTTTTGAATATGCTTGTCAACCCATTCGTTGTCGATGCTGTATTTGTCTGCTCCACTTGGGAAATGGTAGTGACGTTCTCCGGCAATTCCGGTCCAGGTGGCATAATAATAGCTGTCTGCACCTTCTTCATGATAACCCGGGCTAACGATATAAAACAAATCTGGAAAAGTATTTCTCATCCATGGACCGGAATTGTCCTGGTCTGATATGGTATAAACTCTTAATTTTTTTACAAACTCTTTGACCTCTTCCGGCGAACGGGTTTGTTTTACTTTCCAGAGTGCCTGAGCCAAACAATTGGCACCACCCCACACGGGCACCCAAAGCGGACGTGGATCATTTTTGTCTGCCATTTTTATTATCCACTCCGATCCTTCTGAATCTTTACCTTCGCCAACTGCTGCCATTCCAAAATCGGTGTAACCTTTTTTAATTCTTTCTTTTAGAAAAGAATGTGTTGGATAGCCTAACTCATGTTTTTCAAGATTGTCGCGAACCAGGCCATAAGCGTCCACAATTTCATGAATTCGCCAATCGGCAATTTGGTCGCGCTGCCAGCAGGATGTTGTGGCAACAATTCCTTCCACATCAAACTGGTTAGAATACAAAAGAAAACGTACCAGTGATTCAGCATCGTCAGGTTCATTTTCAATATCGGTAAGAATTAGAATTCGATATTTTTGTTGTTCCTCTCCTGCATTTGCTGATAATAAAAATAAAGCACACAGAATTAGGCTAAGAGTGAATTTCATAATTATCGGTTTAGTTTTGAAATCAAAGTAAAGAAATTATACTTTAGTAAACAATCAAAACTGATAATCATGAATGGTCTGAAATTAATATCATTTGTAAGCTTGTTTTTAATTCTAATATCATGTAATCCAAAACCAAAAAGCGAGATTCAATTGGATATGGAAAATTATTTTGCCTGGTGTATTGTACCTTTTGATAGCGAGAAGCGAACTCCTGAACAACGAATTGAAATGCTTAAAGAGCTGGGATTTACCTCATACGCTTACGATTGGCGGGTAGAACATTTACCTGAGATGGTTATGGAATTCAAGCTTGCAAAAGAGAACAACATTAAGGTGAATGCAGTTTGGTTGTGGATCGACAAAAACGATTCAATTGGAAGGCTCACTGAAAACAACAAAAAAGTTTTGCAATCTGTAAAAGAAGCCGGACTTAAAACACAAATCTGGATGAGCTATCCGGAAAACTATTTTGAAAACATGTCGGATGAAGAAAGTCTAAAATCCGCAGTTTCAATGATTTCTTATTTATGTGACGAGGCCTCAAAAATTAATTGTAAAATTGGGATGTACAACCATGGTGGCTGGTTTGGTCACCCTGATAATTTAGTCAAAATTGCAGAAGCTATTCCGGAAAAAGAGCCTGGTATTATTTTCAACTTTCATCACGCTCATCATTTATTGAAAGATTTTCCGGTATTAGTTAAAAATATGATGCCACATCTTTGGGCGGTAAATCTGAATGGTATGAATCCGCCAGCTGACGGACCAAAAATTCTTGAAATTGGTCAGGGAACCGAAGAAATAAAAATGATTAAAGTTCTTGAAGATGCCGGATACAAAGGTCCATGGGGAATTTTGGGACATCGGATGGATGCTGATGTGGAATTGGTACTAAAAGGGAACCTTAAGGGTTTGAAATCAATAGAAGGTAAATAGTTTTTTAAGTACACAATTTTGAATTTCATCAAATTTCCTACAATCAAACTATGTAAACATATTACCAAGATATGCAAAAATAATATCAGCTCTGATTTGATAATCCCTTTATATTTGAAGAGTTAAAAATTAACTGAATGGAATAGCGCTCTTAGATATTGAAATTTTTCACTGCTTGTTAAAGTATTGAAAATCAATAACTAGAAGGAATTGTGCATCGATTATACAAAAGTATTTATTCAAGCGCAAAAAACAGATAGTACTACCTGCGAAATGTAGAATTTAAACCGGGATCTGATAAAATGTATAAATCAATTCAATTTTTAATAATCCTTTTGATTTTGGTTTCAAACCTGACATCATGTAATAAAAGAAACTCAAAACCTCCACTATTAAAGATTTCAGAAAATCAGCGTTTTTTGATGGATGAGAAGGGAGAACCATTTTTTTGGTTAGGTGATACAGGATGGCTTTTATTTTCAAAATTAAACAGAGAGGAAGCTGAATTATATCTTAGCGATCGCGCAGCAAAAGGATTTAATGTAATTCAGGTGATGGTTCTTCATCAGTTAAAACTGACCAATTTTTATGGTGACTCTGCCCTTGTAAATGGCGATGTTTCAAAACCAAAAACGCTACCCGGGAATTCAATAGAAAAAGGGGAATATGATTATTGGGATCATGTAGACTTTATTATTGATTTGGCTGAAGAAAAAGGGATATATATGGCACTTGTTCCGGTTTGGGGTTCTAACGTAAGATCTGGCAAGGTAACAGGTGAACAGGCCAATAAATATTCTGAGTGGCTGGCTAAAAGATACGCACAAAGAAATAATGTTATTTGGCTTAATGGGGGCGACGTAAAAGGAAGCGATTATACTGCTGTATGGAATATAATCGGGAATAATCTCAGAGAATATGCACCAAATCATTTGATCACATTTCACCCCTTTGGAAGAACAAAATCTTCCATGTGGTTTCATGACTCAGACTGGCTCGATTTTAACATGTTTCAGTCAGGACATCGCAGATACGATCAGGATGATACTGAATTAGCATACGGACAGGACAACTGGAAATATGTTCGCGACGATTACAAGCTTTTCCCGGTAAAACCAACCATCGATGGGGAACCTTCCTATGAAGGCATTCCGCAAGGATTACACGATCCTGCTGAACCGTACTGGAATGATAACGATTTACGGCGTTATGCCTTTTGGTCGGTATTTGCAGGTGCTTTTGGTTTTACTTATGGTCATAGCGCAGTAATGCAGATGCATAAACCGGGAGACAAAAAACCTTCTTACGGAGTTCGGGAATATTGGACGAAAGCCATCAATTCACCCGGTGCCTCGCAAATGAAACACTTAAAAAATCTAATGCTTTCAAAACCTTTTTTTGAGCGAATACCAGACCAAAGTATTATCGGAGAGGAGGGAACAAGGTATGATTTTATTATAGCGACACGAGGAGAAAATTATGCTATGATCTACAATTATCTTGGGCGTCAAATGCAAATCAATATGGGAATAATTGAAGGGGAGAGTGTAAAAGCTTCATGGTTTAATCCGCGGACAGGTGAAACAACGTTTATCAATAATTTTGAGAACCAGGGAATAATTGAATTTGACCCCCCGGGGAAAAAGAAGGAAGGAAACGATTGGGTGTTGTTGTTGGAAACATTGCAACAATAAGGAAATGAAAACTGGAGGCATGAATGACAAATTGGAATGAAAATAATGAATAGAATTAATACTGCACTGATATTGTTAATGATACCTTTTTTGCTAAAGGCACAACAAATAAAAGTTGATGGTAATGTAGAGCATCAAACCATCGATGGATTTGGAGGCATGAACCATACCACCTGGGTAAAAGATTTTAACGACGACCAAAGACAGAAGATTTTTGGCAATGAACCTGGAAATATGGGATTAAGTATACTACGTATTCATATCGATCCCAATTCAGGAAGGTTTAAAGATCATTTACCTACAGCAAAATTTGCACAGGAACATGGCGCGAAAATTTTTGCCACACCATGGGATCCACCTTCCAATTTGCTTGAAAACAATGGAGATGACACCTATATTCCTGAAAGCAATTATGGTGCATACCTGAATCACCTGAATTCATTTGATGCTTTTATGAAAGATAATGGCGTACCCCTTTATGCCATTTCTGTTCAAAATGAACCGGATATAGGTGAATGGGCAGGATGGACACCGGCACAAATCTTTAAATTCGTAAAAGAATATGCACAGCATATTAACAACAAGGTTATTGCTCCTGAATCTTTCCATTTTGACTGGAAATATTCTGATCCCATTCTAAAAGATTCTACGGCAAGTTCTCATGTTGATATTATTGGCGGACATATTTACGGAGGAGGATTAAAAGATTATCCTCTTGCCCGGCAGAAAGGTAAGCCCGTTTGGATGACCGAACACCTCACCGGTCATGAATCGCCCGAAGTTAACACATGGCCGCTTGCCCTCAGTCTGGCAAAAGAAATTAACGATTGTATGCTTGCCAATTTTAATGCCTATGTATGGTGGTATATTCGTCGATATTACAGTCTGATTACCGATGATGGAAACATATCGCATAAAGGTTATGTAATGTCGCATTTTTCAAAATTTGTTCGCCCAAATGCCATTCGAATTGATGCTGTTGTTTCTTCTGTGCCAAATGTATATGCAACTGCATATAAAACCGATACCAGTCTTACAGTCGTTGCTATTAACCGAAATGCCATAAACAAACAAATTCAGCTTTCTGTTAATAATGTGAATTTTGAACAACTGACAGCATTTACTTCAACCAATGGAACTTATTTGAAAAATACCGGGACTTTAATTGAATCAGACGGGATGTACACGGTTACTTTACCTCCTTACAGTATTTCAACATTTACATCAACACCGCAAGCCGGAGGAAAATTCAATAATATTTTCCCGGTTGCTTATTTAGGAGATGAGATTCAAACAATTAACGATGAGGATTTAAACGGGATTGAAAAAGTTGTGTTTGATGCTTCGGAATGTTATGACCCAGATGGTGAAATAATGAACTATTCATGGGCTTACAATGGGGAGCAAATTTCGGTGGACACAGTTATAGAAATGGAATTGCCGGTTGGAACGCATACACTCACACTTACAGTAACAGATAACGACGGAGCCAGGGATATTGAAAAAATTACAGTAAATGTTGAATCGACTTTTACCACCGAACTATGGTTTGAAGCTGAATGTGCCAATGTGGGTTTAAATTGGGAATTGGGATATCACGATGAAGCTTCAAATACCACATTTGTAAACAGTCCTGAAGGGATTGAGTTTTCAGGATTCGCTTCAGAAATCAGACATAATCAGATTGCCATTCCTTTTTCGGTGTTGGAAGAAGGAAACTACAAAATCTGGGGACGTGTAATTACTCCCTCAGCAGATGACGATTCATTTTGGATAAAACTGGATAAATCGGCATGGATACCCTGGAATGGAATTCCTACAGGTGATAGCTGGCATTGGGATGATGTTCACAATGTTTCGGATGACCAACCGGTAAGTTTTTATTTACGTGCAGGAAACCATACTTTGTATGTAGGCATTAGAGAGGACGGGGCCCTGCTCGATAAAATATTAATAGCGAATACAGGTTTGGTGCCAACCGGTTTGGGCGGAGATGCTGAAAGTTGTAACGCAATTACAAGAACTACAAAACTATGGTTCGAGGCAGAATGTATGAATGTGGGAAGCACATGGGAACAATTAAAAGATGATGAGGCTTCTAATCAGGGATATGTAACAACACCGGAAGGAACCGAAAATACTTCGTCTGCATCTTCAGACACAAACGACCAGTTAAATGTAACTTTTAATATCACGGAACCGGGACTTTATAAGGTTTGGGGAAGGGTTATTACATCAAATGGTAACGATGATTCTTTCTGGGTTAAAATGGATGAAAACGAATGGATAAACTGGAATCAGATTCCAACAGGAAATAGCTGGCATTGGGATGATGTGCACGATGGTGGTCAGGAGAACAATGTAAAATTTAATTTAACTACCGGGAAACATACTTTGTATATTTCTTTCAGGGAAGATGGAGCTTTGCTGGATAAGTTGCTGATTACTAATGCAGATACTATTCCTGTTGCATTGGGTGGTGAGGCAGAATCCTGCAATTTGGTTGGTGTAAATAATATGGATAATAACCGACAAATAATTATTTATCCCAATCCCACAGAGCATAAACTAAATATATTTTTCCCGGAGTTAAGGGCTGATATTTCAATCTATACAATAAATGGCATTGAGATTTATAGTGCTAAAAATTTGCTGTCAAAAACAGAAATAGATATTTTAGACTACAATCCCGGGATTTATTTTGTAAAAATTGAAAACGAACATCAAACTGTAATAAAAAAAGTAATTAAAAAGTAAAAGATGCCCAAAATGAAATATCCTGTTTTTTTAATAATTCTATCATTCAGCTTTTTATACATAAATGCCGAAGATGGACATAAACTCTGGTTGAGAAATGAATACTCTAACCAGGTAAACGTTGTTGTCAAAAAAGAGTCTGAAATTCTGGACATTGCAAAACAGGAATTAAAAAACAACTGGCGGGGCGAAAATGGAGCAGTCATAAAACTGGTGTTAAAAAAAGACAAAAGAATACAAGATGATGGTTTTATATTGAACCCAGATGAAATTCGGGCTAACACAGAACTTGGAATATTATATGGTGCTTTTGAGTTGTTACGCAAACAACAAACACAGCAAAAAATTGAAGAGAAAGTATTTAATCCTTCCTATCAGCTTCGTTTGCTAAATCACTGGGATAATTTGAATGGCTCGGTAGAAAGAGGATATGCCGGTTCATCAATTTTTTGGAACAAGGATGAGGATGATTTAACGGTAACTGAAAAGGACATAAAATTATGGAGTGAATATGCAAGGGCAAATGCCTCGATTGGTATAAACGGAACGGTGATTAATAATGTAAATGCTTCACCCAGGGTATTAAAAAAAGAATCGTTGGAACGAATAAAGGTTATTGCCGATGTTCTTCGTCCCTACGGAATTCAAGTATTTCTTTCGATAAACTTTGCTTCTCCTGCAATTATTGGGGGACTGGAAACCTCTGATCCTCTAAATAAAAATGTCATTGACTGGTGGAAGGAAAAAGCAAAAGAAATTTATAAGATTATTCCTGACTTTGGAGGTTTTCTTGTAAAAGCAAGTAGCGAAGGTCAACCCGGGCCACACGATTTTGGAAGATCTCATGTTGATGGTGCAAATATGCTTGCCGGTGCTGTTGAACCTTTTGGTGGTATTATCATGTGGAGAGCATTTGTGTACAGCGCAAAAGAAGACGACCGTGCAGAACAGGCTTATGCTGAATTTTTTCCTTTTGACGGACAGTTTAGAGATAACGTGATTATTCAGGTAAAAAACGGGCCAATCGATTTTATGCCCCGCGAACCTTTTAGCCCACTCTTTGGTGCTATGAAAAAAACTCCCCTGATGCCCGAATTGCAAATTACACAGGAATATCTTGGGCATTCCATTCATTTGGTTTTTCTTTCAACCATGTGGGAGGAATTTTTAAATAGCGATACATACCAGGAAGGAGAGGGTAGTACAGTAGCCAAATGTACTGATGGTTCAATTTTTGAACAAAAAACTGCAATTGCAGGTGTGGCAAATATTGGAAAAGATATCAATTGGTGTGGACATCATTTTGCACAATCTAACTGGTATGCATTTGGAAGACTGGCCTGGGATAACCAACTCACCAGCGAACAAATTGCTGATGAATGGATAAAACTTACATTCAATCCTGATGTGAAATCAAAAACAAGTTTTTCAAAAGATTGGAAAGAAAACTTTTTGAAACCGGTTAAAAGTATGATGCTGGAAAGCAGAGAAGCTGCTGTGAATTATATGATGCCTCTGGGTTTACACCATATTTTCCAGGCTCACCATCATTATGGACCCGGGCCGTGGTGGGAACTACCCGGTGTAAGAAAAGACTGGACAAATCCGTACTATCATCGTGCTGATTCTATGGGTGTTGGTTTTAACAGAACGGTAACCGGGACAAATGCGGTGGCTCAGTATCACGAACCTTTGCGTTCTCAGTTTGGAGATTTGAAATCTTGCCCCGAAAAATACATTTTATGGTTTCATCATGTACCCTGGGACCATAAAATGAAAAGTGGTAAAATCTTGTGGGATGAAATGTGCTATCGGTATGATGATGGAGTAAGTCAGGTTCGGCAATTCCAGGTAATCTGGGATAAAATACATCCTTATGTAGATGCAGATCGATTTGAAGCCGTTCAGAGAAAATTACGTGACCAGGCTAAAAATGCCCAGGTTTGGAAAGATGCCTGTTTGCTTTACTTTCAGACATTTAGTAAAAAAGTTATCCCTTTTGATATCGAACGCCCCATTCACAATCTTGATGATTTGAAAAAGGATGACATGGATAAAGCATAAGCGGCTAATTTAAATTTATAAACCATTATGAGATTAACTATAAACTTAACAGCCCGACTGATTTTACTGCTTTCGCTGTTTGTTGTTTTACACATTCAAAGTGCGGTTGCCCAAACAAAAAACTGGGTAGGCACCTGGAGTTGTTCCCCTTATGCTGCAGAAAAACATACTCCTCCTGAACCATTTATTGCTAGTAATACCTTACGTCAGGTAGTGCGCGTATCGATAGGAGGAGAAACATTGAGGATTAAATTTTCAAATAAAACCTGTGCTACACCGGTTACCATGAAAAAGGTAAATATTGCTGTTTCCAAAGGCGAAAGTAAAATTGATCCATCAACAATTACTGAATTAACTTTTAACGGATATCAATCAGTTACAATGAATCCTTATTCTGAATTACACTCCGATCCTTTTAAATTCAACCTGGACACAAGCATGCGAATTGCCATTACAATATTTTATGGTGAAGCAGCAACTTCTCCTGATATGACTTTTCATTACGGCTCCAGAACGGATTCTTATATTCTGAAAGGGGATCATTCAACTTCCGATACTTTTGCAGGGGCTACAGTAGTTGAACGCTGGTATCATATCAACACCATTGATGTTTTGGCAGATGAAACTGCAGGATGTGTGGGAATTTTAGGAAACTCAATAACCGATGGATACGGATTACACGGTGGATTACAAAACCGTTGGACAGATATTTTTTCACAAAAACTTCTGGTCAATAAACGTACACAAAACATCGGCGTTTTAAACATGGGAATTGGTGCAACTTTGGTTTCTGGTCCCGGACCAACAACCGGTGTAAGCAGGTACAAGGATGATTTACTTACCCAATCAGGCATTCGGTGGATAATCATTTTTTACGGGACCAATGATATTGGTGCAGGAAAAAGTGCTTCGACAATAATTAAAGCTTATCAAACCATAATTGATGATGCTCATGCTATGGGAATTAAAGTTTACGGAGCTACTATTACGCCTTTTAAAGGGAGCGGTTATTTTTCTGAGGCGCATGAAAATGTAAGAAACGAAGTAAATAAGTGGATTCGTACTCCCGGTAATTTTGATGCCTGTATCGACTTTGATAAAACAATTCGTGATCCAAACGATATCGAAAAAATGACAGAGAAATTTTCAAAAGACTGGCTGCATCCCAATGAATCAGGACTGGCTGTTTTGGGAAACTCAGTTGATTTAAATCTTTTTACAGATAAGGAGTGATTGAATTTGATTTATTTGAAGTAAAAAACATGATTTATGCTTATTAAAACAAAGAAATTATTAATGAAAAGATTGTATGCGGTTTCAATTATAGCAATGCTTTTGATTCAAATCTCATGCAATCAGGAAAAGGATACAAGACAACAGATTTCAATCAACGAAGGATGGAAGTTTTTCAAATACGAAAACATTGAAGATGCAGACAAGCTGATTTACGATGAACGTCCGGATATCAATAACAATCAGGAACTTCGTGTGGCGGATGCAAAACCGACTGAAGCCGTGGAAATTGAGGCTTCTAAGAAGGTTTTAAAACCCTGGATTTTGCCATCGGCCAATGACTTCATTAAAGATCCTGCGAATCAATATCAACGCCCGAAAGGAAATCCGGGAGGCGACTTTCCTTTTGTTCAATCCGATTTTGACGATGCCGCCTGGGAAGATGTAAATCTTCCACACGATTGGGCCATTGAAGGTCCTTTTCAGGAAGGTTGGGATTCGGAAGTAGGCGGCGGCATGGGACGTTTGCCAAGTAATGGTGTAGCATGGTATCGCCGTAAAATCAATATCTCTCAGGAAGATTTGGATAAATCTGTTTTTCTGCAAATCGATGGTGCAATGTCTTATTCAATGGTTTGGTTAAACGGGCAACTGGTGGGTGGCTGGCCTTATGGTTACAACAGTTATCAACTCGATTTAACTCCATTTGTAAATCCGGGAGGTGATAACCAACTGGCAATTCGTTTGGATAACCCAAATCATTCAGCCCGGTGGTATCCCGGGGCAGGCTTGTACCGAAATGTTTGGTTAATTAAAACACACAAAACACATATCGCTCAATGGGGTACCTTTGTTACCGCCAATAATGTTTCAAAGGAATCTGCTGATATTAACCTGAAGATTAATATTACAAATGATAGCAAAATAGATGAAATTCTGGAGCTTGAAACTCAGGTTTTTTCTTTAAACGAAAAGGGAGAAAAAGGCGTTTCTCCTGTAGTGAAATTCGAAAAGCAAAAAGTAAATATTTCAGCAGGGAAAAAAGAGGAGATAGAAACTGAGGTTCGACTTGAAAATCCAAAGCTATGGGGACCGTTCCCTAATCAAAAACCAAACCTTTATTTAGCGGTTACCACACTTTTAAAAGGAGGAAAAATAATTGATGAATACAAAACCCAATTTGGAATCAGAACATTGGATTTTGATTCCAATAAAGGAATTTCAGTAAATGGAGAATTAATTAAAATTCAGGGTGTAAATAACCATCATGATTTGGGTGCTTTAGGTGCTGCATTTAATACACGTGCTGCAGAACGCCAATTGGAAATTTTAAAAGAGATGGGTTGTAATTCGGTTCGGATGGCTCACAATCCACCGGCACCCGAATTGCTTGATCTTTGCGACAAAATGGGATTTTTAGTAATGGATGAGATTTTTGATTCGTGGGAGAGAAAAAAAACAGCCCACGATTTTCATTTGGTTTTCCCCGAATGGTCGGAAGCAGATACACGCTCCTTTATGCGTCGCGACAGGAATCATCCATCCATTATTATGTGGAGTTTTGGAAATGAAGTAGGAGAACAATATACAGGTGAGGCAGGAGCAGCAGTGGGGCAACGATTGTACGATATTGTAAAAGAAGAAGACAGTTCGAGGCCCACTGTGGTGGCCATGAATTTTGCCAAACCCTATATGGAATTGCCAAAAGTACCGGATGTAATCGGCTTAAATTATCAGGGAGAAGGAATTCGCTGGGAGGATGAGTTTATTGGAACAGATCGAATTCGAACGCCTCCTTCATATAATGCTTTTAAAGAAAAGTTTCCCAACAAAGTGATTATAAGTACCGAAACAGCATCGGCTTTTAGTAGTCGCGGATATTATAATTTCCCGGTAACTGAGAAGATTAGTTCTCCAACTCGCGATGGGCGTGGAGGAAACTCTAAATTGAGTCATGTAAGTTCTTATGAACTGTATTGCGTTGATTTTGGTTCAAGTCCTGACCGTGTTTTTAAAAGGCTCGATTCGCATCCCTTTGTTGCCGGAGAATATGTCTGGACAGGATTTGATTACTTAGGAGAACCAACACCATATTACAATGCCCGAAGTTGTTATAACGGAATCGTTGATTTGGCAGGGTTTAAAAAAGACCGCTTCTATTTGTATCAGTCAAGATGGCGTCCCGATTTTCCGATGGTACATATTTTACCTCATTGGAACTGGCCTGAAAGAATTGGCAAAGTAACACCTGTTCATGTTTTTACTTCGGGAGATGAGGCTGAGCTTTTTCTTAACGGCAAATCATTGGGCAAAAAGAAAAAAGGAGAATTCGAGTACAGGTTAAGGTGGGATGATGTAATTTACGAACCCGGTATATTAAAAGTTGTCGCTTATAAAGATGGTAATGTTTGGGCTGAAAATGAAGTAAAAACAACCGAAGAGGCCAGCAATCTTCACCTTACTGCAGATAGAGAAATGATAAAAGCTGATGGTGAAGACTTATCATTTGTAACACTTAAGATTGCGGATAAAAACGGTTTAATGGTTCCTCGCACAAACAATTGGATTGAGTTTAGTATTTCAGGGCCGGGAGAAATTGTCGCAACAGATAATGGCGATCAAACCGATATGACTGCTTTCCCGTCATTAAAACGAAAAGCTTTTAACGGAATGGCACTGGCAATAGTTCGAAGCAAAAAAGGGGAAGGTGGAGCAATAAAAGTTACCGCAAAATCAGAAGGACTGGTTACAACGGAAGTAGAAATAATAAGCAAATAATAAATAAACTAATTATGAACTGTAAACTGAATTTTATATTGTTTTTGTTTTTCCTCGCTATAATATTGGGGGCTTGCAACCACGAAATTCCTTTGGTTTATACGGCTGAGAATTCAAGTGAAAAAATCGGGGAACCTGTTACTTTAAAATATGAAGATCTTGAAGAAATTGAACCTTTAACAGATCCATTTGCCTGGTCTGATGGTTCTGGTCGTTCAACAAAATTTAAAGATTGGAGTAAAAGACGCGCCGAAATCGGTGCAGAAATTCAACATTTCGAAATTGGAATAAAACCGCCAAAACCCGATACTATTCAAGCTCAGTTTGATGGAGATACACTTAGAGTCAGTATCACTAAAAACGGAGAAACATTAACATTGGTTTCTGCAATTATTCTTCCCGAGGGAGAAGGGCCGTTTCCTGCAGTGATTGGCATTGGAAGAGGCTCGGGTAGTTTGCCTTCAGATTTGTTTTCTGAACGAAATATTGCCCAAATACCTTTCCCCTTTTATCAGGTTATGGCCTGGCAACAAAAACGGGGCAAAGAACCCATCAATAAACTTTATCCTGAGTTAAGCTATATGGGAGCATACAGTGCCTGGTCCTGGGGAATCAGCAGATTAATAGATGGTTTGGAAGTGGTGGCCGATGATTTACCAATCGACCTAAAGCATCTTGCTGTTACAGGATGTTCTTTTGCTGGGAAAATGGCACTTTTTGGAGGAGCTTTTGATGAACGTATTGCGCTGACTATTGCACAGGAATCAGGGGGTGGTGGAGCAGCTGCATGGCGTGTCTCCGAAACTTTGGGTGAAGTGGAAACCCTTGGGAGAACCAGTCATGTCTGGTTTATCGAAGACCTTTTTAAATTTTCAGAAACAGTACCTAAACTGCCTTACGATCATCACGAATTAATGGCTATGGTTGCACCACGGGCATTATTGGTTTTGGGTAATCCCGATTTCGAGTGGCTGGCAGAAGAGTCCGGATATGTTTCATGTACTGCAGCAAAAAAAGTGTGGGATACTTTTGGTATTTCCGAACGTTTTGGATATTCAATTGTCTCAGGGCACGGGCATTGTCAGCTGCCTGATATACAACGCCCCGAAGTGGAAGCTTTTATTGATAAGTTCCTTTTGGGTGATTTTACTGCTGATACAAATATAGAAATTCATCCTTATCAGAGCACAGATTACAAAAAATGGTCAAACTGGTGGGGTACTGAAAAACCGGAATTTATAGTAAGTGAAGAATAACTTTAAAAAAGAAAATAATGGACTTTAAAAACCATCTAATAAAATTAGTTCTTTGTACCATTTTGTTTTCGCCAGTTGTTCAATGGTCAACATCATTTGCACAGGACAAAAACAGTAGGATTGTTTTTGAAAATACTGAAGGAAATTTTGTGCTTGCAGAAAATAGTCAGGCTGTATCGATTGTAATAAGTAATGATGAACATGAAGGTGTAAGACTTGTAGCTGATTGGTTTTGTGATGATATTGACAGGGTGGTTGGTGCAAAGCCACAAATTGTTGATCAGAAAATACCAAGTCAAAAAAATATAGTTCTTGTTGGAACAATTGGTAAAAGCTCTTTAATAAATCAATTGGTTTCAGAAGGAAAAATTGATGATTCAGAATTGGAAGGGAAATGGGAGAGAAGTTTAACTCAGGTAGTTGAAAATCCTTTTCCCGGAGTTGAGAAAGCACTGGTTTTGGCAGGCAGCGATAAACGGGGAACCATTTATGCCATGCTAAATTTGTCAAGAGAAATAGGAGTCTCTCCCTGGTATTGGTGGGCCGATGTACCAGTCGTAAAACAAGAAGCGATTTATGTAAAGCCAGGAAAATATGTTACCCAAAGTCCAAAAGTAAAATACCGTGGAATTTTCTTAAACGATGAAGAACCGGCTTTGGGAGGCTGGGTACGCGAAAATTTTGGCGATTTCAATGTACAATTTTATAAACACGTTTTTGAACTGATACTTCGTCAACGTGCAAATTTTCTTTGGCCAGCCATGTGGGGAAAAGCATTTTTTGATGACGATCCGGAAAACGGGATTCTGGCAGACAAACTAGGAATTGTCATTAGTACTTCTCATCATGAACCCATGGGAAGGGCTCAGGCAGAATGGCATCGGTATGGTTCCGGTCCCTGGGATTATACAAAAAATAAGGAGGTTCTTTCCGATTTCTGGCAAAAAGGAATGGAACGAAATAAGGATTATGAAACCATTGTAACCATCGGTATGCGCGGCGATGGTGATGAGGCAATGGAAGAAGGAACCAATATTGCCCTGCTGGAAGAAATAGTAAAAGATCAACGGAAAATCATAAAAAAAGTAACAGGTAAAAAAATAGAAGAAACACCTCAGGTCTGGGCGCTTTATAAAGAAGTTCAGGATTATTATGATAAAGGAATGCGGGTTCCGGATGATGTAACTTTGTTACTCTGTGATGATAACTGGGGAGATGTACGAAAATTACCCGATATCAATGCTCCTGTTCATTCCGGAGGTTTTGGAATGTATTATCATGTGGATTATGTTGGGGGGCCAAGGAGTTACCGATGGATAAATGTTAGCCAGATTCAAAGGATTTGGGAACAGATGAATTTAACATGGGAACATGGTGTTGACAGAATCTGGGTGCTAAACGTGGGAGATTTAAAACCTATGGAATTTCCGCTAAGTTTTTTCCTTGATATGGCATGGGATCCAACTGCGTTTAATCCTGATAATCTTTATCAATACACAGTGGATTGGTGTGCTGAACCTTTTGGTGAAAAATATGCAGAGGATGCTGCACATATTATCAATCTTTATACCAAATACAATCACAGAGTTACACCTGAATTACTGGATGCAAAAACATTTAGCTTAAAAAATTACAATGAATTTGAACGGGTTCGTAACGATTATAAAGATCTGACACTTGAGGCGCTCAGGCTGTACAATTTTATTCCGAACGAATACAAGGATGCCTTTGACCAATTGGTACTTTTCCCAACCAATGCCAGCTCAAATTTGTATGAAATGTATTATGCAGTGGCCAAAAATCATCAGTTGGCAGAAGAAAATAATATTGAGGCTAACTACTGGGCTGATGAGGTAAAAAAATGTTATGAGCGTGATTCTCTTTTTACCATACATTATAACCGGCAAATTTCTGATGGGAAATGGAATCACCAAATGGACCAGAAAAGAATTGGTTATACCAATTGGGCTGAGCCACGCAAAAGAGTCATGCCCAAAGTGATTCATGTTGAAATTCCGGAAATAACAAGATCAAATCTTGCTTTCGCAGAAGAAAATGGTTATGTTTCAATCGAGGCGGCTAATTTTCAGCATAAAAACGAAACTGAAAATGTACAGTGGAAAAAGATACCTGATATGGGAAAAACAGAATCCGGAATTACAACTTTTCCACAAAATCAATATCCAGAAGAAGAGGACAAGATTTACCTGGAATACAATGTTGATTTCAAAACAACCGGAACTTTTGATGTGCATGTTTTGGTTTCGCCAACGCTTACTTTTAACTCTAACAAAGGTCTTCGTTATGCCATATCATTTGATGATGGAGATGAACAAATTGTAAATATCAATTATGGATTTTCGCACCGGCAAATGGAACACTGGCAGGCCACACGTATAAACAATACCACAACCAGTCATACAATTGATAAGGATGGAATTCATCGTTTGAGAATAAGGGTTTTGGAGCCGGGAATTGTGTTACAGAAAATAATAATTGATACCGGAGGCTTAAAACCAAGTTACCTCGGACCTCCTGAAAGTGAACTTAAAAATTATGATTAATAAGAAAGGCTTGGTTTTGAATTCAAACCTTTCTCAATAATCTCAATTTTTTTCAAAAACATGAATTGTTGTTCGCTCCCCACCTCCCCTGAAGTTTGGAGCAGTAATTTTAATTGTTAATTCATTGTCGTTTTCAGAGAGGCTCCACAATTCACTGGTTTTATACTCATTTACCTGGTTCCCGCGTTTAAAGGTTGTGCTTGTATTAATATGAACGGAGTTTGTACTCTCATCCAAATGAGCCACAGAAATTCGGGGAGAATTAAAAAACTCTGAAATCATTTTTGTACCATCCAGAAGGATTTCATCTCGTGTAATTCTGTCATCGCCCCATTCAACAATTGAAAAACGTTTGACCAGAAGTAAATCGTCATCATGTTCAATTTCCATTTTATAAGCTGAATTTCCCATTTGGCTTCTGCCTGATTCGCTTTTTTCTTCATTTAAAATCCAAAGCCCGGAATAATTAACTTCATATTTTGGCTTTAAAGGAAGTGGTAGTAATCCACATCTTTTACGATATGGTTCCATAACTTTCCAATATGCTTCGTCTTCTTTATACAGAGTTTTTGGATCATTTATCAGTATTTCATAATCTGCTTTTGAAGTTAATCGTACCATGCCGGCCCAAATGGTCCAAAGTGCCCAGTTGGGTTGTTCTTTTAATACTTCGGGCATCGGAGGATTCCCTACTTCACCAAAAAGCAATGGTTTCCCATTTGACAGGGCCATTAAACTATCGTAGTAGGCTTTATTAAAATCGGCACCATATACATCGAGTGAAAGAATATCCAGGTACTCGGTTCCGGGGTAGAAATTTGAAAATTTACGGATTGGAGTACTTGGCCGGTCTACATTCCATACCCAGACTAAATTAGTTAACTTGTGATGATTTATCAGTCGGTCGAAAAGCATTTTATAAATATCGATTGTACTGTTTTCACCAACACGACCTCCCCACCAAAACCAGTCTCCATTCATTTCGTGATAGGGTCTCCATAAAATCGGAACTTTTGCATCATTAAGTTTTTTCAGGTAAACTGCCACTGAATCTACTTGTTTTTTCCACTGGTTATGAAGACTTGTACCTGGGGTTAACAAGGCTGCATATTGTTCATCTAAAAGTTGTCCCTGTACACTTTCCAGTTTTTCCGGAGGAGCCGGATTATTTCTGTTTGGTTGAAAAGTTACAGGTTCATCAGCTGTGGGAGGTACAGCATGCCAGCAAATGGTAATTATTGAACCTTTTTTGTGCTGCCGGATAGCTTCCTTAACAATATCAGGGCGTGCAAGGTATGAATCTGTGTCACCATCTTCAGCAAAACCCATATCCGTACTCCAGACAGCAGGTGTTTTCCCGATATACCTGGTTGCAAATTTACTGTTTCTGTCTTTGGTGTTGGGATAATTATGCTGTCCTGTTAGTGTATATTTCCCGGAAATAGAATAGATAAATTCGAGTAATGCTTCTGTCTCAGGTAAAGCATTAGGTGAAACAGCTTTCTGTGCAAGAGACAAATGTGCTATCAAAAAAATTAACAATACAAACGGTCCGGTAGCTTTTGGTATTTTAAATTTCATTTTTGATTATTAATTTTCAGGTTAATATTTTAAATCTCAGGTTCTTTAAAAACACGCCTCGATCATAATGGTCGTTTTCACAGGATTTTTACATACGTGATCCCCTTTCAGCATCAAAAAACCATCATACCTAAATTATCCCTTTACCTTCAGAATAAAGTATGACATGTTTCCCTAAATGATCTTCACTGATAGTTTGCCAGGAACGAACGCCAAATCCATATTCCTTCACAATTACGGAATATGGATTCGATGCAAAACCAATTTTTTCTCCTGTTTAAGATTTCCTGGGCTACTTTTTATCGTAAACCTGGATTTCTTCCATGTCGCCATAGGATGATGAAGATTTCATCTCAACAACAAAATTACTTCCATCCTTTTTATAAACGTTTGTAATGGTCATGGTTTCACCCTGAAAAGGAATTTTAGACACCATCTTCAATGACTTTTTATCATCAGACCAGTTAAGTGTTGATTTCACTTCTGTATCCATAAATCCGGCATTTACACACTCTTTTCCGTCCATGGTATATTTGTTGGTTTGGCTAAACTCCTGTCCCTGCCATTCCGAATGTGTTTCAACACTTAAATCATTACCTTTTTGAACAATGATAATTTCTTTGGGTGCCATACTGAACTGCTCACCCAAAGTGCTTTTTGATTCATTTAATTTCCAGCTGCCGGAAAAATCAACCTGTGCCGAAACAATCACCGAAACCGTAATTGCAATAAATAGTAAGAAAGATTTTTTCATCTCATTAAGTTTTAATTAGTTATTTTGTTAGTGAAAAATATATCAAAAGATATCTATTTTTTGTCGAAAACCTGTGTTGTTGACCGCTCACCAAATGAATTTTCGATAACCAGGTTTTTACCATCCATTTTGTAGACTGCTTTCATATTCATTTCTCCATTGGGTGTTTCAAATTTAGATGTAATTGTCAGCGATTTTTTATCACCCGACCATACTGCAGTTGACTTTATTTCAGAATCCCGGAATCCCGGATTTATGCATTCTTTCCCATCCAGTGTAAACTTGCTTGTACTGACACGTTCTTCACCTTGCCATTCGTTATGTCTTTCAACACTCATTTCATTACCTTTTTGTGCAATGACAATAGATTTAGGTGCAAAATTACGCTCGCCCAATTTACTTTTTGAGGTATTTAACTTCCATGTTCCTGAAAAATCGGTTTGGGCAAATAACATGGTAGAAAAGAATACTGCTGATAAAAGAAATACAATTTTTTTCATGATGATGTAGTTTTTGGTTATAGTATTCTAAGACTAGTAATATTACAAAAAGTTTAAATTAATCTGATGGTAAATTTTCATTAAATCAGTAATACACAGATATTTTGTTTTAAAATTTGTTGTTTTTGTTAAATAATATGACCTGTCAAAGGATGAAGCTGAATTAACATTTAATTATTGTAACAAATCAAATATATTTACAAAGCATTAAAAAACCAATATAATATTAGGCCGGTTTGGGTATTATGGTCTATTATTCAAAGAATTAAAATCTTAAAAAATGAAACAAGCTTGATAAATCTTAACGAATAAGCATAACTTTATAAGCGAGTTACATCTAATACCTTTGAAAATTTTAAATTAATATGAGATGAAAAATCTAATCTTTTTTCTGGCAGGAATCTTTATTTTCTCTTCATGTACACAAAAAAATCAAATAGAACCCGTTTTATCGCCTAACGGGGAAAATAAAATTCTATTTGAATTGAAAGATGGAGTTCCGCACTACTCGGTAACTCATTCTGAAAAAAATGTGGTACATCCTTCAAAGTTGGGATTTGTGTTTGATAACAATGACACCTTCAACGAGGGATTTGAATTACTTAATGCCAATGTATCGGCTTTCGATGAAACCTGGGAACAGGTGTGGGGAGAAAAACGTTTGATCCGAAATCACTACAATCAGCTTTCTGTTGTTCTTCAAGAAAAAGAAGGGGAAAAAAGAAATCTTGAAATTCAGTTTCGCGCCTTTGATGATGGTGTTGCATTTCGATATCTATTTGAAGGTGACGGTAGTGGAGACAGCGTGATTATTATGGATGAGCTAACAGAGTTTTCTTTGGCCGATAATGGAGAAGCGTGGTGGATACCTGCATACCGCGATAACCGTTATGAATATTTGTACGAAAAATCGAAAGTAAGTGAACTTGATACGGTTCATACACCGCTAACCATAAAAAGCGAAGGTGGTTTATACCTGTCTTTTCACGAAGCAGCTTTAATTGATTATGCTTCGATGACACTGGAACAAACCGAAGGAACCACTTTAAAATGCAACCTGGTTCCATGGTCGGATGGTGACAGGGTAAAAACTGATGGTTCTTTTAAAACCCCCTGGAGAACAATTCAAATTGCGGATAAACCGGGTGATTTAATCACTTCATATTTGAGTTTGAATTTAAATGAACCAAATAAACTTGACGACTTATCTTATATCCGGCCCAGCAAATATCTGGGAATATGGTGGGGAATGCATATCAGTAAATATACATTCTGGGAAAGTGAAAAACATGGCGCATCTACCAAAAACTCAAAAATGTATATCGATTGGGCAAAAGAGTTGGGAATCGACCGACTGCTAATCGAGGGCTGGAATGTGGGCTGGACACCCGCATGGTACGAAAACCTGATGCACCAGTTTAGTTTTACGCAAAGCACTCCGGATTTTGATTTGGAGGAAGTTGTTAATTATGGAAACTCAAAAGGAGTAAAACTAATTGGCTACCACGAAACCGGTTCAAACCTGATTAGTTATCTCGATCAGATTGACGATGGAATGGCGCTTTACCAAAAGATGGGTATCAACGATATAAAAATCGGGCAGGTCGGTTCACGTCTAAATATGAAGGAGTGGCACCACGGTCAGTTCGGGGTAAATTATTACCGCTACGTTTTGGAAAAAGCTGCTGAATATAAACTGGCTGTCAATTTTCATGAGCCCATAAAAGATACCGGCGAACGCAGAACTTATCCAAATATGATGTCACGCGAGGGTGCCTGTGGTATGGAATACAATGCATGGAGCGACGGAAATCCACCCAATCATACTTTGATTTTAGCGTTTACAAGAATGCTTTCCGGACCAATGGATTATACCCCGGGAATTTTTGATCTCGACCAGGAACAGGGTTTTAACGGAAGAAAAGTACATACCACATTGGCGAAACAACTGGCTTATTATGTAACACTTTATTCGCCGATTCAAATGCTCGCCGATTTACCTGATAATTACATTGGTCAACCCGCTTATCAGTTTTTGGCGGATGTACCTGTAGACTGGGAAGATACCAAAGTTCTCAATGGCGAAATTGGAGAATATCTTACCACCGTAAGAAAAGATAAATACAGCGACGACTGGTTTTTGGGAAGTATGACCAATGAAAAGGAACGTGAATTTGAAATCAATCTTGATTTTCTGGAAGAAGGAAATTACGAAGCTCAGGTTTATGCCGATGCTCCCGGAATTACATGGGGAAATAACCCTGAGGAAGTTGCAATTTCAAAACAGGAAGTGAATGCAGAATCAGTGCTAACCTTAAAACTGGCTCCGGGAGGTGGTGCAGCTGTGCGTTTCAAAAAACTGTAAAAAAAATAAACCAATAATAACTAAAAATATGAAATGAGCATGAGAATGGGATTCACACCAATAAATATGATTAAATCATGCGAATTCTCCCGATAATTATCGGGATTGCCTCAAAAACTAAAATTTTAAACAGATGAAAACTAAACTAACACTAATTGGCTTATTAATAGCCGGATTTTTTTCATTGAATGCAAAACCGGAATTAAAAGAAATCCGGACTGCATCGAACCACGTAATTGTTCTGTACTTTGAAAGTGATTCTGTTGATTTGAGCGAAATCAACACAGAGAATTTTTCGGATTGGAAAATAAACGGGAAACAGCCCAGTGAAATATATCAATATTTTACTGAATCAAGAACAGGCAATCATCACATTTATTTGGTAACAGATTTGCTCAAAGAAGGGAAAAAGTATACCATAGAAACACCCTATGGAAATAAGAAATTTAAGTTTCAGTCAAAAGAAATATTTTGTGAATCGATTAAAACAAACCAGGTTGGTTACAGTGCCCTCTCCAAAACCCGGTTTGCCAATTTTGCTGTTTGGCTGGGTACCGGAGGCAGTCAACAAATAAACGGGGAATTGCCGGAGTATTATGTTCTTGAAACCAATTCTAAAAAGAAAGTATTAAAAGGGAGATTAACTGAAAAAGGAGAGGACGAAAGTTCGGGAGATTTTGTATACCAGATGGATTTGTCTGACTTACCTGAAGGAGGCCCTTACAAAATAGTGGTGGAGGGTTATGGTTCTTCCTATCCCTTTGGAGTGGGTGGTGAATTTACAAAACAAGCCGCTTACACTTTATTCAGGGCCCAATATTTACAACGCTGTGGTTGCCCGATTCATGAACCGGATATTCGGAAAGATCCCTGTCATACGCTTATTTATGATGTGGATGGACCAATAGGAGAAGCCAATATTGATGTAGTTGGCGATGAACGGACTTTTCAGGTTTATGGTGGATATCACGATGCAGGCGATGCTGATCGTCGTGCCTACCACTTGTCGAATCCAATAATAAACCTGATGATCTGGGAAGCTTTTCCGGAATATTTCAGCGATAATCAATTTGATATTCCGGGAGATTTTACCGAGGATTTTCATATTAAAAACTATGCCAACAACATTCCTGATATAATCGATGAGGCAGAGTGGGGAACCCTGGCATGGGAATATCTGCAAAACGAAGACGGCAGCATTCACTGGGGCACAGAAACACGCGGTTATCCCGATCCATTTGCTGTTCCTTTGGATTTAGACACAAAGAAATACGGTACCGTAAAACCCGATGACAGGGCAACTTGTGTGGGAGCCGGATTATTTATGCATCTCGCCAGAATACTTAAACCCTATAAACCTGAGCGTTCAGAGGAACTGGTAAAAAGGGCAGAAATTGCCATGGAGTTTGGTAAGGAAAAAATGGCAGACCCTGAAAAATTATACTACCATATTCAGCGATATTTACTTTTGCAGGAAGATGAAGACCATCAGAAAGTAAAGGAGCTTTATCAAAGTGCGGAAGCTTTAAAGGACTATTTATATCAGACTCCCGGATATTCTCTGAACAATGACCATTTTGATAATCCGGCTTATATTGTTTCATATATTGTTGAGAAAAATGTTCCCACAGATCCGGAGATTGTTCAGTTTTTTAAACAGGCTATAAAGGAGGCCGCAGATGCCAACATTAAAGAATTGGAAAAACATGCTTACCCGGTTGGAAACAGCACTTATGGAAGAAGTTGGGGCCCCAATGTACGTCAGCCACAATATGCAGCAGCATCATTACTTAACTGGCAGTTTTCGGGAGAACAAGAATATTTGGATGCCGCCTCTGTACTCATGGACTATAAAATGGGTCTCAATCCCGTTGGAATTTCTTATGTAACCGGACTAGGATCATACCAGGTGCATAATATTCATGATCGAGAAAGTGAATATACCTATGAAAAAGGGTGGGGTGCAAAACCTGGAATTACGGCTTTTGGACCGGGAATTCCTGGCTGGAGAAACCGGGCACAGGTAAATCCGCCACTTAAGGAACTACCTCCTGAAAGAAAATTTGTTGACCATATGCCATCCATTTCGTTTACCGAGTTTACCATTTTTGAAACCATGCATTACGATGCGCTGTACACCATTCTTGCCGGTGGCGGGAAATGGAATGGGGAAAATCCGTTTAAATAGAAAAACCAATAAACTTAAACTTAAAATGAAGAGATTTATATTATTGAATCTGATGATAATGCTCGTTTACGGAGCATTTGCTCAGAAATATCAGAATTTCGATGTGGCTATTTATTGCCGTGCTTACGAAGTGGAAAAAATGAAGGACCCGGTATGGTTGAACCAGGCATGGAATGAAATTTCAAAACAGGTACATGTCGATAAAATTTACCTCGAAACTCATCGCGATTTATTGATTGTTGATGATGAAATCCTTGAATCTGCGAAAAAGTTTTTTGCCGAAAAAGGAGTAAAAGTAGGAGGTGGAATAACATACACCATCGATGAAATGAATAACTTTGAAACCTTTTGTTATGTCAATCATGAACATCGGCAAAAGGTGCAGGAAATTGCAGAACATACTGCAAAACATTTTGATGAGTTTATTCTCGATGATTTCTTTTTTACCAGTTGTAAATGCGATTTGTGCATTGAAGCAAAAGGAGAAACAAGCTGGACCGATTTTCGCCTGGATCTGATGAAAAAGGCAGCTCAGGATTTGATTATTGAACCTTCAAAAAAGGTAAATAAAAATGTTGAGGTGGTCATTAAATATCCCAACTGGTACGAACATTTTCAGGGATTGGGATTTAATCTTGAAGAAGAACCGGCAATGTTTAATGGTTTATACACGGGAACCGAAACACGTAACCGATCAGGTAACCAACATTTACAACAATATCTGGGTTATGCAATTTTCAGGTATTTCGAAAACCTGAAGCCCGGAGAAAACCGCGGAGGCTGGGTGGATACAGGAGGCTCCAATCCTCTCGACAGGTACGCTGAACAACTCTGGATTACCTTGTTTGCCAAAGCACCTGAGATTACCCTTTTCGATATTAGGCAAATGCTTTACCCGGTTCGTGAAAATACACGGGCAGAATGGCAGGGAACAGAAACAAGTTTCGATTTCGATGAAATGACAGAATCTTTTAAAGAAATCGAAGGACTGGAAGACACGCCTGTAAAATATGCACGGGCGGCAGGTTATTCCCTGGAAATTGTGGATAAGGTTTTGGGAGAGCTGGGAAATCCTGTTGGTGTAAAATCCTACAAACCTTTTCATTCAGTGGGGGAAGATTTTCTTCAGAATTATTTAGGGATGATTGGTATTCCCATCGATATTGTTCCTGAATTTCCAGAAAATGAACCGATGGTTATTTTAACCGAAACTGCTTCTTTTGATCCTGAAATTGTTTCTAAAATAAAAAGCCAATTAAAAAACGGAGGGAACATTTTGGTTACCTCGGGATTTTACAAAAACATGCAGGGAAAAGGAATTGAAGATATTGTGGAGTTGCGTGTGAGTGACAGAAAAGCTGCGGTTAGCGAATTTGCTGCAGGTTGGGGTCCGGCAACAAAAATCGATAAAGAAATTATTATTCCGCAAATCAATTACCTTACCAACGATTCATGGGAAATTATTTCTGCCCGCGACGATACCAACGGCTGGCCCATTCTTCATTCTGCCGATTATTCCAGGGGTAAATTTTATGTATTAACCATACCCGATAACTTTGTCGATTTATACGTTCTTCCTGAAAATGTATTAAATCGATTAAGGCAAATTGTAACAGGGCATATGAACGTTTCTCTGGAAGGCCCTGGAGATTTAAGTATTTTTGTTTACGATAATAATTCATTTGTGGTGGAATCATTTTTAGATGAGGAAGTTACTGTAAATGCGATTTTACCTCCCGAAGCTGTTACTTTAAATGAGATCAATTCTGATATTGAAATAAAGGGATCGGAAAGAAAAGCTCCTGTTTTTAGAAACCGGAAGTTTGGCAAAGATGTATCGGTTTTTGAAATTAAAATCAAACCGCATTCATTCAGGGCTTTTAAGTTTTAATACTGAGTGAAATTAAAAAATAGAAAGTTCAATCATTAATACCATTTATACCGACATGAAAAAATTGTCCGTTTTTATCATTTTCTTAGTTACAATCACGCAATTAGTAGCCCAAACCAGTAAAACATTTTTTCCACCGGAACAACTAACAACCGTCGGTGCCTATTATTATCCTGAGCACTGGGATGAATCACAGTGGGAACGTGATATCAAAAAGATGGCGGAAATGGGATTTGAATACACCCATTTTGCTGAGTTTGCCTGGGCACAGCTGGAGCCGCAGGAAGGTGTTTATGATTTCGAATGGCTCGACAGGGCAGTGGACCTTGCGGCCAAATACAACTTAAAAGTAATTATGTGTACGTCAACAGCAACACCCCCTGTTTGGTTGGTTCGTAAATACCCGGATATTCTTAAAATGCATGAAGACGGCACAAAAATGGACCATGGCGCAAGGCAACATGCCTCTTTTTCCAACGATTACTATCGGGAGTATTCGTTAAATATGATAGAGAAACTTGCCCAACATTATGGTAAGGATATCCGAATTATGGGCTGGCAGCTCGATAATGAACCTGATTCCAATGTCGATTATGGTGAAAATGCACAGCAACGTTTTCGCGAATGGTTAAAAAACAAATATGGTAATATCGATGCTCTGAATAAAGCCTGGGGAACCAACTTTTGGAGTTCGGTTTATAACGATTTTTCAGAAATTAATATTCCGCAACATAAACAGTGGGGAATGAATTTATACCAACGACTTGATCACCGTCGGTTTTGCGATTATGAAACGGCCAGCTTTTTGGATGAACAGGCCAGAGTTGTCCAAAAATACGCCAGTTCTGAACAGTGGATTACCACCAATTATATTCCCTATTACGACAGGCGATATGTTGGAGCAAGTAAAGAGCTTGATTTTATAAGTTATACCCGTTATATGGTTTATGGTGAATTTTCAGGAATCGGTCCAAAAGGTTACCGGGTTGGAGAATATTCACGCATAGCCATGGCCAACGATTATTTCAGGCCATTATCACCAACCTACGGTTGTATGGAATTGCAACCGGGACAGGTAAACTGGGGATCCATCAATTCGCAGCCACTTCCCGGAGCAGTACGTTTGTGGTTATGGCATATTTTTGCGGGAGGCAGCCAATTTACCTGTACCTATCGTTTTCGGGCACCCATTTATGGTTACGAGCAATATCATTACGGGATTCTTGGGGCCGATGGTGTAACACCAACTCCCGGAGGAATGGAATATCAACAGTTTAACAGCGAAATTGAAGAGCTAAGAAAACAAACTGAAGTAGGAAAAGTTCCTGAAGAATATTTAAAGAGAAAAACAGCCATTTTGTACAGTCCTGATAATACTGCAGCCATTAATCAAAACAAAAAAACAGTATTGTGGAATATGGAAGGCCATATTTTGAAATATTATAAAACTTTAAAATCGTTTGGTGCACCTGTTGATTTTATTGAGGAAGATATGGATTTTTCAAACTATCCGGTACTTGTTCTTCCAGCCTACCAACAAATGAGTATGGAACTGGTTGAAAAATTGACCCACTATGTAAAAAATGGTGGTAACCTTGTTATGTCATGCCGTACCGGCCATCAAAACGAACTTGGGCATTTGTGGCAGGCAAAACATGCTGAACCCATTTATGAACTAATTGGAAGTGAAATTGAATATTTCGATTTATTAAGGGAATATGACACCGGTATTGTAAGTATGAAAGAGGGAGAATTTGAATGGAACAGTTGGGGAGATATTATCACTCCAAAACCGGGAACAGAGGTATGGGGAAAATATACCGGAGATTTCTATGAAGGAAATGCGGCCGTGGTTTTTAATAAACTGGATAGCGGCACCGTAAGCTATGTTGGAGTTGACAGCAAAAGCGGTGATTTGGAAAATACAGTATTAAAAAAGTTGTACTATAAACTTGGTATTAATATAAAAAACTACCCTGAAGGAGTAATTGTTGAATACCGTGATGGTTTTGGTATTGCTTTGAATTACAGAGACACCAATTTTGAAATGAATCTTCCGGAAGGAAGTGAAATATTAGTTGGTGAAAAGAGCATTCCAACAGCGGGTGTGTTGGTTTGGAAGTTGTAAAAACATCATATATTTTCCTGCCTCAAGATTCTTTTTTTGTATAGTCAGAGTTTTACCCTGTTCAAATAATTCCTTTTCGGGGCTTTCCGTTATAAAATCTTAATTTTGTTATAGATTTTACAAGGATTCAGATTGACAATAGAATAAATGGAAATACTTGTTTGGATTGGTTTATCACAAAGCCTTTTTGAAGGGATTCTTATTGCTACTAAAAAACAAATTAATGTGTCTGACAGGATACTGGCAGCATGGTTGCTTTTACTGGCCAATTCTTTTTTGTTTGTTGGTTTGGAATACCAGGTATTTGAGCAGCCTTTAATAACCAATTCTTTTTTGCTTATTAATCCGGCATTCTATCTTTATATAAAATCCTTAACAAAACGTAATTTTACGCTAAAGTGGATTCAGCTTTTACATTTGCTTCCTTTTGTATTTTTTGAAATCATAATTATGGTTTTCAGAATTCCCTTGCTCACCGATTCTTTAATTTACAACGAAGGAGGAATTCTTTTTACAGTGTTTTATGTAAGTATCGCCATACTTTCCTGGATTATATACAGCCTTCTAAGTGTTATTATGGTTCACAAACACAGAAAGAATCTTGCCAACGAATTTTCGAATATTGATAAAAATGTCAGTTTGGGATGGTTGCTGTTTATTGTTGTTATTTATATATCGTTTTGGGTAATTATTCTTGCCATTGGTATATATCAATATTTATCCAATTCTGAATTGCTTTTGATACACAATATTTCGTATTCATTTTTCCTGTTTCTGGTGTATGTTCTTGGCTATTATGGTTTAAAGCAACGTATTATTTTTCGGGAATCCGTGCAGCGTCCGGCTGCCAAGTACGAAAATTCTGTTTTATCGGTAAAAAGAAAGGAGAAACTTAAAAATGCACTTTTCAATTTATTCGAAAAAGAACAACCTTATATAAATCCCGATTTTAACATGGATATTTTATCTCAGCAACTGGGTTATCCAAAGCATCAGATTACCGAAGTTTTAAGTACCGAAATCCAGCAAAATTTTTTCCAGTTTGTAAACACTTATCGTATTGAAGCTGTAAAAAAACACCTTGCCGATAAAAATAATCCGTTCTCAATAGAAGCCATAGCTTACGAATGTGGGTTTAACAGCAAATCTACATTTTATACCATTTTCAAAAAATTTACAGGGAAAACACCTGCAGAATTCAGAAAAACACCGGATTAGCAAAAATTCCTATTTAGTTTGAAGGTTCAACTTTTAAAAGTTGAACCACAATTACTGGTTCAGCTTTTAAAAAACAGACCCTTTTCGGCAGCCGCCAGGTGTATTTTCGCAAAGATTAATACTTAATTTTTGTGAGATGAGACACACAATTTTAGCAGTTTTGCTATTATCGTCAACTACACTTTTTTCGCAAGGTTTGTTCGAAAGTGCAACAGTTGAAGATGAAAACAATAACAACAGTTTCAACCTTGATTTTAGCGGTTATGGTAGGGGTTCTGCCTATTTGGGTTTTGATAATTATGACTTTACCAATGTTTTTGGCGAATTTGGATTGTCAGGGAGACTGAATTATAATCGTGCATTCCTTTTTTCTGATATCAGGATAAGAGAAGGTTATGCTTTTAATGAATCAAAAACTGAAATTCAACTCAAAGAAATTTATGGTGGATATTCCGGAGAAAAGTTTGATGCTTTTCTTGGAAATCAAATCGTAACATGGGGGCGAACCGATGGTTTTAATCCAACCAACTGCATTACTCCAATTGATTACTTCTTTTTAACAGGCGATGCCGACGACCAGAAACTTTCCAATTTTATGTTACGGTTAAAATATCGTTTGAACACGCAAATAGAACTTGATGTTATTGCAGCTCCTGTTTACAGAGCCTCCATTTACAGGTATGAATTATTTGATTTGGGAGAAGACGTCAGCTTTACAGATATTGCCCTGCCTGACAAAACTTATATGAATGCTTCATCGGCTGCACGATTAAATTTTGAATATCCAGGGGTAGGTTTTTCCATATCCTGGTTTCGGGGATACAATCCAATTTACGGATTTAATGTAGATAATATCGACTGGGCAACCGGAAGCCCTGTCATTACAAATGTCCCTGCTCCATATCTCAAAAATATGATTGGAGCGGATTTTTCTTTACCTGTAAATTCTTGGATTATACGAGGTGAAATGGCGTATAATATCACCAATGATTACAAAGACAAAATGTATGTTCCAAATCCTGAATTGAGCTATGTTGCTGGATTGGAACGTAATTTCAACGGATTCAATACTATTCTTCAATATGTTGGAAAATATACCCTCGATTTTACTGAACTAAGCGAGCCTTCTTTACCTAATCCGAATGATCCGGTGGACCAGATGCGATATGCCAATGAACTTATTTATTATGAATCGGAATTGTTTAACCGAAAACAATTTTATCAGCAACAAGAAACAAATCATGCTTTGGTACTTACAATCAGCAAACCATTTGCCTACGATACATGGAATGTGGAATTGACCACTTACTACAATTTTACTTCGCAAGAGTACATGCTTCGCCCTAAAATAAGCTGGAATATTAGCGATGCACTTACAGCAAGTACCGGATTCTCAAATATGGACGGACCCGAAAAAGAAATATTCGATTATGCCGGACCTGTTTTAAACGGTGCCTTTTTAGAACTAAAGATCAACTTTTAAAAAACGTTATTTATGAAAGAAATTAAGGCAATTAAATACAGATGGTTAATAAATATTTCAACTATTGTACTGGTTGGTTTAGCAATAATTCCTTTGCTAAAGACCAAAACCAATTCTGACTTGGAGTCCTACCTGCCTGAAAAAATGCCGTCACGGATTAACAACGTAAAAATAGAAGAAGTTTTTGGGAAGGATGATCCAACAATTATCCTTTTTGAATGTGAGGATGTTTTAAACGATTCTACTTTGAAAAGAATTCAATCACTGAGTAAGGAATTTAACCGGATGGATGAATTCGATATGGTACTGTCTTTGTTTGATGCAAAAAACATTAAAGGTGAATATGGTGCAATGGTCGTTGATCCGGTTGTTAAGCGTATCCCCAAATCAGAAAACAGGAAAGAGAGATTACGTAATGAAATTCGGGATAATAATCTGGTTTATAAACTAATTGTATCGGAAGATTTTCGTTACACCTGTATTATTCTGAATTCTTCGGGAGAAGCCTCAGATGAAGTTTTAATGGGATTAATTAACGAACAACTGGAAGCCTATCCCGGCAATGAAAAAGTTACACTTTTTGGTTTACCCTATTTAAGAGCAGAAGCCAATGAAAAAATTACTAGGGATATGATGATACTCCTGCCCATCGGATTATTAATTATGTTTCTGTTTCTTATCCTGTCGTTCAAACAAAAGCGTGGAGCAATGCTGCCATTTATGGTCGTTATGTTTTCCATTGTTTTTGCAATGGCTGTAATTCCTGTTTTAGGCTGGGAAATGAGTATAATAGGTATTCTTGTCCCGATAATGATGATTGCCATAGCAAATAATTATGGCGTACATTTCGTTACACGATTTCAGGAACTAAGGGCTGAAAACCCGGAGTTGCCGATCAGACAGGTGGTATCAGAAACTACCACATACCTAAAAAAACCAATCATACTTACCGGTTTAACGACCATAGTGGGAGTTAGTGGTTTAATTACGCATATTATGCTTCCTGCCAAACAAATGGGAATAGCATCGGCTATTGGAATTGCCTTTGCCCTTATTCTGAGTCTAAGCTTAATTCCTGCAGTTATGGTTATGCTTCCTAAAGGTAAAATTGTTAAACATTCGTTGGGTAGGGAAACTTCTTTTTTGAATAGGATATTATCTGAAATTGCAAAAGTTACCACTTCCAGGCCAAGAATGGTTATCTACTTTTTTGTTACTTTTTTAATCCTTTCTGCCTTTGGTTTAACGAGGTTTCGCTTAGCAGCAGATAACAATAAAATTTTTCCTGATGACCATCCGTATAATCAAACGCTTGTTGTTGCAGACCGCGAATTTGGCGGAACAAAAACGATAAATGTGTTTTTTGACGGAGACATAAAAGATCCGGGCTTACTTAAAAATATGGACAGGTATGAGCATGAACTGGAAAAAATTCCTGAAGTTGGAAACGTGAATTCTATTGCTACGATAATTCGCATAATGAGCAAAGCGATTAATGATCCCCAGGATGAAGCATATGACAAAATACCAGATTCGCGTGAGGCTGTTGCACAGTATCTCGAGCTTTATTCTATGAGTGGCGATCCTGAAGATTTTGAAGACTTTGTGGATTTTGATTATACCAAAGCTTTGTTAACGGTTCAATACAGGGCCGACGACATGGTAACAATTAATAAGGTGGAGAATGCTGTAAGGAATTTAACAAAAAACGATGACAATGTTAAAATCGTTGGTGGCTATAGTCTGATAGATAAAGAACTGAGTAAAGCTGTTGCAACAGGTCAGGTAAATTCCCTGCTATTTGCTTTTATTGCCATAGCCATTTTACTGATAATTATTTTCAGAAGTTTTAACGCTGGAATAATTGGCAGTATTCCATTGGTGTTTACGGTGCTTTCAATGTTTGGAATAATGGGGTGGCTAGGCATAGAACTTAATATTGCTACAGCATTATTGTCTTCCATTTCAATTGGTTTAGGGGTAGATTATTCTATCCATCTTTTTTGGCGCTTAAAAAAGGAATTGAAAGAAGGCAGCAATTATGAAGAAGCGGTTCGTATAAGTTTAAAAACCATCGGACGGGGAATTACCATTAACGCATTTTCGGTAATCATAGGTTTTTCGGTATTGTTTCTTTCGTCCTTCCCGTACATTCAGTCATTTGCATTTTTAATTATTGCTTCGCTTTTTCTGTGCTTAATTGGGGCAATAATTCTGGTGCCGGCAATCTGCGTACTTTTTTTACCAAAATTTCTAAAGAATTAATTACGAATGTGTCTGCCAACAGGCAGACTTTAAAATATATAACAATGAAAAATATTGGAAAAATTCAAATTGTGCTTTTAATAAGCTGCTTTATCAGTATCAACGCTTTCTCACAAACAGCACGTGAAATCTCAGAAAAAGCATCTGATGCCATTGATTTTAAATCGATGGAAATGGCATCAACCCTGAAAATATTGGATGGAAAAGGAAGAGAACGCGTACGACAAATAGTTACAGCGTCAAAAGAATTTGACGGAGTAATAAAGACAATATTAAAATTTACTGCTCCTGCCGATGTTAAAGGAACTGCCATGCTTATCTACGACAATAAGAATACTGATGATGATATGTGGATTTACCTGCCTGCACTAAGAAAAACAAGAAGAATTGTGAGTAGCGAAAAAGGCAAAAGTTTTATGGGATCTGAATTTACTAATGCCGATATGGGAAGACCAAACCTGGATAACTTTGAATACAAAATCTTAAAGGAAGAAGAATATGACGGCAAACAATGCTGGGTTATAGAATCTGCCTGTAAGAATGAAGATATTGAAGATGAAAATGGTTTTTCACGCCAGGTATCGTGGATAGAAAAAAGTACCTATTTGTGCCATAAAATAGAATCCTACGATTTTGATAACGAATTACTAAGAGTTCATCTTATCAGGGATTACAGGAAACAATCCAGTGGAGGTTACTTTGCTTTTTACATGGAAAAAGAGAATATCCAAAACGGAAGAAAATCGATCATGACCATTGATAAATTTCAGGAAGGAAGTTCGATGCCCGAAAGTGCCTTTTCTCCCAATATGCTTGACAAATAGAAATATTAACATGGCATTTATTCTTTTATAATAATCCAAAAAATATCAAATTCCTAAGTTAGCCATGAAAGTATCTTTGCTACTTATTTTAATGTTGGCAAATAGTTTTATTTATGCGCAGGAAATTCCGCTTTTGTACGAAATTTCAAACCTGAATAATTCAAAAGGAAATATTGTTGTAAGAGTTTTTAATGACCAGGAAGGATTTGAAAAGGATATTCCATACAAAGAAAAAATTATTTCGAAACAGGAAAACTATATGAATGGAGTCGTAAAGGCCAAAATGTTTTTACCAAAAGGAACCTATGGTATCGCTGTTGTGGACGATGAAAATAACAATTACGACATGGATTATAATCTGCTTGGTATGCCAAAAGAAGGATTTGGATTTTCTGAATATTTTCATTCCGGATTAAAAAGGCCTCGTTTCTCCGATTTTTCTTTCCGGTTTAATGAAAATACAGGTGTAATAAAGATTCGACTAAAGTATATGTAATGAGCACGAGAAATCACATCCTCTTTGCGATGTTTAACTAAAAACAGGAAATGATAATACTTCTTATAAGTTACACGTGGCTGAAAGCCGGATAAATTTCCGTTTTTTTAATTATTTGATATTGAATATTTTAACGTAAGATATTTCTTTGCCCTTGTAATTCTTTCGAAGCTGTTTCTGTTTGTTTCAGGTAATCTGAAATTGGAAACCTGAAATACAAAAATTATATGTTTGTTTAAAAATCCTTTTTGGGCAATAGCAGATTAAAATCGTAACTTTTTTCCCTAACAACTTTTCCGTTTAATTTCTAAAAAAACAATAACGGAATTTATATAATCAAGCTACTTGATTTTTAATTGGTTTAGTTTCCTTTGCAATAGTTGATTAAAAAACTGTTTTCCTCATATTAAAATGTGTTGGAATTTCCATCAATTCCCTTAAGGTCGTGGTATACACGAAGTTTGGCTACATCGCGCAGGTAATTTATTTCCTGTACTTCTATACGTTTAACTTTAATTCCGGTACGTTGCTGAATATCGTTGTACAACTTTTCTTTTTTCTGAATGTTAATATTTTCAATGTTTTCGTAGCTTATTACCAGACAGATTTCCTGTTTTAACATAAGGATCTTCTCTAAAATCCACATTAGTGCCACAATAATTGTATTTGTGAAAATTAGTTCAGTGTAACTTACTTTTTTATTCGAAAGTGCATTAACTACTGAAATTCCGATGATGACAAAAAGGTAAGTCATTTCTTTAATAGGGATGGGGTCGGTGCGGTATCGGATTATACCGAAAATGGCAAACAGTCCAAGTGCGAAACCCAGCTCGAGCTTTACACTTTCGAGTAAAAAGCACATTACGAAAATAGTGATGCTTATTGCAAAGTAGCTGAAATAGAAGTCCTTACGATTGCTGTTTTTTGAATAGATAAAATTTACTACGATAAATATTACTAACAGGTTTAATGCCAAACGAACCAGTAATTCTGTAAAATCTTCGGGGTTAAAAACCTTTATGTCGAATAGCCTAAGCGGTTCGCTTATTATTGTATCTTTTAATTGTTCCATTGTTGTTTCTGTTGGTATTTGAAAATGATTTTTGAGCCAAATCCTCATAGTTAATGTTTCCGTTGTATTGTTTATTTAGCTTTATCAATTTGGCTTTAAAAAGATTGTATTTTAAATCGGGCTCCAAAAGTGCACGGCCAATACAGTATTTACTAAAACCCTGTTTCTTAATCCGTTTGTCTTTCAGGGCTTTTGCCAGTGGCGATTGCATATTGGCTCTTTCTTGTTTTAATTCAATTATGACCAGGTTCCCGACTTTAACTTTTTGTATCTCAGAGAAAAAAGAAAGGTTGAGGTCGATGGTGCAACGTTCTTTAAAATCTTTTTGAACGAGTGTTATTCTTTTAAAACGGTTTCCGTTCTTACTGGGTAAGCTATAATTCGATAAGTGAAATTCGAAAGCCAAGTACTTATTTAAAAATTCCAGCTCTTTCAGTGTAAAACCAGTCTCAGTATTTTCGGTTTGAAACCTTAATTTGCTTGTTTTACCTTTGTTGTTTTTCTTTTTTATTTCCAGAAATCCAATCCCGGAATTAACATATTCTCTTTTCCTGATTTTTAAACGATTCAATTTGCCGTTATGATGTTCGGTGTAAAAACTATTGTTCCTGGTGTCGAAATATGTGGTGATGTAGGTTTGAAGTATTTCTCCTTTAACAGACATAACGAAATAATCGTTTTTTATGGCTTCAAGAATCTCTAAAAGTTGTTGAACCGGAAGCTGGTATTTCGAATCGAATCGGTTCAGCAATTTAACTGCATTCATTTCACCAATCGAAATGGTTTCGAATTGTTTTATACTATCTCTAACAGCATTCATTCTTTTTAATTTATTTGAATTCCTGTAATGGTTTTCGAAAGCGAGAAACTGGTTTGTTTTGTTCCTGCAGTGTAGGTTTCATCAGTATAGTAGCCGCTGAACGACGAGCCGGTTACACTTCCTCCGGTGTAAAGATTGTATTCTATACCTTGTTTTAAATCAGGCGAACAATAAAGAAAAGCCGAGTAATTTTTTTCCGGTTTTATGGTACAAAGTGCATCGCCGTCGCTGGTTTGAATATGGCAAAGCGAACCTGCTGATTGGGTATTGCTGAATCCAAAGGCCACACAGTTTTGTGTTGAAGAAGATCCTGGAGCCTGGAACATACCTGAACTTCCAGCAGCAATTAAAGTGCCTCCATTTTGTATAAATGTTTGGTCGTAGTCAAGAATTCCGTTCCCGTTTCCTGTTGGGCCATGAATTATAATTATTCCATCGGTAACTTCTACCGAGCCATTGGCATCAATACCGTCGCCCTGGGCATTAATTGCCAGTTTTTCAGGTTTAAGATATATGGTGTAATTTGCTGATGAAGTTGTACCTCCCCAACCTCCTCCGGGGCCACCATGTCCTCCCATCATATCACCGTCTCCGGCCAGGTTTATGCCGTCGTCGCTGGCAACCAGCTGAAAATTACCACCGTAGATATACATATTGCCTGTACCGCACTCAATTGCTTCGTAAGATTTTGTTACAGTAAAATCACCATCATTAATTACTAAATCGTAATCCGTATGAATTCCGTCATCATTAGCCGAAATGGTAAATGTACCTCCGTTAATTGCAAGAGTCTGATCCGAATGAATGGCATCCTCAGTAGTTTCAATGATGAAATTTCCGCTGTTGATAATTGTATTTATTCCTGATTTTATTGCTTTTGAGGAGACACCGTTCGTATTGGTTACCGTTCCGGAAGTAATCAGGTTGTAATCTCCATCCTCAATAAGAACATCAGTGCAGGCAGAAATGGCATCTCCTTTTGCAGAAATGTTAAAATCGCCCGTCAGAATTTTGATATAACCCCTGGTTTCATCTTCATCGTTATCCGACTTAAAACCATCACCTCCTGAATCAATTGTAAAATTTCCTTTTTTAATTATCAGATAATCCTTCCCCCTAATGCCTTCATCAATTGACGTTATGTTCATTTTTCCACAATCTACAATCAGGCCGTCTTTGCAATTTATAGCATCGTTAAAATTTGCATTAATGTATAATTCCCCTTCTCCATAAACAGTAAGATTGGTTTTACTGAAAAGGGCAGCATTTGGTTCTTCTTTTTCAGTATTGTCGTATTGGTAGGAATTGCCGTCGGTGATTGTGTTTTTGGTATCCTTGTTAAGGACAACAATAACTTTTTCGGCACTTTTAATTGTAATTGGAGCACTGCTCTCATTGGTAATTTCCACATTGTTTAAAAGTAAACGAACAAGGTCGTTTTCTGTGGCCTCAACTATTACCCGACCATTTGTTAAAGTGCCGTTTAATTGGTAGGTACCGCCTGCCGAAATGTTCAATATACTTCCAGTCGCACTTGCACCATCACAATTTTCAGAAATTGAATTTCCATTGAAAACTATTTCATTAACCTCGGAATTGTTCCAATCGTAATCTCCTGTTGCTTCATGCGCTTCATAATTATTTAAATCGGCATCGCTTGTAGCTTGTTCATTGTCAGGAGACTCCGTAGAAACGTTATTTTCTTCTTCCAAACTATCTGAATTAATATCGCATCCTCCAATACAAAACAGGCACAGTAATCCTGCTAAAAATTCTAATTTTCTCATTTCCATCAGCTTTAATTAATAATTCAATATTAGCTTACTGGTTATTTATTTGAAACTGAAATTGAAGTACAGGGACATTTTATCGACAAACTGGAATTTTTTATCGCTTATATTCCTGCCGGGAAAAGATATTATAAAACAATTACTGATTTGGTAACCCCGTTTTTCTTATTTCTATAAAAAATGATTTTTTAAATATTCCTGAAATGCTGTTTTGTACTGTTCACTTACAGGTATGTAAACCTTTCCAAATACGATTCTACTTCTTTCAATGGTGTCAATTTTATCAAGATTTACGATGAAGGAACGATGTACCCGCATAAAATTTGATATAGGAAGTTTTGTTTCGAGGGCTTTTAACGAACTTAATGATAGAATTGGTTTTGACTGGTGCTGAAGAAATACTTTTATATAATCCTTGAGTCCTTCAATATAAAGAATATCGTTGAAGTTAATTCTTCTGATTTTATATTCTGATTTCAGGAAAAGAAAATTGTTATTCGTTTCAATTGTATCAGGTTCTTTTTCAGCTTTTTCATATCCGATTAATTTTTTTGCTTTTTCGGCTGCTTTTAAAAAATCTTCATAAGCGAAAGGTTTCAACAGGTAATCAATTGCATCGAGTTTAAAACCTTCAAGTGCATAGCGTTCATAAGCAGTGGTAAAGATAATTTTAGGCCGGTTTGTAAGAATTTTAGCAAATTCCACGCCATTTAAATCGGGCATGTGAATATCCAGAAAAATCAGGTCAATATCAGTTTCGCTCAGAAACTCCATGGCGTCAATCGGATTATCAAAACTCCCGGTTAAATCAAGGTCAGGTGTTTTTTCAATGTAACCACAAACAAGTTGTAAAGCGAGTGGCTCATCATCAATGGCTATTGTCCTTATCATTTGTTTGGTTTTAATTCAATTTCCAGTGAAACGGTAAAAACTTCACCTGTTTCGTCTATTTTTAATACATGTTTCCCCGGGAATATCAGGTTTAAACGTTTTTTTACATTTTCTAATCCAATTCCGGAGTATTTTTGTGGCGTTTCATAATTCCTGTTTTTCACCTGGCTGTTAATACAATGGAAAAAAACCTTGTTTTTTTCGCTCTGCATATAAATTTTTATGAACGATTTTTCGCGGTAACTGATTCCGTATTTAAAAGCGTTTTCAATAAAAGGTATAAATAGCAGGGGTGGAATGTGATAATCCAGTCCTATTTTCGGAAAACTGGTTTCAACCTTTACCTTCTTCGACAAACGTAATTTCATCAAATCAATGTAATGTTTCATAAATTCAATTTCCTGTTCCAAATGTGTTTCACCTTCTTCCGATTCGTATAACAGGTATCGCATCAACTTCGAAAGTTTTAGAATGGAATTCTGGGCATCCTTTGTACTGATTTCAACCAATGAATAAATGTTATTTAAGGTATTGAAAAAGAAATGCGGGCTTATTTGATTTTTCAGAAATGCAAGTTCAGATTTTACTTTTTCCCGTTCAAGTTCGCGATGACGTTTTTCTGAAGCTGCATGATCCTGAATAAGCTTGAGCCCCAACGAAAATCCCGTTACAATAAAAGAAATCAGAAGAAAGAAATATGCTTCAAGCTGTTGCTTTGGGGGAGGATTGGACATTTCCGGGGGTTTCTTTTTTGGGCTAAAATCAGGCCTTTCACTAAAAACAGGTTCAGGCATGGGTTTGTCGATACTTCCATGCTTTAACAAATCATCCAGGTATGAATTCAATAAAAATAATAGAACGATAACAACAACAACCAATGCCAGGTACCATAGCCTTTTCCCGTTTAAATAAAAGCGTGGAATCAACCATAAGTAATTGATGTAAAACAGTATACCATAAATGATTATGTTGGCAAAAAACGACCATGGGATAAAATGGTTTTCACCCCAATACCGGTTAATCACAAATTGTGGCAGGATTATGAAAATAAGCCATGCCGAAACATGTAAAACAATATGAACATTTTTGTTTTCTATTGAAAAGTCTTTTTTCAAATTGTAGTAGTTATTTTCCAAAACTTGTTATTCATCAAAATTAATGAAGAATTTTGTAAAGTTAACCGTGGATATTTTTGAATAATAGTTTAATAGAAGAACAACGATATTTTATAGATAAAATAGATTTTTTTAAGTTCCAAAATCAGAGTGTAAAAATCGACCAGTTTTAATTTTAGTTTTTCTTTTTTATACTATCTTTCTTGTTATTAATCTGACGTATGATGAAACTATCAAATTTTGTTTTATTGCTTTTAGTATTGAATTTCCTGTCTTGTTCAAATGAAAAACAAGAGGCTGAAGCAAAACATGCTGAATACCCGATTACAGGCGTACCTTTCAGCAAGGTTAAGGTAAACGATAATTTCTGGTTGCCAAAAATTGAAACCAACCGAACGGCTACCATCCCGGCATCGTTTCAAAAATGTGAGGAAATGGGACGGTTGGAAAATTTCCTGATTGCTGGAGGAAAAATGGAAGGCATTGTACGAGGCGACATGCCTTTTGATGATACTGACGTTTATAAAATTATTGAAGGTGCCTCGTATTCCATGACCACCATTCCCGATCCAAAACTGGATGCTTATGTTGATTCGTTAATCGAAATTATCGCAATCGGTCAGGAGGAAGATGGTTACCTTACCACCTGGAAAACCATCGATCCGACTCATTCTCCGGCTCACTGGTGTCCTCCGGGAGAACGCTGGGAGGGTCTCGTTTGCAGTCACGAATTATATAATGCAGGACATATGTTTGAAGCAGCTACAGCCCATTACCTGGCAACAGGGAAAACAAATTTTTTGGACATTGCCACCAAAAATGCGGATTTGCTGCTTTCTGTTTTTGGACCCGGTAAAAATCCTGAAGTTCCCGGACATCAAATCGTAGAGACCGGTTTGATAAAACTTTACCTGGTTACCGAAAAGCAGGAATACCTCGATTTGGCAAAACATTTCCTTGATGGAAGAGGAGACAGTACCAAACGGGAAATCTGGGGGCCATATAACCAGGATCACAAACCGGTAATTCAACAGGAAGAAGCAGTTGGCCATGCCGTACGTGCTGCCTATATGTATGCCGGAATGACTGATATTGCAGCATTGTACAACGATGAGGCCTATACAATTGCGGTGAATAACATCTGGGATAATGTGGTTAATAAAAAAATGTATATCACCGGGGGAATCGGTTCCCTGCACGATGGCGAAGCCTTTGGAGAAAATTATGAATTGCCCAACCTGACGTCCTACAACGAAACCTGTGCTGCCATTGCTAACGTGTACTGGAATTACCGAATGTTTTTATTGCACGGTGATTCAAAATATATCGATGTTTTGGAGCGAAGTCTCTACAACGGTGTAATTTCAGGAGTTTCACTAGATGGTACGAATTTCTTTTACCCGAATCCTTTGTCATGCGATATGCATTATCATTTTAACAGGGGCCATCTCGAACGTCAGCCCTGGTTCGATTGTTCTTGTTGCCCCAGTAATTTATGTCGTTTTATGCCGTCGGTTCCCGGGTATATTTATGCTCAAAATGACAATGAAATTTATGTCAATTTGTTTGTGCAAAGTTCAACAAAAACAAAGCTTTCTGAAACTGACGTAAATGTGATGCAGGAAACAAATTATCCCTGGGATGAAACAGTGCTTATAAAAATTTCTCCGGAAGAAAAATCAAAATTTACCGTGCGGGTTCGAATTCCCGGATGGGCACAAAATCAACCCTTGCCTGGCGATTTGTATTCTTATTCAAATACTGTTGGAAGAAAAGCTGAAATTTTGGTTAATGGTAAAAAAATCAATTTTGAAATAAATAATGGATATGCTGTATTAACCCGCGAATGGAGTGTTGGCGATGAGATTAGATTGACCCTTCCAATGGAAGTCAGAAAGGTTACTGCAAGCAAACTCGTGGAAGACAACCATGGTAAAGTTTCACTGGAACGTGGACCTCTTGTTTATTGTGTTGAAGAAAAAGACAATCCCGAAATCGAAAGTATTGTGGTTTCAAATGAAACGCAGTTTTCAAATCATTTTAAGAATGATATGTTAAGTGGAATTGAGATTATTGAGGCCAAAGGCAAATCAATGGGTGAAACCTTTACTGCCATTCCGTATTTTGTATGGAACAACCGGGGTGCGAATAAAATGGATGTTTGGTTAAAAGAAAATTAGTTTACAGAATTTTTCTGATGGTACAAGGATGCCATCCGTAAATTGACGGATGGCATCCTTATTTAGCATTCAAATTGATTTTAAGCCAAAAAACTCTCCAGCATCCAAACCTGTTTTTCGGTGTGACCAATCCATTCACTGATCATGCCAACGGTTCCTTCATCTTCATTTTCGCCGGCAACTTTTAATATTTCAGCAAAACTGTTTAAAAAATACCGTTGACTTTCCAATACATTTTTTACACCTTCTTTACCATCCGAAACATTGGCTACCTGCGGTAACTTTGCAGTTTTTAAATAATCGCCAAAAGTGTGCAAAGGTTGTCCTCCCAACATTAAAATACGTTCTGCGATTTCATCCACTACTTCAGCCGCCTGATTATAGTACTCTTCAAATTTTTCATGCAGGGCAAAAAACAGTTGTCCTTTTACATTCCAGTGTAATCCTCGCAAATTCTGATAATGAATTTGATAATCAGCCAATAACTGATTCAATTTCTCTACTGTGTTTACATTTTGTGTTTTCATGATATTCAATTATTAAGATTTAATTTTCTTACAACAAATATAGAATAAGGCATATTTATTATATTTATGGCTATATTAATATTGCTTATATATGAATCTTGCACAATTAGAATATCTCAGGGAACTATACAATTACGGTTCCTTCTCAGATGCAGCAAATAAACTTGGAATTACGCAGCCCGCGTTAAGTTTACAAATTCAGAAATTGGAGGAAGAGCTGGATTATCACCTTATCGATCGTTCCAAACGACCCTTTCAATTTACAAATGAGGGGATAATGTTTTACGAAAAAACTGTGGACATTTTACAGCAGGTAGAGCAATTAAAACAAATATCTGTTGAAATTGGGGAAGAGATAAAAGGCAATTTAAAGATTGGAATCATTCCAACTGTTGCACCCTATTTGGTTCCTTTGTTTATTCAACAACTGAAAAAACAGTTTCCCGGCTTAATCCTTGAAGTTAGTGAAATAAAAACCGGAAAAATTGTTTCGGAAATTAAAATGGGAAACATCGATTGTGGAATTGTCTCCACACCCATTTCATTTGCCAACCTGAATTTTATACCGCTGTTTTATGAGCGGTTTTTTGCCTATGTCTCCGTCAAAAATGAGTTAATTAGCAATGAAAAGATAGAAATCAGCAAAATTGAGGAATCAGAAGTCTGGTATTTGAATGAAGGGAATTGTTTCCAAAATCAGGTCAATTCGGTGTGTCAGATTCAACAAAACTCTGAGAATAAAAAAAATTTGGATTACAACACTGATTCGATTGAATCTTTACGAAGAATTGTTGAAAACGAAAATGGATTAACCTTTATTCCTGAACTGGCAACCATAAATATCCCGGTTGAACAGGAGGAATTAATCAAAGAATTTAACGGCGATCCTCCGGTCAGGGAAATAAGTATTGTAACTGCCAAAAAATATGCAAAAGTCCGGCAGGTTAAAGCTTTAAAGCAGGTTATTCAGCAAAGTATTCCCAAAAGAATGATAGAGAAACCAAAGAGCTGGATTGTGGATACAAGAATTTGATTTTAACAAAAAAAAGATACCATCTTTGATTCTGTTAACAGAGAGAGATATCATCTTTAATTCACAGTTTGCTTGCGATTTCTTTCACAAAAGTATAAAAATGGTTGATTTAAATTCCGATTTTTTGTAACTTACATCGTTCTTAAAAGAGAATAATTCTCATTTAATATAAGTTCTAATATAATTTCTTAAAACAGTTAAATTCAAACTTATAAATTCGTCAAATTATGGAAAATCATTCAGAAAATGTAAGTAAATGCCCTGTGACCGGAGCAGTAGGAAAACACGTTCATGGTGGTGGAGGAACAAGAAACCGTGATTGGTGGCCCAATCAATTAAAGCTAAACATTCTTCGTCAGCATTCTTCATTATCCAATCCAATGGGTAAGGATTTTGATTATGCCAAAGAATTCAAAAGTCTCGATTATGCGGGTATAAAAAAAGACCTGCATGCGTTAATGACCGATTCTCAGGAATGGTGGCCTGCAGATTTTGGTCATTATGGACCTTTGTTTATTCGTATGGCATGGCACAGTGCTGGAACCTATCGTACGGGGGATGGAAGAGGAGGTGCAGGTGCCGGACAACAACGTTTTGCACCTTTAAACAGTTGGCCTGACAATGCCAACCTCGATAAAGCCCGCAGGTTACTTTGGCCAATCAAACAAAAATATGGTAAAAAAATATCGTGGGCCGACCTTATGATTCTGGCCGGAAATGTGGCTTTGGAATCGATGGGATTTAAAACATTTGGTTTTGGTGGCGGACGGGCCGATGTTTGGGAACCTGAAGAAGATGTGTATTGGGGATCGGAAACTGAATGGCTGGA
>ENA-ORCQ01000080-ORCQ01000080.1-marine-metagenome-genome-assembly--contig:-NODE-80-length-81334-cov-4.168379_pt1 | contig 81334 bp, 74 predicted proteins | sample MGYA00237780_ERZ508510 | MGnify/ENA primary metagenome ERZ508510 (study PRJEB26181, sample SAMN06268981) | marine metagenome | isolation source: Tt an E2 anaerobic enrichment on eucalyptus from sediment...
TTTGGTAAATGGCACGAAACAGCCGCCTGGGAAACCAGTGTTTCAGGACCGTTTGACCGATGGCCAACGCATCAGGGATTTGATAAGTTTTATGGATTTATTGGTGGGGAAACCGATCAGTGGGCACCATTGATTTATGATGGAGTCAAAAAAGTAAATCCTCCGAAGATGGAGAACTATCATTTTACTACCGATATGACCAACCAGGCGATTAACTGGGTAAAAGCACAGCAATCGATGACACCAGACAAGCCTTTTTTCGTGTATTATGCCACAGGAGCTGTTCATGCACCACATCATGTTTCAAAAGAATGGTCGGACAAATACAAAGGAAAATATGATAAAGGCTGGGATGCCGTCAGGAATGAAACCATGGCTAAGCAAAAGCAAATGGGAATTATTCCTGCCGATACAAAACTGCCGGAAAAGCCGGAAGATATTAAAGACTGGGATAATCTATCGGACGATGAAAAGAAATTATTTGCAAGGCAAGCTGAGGTTTTTTCAGGATTTATGGAGATGACGGATGTGGAAGTAGGACGTTTATTTGATGCCATTGATGAAATCGGTGAACTGGACAACACACTGTTCATCTACATAGCCGGTGATAATGGTACAAGTGCAGAAGGTGGCATGGTAGGTATGTATAACGAAATGACCTATTTCAACGCCGTATCTGAGAAAGTCGAGGATCTGTTACCCCTGATGGATGATTGGGGTCTTCCAAATACTTTTCCTCATATGGCAGCGGGTTGGGCTGTTGCTTTCGACTCTCCTTTTAAATGGACCAAACAGGTTTGTTCCGATTTTGGTGGTACCAGGAATGGTATGATTATACACTATCCTGACGGTATTGATGAGAAAAAAGGAATACGTACCCAGTTTACGCATGCCATTGACATTGCTCCTACCGTACTGGAGGTTGCCGGACTGCCGGAACCAAAAGTTGTAAATGGAGTACCGCAAATTCCTATAGAAGGAACCAGCATGGCTTACAGCTTTAACGATGCGGATGCTGCTGAGCAGCATACGATTCAGTACTTTGAAATGTTTGGTAACAGGGCCATTTACAACAACGGATGGTTTGCACGTGCTATTCACAGGGCACCATGGCAGGTGACCAATCTTCCGCCATTAGAAGATGATGTCTGGGAATTGTACAATGCGAAAGAAGATTTTAGTTTAACCAATAACCTGGCAGAAAAATATCCGGAGAAACTGAAAGAAATGGAAAGTCTTTTTATGTGGCAGGCAGAAAAGTACCATGTTTTGCCTATTGATGACAGGGTCATCGAAAGAACCAATGCGGCTATTGCCGGCCGGCCTGATATTATGGGGGGAAGGACTTCTCTTACGCTTTACCCTGGTATGGAAGGAATGCTGGAGAATTCATTTATCAATATCAAGAACCGTTCATTTTCCGTTACCGCTGATGTTGTTATTCCCGATAAAGGAGCCAATGGAGTAATCCTTGCCCAGGGAGGCCGCTTTGGTGGTTGGTCTGTTTATATGAAAGATGAAAAGCCGGCATTTATTTACAACTTCCTTGGACTTGAACAATTCGTGATTTCATCTAATTCAAAACTACAGGCAGGAGAAGTAAATCTTAAGTTCGATTTTGTATATGACGGAGACGGACTGGGTAAAGGTGGAGATTTAACCATCTACGTAGATGATAAATCTGTGGCATCAGGAAGGATTGAAAGAACTCAACCCAATTTGTTTTCAGCCGATGAAACCGCGGATGTTGGACTAGATAACCAAACCCCTGTGGCAGTAACCGAAGACATAGGTTATGGACCGGAAGAAACCAAATTTACCGGAATTATTGACAAAATTGTTGTCGAATTAAAGTAACATTTTCTATTATAACAAATATTATCGGCTCTGTGGGGATACAATTTTATAGCTTGGTTGGTGTGTAGTATTGTTGCGTACAAACATAGTCCGCAATTAAAATGATAAAAATATTTAGTCGGTTAAATATATTTCCTATTACCTGCATGCAATACTGAAGATAGAAAAAGGATAAATTTCAAATCAGATTCAAAAAAAAAACAGGCATTATTTGTTTTGCACAGTAAATCATATGACTAAGCAATTATAATATTTTAAGATTTGATTTGACATAAAAAATCAACTACTTTTAAGGATTACAAATAAATGTAGTTCGATGAAACGTATTTTCCTTTTTGTGTTTTTATTAGGTTCGCTATCTTGCTTTAGCCAGCCTGAAACCCCCATTGAGGTAGTTGATTTAATCAAAAAGAATGTTACCTGCAGTTGGGCAGACAAAACCGTTGACACTTTTAAAGCAGGAGATCCGGAGACTCCATTAAAAGGAATTGCTGTTTGTATGTTTGCCGATATGGCAACCTTAAAGGAAGCAGTTCAACAAAAATGCAATTTTATCATTACACACGAACCCGTATTTTATAATCATTTAGACGAAACAAAGGCTTTTGATAATGATACCGTTTATCAGGAAAAAATGGAATTTATAGACAAACACGACCTTGTGATTTTTCGTTTTCATGACCATATTCACCGTACCGAGCCCGATGGTATTTATGAGGGAATGTTAACCAAACTGGATTGGAAAAAGTATGCATTAAATGGCTCACATTTTCTGTTTGAATTTAAGCAAACCAGGTTGTCCGATTTTTCAAAAGAAATAAAAGAAAAACTTGGTTTGGAAACGGTACGAATTATAGGTGATCCAAAAATGATATTTACTAAAGTAGGATTGGCGGTCGGAGCCCCGGGTGGTCAAAGTCACATCAGAATGCTTCAAAATCCCAGGGTAGAAGTTTTGGTTGCCGGTGAAGCCCCTGAATGGGAAACTTATTTATACGCCAACGATGCCGTTGAACAGGGTAAAAAGAAAGCTGTGATTTTTCTGGGACATATTAAATCGGAAGAAGCCGGCATGGAATATTGTGCAGATTGGTTAAAAAACTTTGTTCAAGGTGTACCGATTAAATTTATTGAAAACGAGGCTAATTTTACGGAACTTTGATCTGTAAAAGTTTTAGAGAAAAAGATAAGAAATATTTTATTGAAAAGATTCTTTCGCTACATTACATTTCGCTCAGAATGACAATGATTTAGGCTATTTCATGCTGTTGAGAGGTGGGGAGCTTAGCCTCATGATTTGGGGCTAAGCTCCCCACCTCTCAACAGCTCGCGCATCTTTAAGGCCCTGTCATTCCCAGTGTAACGAGGAATCTCTTTCAAATTAGCCAGAATGTTTTAATTGAAGCAATAAAATTCTAACATGACAAACTTTATCCAGGAAATACCGGAATTGTTTATCCAGTTTTTACTGACTGCAGTGTTTTCATTTTTAATCGGACTGGATCAGCGAAAACAACAATCGGAGAAAGAAGATCAACAAACCTTTGGTACCGACCGCACTTTTCTTTTTATTGGATTATTGGGTTTTGTTTTGCTTATTTCTCAACCTGAAAACCTGGTTCCGTATCTTGTCGGAGCCGCTATTATCAGTCTGTTTCTGGCAATTTTCTATTATCAGAAAATCAGATTTCAGAATAGCTACGGATTAACCACAGTTTTACTCGCTCTACTCACTTATGTAATACCATTAATTGTAATCACACAACCCAATTGGCTGACCATGTTATTTTTTGTTTTGGTATTGGTGTTGAGCGAATCAAAAAGTAAAATAAAAGGTTTTTCAAAAAAAATCGACCGTTCGGAATTTATTACCGTTGCAAAATTTATTCTTATCGTTGGTATTATTTTACCTGCTCTACCCGACAAACAAATTTTAACTTTTCTAAATCTTTCTCCATATAAAGTATGGCTTGCAGTGGTTGTTATATCAGGCATTTCATACTTAAGTTATATTTTAAGAAAATTTGTTTTCCCAAATGCCGGATTATTGTTAACCGGCGTTTTTGGCGGTTTATACAGCAGTACCGCAACCACAATAATCCTGTCGCGAAAAAGCAAAGAAACAGATTCAAACCCAAAAGAATATGCAGCCGCAATACTGATAGCAACATCAATGATGTTTTTAAGGATATTTATTCTGCTTTTTATTTTTAATCCGGAAGTCGGAAAAACCATAATCCACTGGTTTATATTAATGTTTATCCTTTCGTTGATAATCGCATTATATTATTCAGGAAGATTTAAAAAAGAAAAAAATAACGAAACTGCTGCCGTAAATATTCTGGAGGATAAAAATCCGCTTGAATTTAAAGTGGCAATTGTTTTTGCACTATTATATGTTTTGTTCTCCTTTATTACACAATTTACATTGGAAAATTTTGGGTCGAACGGATTAAATATCCTCTCATTTATTGTTGGAGTTACGGATATAGATCCATTCTTGCTGAATCTTTTTCAGGGAAAATACGAGGTTACAAAACTGCTTATTGGCATAGCCACTTTTCAGGCTATTTTAAGTAACAATATTCTGAAAATGTTATATGCTAAAGTAATTGGAGTAAATACAATGTGGAAATATATTTTCAGAGGATTTGCAATTATTATTGTGGTAAATCTGGCAGTAGTCCTTATTCTGCATTTTCTTTAAAAAAACATTCATAACTTTCATTTAATTCCTCCAGTTTTCGTCAATCCAATATTATATGATTTACTGATAAAAGCAGATATTATTTTTATAGTATGATTTAATTAATAATTCTGAATCTGCACAAACATGTTCGTTTGTTTCGGTTTTTTATTTTGTACATTTTTACAGTACCTAATTAAAACCTAACATTATGAAAAGGATTTTTCAATGTTTTTGGATACTGCTGTTTATTTTTTCTTCACATTTTTTATTGGGTCAGGATTCAATATCGGTAAAAAAGGAAAAGAAATACGCAAAATATATTGATGTACGTTTTGAAAACGGAGCCATGCTTGGCACATCAAAAGAAATTGGACAGCAACTGGTTGATGCATCATACTACAATGGTTTTGATATTCGTTTAGGTTTCAGGAAAACAGATCCTTATGATGTATACGGCAATGTTTATCGTCGTCCTTACCTGGGAGTCGGCTATTATCAATCAACTTTTCATAACGAAGCAGTAGGTTACCCAACCGCGATGTATTTTTTCCTGACTATGCCCTTTACTTTTGAAGAAAACAAAAAATTTAACTTAGCCTACACCGGAGCATTTGGTTTGTCGTATAACTTTAATCCTTACGACTCCATTGGGAATCCAACCAATATTTTTATTGGCTCTGTCAGAAACTGTTATGTACACCTCGGAATTGAAGCGAAATATAAATTTAACGAGAAATGGGCACTAAAAGGGACTTTTGGTTTTAAACATTTCTCAAATGGATCATTCAAACAACCAAACCTGGGCATTAACCTTTTCCCGTTAACCATTGCCGGAAGTTATAAGTTTGGAAAAACAGAAATCGACCATTATAAAAAACCAATTCCAAAGTATATCAAACACAACTTATACAACATTACTTTTTCCGCGGGAAGTAAAAATTACGAACACGGAGAACCCAACCATTTAAAAACTGCATTGGGTTTTAATTACCTGCGACAAATAAATTACAAATACCGTTTGGGGATTGGAACCGATATATTTTACTCGGCAGATGCTGAAGAAAGAAATACATCGGATGCTTCAAATTTCTCAAAATCCTTTTCTTTTGGAATTGTTGGTTCATGGGAATGGGTAGTTAGCCCCCGGGTTTATGTTCCGCTTGGTGTTGGGGTTTACCTGCACAGAAATGAGGAAAACAATGAAAAAGATCCGGTTTATTTACGTGCCGGAATCAGGACAAGAATTACTGAGCATTTTAATGCAGGAGTAACCATCAAAGCGCATAAGGGTGTGGCAGACTTTTTTGAGTGGACGCTGGCTTACACCATTCATCAAGACCCTAATAAATACTAAAATGGATGTCCTTTTATTTACCTAAATCGCAAATTGATTCTCTCGGAAAACCACGTCCCTGAGCAGGCTTTGTGAAAATAAATTTTATAAAGGATTGAACTTGCGACTTGAACCACCTTATTTTGCCCCCCTTTAATTCCCCAAAAAGGTGAAAATCCCTCTCCGCCAGTTGGCGGAAGGTATGGTGGGGTCAAACTTTCAAATTGAAACTTATAGTTCATATCATTTTCTATTTTCACACAGCCTATGAAAGGAGCAGAGACAATCCCTGTCTGCCGAACAGGCAGGAATTCGCTCCCTTCAGGGCAAAGGGTAAACGAATTGATATTCAGAAAAATCATTAATATTTCAGGTGTCAATACGGATATTCATTTATACCATTTGAAGGCCTAAATAATCGTCCTTGCCAGGTGTTTCTTTGTTCAAGGCGTTTTTCTACTTTTGCAACAAATTCAAAGTTTTTTAATCCCCATTTTGGTGCAATAAGTTGTTCTCTTGGAGCCTGGCTGATAAACCTTTCAATAATAATTTCCGGATTTAATAGTTCAAGATAATCGACCACCAATTCTGTGTATTCATCAACAGAAAAAATATTAAAATCTGCGGGATTGTTTTGAAATTGTTTTTCTAGCACAGTATTTTTATGAATTTGTAACTGGTGAAGTTTAAGGTTTTTTACCGGCAATTCTGAGATTACTTTTGCCTGCTCCAGCCAATCGTTTCTGTTTTCTCCCGGCAATCCTAAAATCATATGTGCGCAGTTATTTATTCCCCTGTTTGAGGTTTCATAAATTGCTTCAACTGAGTCATTAAAAGTATGCCCGCGATTAATTCTTTCCAGCGATTTATCTAAATGAGATTCCAGTCCAAATTCCACCATTATATAAACCTTTTTCTGAAGTTCCTGTAAATAATCCAGTATTTCAGACGATATACAATCCGGGCGTGTTGAAATTACCAGCCCAACAATTTTAGGATGTTCCAATGCCTGATTGTAGAGGTTTTTTAAATCATCCAATGGAGCATAAGTATTTGTATAAGCCTGAAAATATGCCAAATACTTCATCGAATTGTATTTCTTTGAAAAAAATGCTATACCCTGATCAATCTGCTGTATCACACTTTTTTCAAGGTTTGTATAAGAAGGTTTAAAGTTTTTATTGTCGCAATAAGTGCACCCTCCCCTGCCTTTTGTACCATCACGATTTGGGCATGTAAATCCGGCATCAACCGAAACTTTCTGAACCCGCTCAGAAAATCTCCTTTTAAAATAGGTTGAAAAATCGTTGTACCTCCTATGGTGTCCCCAAATAAAATCCATTTCTGCTCTTCAATTTTTAAAAATTTCAAAAGTAGGTAAAAATCTATGGTTCAGGAAATCACAATGCCCGTGTTGAAAAATATTGATAAATATTAATCAAACTGTATCAAAAAGATGTTTGGTTATATAAGAAGATTTATAATTTTAGTTACATCAAATAAAAGTACAGTTTATGTTCTCATCAAAAGACAAGAAACAGATTGAAAACCGTGGCAGCGAGTTACATACCGTTCTCGTACAGATTGAAAATTTTAAATCCGGATTTCCTTATTTGCAGTTAGCTGATGCTGCAACAGTTGGAAACGGAATAATAAAACTGGACAAAGCCGGATTGGAAAAGGCTATAAGTTTGTATGAAGAAAAGGTAACACATGGTGTGAGACCGTTAAAATTTGTTCCGGCATCGGGAGCTGCAAGCCGTATGTTTAAAGCCCTTTACGAAGCATTGGAAGCCATGGAAAAATCAGTTCCGGCAGAAAAGGTTTTAGAAAGCAATAAAGGTGCAAAACAATATATTGAGGGCCTTGAGAAATTTGCATTTTATACTGAGCTAAAAGAGGCTATAGAAAAAAATGGAAACAAAATGGATGAGAAGAACAAAATAGATTTCCTCTTAAACATTAACGGGTTAAACTATGGTTCTCTGCCGAAGGGTCTCTTAAAATTTCATAAATATCCGGAAGGAGAAAGAACTCCGTTTGAAGAACATCTGGTTGAAGGAGCAGCTTACGCAAGGGATAACAAAGGAAATGTAAAACTTTCATTTACGGTTTCACCGGAACATCAGCCGGGATTTGAGTTGTTATTGGAGCAAATTAAAGGGAAATATGAAGAAGAACTTGGTGTAAGTTTTAATGTGAGTTTTAGCCAGCAAAAACCGTCAACAGATACCATTGCAGTTGATTTAAATAACGAACCTTTCCGTGAAAAAGATGGAAGTTTGCTATTCAGGCCTGCAGGACACGGTGCATTAATTGAAAACCTTAATGATATAAATGCTGATATAATTTTTATAAAAAATATCGACAATGTTGTTCCTGACAGATTAAAAAAAGCAACAATTGATTATAAAAAAGCACTTGCCGGAGTTCTCTTAAAACAACAGGAAAAACTTTTCTTTTATCAAAAAGAGTTAAACGAAAAACATGCGGTTGCGTTGGATAGTGCTTTTTTAGCTGCAGCTTCCACATTTCTTGAGAATACATTAAATACCAAACCCGAAAAAAACCAGTACTACACCGAGAAAGATGAATTGTATCAGTACCTGAAGGAAAAATTCAACCGTCCGTTGAGGGTATGCGGAATGGTGAAAAATGAAGGAGAACCGGGTGGAGGGCCATTTTGGGCTAAAAACAGCGATGGAACAATTTCCTTACAGGTTGTGGAAAGTTCGCAAATCGATCCGGAAAGTGTACAGCAACAAAATATGGCAAAAAATGCAACGCATTTTAATCCGGTAGACTTGGTCTGTGCTGTTAAAAACTACAGAGGAGAGAAATATAATCTTATCAATTTTACTGATCCTGCAACCGGTTTTATATCACAAAAATCGAAAGACGGAAAGGATCTAAAAGCACAGGAATTGCCGGGTCTTTGGAACGGTGCTATGAGTAACTGGAATACACTTTTTGTAGAAGTACCAATTGAAACTTTTAATCCGGTAAAAACAGTGAACGATTTGCTTCGTGAACAACATCTTGGGTAGTTTTTTTGTATGTCGGCTGAATTACTAATTTTGCAAACTGAATTTTTGGTTTTATGAAGGAAGAAAGAGAAGATTTCAGGGATGAAGATATAATTGGAGCAGTAAACCGGTTCAAAAATTCTCTTATTTCAGGCAGAACAAAGTATTTCGATGTGGCAGAATTTGAAGGGATTGTCGAACAACTGCTTGAAGAAGGAGACTTACAAAGCTCTGAAATTGCAGCAAAACAGGGAATAAGAATTCACCCCAATGCAATTCCACTTCAACTTAAGTATGCACAGATTCTGATAAGTAAAGGAAGTTATGCAAAATCATTAAGTTATTTAAAAACAGCTGAACAGGTTGATTCTACCAATCCCGATGTTCATTTGTTAAAGGGATCGGCACAAATGATAATGGGTAATGAAACCGATGCCTTGTTATCATTCAGAACAGCAATAAAGTATGCCGGTGCAGATGTTGATGAAATCTTATACCAGATTGGTTCAGTTTATGGTCAAATAGGAAATTTCAGGAAAGCTGTTAAATATCTTGATAAAGCTGTTCAGGCAAATCCTAAAAATGAATCTGCTTTGTACGATTTAGGATTTTATTTCGACCAGGATAATCAGCTTCATAAAAGTATTGAGTTTTACAACAGATACCTTGATATCGATCCTTTTAATCAGTATGTATGGTTTAATCTGGGTTCGGTTTATAACAAAACAGAAAATCATAAGCAAGCTATCGAAGCATTTGAATTTGCCTATGCCCTAAATGATAAATTTTACATGGCATTATTTAATATTGGAAATGCCCTGGCAAATGCCGAAAAGTTTAATGAAGCAATTGAGAAATATCACGAATTTCTGGCTCACGAACCGGAAAATGATGAAGCCTATTGCTACATTGGCGAATGTTATCTGAATACAGAGGATTATTCTAAATCAAAAAATAATTATTTAAAAGCCATCGAACTCAATAAAAACAACGATACTGCCTGGTTTGGTGTCGGTTTAATTTATTGGATTGAACAAAATTTTGAAAAAAGTATATACCACGTTAAAAAAGCGATCAAACTGGATGACGAAAATTCGGAATATTGGCTGACTCTTGGTAAAATTTCAAAAGATTCCGGCGAAAAAAATAAAGCAATTTATGCTTTAAAAAATGCGATTCGTCGTGAACCTGAAAATAATGAAATATGGTTAACGTGGACCGATACCTATTTGAAATTTGAAGAATCCGGAAATGCCATTCGTATTCTTAAGAAAGCAATAAAAAATAACGCCGACGTTTTGCTTAAATACAGACTAATTGCACTGTATTTTGAACTCGACAAAAAAGAAGAAGCTTTTGAATTGCTTCCAATCGCTCTTATGCAGGATTATAAAAAAGTAGAGTTTCTTTTTGATTTGAATAAAGAGCTGAGAAATGATAAAAGGATAAAGAAAGTTTTGAAAGAATTCGAGATTTACGGGCGGAATTAGAACTTGCGCATGCCAATCCTAACATTATTTTCAATAAAATTAAAACCACTGGATGCATGGTTTAGACCATAAAATTAAGAATAAGCTTAACAACAATATGAAAAAATACGGACTAATCGGTTATCCTCTTACTCACTCTTTTTCAAAAAGATTCTTTTCAGAAAAATTTGAAAAAGAAAGAATTAATTCGATCTACGATAATTTCGAGATTGATACAATAAACAAGTTTCCGGAGATCATAAAAAACAATCCTGAACTGGTTGGCCTAAATGTAACGATTCCTTACAAAGAGCAGGTTATTCCTTTTTTAAATGAGCTAAACGATTCGGCTCAAAAAATTGGTGCGGTTAACACAGTAAAAATTATCAGGGAAGATTCCAAAATAAAACTAAAAGGATACAATACAGACACTTACGGATTTGAAACATCATTATCGCCGCTTCTAAAAGCATACCATAAAAAAGCATTAATTCTTGGCACAGGTGGAGCATCAAAAGCCTTAAAATATGTACTGAACAAATTGGGTATTGATTTCGTTTCAGCTTCAATTGAAGAGTTAAAAGAAAATGAAATCAGGTACGAGGATATTGACCAAAAGATGATGTCTGAAAGACTGCTGATTATTAATGCAACACCTCTTGGAACTTATCCTAAAACTGATACTTTTCCCAATATCCCTTACGAGTATATTTCAGATAAACATTTTCTTTTTGATTTGGTATATAATCCTGAGGTTTCTCTCTTTCTGGAAAAAGGACGGGCTCAGGGAGCTACCATAAAAAATGGCTATGAAATGCTCTTGTTACAGGCAAAAAAATCCTATGAAATCTGGGAAAAATAAGTTGAATAATCAATTATACAATATATTACAAGGTTATTTTAGATGGAGAAGTTAATTAGTATGGAAGCAAAAAAAATCCTCTTTGTATGTATGGGCAATATTTGTCGGTCGCCAAGTGCTGAAGCTGTTTTTGAAGGCATAGCGAAGAACCGCGGCCTTAATAATTTTACAATTGATTCAGCAGGAACCATTGCCTATCATGCAGGTGAAAAGGCTGATCGCAGAATGCAAAAACATGCGACAAAAAGAGGATACAAGCTTACCAGTATTTCCAGAAAATTTAATGCTGATAAGGATTTTGAAAACTTCGATCTTGTTATTGGAATGGACGACGAAAATGTTGCATCACTTAAAAGTTTTGCCAGGAACGAATCCGATCTTCAAAAAATTTATAAAATGACCGATTTCAGAAAGGAATGGAGTTACGATGAAATTCCCGATCCGTATTACGGTGGAGAGGAGGGTTTTGAACTGGTTTTGGATTTACTTGAAGATTCCTGTGAAGGCTTAATTGAAAGAATAAGCTAATTTCAGTTATTTAAAATGATACAGGAAAGTGGCAAATGCATCGTAAGCCGGTTTTCTTTGCCCCTCAATTTCCACAACAATTTTCACGGTAACTTTAGCAATTCCACGGAGGTTTTTAATCTCGTGTAACGAAACAGTGGCTCTTATTTTATCGTTTACCAGAACTGGCTGCTGAAAACGTAAATTATCAAGACCATAATTCACAATCATTTTTACATTACGAACTTCAACAATCGAATACCAAAGATAGGTTAACATTGATACGGATAAATATCCATGTGCAATTGTAGATTTAAAAGGTGACTCTTTTGCGGCTCTTTCCGGATCTGTGTGAATCCATTGATAATCAAGGGTCGCATCTGCAAATTTATCTATCTGTTCCTGAGTAATGGTTATAAACTCCGAAACTCCGATTTCTTTACCAAGTAATGCTTCAAACTCTTCGTAGCTGTTGATTATTCTTTTCGTCATGTTATAAAAATTAGTAAGTCCAAAAGTATCATTATTAATTTCAGCCTCATTTGAATTCAAGTCAAATCATTCAATTTTTTTCCCCGAATTTAAATTAAAACAGAATTTTAAGCCCAATCGTTCTATTTTTAAAGAGAAGCAACAAAGCATCGACTATTTTTTACACCTTTGCAGACCTATGGCAAACAAACAGAATATTTTAAAGAGTACAACTTTTTTGGCAATCATAGCCTGTTTGTTATGGTCAACCGCTTTTGTAAATGTAAAAATTGGTTTGCGATATAATTCTCCTTTTCAGTTTGCAGGTATCAGATTTATGATTTCCGGTATTCTGCTATTTATTTATATCGGAAAACCCAAATCGGTAATTCAAGAAATTAAAGCTTATTGGAAATTTATATTGTTACTGTCCTTTTTACAATTTTTTGTTCAATATTCGTTTTTCTACCTTGGCATGACTTATGTCCCCAGTGCACTGGGTGCAATGATTATTGGTTCATCTCCCTTATTTATTGCTGTTGTAGCTCATTTCTGGATGCACAACGACAAAATGACCTTTATTAAAATATCAAGTATTTTTATTGGAATTACCGGAATTGCCATTATTAGCCTTGGTCGTACCAAAGTAGAAATAAAGGATAATCTCGAGTTTCTTGGAATTGGATTGTTACTGGCCAATAATATTGTCTCCGGCATTTCAAATGTATTGGTATCTAAATACAGAAAGGGAAGGTCGCCATTAGTTTTGAGTTCCACTACCCTGTTTATTGGAGGGTTGATGCTTTTTGTTGTTGCCATTCCGCTTGAAGGAATAAACCGGGGCCCCTTTCCTGCAGAATATTATTTTACCTTGGGATGGTTAAGTTTTCTTTCGGCTGCTGCTTTTGCCATTTGGTTTACACTTCTGCAGCGCCCGGGGGTAAAAGTTTCTCTGCTCAACATCTGGAAATTTCTTATTCCCGCTATAGGTGCGGCGCTTAGTTGGATTATTATTTCCGAGGAACAACCCGATTTAATATCAATAGTTGGTATGTCGGTGATAACCCTTTCATTGGTAATTCTTAATTATGCCAACCGAAAGGCACAAAAAAACTGATTTTTGCGCAAATCAGTTTTTTTATCTATTTAATCACAGACAATTAGATGATAAGACTTAAGCATAGAGCTTTGGATATCAAGATTCAGGAATCCAAAATCCTGTAGCGAGCATCAAGAATTCAGTATAAAAAATTTACTCTTCCAAAACCAGCAATTCAATCTTTCTGAAATCGGTATCATGACTTTCAGCTTGTAATGATATTGTTCCTTTTGAAACTATTGTGTCGCCATGAATTTGCAGCATTTTTTCAAAGTTGGCATCTTTTGGATCCAGTTGAGGCAACTCGTAATACATTACCTCTTCACCTTCAACAAAATGCCTGATAATTTCTCCGCCCTTAACTTCCACTTCAACAGACACCCAATCATCTCCGCGATAGGTATCAGACTTTGAATTGATACAATGTGTTTCAACCAGCTTGCCTCCCATCACAACATTGGTTCCGGGTGTACACAAATTCATAGTAGACCGTTCTCCGGTTGGCGCACCTCCTAACAACTGAACTTCAATTGAAACCGGAAAATCCTGATCCAATTCCATGGTTTCAGCAGGTTGACCATGTAACATTAAGCCATTATTTCGATAAGCCCAATTCGGACCATTTTTTACCTGGTCGTTTAAAAAACGGTATTCCACTCTTAATTTGTAATGGGAAAATTCGCCTTTGTAAAAAATGTGCCCAAAAGTACCTGTCCATTCTTCCCAGTTTTCATACGAAACCCGCAACATTCCATCTTCAACTCTAAATGTATTCAGGTGGTTTTCACCGAGTTCATAACCTTTAAACTTAATTTGCCAGTCGTTTAAATCCTTTCCGTTAAAAAGTTGAATCCAGTTTTCTTCTGCTGACTTTTCTTCAACCTTATCCTTTTTTGGTTGAGAAGTACAGGCAGCCAGTAAAACAATAAATCCCATTAAAATTGTTCGGGTAGAAAAGAGTAGAGTACGCATATCGGATAATTTTTGAATTATGATTTGATTTAGTTTTATAAAAGTATAAGAAATTCTTTGAGTGCAATTTAAATTCCAATAAAATTAAATGGATACTAATTAATCATAATGTCAGGATTTTCAACTAAGAATATCAGGGAAAGGATATAATGTAAAGATTAAACATCATTGAATCAAAATTTTTCGATAAATATTTATTGTTTTTCAATAATTTATTATCGATATTTGAAAATAATTTAAACATAAATAAATGAACACACTTCGGATTTTAAAAATTATCAACGTTTTTGTTTGGCTAATATTTATTGGATTATGTATTGCTACAGGAGCATTTATATATACCACGATATTAAGCCTGACAAAGAATCCGCAGGCAGCCGAAAACCTCTATATGGGCATAGGTGCATCAAACCTGTTAGCGTACAGTAGATTTCATTTTGTTTCTCTGCTTACATTAGTAATAATTTCATATGGCCTAAAAGCAACCTTGTTTTATTGTATCATAAAAATAATCTCAAGAATTAGTATGGTACATCCTTTTCGTATGGAGATTGCTATACTTATAACCAACATAAGTTACATTTCTCTATTCATAGGAATTTTCTCAATCTTATCCGAGGCTTATATAAGATGGATAATGTCAAAAGGAGTGGAATTGTCGAATTATGATATCATGACCAGCGGTTCATTGGAATTTCTGTTGCTGGCCGGAATTGTTTTTGTAATTGCCCAGATATTTAAACGAGGAATTGAGCTTCAAAACGAAAACGAATTAACCATCTGATTATGGCAATTATTGTAAACCTGGATGTAATGATGGCGAAAAGAAAAATGTCGTTAAATGAGCTTTCGAAAAAGGTCGGGCTGACATTATCCAATTTATCGATACTAAAAACCGGAAAAGCAAAAGCCATTCGTTTTAGCACGCTGGATGCCATTTGCAAAACTCTGGAGTGCCAACCCGGTGATATTCTCGAGTTTAGTGAGGAATGAAAACCTGTTATTTTCGTTATACTCATTCAATTTTTAAAACCGAATATTAAAAAACAAGGTGGGTGTAAAAGGCACGGCATTCGTATAAATACTCACCAAACTCACATCATCAACTGAAGTACTTCTCAGATTTGAATATTTTAGATTATCTGTATCAAAAACATTGAGCACCGAAACTCCCAGTTCCGTGCTTACTTTTCCGGGTCTGAATTTATATACCAAAGCAATATCAAATCTGTTGTAAGGTTTATCCCTTTCCAATCCCTGACCGGTTTCTATATTATATCTCTCAAAACCTGAACCATAAACATAATTAGCTGAAAACCAGAACGACTTAAAATTTAAAATTCCTGCAAATTTTAATTCATGTTTTTGATGATGGGGAGCCAAAAGGTATTCCTCCCGAATATAAAACGGAAAGTGTTCTTCGGTTTTACTCAAAGTATATGAAGCCCAGGCCATATGTTTTTTATACTCTTTTTTAATAAACAGGTCGAATCCTTTGCTTCTGGAATTTCCAACATAAAAACCTTTGCCTAAACGGTTTCCACCATTGTAAAAACGGGTTAAACCATCGGTGGTTTTATAAAAAAGTTCTCCAGATATTGTCAGTCCTTTTTTATTGTAGGAAACTCCACCAACCCAGTGTTGTGCATTTAGTACCGGAATTGTTTCTTCATCACTGTTTATCCAAAACCAGGCGTAGTTTAAAGAGCTGTCCACAATCGATGTTTTATTCATGTATTGGTTATAAAGTCCCCATGCTGCATTTAGTTTTACATCTTGCGTTAAACGTGCTGAAACGGAAATTCTGGGTTCGATATATGTTTTGTTCATTGATGTTGAATAAACAAACCGAATGCCGGTATTTAAATCTAAAAATTTCCCTAATGGCAATTCATCCTGAATAAAACTTACTATCCGTGGGGAACGTGAGTCCAGATCAATAACACTTTCCTCGAAAGAATTCCGGATTAGTTTCACATTATTATTAATTGCACTGATTCCTAAAACAAGATTATGCCCTTTTCTTAAGGAGAATGTATGTTCCGCATTAATGGCAATTTCATCAACCTTGTTTTCCGAAGTAATATTTTTTGTTATTCTTTCTCTTCCATTTCTTTTGTTTTCGGTTTGGTTTTGTTCGTAAGCATTTCTTTCGTATACTGAGTAACTACCGGTTATACTTGTTGAGTTTCCATTTTTCCAGGGTTGAAATAACCTGACAGAACTTCCCAGTTGCTGGTTTTGTTCATCCTCTGTTCGGATTAATATATTGTTTGCAACTTCGCCTTCCATATGATAATTAAAATTATCACCTCCTCCATACATGCTCACAGAAAACTGCCCACCATTATCTTCTCTGTATACATATTTAACATTGGCATCACGAAATTTATAATCAGGAGATACATCAAATAATAAATTATTTCCCGAACCCGGATTTTTATCATTCCCCCCCCTTAAATTAAGGCTGGTAGGGTCATAAAGTTGATGGTAAGTCTGCCTGTATGCAGCCAAAACAGAAGATTTTTTTGATATTGGAATTTCGGCAACCGTGTTTAACGTTGTATTGTTAATATTGAAAGCAAATGATGGTTTCTGCAGTGTACCGTTTTTCCCTGTAATATCAACAATCCCGCCAACTCTTTCACCATACCTCGCTTCGTATCCGCCCTTCAATACTTCAATATTTTTAACCACAAACGGATTCACAACATTGATGTCATCATTAAAGTTTTTAAGTCCGAAAATCGTAAAACCGTCAAACTGAATTTTACTTTGACTTTCATAGCTTCCCCAAATTAACAGATCATTCGATGATTCACCGGACGCCAGAATACCGGGCATTAAACGTAATAAGTTATATATTGTATTGTCACCATATCCGGGAAGAACAGGTGCAATTCGGTGATTTATTTTCATTCTGCCCGGTTTGTCGCCAATTAAAGTAGACTGCTCCACAAGGTTTGAAATTACTTTTATTTCTTCAATTTGTTCAATTTCAGGAACAAGCAAAAATTTAGAATGCAGACTTTGATTTAATACGGTGTCGTAATAATAATATCCCAAATGAGAAATGCGTAAATTCAAAGAGGTGTCAGCAGAAGCGATAAAATTAAAATATCCCTGTTGATCGGACTGAATATATCTATCATTAATACTTATATACGAAAATGGAAGGGGTTCTAAAGTTTGTGATTCAAGTACCTGTCCTGAAACCTGATTAAATGCCTTTGGTTGAACAGCTACTGTATCTTGTGAAATTGGTATAATAATAAAAATATCTCCTGATCTTTCAAGTTCAACAGGGATATTCTGCAGTAAGTAAGTTAATGCCTCTTCCTCGGTATTAAAAGTTTGATTGATTGATATTTTGTACTGTGAAAGAAAATCATTGTCAAAAGCAAACTGAATTCCATAATTTTCCTTCAAGTCAAGCAGAACCTGACTTAAGGGAGTTTTTTGAGCATTAATTCTTATTTTTTTTACTGTTTGTGCTGTTATCTGAATTACAGAAAGAAATAACATTACAAACAGCCAGATTGTCTTTGTCATCCATTTTCTTTAACAACCAAAAATACATTTTCTGATTGTTTTACATATTTTAACTGCATTGATTTACAAATATATTCCAAAACATCTTCTACATGATTTGGAATTGTAAAATTGCTTGAAAAGTTTCGATTATATAATTCCGGCTGTAAACGAATATTTACGTTATACTGTCTTTCAATTTCTTTAAAAACCTCTTTTAGAGGCCTCCCTGAAAAAACAAACTGATTCAATTTCCAGTCAATAGCTTTTTCGGTTTTATAATTGGTTTTCATTACAAGTTTTCCTTCCTCAAGTTCAACATGACTATCTGGTTTTAACAAAACCGATTCATTGCTTTTTGATATAACTTCAACAAGGCCACTTAAACAAGTAACCCTGTAATTATCATCATAAGAGAATATGTTAAAAGATGTCCCTAAAACCCTTGTTGTTCCGTTAGCTGAAATTACTTCGAAGTTTTCACCTTTCTGGATATTAAAAAATCCTTCGCCTTCAAAGAATACTTTACGCTTGAAGATCCATTTGCCAGGATAGTATTTTAAGGTTGAGCCTGAATTAAGTTCAACATTGGAACCATCCGGCAATTCAGCAACAAGTTTTTCGCCGGGTAAACTAATTATGGTTTTTGAATAGAAAAAGAAAATGCCGCTCACTCCAATCAAAACAAGAAACATTGCAGCTACCGACCATTTTAGTATCATTGGTTTTAAAGAAATTGTTTTTCCAACGTTATCAGCGCTGATTTTATTTTCCAATTCCGACCAAATTTCAGATTCAGACTTTTTCCATTCTATTTTCCCATTGGAAAAAAATAAATCCTCTTTCTGACCTCGTTTATTAATATGTAGATGTTTATCATCCATTATTGTTTTATAAAAATTCTCAAATGTGCAATAGCCTTTGACATTCTTTTTTCTACAGCTTTAACACTGATTCCCAACATTTCAGCGATTTCTGTGTATTTAAGGTTTTCTGCCCTGCTTAATAAAAAAACTGTCCGCTCTTTCTCTTTCATTTTATCCAGGGCCTTTTTATAGGTTTCCTTAAGTTGTTCAAACTCAAGCTCGTCTTCAGGCGATTGTGAGTCTCCGTTAAATACATAACTGGCAAAAAATTCAAATGAACGTTTTTCTTTTCGATAATAGGTTACAAACAAGTCACCTGCAATTTTAAACAATAAGCCCTTAACCTGTTTTGATTTTACCTGGTTCTGTTTTTCCCAGATTTTCAAAAATGTTTCCTGTGCAATATCAGTGGCAAGTTCGACGTTTCCCGAACGATAAAAAACATAGTTGCGAACTTGTGCAAAATGCATGTCAAACAAATTTTTAAATTCTTCCCGGGTCAAAACTTTTAAGATTTGTGAGCGCAATTCAAATATAAAGAAGAGTTTAAAAAGTACCCGAAATTAAATGTAATTTCCGGGTACTCTTTACCAATTAATTTTTGCCGTTCTGTTTTCTTTGTTGCTTTTGATTTTGGCTTTCTTTTCTTTTAAAATTTGACAAATCAACCTCTACTTCCACTCCGTCAGCCTGAGTCAGCACAGCAACAGCATCGCATTCACCTTCACCGTAATTCATAGTCGAAGCCAATTCTCCATTTAATTTAACTTCTACAATTCCTTCTACAATAAACCTGCAATCCCTTAATTTTTTTAATGGGCTGACAATTTCTTTCGAATAGTTATCTCCTTCAGAATTGCTCGCATTGACAACACCTTCTATTTGTATCACATCATCAGTTTGATCATCTGTTGTTTCCATTCCTTCGATCCATGTCCATGTTCTTACGGATGAGCGTGTGATTTCAGTAACATCATTTATTGTAATTGTTAGATCACTTTTAAAATTTCTGTAAGTAGCATTTTGTCTGTCAACGGTAATTAGTGAGGTTCCTGAAATATTTATGGTATCAACTCCAAAATCGCTGTAAGTAACAGTTCTGGTGTAGCTTCCGCTTTTCTTTGGTGCGGAAATTTCAATAACTATTATTCCGCTTAAGACCTTTTCATTGTTTAACACTGTTCCATCACCATAATCCAAAGTAATTACTTTTGGATATCCATCAGTTTCTCCTTCTTGTATATCCACATTCGGACAATGACGTAATTTGTAATGTGTTTTATTTGTCCATTGCCACATTTTTCCCATTCTCCACCAACGGGTTAGCATATGTTCAGCATTTGCATAAAACTCTACTTCGTATTCAGAAACAGTTGCAACAGCCTCCAGATTTGCTTCAGTTAAGGTAATTTGAGCAGATTTTTCAGAAAACAAATCCCCGGCAGGATTTTCCACATTTTCATTCTGACAGGAGAAAAGCGCAACAGTCAATACTATAAACGTAATTCCAATAATTTTTTTCATGATTTTTACTTTTAAAATTTAATGTAGTTGAATGTAATCCGTTTGAAACACAAACTACCCTACCAAATTTTTACAGTTTTTTCAAAATTCTTTTGATTGTTATTGTAAATATATGTTAATGTTGATTTTATATGTCTTCGATACGCAAAAAAATTTTTCTTATCACATTACTTTTTGCTACTTTGGCGACCTAATTTTTTGACTTATGAAGTTGACAAAGATAATTTTATTGTGTGCATTTGTTCTTTTATTTTCTGGTCTGACTAAAGCCCAGAAAAGTCCTGTTGAACCGGCAAAGGCGCCAAAAGTTGTTATAGGTATTGTTGTGGAAAATATGCGTCCGGATTATATTCAGCGTTATTGGAACAAATTTTCAGATAACGGATTTAAAAAATTATATACCGATGGTGCTGTATGCACAAACGTAAGGATGAATATTCAGGTTCAGAATTATGCATCCGGAACAGCCACGCTGTTCACGGGGGTAAATCCATCATCTCACGGAATTATTAATAACAAATGGTACGATAGATTCAATGAAAAAGAAACAGATTGTGCCAAGGACAATTATTACATTACCGTAGGGTCGGATACAAAAGCAGGAAGTGCATCTCCCAAAAAACTTTTATCAAATACCATAACTGATATTTTAAAAGTATATTCAATGGGAAAGTCAAAAGTTTTCAGCGCTGCTTTAAATCGTGAGTCTGCAATTTTTGCAGCCGGACACGCTGCTGATGGAGCTTACTGGTTCGATATTGAATCAGGAAGAATGGTATCAAGTTCATTTTACGTAAATATGTTCCCGGATTGGGTTCGTTTGTTTAACAGCGAAAATTATGCTGAAAAATACAGCTACAGAAACTGGGTTACACTGCATCCCGAAGATTCTTACACAGAGAGCCTGCGAGATGATTATTTACTTGAAAAAGGTTATTTTGGAGCAAACAATACTTTTCCTCATACCATAAGTAAATACATCAAGGAAACTGGGAATTTCAATCCTTTCAAAACTACTCCTTCAGCCAATTTAATGGTTAAGGATTTTGTTCTCCAGATAATGGAAAGTGAAGATATCGGAACAGATGAATCCACGGATTTCGTTACAGCTGTTTTTTCTTCGATGGATTACGAAAATGGTTCTTTTGGGCCTGCCTCTGTAGAAATGCAGGACAGCTATCTTCATCTCGATATGTATATAGCTCAACTTATTGAAGCAAGTCAGTCTAAATATGGCGAAGACAATGTTCTTTTCTTTTTAACTGCCAATACTTCATCATCTTACCCGGTCGACTATTTAAAAGAGGAATTCCATTTACCCGTAAATAATTTTAATATCGAAAGTACATTGGCACTTTTAACTTCTTATCTTAATATTACTTTTGGAGAGGCTAAATGGATTGAATATTATGACGAGCATCAAATTTACTTAAACCAAAAACTAATAGAAAAAAACAATTTCGAAATTGAGGATTTTCAAAGAGAAGTTGCCGCTTTTATAAACGAATTTGAAGGTGTTCTCGTAGCGCTTCCTTCATACGTTTTGGAACAGGGAATCCAATCCAATGGTATGATGAAGCCATTATATAACACATATGTAAAATCGAGATCCGGTGATTGCCAGTTAATTTTAAAAGAAGGGTGGCAACCCGTTTATAAATACAAAAAAGTTAATTATACAGATCAATCCCATATTCCAATGGTATTTTATGGTCCTAATGTAAGACCGGGAATAATAAAGGGAAATTACGATGCTACTGATTTGGTACCTACTTTGTCTGAGTTACTTAAAATTCCATTCCCCGATAAAAGCCAAGGCAGAATAATTGAAGAAGTTGTTATTAACTAAATAACAGATTTATTTCAGTTTTGGCATAAGCTGAGCAGTATTTCTGCCATCACTGTTCTTATTCTTTGATTTTAAATTGGCGATGGGTACAAGATTTACAGCAACTGTTGTATCGTTTTTCAGCATCAGTTTTCTTGAGAATTCTTTAAATTCAGGATGGGTTATTACAAGTTCAGCTTTTCCGGGTTTTAACATTAAACTAAAAGCTCCTTCGGCATTACTAATTGTACCGATTCCTGAGTTTAATTCCAGGATATTTACACTTTGAATGATATTTCCCGTTTTCTGGTTTGTAATCGTACCGTTTAAAATTGACAACTGTCCACTGCTTATAATAGGAATCAACGTTAAGAATAATATGGCATTAAAAGATAAAAATGTTTTCATGGGTTAAAAAATGTTTAATGTTTTCCGGCTACTATTAAGAACAGGTTTTTTTCAAAAAGGTTGCTTCTGTGGTCATATTTTTTTAACTATTTTTTTATTCTTATTTAGACTAGACTATGTTATAAAACAGTGTTATAAAAAACATTGTTTATTTTACCATTGTTCACAAAAACTATTTCAATCAGCTAAATAATTCACACTCATTTTAAATAAATACAAACATGCTGAATAACAATAATGTTAAGCAACATTTTTATGTGTTTTAAAATTAGTATGTGTGTACTTTTGTAGTGAAAAAAAGAAAAAAGAACTACTAAAAAACAGAAATAATAATCCATGATTTGTGCCTGCCTTAACTGGCTCTCTATTTAACATATAAACCTTTAACTATTATTTAATTCAAAACTACCTTTATGAATCCGATTAAGTCTTTAATAAAAGACATGACAAAGAAACACGGCAAAACCAGAGAAAGCCTGTTGCCAATAATGCAAGCCGTGGTTGAAAAAGAAAAATATCTTTCGGAATATTCAATGATCGAGATAGCTCGTCAGGTTGATATTCCGGCAGCAGAAGTTTACGGAACGGCAACATTTTATTCTTTTATTGAAACAAAACCAACCGGCAGATACATTATAAGAATCTGCAAAACTATTACTTGCGCCATGAAGGGTAAAAACCAGGTCCTTTTTGCAATACAGAATATGCTTAAAATAAAACTTGGAGAAACTACACCTGATAATCGCTTTACGCTGCTCGAAACCAATTGCCTTGGATGGTGCCATAAGGCACCTGCTATGATGATTAACGATGAAGTATTTACTGAACTTACTCCGGAAAAAGTAAGGGATATACTTACCAGTTATATGAAAATGAGTCAAATAAATGTAAATTAAAAATCATGGCAGTTACACATCAGTTAAAAAGAGTTGATTTTATCTTTAGCAATGAAAATGATTGGGAAAAGGTACTTTCAACAACAATAAATAAAAAACCAACCGATTTAATTAACGAACTTATCAGTTCCGAACTAAAAGGACGTGGAGGTGCAGGATTTCCCACAGGACTAAAATGGAAACTTGCTGCAGAAGCAAAAGCGGATTCAAAATATATAATTTGTAACGCCGATGAAGGTGAACCGGGGACTTTTAAAGACCGTGAGATTTTATCCAAAGTCCCTTACAAGGTTTTAACCGCAATGGCCGTATGCGGGTATATCACCGGTGCAAAAGAAGGATTTATCTACTTACGGGGAGAGTATAAGTTTTTAACTCCCGAATTAAATAAAGCAATCAAGGAATTTGATTATTACTGCAAAGAAATAAAATTCGATTTCAAAATATCAATTTTTATGGGTAGCGGGGCTTACATTTGTGGAGAAGAAACTGCCTTAATGGAATCAATGGAAGGCAAACGTGGTGAACCCCGTAACAAACCTCCATTCCCTACACAAAACGGATATCTTGATAAACCAACTGTTATTAACAATGTTGAAACGCTTGCTCATACTTATACAATATTTAAATATGGAGCAAAAAAGTTTTACGATTTAGGTGTTCAGTATTCCCGGGGAACAAAATTGTTCTCAGTATCGGGAGATACTCCAAAACCAGGAATTTATGAACTTGAACTGGGAATGAGCCTTCAGGATTTTGTTTATGAGTTTGGAGATGGTGATACAAAAGCAGTACAGGTTGGCGGAGCATCCGGATTCCTTGTCCCTCGCAAAAAATTTAAGGATGCGGCTATTGGCTTTAAAGGAAAACTGACCGGTATTTCACTTCCTACAGGAGGTTCGATGATGCTGTTTAACAGCTCCCGTTCGATGTTCAATGTCCTCGACAATTACCTGGAATTCTTCAGGGAAGAATCTTGCGGACAATGTACGCCCTGTCGGGTAGGTTGTCAGCAATTGCTACTTGGTATTAAGGCAGTAAAACGTGGTGAAAAACCTGCTTCCTATCTTTCAAAACTATTGCGTTTAACTGAAACAATGCAATACACAGCAAAATGTGGATTAGGCCAGTCGGTAGCAAATTCGTTTTCTTCAATTGTAGAAAACTTTCACGAAGAAATGATCTATTAATAACAGGAAAAATCTAAAATTATGTCAAAAAATATATCTATATCAATAAACGGTTTTCCTGTTGAAATTGAGAAAGGGAAAACAATACTTGAAGCAGCTGAATCACAGGGAATAACTATTCCTACTCTCTGCTATCATAAAGATTTATGTGTTGCCGGGAATTGCAGGGTTTGTGTTGTTGAAATAGCAGGGCAAACAAGGTTATCGGCAGCATGTGCTACTCCCTGCGAAGAAGGCATGGAAATTTTAACCAATAGCCTGAAAGTTCGAAATTCAAGAAAGCACATCATAGAATTATTACTTTCTGAACACAATGCTGATTGTACAAAATGTTACCGTAATGGAAACTGTGAGTTACAAAAGCTTTCTTCTGAATATAAAATAATGACTCAGGACTTTATTGAACTGGTTCCGTTAAAAAAATATTCAGTGGATATGTACTCTCCATCTATTATGAAGGATGACAGCAAATGCATTCGTTGTCAGCGTTGCGTCAGGACCTGTGCAGAGTTGCAGGGTGTAAACGCCTTAACCGTAGCTCACAAAGGTGACGAGATGAAAATCACTACATTTTTTGAAAAACATATGCGCGATGTAGTTTGTACCAACTGTGGACAATGTGTAAATCACTGCCCGACCGGAGCATTGGTTGAGAAAAACTATATCGAAGAAGTTTGGGAAGCAATTGCCGACGCTAACAAGCACGTAGTTGTTCAGACGGCTCCTGCTGTTAGAGTAGGTTTGGGCGAAGAATTGGGCTTAGAACCAGGAACAAGAGTTACCGGCAAAATGGTTGCAGCATTAAAAAGACTGGGATTCGATGCCGTTCTTGATACTGATTTTACTGCGGATTTAACAATTTTGGAAGAAGGAACTGAACTTCTGACAAGATTAAAAAAAGCACTTGTAGATAAAGATAAAACAGTAAAACTTCCGATGGCAACCTCATGTTCTCCGGGATGGATAAAATACATTGAACATCTTTATCCTGAATACCTTGATAACCTTTCTACCTGTAAATCGCCACAGCAAATGTTTGGTGCTTTGGCAAAAACTTACTACGCAAAGGCAAGAAATATTCAACCGGAAAATATTATATCCGTATCGATTATGCCTTGTACAGCCAAAAAGTTTGAAGCTTTCCGGCCTGAGATGCATGATAGCGGGTACCGCGATGTTGATTACGTACTCACAACCCGGGAGTTAGCTATTTTAATAAAACAGGCCGGCCTGGATTTCAATAAGCTGGAACCGGTAAAATATGATCGTTTAATGGGTGAATCTACCGGCGCCGGAGTAATTTTTGGAGCAACAGGAGGTGTAATGGAAGCGGCATTAAGAACTGCATATGAGTTAGTAACAGGAAGAGATGTTCCGTTTAAAAATCTTAATATTGAGCCGGTAAGAGGAATGGAAGGAATAAAAGAAGCCTCTATTAAAATTGAAAAACCACTTAAAAAATGGGCTTTCCTCGACGGAGTTGAACTAAAATGTGCAGTTTCACATGGATTGGTAAATGCAAAAACTATTATGGAAGCTTTAAAGTCGGGAAAAGCAAACTACCATTTTATAGAATTTATGGCATGCCCCGGAGGATGTTTGGGAGGTGGAGGCCAACCTATCCCTACTAATTCAGAGATTCGCAAAAAACGTGCTGATGCAATATATGCTGAAGATGGGGATCTGCCACTCAGAAAATCCCATGAAAATCCGGAAGTTCAAAAACTTTACAAAGATTTTCTTAAAGAACCACTTAGTGATATTTCTCATCATTTGTTACATACGAAATATACTAAACGAGAACATTATTAGTTCTTAAATCTGTCTTAAAAAAATCCGGTATATTTGATACTGGATTTTTTTATGGCAAATACTTATAAAACTTTAATCGAATCACCCCTGGGTTATCTTGAAATAAGCACTGACGAATATTTTCTGCTGTCAATCGTGTTTAAAGAGGAATTTTCCAAAACACCGGAATTTGTACCCGAAATATTAAAAAAAACTGTTTCTCAATTGAATGAATATTTTACAGGAAAACGAAAAACATTTGACATCAAATTAAAACCACAAGGGACTGATTTTCAACAAAAAGTATGGAATGAGGTGAAATTAATTCCATTTGGAACCACGCAGTCATATCTTGAATTAGCTGTAAAAACAGGCTCAAAAAACAATACAAGAGCTGTTGGAATGGCTAATGGAAAAAATCCGATTCCTATAATTATTCCTTGTCACAGAGTAATTGGCACAAGCGGAAAACTAACGGGATACGCCGGAGGAATAGAAAGAAAAAAATGGTTATTGCAACATGAGCTTAAATATTCAAATCGATCTGATTTACTTTTTTGAAATCTCAAAATCAACAAGCAATTCCCATTTTCGGACAAGCAATCAAATTTAACAAAACATAAAATCCTCATAAACTGGTACTTATGAAATTGGTCTGAGGTTTGCAAAATTTCTGGCAAGGCAATATAAAATTTGGGAAGGTTTTTAATGGGTCCCAATTTAGGATGGAGTTCAGAGGAACTCCATCTTTTTTTGGATTCAAACTATATCATTGATCATTTTATCTTTATATTCACGCAAAAAAAGATGACTCGAAAATACTTTCCATTTGTCCTTATTTTATTCTTATCTCAGGTTCTATTTGCTCAGGAACGATATTCAGAATATTGGTTTGATGAAATTAACACCGAAACATATACATATGCCACAAAAGGCGGGGAAGAATTACTATTGGATATTTATTTACCCCAATCTGATCCGGAAATTAGCCGGGCGACCATAATTTTTGTTCATGGCGGTGGATTTAGCGGTGGATACAGAGACGATGAAAGAAGCAAAGTATTTTGCAATCAATTGGCCGGATATGGTTATGTGGTTGCCTCTATTTCTTATCGATTAACCCGAAAAGGAAAGGAAGGAGGATTTGGATGCAATTGCCCGGCAACTGAAAAACTCAACACCTTTAATATGGCAGTTGAAGATGTTCAGGATGCTTCATTCTTTCTTATCCAAAACAGGGAACAATTTGGTATCGATCCTCAAAAAATAATTTTAGCCGGAAGCAGTGCGGGTGCAGAGACTGTGCTTAATACAGCGTACCTGCCTCCGATGTGTTATGGACTGGACTCCGGGCCGGTTTCATATGCCGGAGTAATTAGTTTTGCAGGCGCAATACCCGACACAGTTGCTATTTACGATGAGTCTGCTGTTCCTTCTTTACTTTTCCATGGAACAGATGATAATTTAGTCCCCTACGCAACTGCCTCCCATCATTATTGTAAAGCAGATAAACCCGGCTTTTTAATTTTGCATGGTTCGCATACAATATCAAAAAAACTGAACGAATTGAATATTGCGAACTGGCTGCATACTACCTGTGGTGGAGGGCATGAAATTGCCAGTACTCCAATGACAGATTACTTTGATATAATAACTGAATTTTGTTACGAGGTTGTCATTCAGGGTAATTCCCAATCCAGAACAACAATAATACCAGGAGATCAAAAGGATAATTATTCGCAATTTGATTTCTGTAATGATTAAGCCTAAAACAATGAAAAAATATTTAATCGTAATCGTTTTCCTTATTCCAATTTCAGTTTTTGCACAAGAACTAAAAATAATGTCCTTTAATATCAGGTATGCAACAGAAAATGATGGAATTAACGCATGGTCAAATCGAATTGAAATGGTAAATGGATTATTTAAGTTTCATGAACCTCAAATATTTGGATTACAGGAGGCTTTAATAAGTCAAATTGAAGATATTTCTAATGAATTGCCGGATTTTGGATGGATTGGAGTTGGCAGAGATGATGGAAAGAAAGGGGGTGAGTTTTCGCCAATCTTCTTTAATAAGAAAAATTTCATTTTAGTAAAAAACGGTACTTTCTGGTTATCGGAAACTCCCGAAAAACCAAGTATGGGTTGGGATGCTTCATACAAGAGAATTGTTACCTGGGGGAAATTTAAATCGAAAGTTTCAGGGAAACATTTTCTTGTTTTTAATACACATTTTGATCACCGTGGAGATAAAGCAAGAAAAAACTCGGCAATTTTAATAAAAGAGAAAATTAAGGAAATCAGCAATAATTCAGGATTACCCGTAATTTTAACCGGTGATTTGAACCTTGAGCCGGATTCAGAACCAATTCAATTGATAAAAACTTTTATGAAGGATAGCGGGGAGATTACTGAAACCGAACCTTACGGACCGGTTGGTACATTTAGCGGTTTTAATTGGGATGCAACACTGGACAGACGTATCGACTATATTTTCATACAGGGTGGTATTAAAGTATTAAAATATGCCGTAATATCAGATTCAAAAGAACAACGTTGGCCATCAGACCATTTACCCGTTTTTGTTAAAGTTCAACTGAAATAAAGCGGAGAAAGTTTTTTTCCTGTTCATTAAATTCTAATTTAAAATATTTACTTTTCCCGATGCTTGAATTTCTTAGCGAACTTATAATAAAAATTTCCAATGGCATTTGGGGTGCGCCTATTCTTATTTTACTTTTAGGAGGAGGATTTTATTTTCTGGTTTATTCACGTTTGGCACCATTACGTTATTTTGGACATGCTATAAAAATTCTTAGCGGAAAATACGATGATCCAAACGAACCCGGGCAACTCAGGCATTATCAGGCGCTATCAACAGCACTGGCAGGCACAGTTGGAATGGGAAATGTCAGTGGTGTCGCCGTTGCCATTACTATGGGCGGTCCGGGCGCAATTTTCTGGATGTGGATCTCAGCACTTTTGGGCGTAAGTACCAAGTTTTTTACCTGTTCCCTTGCTGTAATGTTTCGCGGTAAAGATGATTCAGGAGTAATACAAGGTGGCCCGATGTATTATATTACTGAAGGACTGGGCAAAAACTGGAAACCTGTTGCCATTTTTTTTGCCATCATGGCTATGATTGGTGTTTCACCACTTTTTCAGGCCAACCAACTTACACAAATGATCAGCGATGTTGTGTTGGTTCCCAATAATATTCCGACTTCATTTTCTACAAATATTGTCATTGGAGTTGTAATTGCAATTATTGTGGCAATGGTGGTGATAGGTGGAATTAAACGAATTGGGACAGTAACCGGAAGTCTGGTTCCAACTATGGTTGTCATTTATACCATAACAGTTTTGTATATTATTTTCTCCAATTCTTCCGAAATAATTCCGGCCTTTAAAACCATTTTTCATGATGCATTTACAGGAGATGCTGTTCTGGGAGGCTCGCTTGGAGCAATAATAATAACGGGAGTAAGACGGGCGGCATTTTCTAATGAGGCGGGCCTTGGTACTGCCCCAATGGCTCATGGTGCCGCAAAAACAAGCGAACCGATTCGTGAAGGGTTGGTTGCTATGCTTGGTCCGGTGATCGATACAATCATTGTTTGCACAATGACTGCTCTTGCTATTATTATTACCAATACATGGGTTGAAAGTAGTGCTGATGGAATTACCTTAACCGCTCATGCTTTTGATGCTTCCATTCCGGTTTATGGAAAGTATATTTTGGCCACCTGCGTTATTTTCTTTTCTATGTCAACCATGTTTGCATTTCCATATTACGGAGTAAAATGCCTTGGTTTTGTCGCAGGAACAAAATACCAGAATATTTACAATTACCTTTTTGTGATTGTTGTGGTAGTTGGTGCGGTATCTAACTTACGTGTGATTATTGGATTAATCGATATCGCTTTTGCACTGATGGCCTTTCCAACGGTAATTACAGCCATTCTTCTCTCGCCACATGTAAAAAAAGCTGCAAAAGATTATTTTGTAAGATTGAAAGAGAAAAAAGTTCAGGAAAGAAATCATGTTTGAATTATTTAAACATTAATATTAAATTCTTTCTCATTTGCTATTTTTGTTTAAAAAGCAGATTATTATTTAAATGAGTTTTGACCAAAAACAATTGGAAAAAGCATTTTACAAAGATGGCTTTAGTCTGGGCATGGAAGCGGTGCAAGGAGGAATATCCCAACAATCTTTATTTATTGCACTAAATAAAATGTACAGGGCCATCGATGATTTTATTGACAGTTTAACGGTTTACGCACAACAACAAGGCCAAAAACTAGACTGTAAAAAAGGATGCGAATGGTGTTGCCATCAACCAATATATGCTTTGTCATACGAAATGCAATATCTGAATGCCTTTATAAAGGATAATTTTAACAAAAGCGACCTGAAGCAAATTAAAAACCGGGCTGAAATTAAAAATAACAAATTCAAAAAATTGGCAGGCGATTCCCTGCTAAATGCCAAACATCCATGCCCCCTGCTGGAGAATGGCACCTGCATAGCCTATAATGCCAGGCCAATGGCTTGTCGAATTTATCTTTCGACTAATGTGAAATCGTGTATTGCTTTTTACAAGAATCCTGAAAATGAGAAAAGCATTCCTGCCCTTCTGGACTTCCCCCTAAAAGCAGGAAAAATGATGAATGAAGGATTTAAAGCAGCCTTAAAAACAGGTGGATTATCAACTGTTGAATTTCGAATTGAAGAAATTTTACTTGTTCCTCCGGCTAAAGCAATGGGTAAGGTCACTTAACCTTTTCTTCAGGAACATTTATTCCGGCCAATTTAAACTTGTCAAGCAAAATTTCATGAGGCAAAGGTCTGCCATCTTTAGTTAAAACTGCTGTAATTTTTGCTTTAACCATCAATTGGTTATCCCTTTTTCTTATTATTTGCTGATTAAAAATCACACGCAGTCGTCCTTGTTTTCCAATTTTCAATTTCACCACAAAATCATCGCCCGGTCGTAATGGAAACTTGTAATCCAGTTCGGCCCGGATTACCACTGCATCAATACCCTGGTTATGCAATTCAGCAAAATCCAATCCGACGGAATTTAAAAATTTATGCCGACAGTGCTCCAGGTAATTTTGGTATACAGCATTATTGACAATTCCCTGCAAATCACACTCATAATCCCTAACCTGCAGTTCCAACTCAAAATCAAATTCCTTCATAAATTCTTAATTTGCAGAATAAACCAACTTTGGATACCTGCCAAAAGCTTTTACAAAAAAGCGATGAAATGCATGAAAACTTTTTACAGGACTGGCAAACATCATGATACATTTTTTATAAATCAGTGGTATACCTGCTTCCCGGATAGTTTCCACAGCTTCAGGGGTATCTGACATTTGTTGTATCCAAATCATTTTTATACCCTTTTTAACAGCAAGCTTTGCAACCGCATCTGTTTCCTTTTTTGGCGTAACAATAAAAAGATGTTCTACATCGGCTGGTAAATCCATAACCGACTTATAACACTTAACTCCCTGAATCTCTTCAGCATTAGGATTTATTGGATATATAACAAATCCCTTTTCCCTAAGTTCTTTAAAAACGCTTGCACCAAATTTTTTAGGATTTCTTGATACACCTGCAATTGCAAATTTGCGTGGTTCCAAAAATTTCTGAATGTCATTTAAGGTAATCATGGTTTGAAGTTTTTAGTTTTCCACCGGGATACTGATATTCATAAACAGAACAGTGTATTCTGTTTTCCCGGCTATTTAATTATAAAATCAAGCAGCTTTTTATCTTCCAGATATCCTTCCAGACGATCTCCTATTTTTATCGGTCCAACACCTGCAGGGGTACCCGTATATATTAAATCTCCTATTTTCAAAGTTACGTATTTCGACACATAAGAAATAATTTCGTCGAAACTAAAAATCATCAATTCCGATCTTCCATTTTGTACTTCGTTTCCGTTGATTTTCAATTTAAATCCAATATTCTCAGGATCAGGAAACACGGTTTTATCGATAAAAGTATTACTCAAAACAGCTGCCTGATCAAATGCTTTTGACTTCTCCCACGGTAATCCTTTTTCTTTTAGCTGATTTTGAACATCGCGCGCAGTAAAATCAATCCCAAGTCCGATTTCATCATAATATCGATGAGCAAAACGTTTTTCAATATTTTTCCCCAACCTGTTTATTTTTATCACAAGTTCAATTTCGTGATGTACTTCTTTTGTCCAGTTTGGAATATAAAAAGGATCGTTATTTCGTAATAATGAAGAATCCGGTTTCATAAAAAACACAGGTTCTTTCGGAATATCATTTTTTAATTCGTGAACATGTGCCACATAATTTCGGCCAATGCAAATAATTTTCATATTCAGATCGATAAGAATTTGTTGATAGAAAACACAAATTTAGGGCTTTGGGTTAACAATAAAAAACCTGATTGATGATAAAACCGGATAATTCAAAATCCGGACTTAATTGGTGGTTTTTCTTAAAGGCTCCATTTAAGATACCCGAAATTATTATTTTAATAAATTACTTTTTAATCCGTAAAAACAGGTTAATGCCGAGTGGCTCCTGAATAACTTCAATTTTCTCTTCCTTGATTCCGGCCTGCACAGCAAAATCTTTTAGTTCATTTGCGGAACGATGATACAGGAACCAGTCACCCATTATTTCCATACTTCGCCGGGAAGGATTCTCCACATTAAAATTGCCTATTATTATCTCACCACCTTCATTCAGATATTCGTAATATTTTTTCAGAAGATAAACAAAGTGTTTGCCCTTAAAATAATCAAATAAGCCTGCACTCCAGATTAAATCAAATTTTCGCTCAGGGCTAAACCGGATTACGTTGGCGCTATAAAAAGTCATCCTGTCCAAATAATTCCGGTTTTTTGCTTTTGCATAAGCAATTGCTCTTTTATCTAAATCCAGCATTTCAAAAATTAATGAACTGTCTGGATTTTTTTCAAAAAACTCAAATGTTTCTGTAACCGGTCCACTTCCAAGAATCATCACATCTTTTCGCAAACCCATTGCTTTTTTATTCAGCTCTTCAAATATTTGTACAGCCAGTTTTTTTCTGTTTCGTACAGCAATTACAGCTCCTGCCGAGTGCAAAAATTCATCCCACTTCCGGTATTTCTCATCGGGACTTACGTAATACTGGTAAATCTTTTCAATAATAAAAAAATCGCCACTGTATCCGAAAGGTTTGGTATAACAAAATCCAAAAAGTGAATTGGGATTTAAAATCGGACTAATTTTTTTTCTAAAAACATCTATTTCTTCAGCCTTAACTTTTGATACCACACTGTAAAAAACCGGATAATCTTCCTTATCCGGACCGTTTTTGGCAAAAATTTCCCTGATATAGGAATCGACGTCGATGTTCTCGACTTCCATTACAAGGCTGTCGGTGTTGAATTCAGAACTATTCATCATCAACAATTTCACCAAGTTCGCTATTAATGTTTTTTATAGCTTCCCTGTATTCTTCGTCAACCGAAATTACACTCATTTTATCTGCAATAATTACTTCCGGAAATTTAACTGCAAATACTTTTACAGTATTAATTACAAAAAATTCACTAACCTGAATAAAATATTTTTTAGGGAACATTTCCACCAATTCCTCAAATTTTCTGTCGGTAACAACTTCATCTTCCAACAAATGGATTACCGTATTTTCGCCGTCCTTTTCTATAAAATATACTTCATCGATATTTATTTTTTCGAGCCCCTGTGCTGCATGAACAATAATTTGGTTTTTTTCATGATCTTTTAAATCGAAAAAAGTATTAAACTGTTCGCTCTCCATTTTCAATTTTAAATCGTTGCCAAATTTAAATATGGCTATTTCAATGTTCGTTTGAAGATCCTTATCAGCAAAAGGTTTGATAATATAACCATAAGGCAGGGCAACTTTGGCTTTATTTACTGTATCAATATCCGCATTAGCTGTTAAATAAATAATTGGGACATCATGTTTTTGTGTAATAATTTTAGCCGCTTCTATTCCGGTCATTTCTCCTTTTAGATTTATATCCATCAAAACCAAATCTGGTAGTTCTTTTTCAACTGCCTCTATTGCCTTTAATCCCGTATCAGCTGTTCCCTGAACGATATAGCCTAAACTTTCCAAACTCTCTTCGATATCTGTTGCGACTAAAATTTCGTCCTCAACGATTAATATTTTATACTGCTGGCTCATTTTATGGTTTTTTTTTAAGATTTTTATTAATTGGGTTATAATGTTGATTTAAAAGTCATTGTAAATTTGGTTCCGTTTGAGAAATCACTTTGCAGTTCCCCTTCAATCTGCTGTACCAGTTTATGCAGGATTTTCATTCCCAGCGACTTGGTTTTTTTAATATTTACTTCTGCGGGTATTCCTACCCCATCGTCGGCAACGGTTAATACATATTGTTTATCTTCAAGATTATCAAAATGAATACTTATAATTCCTTTTGTCTTATTTATAAAAGCATATTTAAAGGAATTTGAAATTAATTCATTTATTATTAATCCACATGGAATTGCCAAATCCATTGGAAGATAAGCATCATCAATCTGATAATCGAATTTAATTTTGGCCTGTTGATTCGCATAAGTCCTGGCAATATTCCCTGTTAAACTTTTCACATAAGACGAAAACATAATATTTGCAAGGCTTTTATGATTATAGAGGTTTTCATGAATCAGAGCCATAGAGTGAATCCTGTTCTGGCTTTCCTGCAAAACCTCCTTCAACCGCGGATCATCAATATTCCTGCTTTGCATGCTTAAAATACTTGAAATAATCTGCATATTGTTTTTCACCCGGTGATGAACTTCCCTTAGTAAAACGTCTTTTTCCTCGAGTGATTTTTTTAAATATTCTTCGGCTTCCCTTCTTTTTTTCTCTTTTCTTTCGAGCTCCCATTTCATTAAGGTTATGCCCGCAAATTCATCGATTAATGATAAAAGTTTTTTGGCTTCAACGGGTTTCATAAGGTAGCCGTCGACGCCCAAATGAATGGATTCTACAAAACTGTCTTTCTCACTGTAGGCCGACATCACCACAAATTTCGCTTCGGGTTCAATTTTCTTGATTTCTTTTACCATTTCCAAACCATTCATTACAGGCATTACCATGTCGGTAATAACCAAATCAGGTTTGTGTTTTCGGTACAGCTCCAAACCATGGGAACCATTTTCGGCGATGTATAAATAGTTTACATGCTTCTCCAGAATCCTCCTGTAAAGCTGTCTTATTGTATCATTGTCGTCAACAAAGAGTACTGAAATATTATACCGTTGTCCAGGATTCTGTTCTCTTATCATTTTGTGGTTATTTATTAAATTGTTTAGCAATTATCTCTCTTAATTTAATTGCATCAATGGGTTTAAAAATGGTGTCATCACATTTTGACTGAGCAATTTCTTCATATGCATCACCCATTACACTTGCGGTTTGAATTATTATTGGAATTTCAGGTTTTATCTCTTTAATACGGCGCGATGCCTCAATTCCGTCAACCACCGGCATTCTTACATCCATTAGTATTACATCAGGTTCATTCCCATTTTGCACATAGTCAATGGCCTCTTGCCCATTCTCAAGCCAGGAAATATTTGCATTCGTTTTTCTCAATTGAGTTTTTAGAAGTACAAAATTCATTTTTGTATCATCCACCACAAGTATATTTTTACCTTCCCAATTATACTCCATTATTTGCTAAAACTTTGCTTTTTACAACAACACCTGGTAATGTAAAATAAAACTCAGAGCCCTCGTTTAACTTACTTTTTACCGAAATTTCACCGCCCATCAAGTTCAAATATGTTTTTGAAATGGCCAGTCCCAGTCCTGTGCTTTCTCTTCCCGATGTTCTGCCGACCGTAGCCTGCATAAATCTGTCAAAGATATATTTTTGTGCTTCTTCACTAATTCCAATTCCCGTATCTGTTACTTTAAAGAAAAGTCCATCATCCTGAATTGTATAATAAAACTCAATACTTCCCTCATCGGTATATTTACATGCGTTGTTAACAAGATTTATCATTATCTGTTTTAACCTCATCCTGTCTGTAAATATTAAACAATCATCATCGGCAAGATCGTTTTGATAAGTGAGTTTCAGATTTTTATTTACAACATTGGAATCAACACTGAACATATCGTAAATTTCCTTGGTTAAGGTATTTAATTCAAATTTCGATTTTTCAATTTTTAAAATTCCAGCTTCAATTTTTGATAAATCAATAATATCGTTTATTAAATTCAGTAGATGTTCCCCGCTATTTATTATGGTATTGATAAATTCATCAAGTTCTTCTTCACTTTCTGCTTCTTTTAACAGATTGGCAAAACCCAGAATTCCATTCATCGGAGTTCTGATTTCGTGACTCATATTGGCTAAAAATGCAGATTTTAGCTTATCCGATTCTTCTGCTTTTTCTTTGGCGGCGATTAACTGTTTTTCAACCAATGCCCTGTGCTTAACTTCTTCTTTTAATTCCTTGTTTCTTGAGTTTAAAAGTTTAGTCCTGGCTGCAACTTTTTCTTCCAGGTTTTTATTTGCCTGTTCGATTTGCCGGTTTGTTTCACCAATCTTTACAATCAAATCAAAATTCTGGCGGTTAAAAATTTCCGTACGGTAAGCAGCAAACATACCAATCAGATTTGCTCCTATAAAAAAGAAACTATTCGAAATAATTATCGTACGATCGATATTCCAGACAATCCCAGCAATAATGTATACAAATATTACGATCCAACTTGCCACAGATACTGCAAACGACCTAAGTTTAATCAATACAGAACCGGCCAGGAAAACAAGAATTAATCCACTGCTGTAAATTATAACATCAGGCATCATAATCAGCATTACAATTATTCCTACTGCTCCAATAAAATATGAAATAAACAACGAGGTTTGCCAGTTGTTTTTAAACTTTTTTGAAAAGGAAAAAAAGAATACTGCCAATAAAACTGCAACAACTACTATTCTGATGGAAATAAACAGCTGTAAAAAGTCTTTGGCCACAATACTATCCAGATATCCAAAAAAACCATAGAGAAACGCCAAAATCAGATATGCAACTCTGGTAGTTTTAAATGAGCGTACAAAATAGTATTCCCTATATTTTTCTTCTCTTTCGTCAGGAAAATTCAGGGTTACCCTATGTAACTCATTTGTAAAGTGCGTCCCAAAAATCATAATAAAATTATGAATAAAATACCATCCCTTTTACTTACAAAAAAATATTACACGGAATTCAACTTCAACTGAAGCTACTCATCAGTTCCATAGTGTGGGTTAGTTAAATAAAGAGGGTAGCCTCAAAGATAAAAAAAATGACCTAAATCCATTCAAAATCACCTACTAAACGATAAATTAGAGCCATTCTACATAACCAATATATAGATTGAATCTATTGATTCATCATATTAAGCTTAATCCTGGTTAATACTTTTTTTGTATAAAGCGGAAATTCGCTATCCATCATCCAACCATAATAACCGGGTTGTTCTTTGAGAACTTTTTCGACCGGCACCCCTTTGTTTTTGCCAAAATTAAATACTTCTACCCCCTTATCGTTATATACGATTCTTCCAACAAAATCTACATTTTTATCATAAGATGAAAACTCACTTAACTTTTCTATTTCGTTTACAATGGGCTTCGATTTTACACCTTTTGAGTCCTCAACTTCAGTATTTTCATACATATCAAGTTGAGATTTTAAAACCTCATAAGTTGCTTTTGTATCAGCCATGGCTGAGTGAGCATCAACCAATTCTTTGCTACAGTAAAACTTATATGCAGCTGAAAGTGTTCGTTTTTCCATTTTATGAAAAATTGCCTGAACATCAACAAATTTATGTTTCTTCAAGTCAATATCCACATCGGCACGTAAAAATTCTTCAGCAAGTAATGGAATATCAAATCGGTTTGAATTAAATCCGCAAAGGTCGCAACCTTCAATAAACTTTGCCAGCGTTTTGGCTACTTCTTTAAAAGTTGGTTTTTCCTTTACATCCTCGTCTTTGATTCCATGAATTTTAGAAACCTCCGGAGGTATTGGCATTTCAGGATTAATCAACAATAGTTTCTCTTCTTCCGAATTGTCAATATTAATTTTTAAAAGTGCAATTTCAACGATGCGATCAGTTGCAATATTCATTCCCGTTGTTTCCAAATCCAGTACAACCAGGGGATTCTTCAAATTAAGTAACATAAGTTTTATTTAAAAGAAAAGGTATCCCGAAACCTTTTAGGATTTTAGCTTCCGGATACCTTTCAAAATGTTTATAAAATATTTTTATGCGTTTATCATCATTGGCATCAATAACATTAACATTTCCTCATCATCATCATCATTTTCTGATGGCAGTAACAATCCGGCACGTGTAGGATCGCTTAATTCGACCCTTACATCACCAGTTGAAATATTGGTTAGAATTTCCTGCAAAAATGTTGATTTAAAACCAATATCCATTTCTTCGCCTTCGTATTCACAATTTAACCGTTCTACAGCTGAAATAGAAAAATCAATATCCTGCGCAGACACCACCAATTGATTTTCGTTAATGTTCAGTTTAATCAGGTTACTTGCCTGGTTTGAAAATACAGAAACCCTTTTAACTGTATTATAGAAATTTAAGCGATCAATTGTCATCACATTTGGATTTTCAGTTGGAATTACTGAATTGTAACTTGGATAATTTCCTTCCACTAAACGACAGATTAACCTATAATTGCTTAAAGTAAAAAATGCATTTTTATCATCAAATTCCACTTTTACATCGAACTCTTCTTTTGGAAGCAGGTTTTTCAATAATCCTGCCGGCTTTTTTGGAAGAATAAATGATGATTCAAAATCAGCTTTTGCATCGGTTCTTCGGTAACGTACAAGTTTATGAGCATCGGATGCCACAAAACTCATATAATCGGGTGAAAGTTCTATAAATATTCCATTCATTACCGGACGGAGTTCATCGTCGGCAGTGGCAAAAAGCGTTTTTTCAATTCCCTTTTTTAACGCCACATGACTTACATTAATGGTTGAAGTGGTTTCCGAATCGAGTGTTGGCAATTCAGGAAAATCTCCTGCATTTTGACCCGTAATACTGAATTTACCATTGTCAGAGAAAATTTCCACAGTAAATGATTCAGCATCTATCTGGAATGTAAGCGGTTGTTCCGGAAATTCTTTTAATGTATCGATAAATAATTTTGCCGGAACAGCGATTGAGCCCTCACCCTCAATATTGTCCAGTTCTAAACCGGTAATTAAAGTCGATTCCAAATCGGAAGCAGTAATGGTAAGTTCCGATTCTGAGATCTGAAATAAAAAGTTATCCAGAATTGGCATGGTACTTTTACTGCTAATTACTCTGCTAAGTGCTGCCAAGTGGCTCAGTAATTCGGTACTTGATACTACAAATTTCATTCGTTTATATTTTTTAATTTTTTAGCGGTAACTCATGTAACTCGCATAATCATGCTTCTTTGTTATAAAAGCGTTTTTATTATGCTCGTTTCATATTATTTAGTTTTTCTCTTTTTAAAAATTGGGATGAACTCTTTTCTGTGTCTAAGAACACGAATATACAAACTTTAATTATAAATCACTACGCTGAAAACTTGGATTTTTTCAGTCATTTATAAACGTGAGTAACGAAGTCTTCTAATGATGTTATAAGCCAGTCCGAACAAGAAAACCAAAGCCAGGGGAGTTAGCACATTCAGCCATTGCCAGAATCCCTTTTCTTCCCGCAATTTTACTTTATCCAGCAGCCTTAGTTGTACTGTCCGGTTTCGTAACTGCATAATCCCGGTTTCATCATTCAGATAATAAATTGTGTTTAATAAAAACTCTTTATTCCCAAAAACCTGTTGCGAAACTCTGTCGTATCCCATTTCCTGAATTGCAGGGGGTTGTTTTGAATAATTTACCCTGTTTGAAATAAGACCGGCATCAGCAATAACGACCATCTTTGTCGGCTCACTTAAAGTAATAAAACCGGAAGTTTCTACTCCCAGATTGTCAATCATTCTGTTTTGGAATACAGAACCAAATACACCTTCTATCAGAACTCCTGCTGTAATAAACGATTGATTAAAAAGTTCTCTGGCAGGAGGATTCTTTATGTTTTCGAGACTTACAGAAGAAGGTGACTTTACTCTTCTGGCATACGGAGAAGTCGAAAGTATCACCGACTTTTTTAAGGTTTTACTTCCGGAAAGTGTGTCCAGTGAAGAAACAAACTCAGTATACAATCGATTCAGATTTTTACTCAGGGGATGATTATCTGCAGGAATTAAAAGCGGTGAATAATACCATGGATGTAAACTCCATTGAGGCTGACTGCCGGCAGGAGCTGTGTTCACCTGTATCCGGGCACAATCAACATCCTGTAAAAGTTCGTAATTTAACCGAACACCATAACGGAAAAGCTGATCTTCAAGATTTAAACTGCGTGGAAATGCAAAAGTCTGATAACCTTTTGACAAACTGTCAAGACTTACTGTCACCGGATCGATTAACCACACTACTTTTCCTCCCTGCATTATGTACTGGTCAACTATATATTTATCTTTTTCAGGAAAAGCTTCTTCCGGCCCGGCTATAATTAAAATATCGATTTGTGAACTTTCTTCATATAATTCATCCGGTGTAACTCTGTCCACCTCAAAACTGCTTTGTAAGGCCATTGAAAAATCCATCACTTCAAACTGATTAAATTCGCCATGTCCTTCAAGAAAAGCCAGCCTTGATTTTTGATTTCGCCCCAATCCCTGAAAAGCGTTGATTAATTCAAATTCAACACTTTCCACAGAATGATTAAAATTTATTTCATAAGAAAAATCAGGATTGTTTTTTAAAAAATTAACCGCTGTTTCTTTTCCATCGATTCGAACCAATGCTCCGGGAAATATATATCTTGTACTTACTCCTTCGTTGGTTTTTCTGTTAAAACTGATTGGATTTACTCCTTTTTCCACCAGCTGATTCTGAAATTCTTTACGTCTTTCGGCATTTGAAAATCCATAAGGATCGGTCACTTTTATCCGTATTGGTTTTGGTGAATAGACATTCAAAACTGCAATTTTCTCAAAAATTTCACGTTGCAGTTTTTTTAAACCTGGTTCCAGTTCACCTTCAAGAAATAATTCAACTTCAATTATTTTGTCAATTTCCGAAACAATCTCCTTACTTACACCAGATAAAGAATATCGTTTATCAGCGGTAAGATCGGCCCGAAACAGAAAATTATTTGATATAAAAAAGAGGCCAAAAACAAGAACAAAAAATACGCCCAGATAAATTTTTGTTTTGTGAAATTTCCATTTTCCTGCTCTCAAAAAAGTAGCGGTTAAATAAATAAAAACCAGGGTCATTCCAATAAAATATACCACATCCCGCATGTCAACAATACCACGCGAAACCGATTGATAATGGGTATCAATACTAAAATAGGAAAGCAATAATTCCAGGAAATATGGAACTCCCGAAGAAGCCACAAAATCGAGCCCTAAATAAAATATAAACGAAAGGGCCAGTGCCAGAATAAAAGAGATAATCTGATTATCGGTTAACGAGGATGCAAAAACACCAATAGCGACATAAATTGCAGCCAATAAGAAAAGACCAATATAAGAGCCCCAGGTAGCACCAACATCAATGCTTCCGACAGGATTTCCCAACAAATAGACTGATAGAAAATATATTAACGTAGGCAACAAGGAGAATAGCACCAAAGCAAGTCCCGCCAAAAACTTGGCTAAAACCAACTGAAAATCGGTAACGGGACGAGTGAGTAAGGTTTCAATGGTACCCGATCGTTTTTCGTCTGCAAACAAACGCATGGTTATTGCCGGTACAAGAAAAAGATAAACCCAGGGTGCCAGCGTAAAAAGGCCATCCAAAGTTGCATAAGCATTATCCGGGATATTATACATACCCGGAAAAACCCATAAAAACAACCCTGTTAGTAAAAGAAAAACAATGATAACAAGCGTACCTATCAGAGAACCTAAAAATGCTTTTATTTCTTTTTTGTATAAACTATACATTACTCAGTTCAAAGTTTAAAGTTTAAAGTTTAAAGTTTAAAGTTGGTTTAATTCTTTAAAAGTTCCATCATTTTTTGTGCTGTTCTTTTTGAACAACCGGCTTTGCCCATCATTTCAATTAAACGAGAATAATCTTTGAATATTTTTTCACGATACTCCTCCTCAAACAACAGTTTTTCCATTTCGGCTTTTACATTTTTTACCGTCATTTTCACCTGGATATATTCGCTGATGATTAACTCATTCATTATAATATTTGGCAAGGAAACTCCTATGGTTTTAATCACAAAATTTCTCATTACAAAATCTACCGGCGCACCACCTTCAACTTTATAAATTACAGTTTGAGGCACATTAAACAACGCTGCTTCCAGTGCCGCAGTACCGGATGCGACCAATGCAGTATGTGAATGATTTAACAAATCATAGGTCTGGTCAAAAATCAATTTTACCGGCGAACCTGAAATGTATTTTTTGTAAAGTTCAATGTCAATGCTGTTTACACCTGCAATTACAAACTGAAAATCCGGAAAGCTTTCGGCTACTTTGGTCATTACAGGCAAGGTACTTTTAATTTCCTGTACCCGGCTTCCGGCCATTAAAGCCACCAGTTTTCTGTTATCCAGACTATTTTTTTTATAAAACTCCTTGTTCGAAACAGCATTTGTTTTGAATTCTGAAATTGAATCTAAAAGCGGATTTCCCACATAATGAACATCAATATTAAATTTCTTAAAATACGAGGTTTCAAAAGGAAAGATAACAAACAACTCATCTGTAAAATTCCTGATTTTTTTTACCCGGTATTCCTTCCATGCCCAGACTTTTGGAGCAATGTAATAGTAAACTTTAATGTTATGTTTTTTGGCAAATTCGGCCAGACGAAGGTTAAAACCCGGATAATCAATTAAAATCAGCACATCGGGATTGAATTCGAGCAAATCCTGTTTGCAGAAATTCATATTCCTTTTGATGGTTTTCAGGTTTAGTAAAACATTTAAAATTCCGATAAAAGCCATTTCGCGGTAATGTTTTACCAAATCACCACCAACCTCTTTCATTAAATCGCCGCCAAAAAATCTGAATTCCGCATTTTGATCGACCAGTTGCAGTTCCTTCATGAGGTTGGAACCGTGTAAATCTCCCGATGCTTCTCCTGCTACCAGATAATACTTCATTTTTAAAAAAGAAGTTAATTTTGTTTAGTTCAAATTAAATTGACCTTTGACAGTTCACTGTTTTGTTTAAAAGGCTTTTGAAACAAGAACAATAAAAGCATAAATAATGGTTGCCCCTAAAATTCCGCGTGCAGTTTTCTCCTGTTTAAGTTTTATCATTCCCATAAACGCACCACTGTTAACAAAAACGCATAAACTACCAAGTTTGATAAAAACATTTAGTTGTTGCAAACTCTTTGTATATTCCACTATCGAAACATCACGGTTACCCACATAATATACAAAAGCAAAAACTATGACCGGTAAAATAAAACCGATAAGAAAACCAATTCCTACATTATCAAATCTATTTGCTCTTCTTCTTAACATTAAAATTTCCAGTCTTTAATTTGAGAAAGCGTTTTGTAACAAGTCATGTCAGTGGTTACCGGAACTACAGATGCATAATTATTATCCAACGCATACATATCGGTCTCCAGGGCATCGGCCTCAAAGTTTTTAAAATAACCCGATAACCAGTGATATTCCCTCCCATGTGGATCCGTTCTTTTTTCAAATTCTTCCACCCACTTGCCATGTGCCTGCCTGCATAACTTTATCCCTTTTGGTTTTCCTTTCGGAATATTAACATTTAAACAGGTAAACGGAGGTAATCCGTTTTCGAGTACACTTTGAAAAACTTTTGCCACCACAATTTTAGCTTTTGAAAAATCGGCATCCCTGCTGTAATCATCCAGCGAAAAGCCTATGGAGGGGACACCGTGTAAACTTCCTTCGATTGCGGCTCCCATAGTTCCGCTGTAAATAACACTGATGGAAGCATTGGTGCCGTGATTAATGCCGGAAATCACATAGCCGGGTTTTCGGTTTAGTAAACCATTAAAACTTAATTTAACACTGTCAACCGGGGTACCGTTACTCCGGTACGTTGGCACGCCCAGTATTCGTTCAACAGGAACTGCACGCAAAGGATGATCGACTGTAATTGCACACGATTTCCCTGACATTGAAGTTTCTGATGAAACAACAACAATATCCCCAAAAAACTGAATCACCTCTACCAATTCACGTAAACCCTTGGCGTGAATTCCATCATCGTTTGTAACTAATATTAATGGTTTTTCTGACATACTTTTTCGAATTGGAAACAAATATAATTCAATTTTAGAACCGAATACAATGGATTTAATATTTCACACTAAATAAATGGCAAAAATTAAATAACATAACTCACCCGGTTTTAAATATTGTGGTCATTTACTAAATTTGATTTCAACATTAAATAAATCAAAATGAAGTTTTCCAATACCCTTTTAGTTTTACTGTTTTGTTCTTCAACCCTGTTTGCCCAGTTTCCGGATTTTGAATTTCATAAAATAGGTGAACACGGATTAAGAATGGGACAAACCGCATTGCTGGATCTGGATGAAGACGGAGATTTGGACTGGATTTTTGGCGAATCCGGTAAAATGTCGTGGTTTGAATATGTTTCAGCGGACAATTGGATTTATCATACTTTGGGCGCGGGTGCCAAAACCGATGTTGGTGGTTGTGCTGTTGATATTGACGGCGATAGCCGGATTGATTTAATGGTTGGAACAGGTTGGTATAAAAACAATGGAGATCCTAAAGAAACTCCTTTTTCGTTTAATGAAAGTTTTACTATTTCCTGCCACGATAATGTTGCCGCCGATATTAACGGAGACGGAAAACAGGATATTATAGCAAACAGTAATGACCACCGGAATCCATATCTTATGTGGTATGATATAAATGTAGATGTCCAAAAACCCTGGTCGAAAAATATGATACATGACGGGATTCATGGAGGAACCGATCCAAATGGAGTTGGAGATTTGGATGGTGACGGTGATACAGATATTGTTCGAGGTAATGTTTGGTTTGAGAACACTGATGGAGATGGCAAAACATGGATTGAACATGCCTTGGTTCCTGATGGTGGCTCAAGACCGGGAAAATATGGACTGGCATTAAAAGCGTGGGTAACCGATTTGGATAAAGATGGTGATTTGGATATTATTGAAGCAGAATGCGATACTTCTGACACCCGGGTATTTTGGTTTGAAAATATAAAACAGGGCAAAGAATGGAATTTTCATTTAATTTCCGAAAACTCAACCAGCCAGGATTTTCATTCACTTGCAGTTAGTGATTTTGACAACGATGGCGATGAAGATGTTTTTAGTGGTGGCGGCCCAATGACCACAGGCAAACATCAATGGATTATCTGGGAAAATGCCGGAGGAAAAGCACAAAGGTGGAATAAACATGTTATTTTGGATGGATACAGATGTCACGAAGCTAAAGTGGCCGATGTGGATGGAGACGGGGATATAGACATCTGCTCAAAACCATGGAGTGGGAATGTACATGTTTATTTGGAAAACAAGTTGATTGACAGGGATTAGTTGGAAACCGGAAGTCAGATAGAGCCACACGGAACGTAGCAGTGTGTATTTTAACATTTTTCTTCGCCTGCAGGAAAAAAACATTACAAGTATGGAAACTATGAATATCAATTCTTAAATTACCAATATTAAAAGCATTACATTGAATATCTGAATTTATGAGAGAAGAAAAACTAAAAATATACGATGAACTTGTTGCACAATGCAGCCGGTTTGAACGAAAAGGAAAAACCATGCCTTATACCTCAGCTAACGGACATATGTTTTCGTTGTTCAACAAAGAGAATGAAATCGGCATCAGGATCTCAAAAGAGGTTCAGGAAAAATACATCAAAGAGTACAATACCACCATTTTTAAATCATACAACGCTGTAATGCGCGGTTATATTCTGATAAACGATAAAATGTTAGAAGACAAAAACAACATTGTCAGGCTTTTAAATGAAAGTTATGATTATGTAATGAGCCTGGAAGCAAAATAACATTTCACATAAATTGCTCAAAAACCAAGCATTATAACTTCCCCAAGATAAAGAATATCATGAGATGATAAAAACATATTAATTCACTTATTTGCTCAGATGACATAATTTATATAAATTGCGTCATAGAAATGACGGAATTATGAAATATTTAGTCAGAGAATTGTCGGAAAAAATATTTAATAAACTTCAAAGCAATACAGTAGTAATACTTTATGGAGCCCGACGCGTAGGAAAAACATTCCTTGTTAAAGCACTGTTAAAAAAAATAAAAGAGCCGGTTTTAACCCTGAACGGAGAAGATATAAATGTACACGATAAACTTGCAGTAAGAAGTGTTGAAAATTTCAGGCAGATTTTGGGTTCTTATAAAGTTCTTTATATCGACGAGGCCCAGAAAATTCCGGAAATAGGATTAAAACTTAAATTAATGATTGATGAAATCGAAGGCCTGAAAATTATCATTTCCGGATCTTCTTCATTCGATATTAATAACAATACAGGTGAACCATTAACAGGTAGAAAATACACATTTAATTTATTTGCTTTATCCGAAAATGAATACAACCAAATCGAAAATCCCATTTCAAAACCGGATAAAGTGCGTGAAAGGCTTGTGTATGGAAATTATCCTGAACTTTTGCATCTACCCGACAAAAAAGACAAAGAAGACTACCTTAACGAAATGATTAGCTCTTACCTCTTAAAAGATATTTTGATTTATGAAAACATAAAAAACTCCCAAAAGATTTTCAACTTATTACGACTGATTGCTTTTCAGATTGGGAGTGAGGTATCGATGCAGGAATTAGGGAAACAACTGGGAATGAGCAAAAATACGGTAGAGAAATACCTGGATTTATTAAACAAGGTTTTTATCCTTCACAAAGTTGGTGGTTTTAGCCGCAACTTAAGAAAGGAGATTACAAAAAATTCCCGTTGGTATTTTCTCGATAATGGAATAAGAAATGCCGTAATTGCCAATTTTAACTCAGTTGAATCGAGAAATGATGTTGGACAACTTTGGGAAAACTACATGATTTGTGAAAGACTAAAATATCAGGAATGCAGACGAATTTCATCCAACAATTATTTTTGGCGAACGTATGAACAACAGGAATTAGATTGGGTTGAAGAAAGAAATGGTTTGCTATTTGGATATGAATTTAAATACCGGAATACCAGGGTTAAAATTCCACCTCAATGGAAAAAAGCTTATCCCGATGCAACTTTTGAAGTAATAAACATTGATAATTTTAGTGAATGGTTAAAGTAAACCAATATTTGTAATTTGTTTACTATTAATCCTTTAATAACTTATTTATGAACAAAGAAACAACGCAACGCCCCAATCTTTTAAGTGCCCTTTGTATCCTGTCTTTTATCGGCAGCGGACTGGGATTTATCGGCTATTTTCTGGCATCGGTATTTTTTACAAAAACTTCGGAGTTGATTATCCAATATTCCAACTGGCACACTGTTGAAGCCATATCTCCCATGTATTTTACACTGTTTATGGCACTTTCGGCAGCTTCTTTAATCGGGGCTATCAGAATGTGGAAACTGCACCGCGATGGATTTTTTATTTATACTGTTGCCCAGATAATCATGTTGTTTCTCCCTGTAATCTGGATTGGTAATAACTCATTTTCGGTTACCGGTGCAATTTTTACAGCGATATTTATTGGTGGGTATGCTTTGAATTTTAAGTGGTTGAAGTAGGGGAATTCAATCTAATTAGCAAATTTTATCCGAACCGTAATTTGTAAGATTAGAGCCAAATAAAAAACCTGCAATTTAACATTATCGAAATGAATGAGATTCAGTTACTTTAAATTTATCACTTTCTACCACATTTCAGTTGTACAAAGTTTTAAATAAATTTTTATTCCTTCGATTGCATAAATAACCAATCTCTTAAAGGTTTCAATTTATATGCATAATCAAATGAATACATATGTTCCGGACCTCCACCCGAAACACCTTCTGGTGTCACTGTTTCCGGTTTGAATTGAACAAAATTGATAGAATAATCCTTAGCAATTAAATCTTCCACTTTTTTATCTTGCTCTTTTTGTGGCAGTTGAGCTGAAAATTCTGTTGAGCCATATTTTATGTTGCTTCCTGTTAATAAATTTCCAACTTCATTCATTCCTGCCGAAGCCTTTTTATCACCTGCCGAAACGATATAGAAAAATCTATCGTTTAACAACGGTTGTAAAACTGTAATATCCCATTGACTTCCAACATAAATTGAAGCAGCAAAGATGTCAGGATAAGTAGCATTATAATAAAACGATATCATGCCACCCATAGACTGTCCGGTGGCATAAATTCGATTTTTGTCAATGCTAAAATTTTTGATAACACTATTCATTAAACGAAAAGCAATTCCAACCTCATCGCTTGTTTCGTGTTTGTCGTTCACAGCCCAATCAGGTCCTGCAAAAGAAGGTACTAAAACAAAACTTGGATTTTCTTTCTGGCTTTCATCTGTAGCCCAGATTATTCCGCCATAACCTTGCATTAAAGGTGCTTTTGCACCTTTGCCAACCGTACTTGCATCGGCGATGAATTGAATCAGTGGATAGCTTTTCGTTTTATCATAATCTTCTGGAATAAACAAATTATAGATCATTGTTTTTCCTGTTACACTATCCTTAAAATCCAATGTTTGAAACCTGGAAGCAATTTCATCCCGAAGTTCCAGAAGTTCTTTGTCATAAGATTTGTTAACGCCGCCATAAGAATTGTCCCAGGTCTTAGTTTGTTCAGAAGTAGTTTTTTTACTTAAACTTTCAACTTTTTTACTATCAGTTTTGCAGGAAACTATTAGTGCAAATACAAGGCTTAGTCCAATTAAATTATTCATTTGTTTTTTATTGTTTCTTCGTTCGTTGACATTAATTATTAGGTTAAATTGATTTATAGTGACAGATTGTATATTGCTATCTGGTTAAACCAAATGGCAGTTTGAGTGGACCGCAAGCCATCTTAATAATTTACAACATCAATTGTTATCACTTAAATAAAATGTAATACCAAATTGACCACAAAATGCCGCATATAAATTAATTACTTCCAGCAAAATACAAAAAAAATTCTGCCCGGAATCCTTCAGATTTTATAATCTTATGGTAACAAGCAGAATTATTTAAATGTAAGAATAATTAAAGTGCTAATTTCACCGATGCTGCCAATGATGTTGTAGGCCTGCCTATTAACTTTGAAAGTTCTCCGGAATCGTCGAACAAGTCACCTTTGGAGGCACTTATATCCCAACCGGCAATTGCCTGGGCAAAGGATTTTGGAATATTAAAACTTTCAAGAATTTTAGCGTATTCTTCCTGCGGCAAATTTCTGTATGGCAAATCTTTACCTGTTTGCTTTGATATCTCTGCCGCCAAATCATCAAGAGTGTAAGCAATATCTCCGGCCAACTCAAACACTTTTCCTTTAAAGTTATCACCTGACAAAACAACCGCAGCTGCTTCGGCATAATCAATTCTTGCAGCAGAAGATATTTTCCCGGCACCGGCACTACCTTTAAATGCACCTCCGGCTATGGCTCCACCAATTGAAGCTGTATAATTTTCAGTATACCATCCATTTCTAAGTATGGTATAATCAATACCCGATTCTTTTAACTCCTTTTCTGTTGCCAGATGCTCTCCTGCAAGATTTATTGTTGTGGTATCAGCGTGCAATAAACTCGTATATACTATCCATTTAACCCCGGCTTTTTTGGCTGCCTGAATTACATTTTTATGTTGTCTTTCACGCTGTCCAATCTCATTTGCTGAAATCAGTAAAAGTTTATCAATTCCTATTAGTTGTTTCGGAAGTTCATCTGCATTGTTATAATCAAACGGGCGGGTTTCAACTCCCGGTACTTTTGCTTTTTCAGGTGTTCGAACTAATGCTACAATGTTTTCAGCTGACACTTTTCCTTTTAATTGTTCAACTACCAGTTTTCCTAACTGACCTGTTGCTCCTGTTATTCCTATTTGCATATGTTTAAAATTATTTGTTTTTAAAAGTAAAATTTGTAACTCGCATGTTCCTACGGCTATCGGAATTAATCATCCTTTTGGATGTGTAACTTTTTCATGCTCGTCCATTTTTTATTTTTTTGAATCTTACTTTATCATCACTAATTTCCGATTTTAACCGATGTCATTGTTAATGATCCTGCAACCGGCTCATCATTAAAAATTTTCACTTCCTCATTAATATCGCAGAGCGCCAGCGCATACAGTAAAGGCAGATAATGCTCCGGTGTTGGTATCGATAAGTTAAAGGCATTACCTTGTTTTGAATAATTGATTAAAGCCTGACAATTTCCTTCCAAAATGAATTGTTTCATTTTTTCATTTGCTTCAATCGCCCAGTCGTATCCAAAGTTTTCATTTAACTTTTGCCAACTCACCATTCTCAGATTATGCACCATATTGCCACTACCTACCAATAAAATACCTTTATTCCGCAATTGATGGAGTTGCCTGGCAAATTCGAAATGCTGTTTTGGATTTTTGTTGTAATCCAGGCTCAACTGTATTACCGGGATATTTGCTTTGGGATACATGTGTCTTATCACAGTCCATGCTCCATGGTCCAGTCCCCACTTTTCATCCAACAATACATCGGTATTTGCTGACATGCTTTTAATATCTTTTGCCAGTTGCGGCAGTCCCGGAGCCGGGTACCGGATTTCATACAATTCTTTCGGGAAACCGCCAAAATCATGTATTGTCCGCGGGTTTTCCATTGCCGTAACCTGTGTGCCTTTTGTTTCCCAATGCGCCGAAATAACAATAATCGCCTTTGGTGTTTCGATTTCGGCAGATACCTTTCTAAATCCCTGAACAAATTCGTTTTCTGCAACAGCATTCATAGGGCTGCCATGCCCAAGAAAAAGTACGGGCATTTTTGGTGTATTTTCCCAATTCTCCAGTATCGTATTTAATTTCATTACTCCAAATGTTAACGGCATTGCCGATATTATTGTTTTTAGAAATGCCTTCCGTTTCATTTTTATACCTGAATTTCTTAAAGAGTAAGTTTGATGTCAAGTATAAAAATGTCATCAATTGCTTTGTCTCCCAGGTTGTCAAAAAATGAATCTGAACCATATCGAACATCGAATTTTGAACGGTCTACTTCAACCTGAGCAGAATATTCAAGATCATTTTTTGATACATCGAAAGTTATGTCTTCGGTTTTCCCTTTAATGGTAAGTTTACCGCTTACGCTGGCTTTTCCATTATTAAATTGAGTAGATTTTATAACTTCAAACGAAGCTGTTGGGTATTTTTCTACAGCAAAAAAGTCATCCGATTTTAAATGTCCGACAAGTTTTTGTTTGTAACTTTTATCTTCAAGGTCGGTGTTTGAAATGGTTGTCATATCCAATAATACGGTGCCACCAACGATTTCACCATTTTTTAAATCCAGGTAAGCACTTTTAATCTTTACTTCGCCCTTGTGTGCTCCACCAATTTTTTTACCTGTCCATTCAACAACTGATTTACCAATGTTGATTTCACTTTTTTGAGCTGAAACATTTAATGCCCCTGCTAAAAACAGAACCGCTAAAATTTTAATCGTTTTCATATCGCAATAATTTTAATCTTTAATTATTAATGTTTACGATACAAAAGTAGGTCAGCACAGAGGCTTCAACACTTGACCTATGGTAAGAAATAAAATTGATGTATGTTAAGAAAATAGCTTTAAATACTATTGAATTATTTCTGCTTTCTTATTCTGCTAAGGCTTTCAGGAGTAATGCCAAGGTAAGAGGCAATGTGTACAAGAGGAACCCGTTGAAATATTTCCGGGTGCTCTTTAAGCATTTCATTGTACCTGTCAACAGCTGTTTCCCACATGGTTGCACTTAACCTGTTTAATGCATTTATATATGCCTTCTGAAAAAGAATACGGAAATACCTTTCCAGGCCCGGTATTTCAATTAATAACTGCTCCAGGCGATCCACCGGAATTCTCAGCAAATCGGAATCTTCAAATGCCTCAATATTGTATTTTGAGTTTTGCCGGGTAAAATAGCTGTCAATGTCACCTATCCAGTTATTATCCATTCTAATTTGGTAAACATGTTCCACACCCTTTGTATCAACATAAAAAGAGCGCAGACAACCTTTTTTAATAAAATACAGGTAATTACAGACCTGCCCTGAAACCAAAAGGTCTTTCTTTTTTTTTATAGACACAGGTTCAAAGGCAGATAAAATTTTAGCTTCGTCCTGTTTATTTATATTCGACCACTTATTTATGTAGTATATAAGTTTGTTTTCTTCAGGCATTATTGAATAACCTTACTAATTTTTAGCTGCAAATTTAATTGAAAGTGGCGAATTACAAATCTCTGTGTTCAAATTGCACCTTACAGTTGATGTAAATACAGGTAGCAGTTTCCCGTAATGAGTTCCAGTCCAACACCGTAGATTTATATTACGGTTTAAATTGAAATATTCGTATAATTTTGGATTTGATTGAAAAATGGAAACTAAAAAAACTGAGTTCCGGAACAAATTGATTCGGGATTTCAGCGCTGTGAAATGGTTTAATCGTTACAAGCCGTATTATAAATTGAATTACGTTAATATAAACTACCTCGTGTTGGAAAGTTGAGGTAGTTCATTATTTTTTGTTCGTTTTAATATACTATTACTCCTTCTCCATTCAAATCAAAAATACCATTTACCCAGTCAACCGTGCCATGCAATTCATAAGAACCTTTAGCTCCGTCAAATTTTCCTGTTCCTCCCGTTATTAAATACTGAAAGTGTGTTGTTTCATTTTCTACATAATAATTAATCACCATAACGTAAATTACATCTCCATTTGCAGCTGTTATTATACCTGTGATGTAAGCCGGAGTTCCTTCCGGAGGCACGCACCATGTATTTATTACATGAAATTTTCCTGTATGAGTAGCATTTCCGTTACCCTCACTTATTCCTTGCAATCCAAGTAAATCATTACAATTTGCATAGGGTACTACCTTCAAAATTCCGGTTGCTTTTTGGATTTTAAAGTTTTTCTCAACTGACTTACCAGATTTTAACTGAAATGCAGAAGGTGTAAGATCAAATTCAGAAAGCGGATAAAGAGCGATTTCTTCTGATTTAAAACTATCAGAATCGGTCAGGTACTCATGATTTTGTTCCTCACAAGCAAATACAAGTACCAAAAGAATCGAAATACCTAAGATTTTTTTCATGATTGATAATTTTAATTAATACTTAACTAAAATTAGATCAAGAATAAAAACCTTACTTTGCTATTTGTCTCAATTGTTTTATCATTTGTCTCAAACATTTGATTTCTTCTCACTTGGCCTATAGCCAAATTCTTTATAAAACGAGGTACTGAAATGGGATAAATTTTTAAATCCCACCCGGAATGCCACCTCCGAAACATTAAAATCCTCATTTGTAAGTAATTCCTTCGCCTTGTTCAATCTCAGCAATTTAATATATCTGCCGACTGAAATGTTAGTTAGAGCATTGAATTTACGGTATAGCTGGGCGCGGCTGACACCAATTTCTCTACAGATTTCACCTATGCCATATTCTTCATTATCAAGATTATGAACTAAGATCTCTCTTAGTTTTAACATAAAGGTGTCTTCTTTGTAAATGGCCGGATTCTTTGTTTCCGGGATATCAACAGCAGAATTGTATCTTTGATAAAGCTGTTGCCTGATTTCCAGGAGCTTCCTGATCCTGATGAATAACTCTTGCTGATGAAAAGGTTTGGTTAAATAAGCTTCAGCTCCGTATTCCAGTCCCTCCAATCTGGATTCCATATCAACTTTTGCAGTGAGAAAAATTACAGGTATATGACTGGTTCGGATATCTTTTTTCAGGCGCTTAACCATTTCATATCCATTCATTTGGGGCATCATAATATCACTTATTATGATATCCGGTATTTTGCTGATTGCTGTTAAAAGTCCATTCTCTCCATTTTTTTCCAAAACAACATTGTAATTCTCTTCCAGTATGGAAATTAAAAATTCAGCTACATATTCATTATCTTCTACAATAAGAACAAGAGGTGATTTATTACCAACTTTCTTCGTAATATTTCTTACATCTTCTTTATTTGCTTTAACTGCAGTAAAATCAATTCCGTTTTCCTTTTTAGCCTTATTCATCCACGGCAATTGAATGGTAAATTCAGTTCCCTCTCCTAAAGTACTCTTTACCGAAATATTACCTCCAAGAAGATTAACCAACTCATAAGTAATATTTAATCCAATGCCTGTTCCTCCTGATTCATAGGCCCCATCAAATGCCCGATAATACCTTTTAAACAAATTTTGGAGATGCTCCGGCTCAATACCCCTTCCATTATCTGAAACCCTGAGAATTACATTTTTTTTATTTTCATTTCCTTCCAATGACATTGTAACAGTACCATTTTCCCTTGTATATTTTATTGCGTTTGAAAAAAGGTTATAAATGATCTGGCGAATTTTATCCGGATCAAAATCCATTATAATTTTTTCTCTGCCTGAATGAAATTTTAAACCAATATTTTTAGTTTTTGCCATAAAAGCAAAACTATCCATCAGGTATTTTGTATATACCAGAATATCCCCCTGGATAAGTTGCACAGACATAGCCCTGGCTTCCATTTTATTATAATCCAGTATTTGAGTAATCAAGTTTAATAAAATCCTGATGTTTGTCCTTATTTTCTCAATTCCCGGCTTAAGCCATTTTCTTGGATTATTCTCGATTTGAAATACAACACCGTCAATGACGGTTAGCGGAGTTCTGAATTCATGTGTTACATTCGTATAAAGTTTTGTTTTAAATTGATCCAATTCTTTTAATTGCTTGGCTTCTTTTCTTTTTACTTCTTCAAGTTTCCTGCGTTGGTCTAGAAAACTTATAACCAGAAATAAAATATATCCGGCCTGCCACAAACAATTAATAGTGAAAAACAAAATATTCTGCTGCGGTGTCAATAAAGACATCCCTTTCATATCAGGTTTGAGAACTACTACCATAATTATGGAAAGCAGGTAAATGATAAACAAGGAAAAAGTATATTTTGTGTTTTGGTAACTGATTGATACGATAATTACTGTCATTCCTGTAAATAAAAGGCCCGCAGAATGTAACAGTCCTCCCATCCTGATCATATAAAAACAAGTTACCAATAATACCATCACCTGAATAAGAAAAACCAGAAGATCGACTCTTTTCCGAATAAAAGGTATTATAATTAATGCAGGAAACACCAGTACGAACAGGATCAGCCCAAATTCAAAAATTATTGAAATATGCAAAAAAAGAGCCAGTAAGGTTAATCCAACAACAGCAAGTAAAGTTCCAAAAGAACTTAACCAGACATTTCTTCGTAAGATCAATTCATCGTCCGTAATTCCCGGAAAGGATAATATAAAATCTAATTGATTTTTTACACGACTAAACACTTTCAATAATATTAGCTTGCCTTTTTGTCTTTTAGCAATTTTAAAATCTTATCATTTATAATATTTATTCACTTTATAAACTATGTTGGCAATCTTATGAACTCCCGATGTCTGAATAAATCGAATTCAAATGAGGATTATTATTCAGCATGAATACCCCGGTCAAAATCTGATTCTTAAATTAACACCGGGCACGGATTTTTTAGTTGCCAAATTGTACTGAACACAGGGCCTCAGTTCAATACTGGCTTTATAAAAGCTGTTCCTTTTACATTATTAATTCTTTCGACTCTCTTTTTACCCGTAAGGTTTGCAGGTATCCCTACTGCAAATGAAGCAGTGCCCAGTATAAGTCCACTTCCACCGATGACAATTAAAGAATAACTGTCGACTCCAAATCCCCAATCAGAACCAAGAATCATTGTTAACACTGCTGTCCCATAAGAAATACCCCCTATAATATTAAGTGTTCTGCCTGTCTTTTGCAGTTTCAATGCTTTGTTCATGTACGTATTCAGTTCTTCCTGAGAGGCATTTTGGAGATTATCCATCGAATATTTTTCCTGCGCCTGACCTGCCACAACAACTAAAAAAATCAAAAAAATAATCATCTTAATTTTTTTCATGATGTTTTGGTTTTTATTAATAAAATTACAAAAAATAATGCACTAATCCCCTAATTGTATGGCATATACGGTAAGGGAATGAATAAATTTTTGCAGCAGATTACCGGATTGATCTCAAGTCAGGCACCTAAGATTTAAATTTTGGTTTTGATTGTAACGCTCGGGTAATTCCGGATTAAATTGAAAACAGGATACTAAAATGAGTTCCGGATTTTATTGATTTGGAAATTAGTTGATTGCAACAATCAGGCTTGTGATTAGCTGAATTAAAGCCACCGGAGCCCAGATACGTTCAATCTTGCTGGGTGTAATTGTATTCATAAATGTACTAATGCCAAAAAATGCTACGACAAACCAAATTCCAATCCGCGTAAATGTTTTAAACTGACTAAGAAGAAGTTCAGCTTCTGATAAGACAATTAATGCAATAAATGACAGTATAAACATATTTAGAATTGCCACAACTCTCATTTTAGGTGGGTATTTCCCGGGATATCTGCCACCCATAGATGCTTCTCCCCATGGCACTCCGGCAGCTAAACATCCCTGAAAAATGATTACAATCCCGGTTAATATGCTAAAAACTACAGCTGATATATGTTCCGGCATATTATTACATTTATAAATTCCATTCAGTATTTGACTAAAATTTTAAAACGCACTGATATTTGGTTTGTTCAAAAATTGTAAAAGTAGTGGCAGTCCCAATAGCTTTTGGAAGTGTGATAATTTTCTGTTAATCTGCTAAACAATTTGAGCGCCTGTCTGCTAAAATGCAGTCCAGGCAAGGACTGCATTCTTCTATACCCGGCACTTTCCATGTTATTGTTTTACAAAATGCTGTGCCGTTATGAATTTTATCGTATGCTGTTTAAATATTTTTCCAACATCGTATATCCGTCTGAACCAATGTTATTTCTGTCCTCAGGATTTTTTTTATCAAGCTTGTTTTTATCTTCCCAAACATCAGGCATACCATCATGGTCGGTATCTTTTGGCGCTTTTTTATTTTTTAGTTCAGGCCATCCTCCCACATCTTCCTGTGTATCAATAATACCGCATATTTTTGTATTATCTGCGACCTGATGTTCTGTTTTATAGCTTTTTCCTTCAAAAGTTGCATAACCGCCACGTACTTCTTTTAGTATACGTTCATCTGTCGCATCTCTTTTTGGCAATTTTGCTCCGGCATTTTCAAGTACTATTTGATATGCTTCTTCTGCTGTCTGCTGGTTAACGGGCATTGATGGCCAGGGCTCTTCAAGTTTGATTTTTTTAAAAGACATTTTGGTTTGTACTCCGCCATTCCAGTTGTCTGACGAAACATCTTTGTTGCCTTCAACTCTATTTTCTGCTATATACCATTTGCTATAGTCATCCTCACTTCTGAATGAAGGATTTGCAATTCTGTGCATTACCTCACCCGGTCTTGTTGCCGGGCCCGGTTTATAATAGTTGGCCACTATATTTAAGTTTGTAAAATTGAATTTATCATTTCCACTTTGAAACTTTTCGCCACCGTAAAGACTTTGATAGCCCCAGTTGTAAATAACATTATTTCTGTAATCTGTATTTCCGCATCCTGACGCCATGCGGGGATTACGACTTGAATGGTGGGCCAGTAAATTGTGATGGTAAGTACTGTAATTACTTCCCCAGATTCCGCCAAATCCGTGAGAACCTTTAACATGATTGGAATGGCTCATACTTTCAGAAACAATACACCATTGCACAGTGATACTGTCACAATGATAAACCGACATACACTCATCGACACTCCAACTTGCAGATATATGGTCTAAAATAACGTGCTTACAATATCTGCCTGACACTGCATCATAATCATTACCTGATTCATCTCCCAACCTTACCCGTAAATATCTTATTATTACATTATCTGCTCCGATATTAAGCGGATGTCGCCGTATACAAATGCCATCTCCGGGTGCAGTCTGACCCGCTATGGTAATAAAAGGATTTCTGATGGTTAAAGCACTTTCAAGAATAATCGTTCCTGATACTCTGAAAACAACCGTGCGGGGTTCTGAAGTTTCAATTGCCGCTCTCAAACTGCCTTCCCCGCTATCATTTAAATTGGTAACTTCATATACAACTCCACCCCGACCACCTTTGGTATATTTACCATATCCTTCGGCGGTTGGAAAAGCCAATTGCTGAGACCATAAATTGAAAACGGTCAATATCCAAATTAGTCCTGTAAATAATGTTTTTTTCATAATAACGATTTTAATTAATTGCAGAATGTGTTATTGGATGAATCAAAACGGCTGGTATTTTTATACTGCATATGTTTTGGTAAAATTATCACATATCCATTGTTGGGCGCTTTACAATTTACCAATTTTTTTCACGATTTCCCCGCTTGGCTGAACGGTTAGAAAATCAATTTTTATTAAGCGTCTGAGCAGATTGTCCAGATAAGTGGTACTAACCGGTCCCCACCCTTCTTCATCCAATCCATGAAGATTTAAGATTAGCCAGCCTCCTTCTCCTGCCAAAAAATTATTAATCTCCTTCTCAACATAATCATCACAAAAGTCAGGACCATGCCCCCAACAACCTAAACGCAACGGGAACTCTCCAGCAGGGAAATCATTTACCATAGAATCTTTCAATACCAGCCATCCACCTGTACGAATTGCTGACACTTTGGACAACACAAATTTTTCCAGCTCAGGCGTGGAAGCGTTGTAAGCGAAGTTGTAAACTGCTCCTTTAGCCTTGTATCCCGATAAATTCTCTTCAAAATAAACCAGACATTTTTCAATATTGTCCTTTGCTTTTTCAATGGGGATTTCAGTAAGATTCAGATGCTCCCATGTATGCGGCATAATTTCATGTCCGCGTTCTTTCAATTTATTCCAGTCATTAAAATCCCCCAGCAGATTTTGCGGAATCCATTGTGGTTCAGTATTAAAACTTTTCAAATGCCCTGTAGCAATAACATTCAAACAGGCTTTTAAACCATAATATTCATGAATTTCCGCAATTTTGTAAAACGATTTTTTGAACCCGTCATCAAAACTCAAGGTTAATGCATGAGTCTTTTCAGGTTCAGCCACGATGCCCATGGAACCAAGGCTAAAGGTTCCGGCAACAGCAGCAGTATTTTTGATAAAGTTTCTGCGATCCATTGATAACTTATTTAAAATGAGAATTTATCCAATCTGTAAGCTCCCTGTCGAAATGCTGACTTTCTTCCATCTGGGGGGTATGGCCGCTTTTTTCAAAAAGTACAAGTTTAAAATCAGCAATGTTCTCATAGGCAGGGTGCCAGAGTGTATAGGGTATTACATAATCATACTTTCCCAGTCCGACAAACATCGGAACTTTGATTTCTACGGCAGGATCAAACATATTGTATTCGTGAAACACTTTTGTAAACAGGTGCTGCGTCACTTCTGAATGTACTGTCATATCTTTCCAGAGCCAGGCTGCATCATATTCCGGATTAAACCAATATTGTGGCGACATGTTGTTGTATCTGGCAGAAGCCTCTTCCTGTCCGGTCAGCCGATCAAGTTCCTGTACTTTTCCCCAGTTTTCTTCCTGAAGTCTTTTTCGTTCCGGTGAAGCACTTGCCCAAAGTGCTTCGGCCTTTTTGGTATAGGTGTCATTGCCCCATTCAGCGGGAGAGCCAATTACAATTAATCCGGAAACCTTGTCTCCAAATTTTTTGACATATTCAGTGGCGATGGTACCATGAATACTATGGCCCATTATCAAAGGCATTTCCAGACCCAGTGCCTCCCGTATCTGTTCCACATCCTGTACAATAGATTCAATGTTTACCTTGTCAAGATTTTCTGCCGCATAAGCTTTTGCAAACCATTTCATATCTACAAAATACATCTTTAAATGCTGCCTTAAGCTGGTGGAAAAAGTTCGGGGATAATAAATGGAAGAACCGATAACCAAACAGGGTTTCCCCTCCCCTTCAATTCTATAACTTAGCAAGCTGCCATCTACTTTTATTTCGCCTGAATCGGCACCTGGGCATTTGCTGTTCGACTGTGCAACCAGACTAGTAGCCAGAAAGAAGAAAACGACACAAACTATTTGTCTTTTAGTTATTCTCATTTTATTGATGTGTTGAACTTAACATTCATTCATAGATAAACTGTAAAACCCTGAACAGATACTACTGCGACAGGTGATTAATTTTTAAGAAAAATCGTTTTATTGAATTCTGCACTTTTTTTAGCCGCGTCCAGAATTTCAACAACAAGCATATTATTCTCCAAAGCATTCAAATCATAATCCTCAGGTTTTATTTCATTTCTGACAACTGCTGCCAGAAATGCAAAAGGGTCATCAAAAGGCGCTTTTCTTTCTTCTAATTTTAAAATTTCTTCATTATATCCATCGTAACCTTCCGAAATACGCACACGCATATCATGTCTGTTATCTGCATAAATCACCCCATTTACTCCATAAATCTCCATGTCTTTTCTACCAATAGGCCAGTTCCACGAGCCCTGTATAACAGCCACAGCGCTGTCGTATTGCAAAATAATAATAGACTCATCATTTACTTTTGGGTTGTTTTCAGCCTGTAATTGTTGTGAAACCGCAGTTACACTGTTCGGGCGTTCCCCATCCATAAACCACGTCAGTAGGTTAGCCCCGTAACAGCCAAAATCTACTTCAGCACCGCCACCATTTTGGACAGGGTCGGTGAGCCATTCCAGAAATTCCTGATTCACTCCTATTTTTTTAGGCCCTTTATGTCCTGATTGTACCATTATTTTTCGAATCCCTCCAATGGCATTCTCCATTTTAGCCAACTTGTAGGCTTTGTGTGTAGTTGGATACCAGGTAGTTTCGTAATTTGTGAGCAAATGAATATTATGCTTTTGGGCTAATTCCTGCATTTTTATTGCATGCTGCATATTTACTGCAAGCGGTTTTTCTACCATTACGTGAACTCCCCGGGGTGCTGCTGCCTCCACCACTTCCAAATGTTCGTATATAGTTCCAAAGGCAGCAACAGCTTCCGGTTTGGTTTTGCTTAACATTTCTTCTATTGAGGAATATACTACTTCCATTGAGAACTTGTATTGTTTCGCATATTGCTCAGCGAGTTCTTTATTGGGTTCTACTATTCCAACAATTTTTATCTCACCCCTGGGTTCGCTGCCAAAAATCCAGTGCACATGGGTGTGGGTTAATCCAATTACACCTATTGTTAAAGGTTTTTTATGCTCCTGACCATAACTATTTGTAATTAAAAAACTCAGAATTATAACAAACAGCATTTTATATTTCCACATCATTTTATCAGATTAAATTATTTTTTAATTTCTGCTATTTGTTGATAAAGTTCGGATAATTTTGGATTAAACTAAAAACAGGAACCAAAAAACCGAATCGGGGAAGAAAATGATTTGGAAATTACAGCGTGTACAATTTTACCGTTATTGTGAGCCGCCATTTTTATTCATTATTATTCCGCTTATCCGGTTGACTTAATATCCAGTTATATAATTTATCTAAAAAAGATTTTGACATCGTCTCTCCGGTTTTGTTATACTCCAAAGGTGAGCCGGATTTGCTCTTTTGGAAAAGATGATTCATGCCTTTCAGCGTTTTTATGGTGTAATTTTTATTCTTCCCTGCTTTTAATGCCATTTCAATTGCTTCCTGGTTCGGCCCCGGCCTGACCTGCAAATCATTTTCACCAATTACTGATAATACAGGGTATTTTAAGTGCTTATAAATTGTCCCGGGATCAAGCGTGTAAAACTCATGCCAAAAGGGCATTTTAATCAGCCGGGCATACAGCTGTGCATCCCGTTGAAAAACATACCCCGTACTACTCATGGCTTCAATTTCAGCATCGGTAATCTGCCTGATTTGTCTTTTATACATCTCTTCAATCTTTTCAGATTGTATCTCAGAATTTTCTTTGGAAGACAGTAAAATCATGGTGCTATCAATGATTACCTGAAATTTTTCTATCGTCGATTCATCAACACCAAAAGTTTTTGGTATATCTGATAATTGCTGACTGACAATCTCACCCTGTTTAATGCCGGGACTTGCCATTAAAACAACAAATGATACTGAAGGAAGGCCTTCTGCAACTTTTGCGGCCACTACACCTCCGTAGCTATGCCCTATTAAACCCAAATGTTTTTTGTCTGCTATTGGATTATTATTTAAAAAATCTATGGAGGCTTTAATGTCTGAGGCCAAATCTGCCAGCGTCGTATTAAAATCGAGGACTCCTTCTGATTCACCCACTCCTCTTTTGTCACAGCGTAATACCGCCATTCCGTTTGTACTTAAATAACGGGCAATTTCAAACAAGGGCCGATGTATCGTATTGTCTGAACCATCGCGGTTGGCAGTGCCACTTCCGGGTATCAGGACTACCGTTGGGAAAGGCCCCTTCCCTTTCGGATAGGTAAGTGTACCGGCTATTTTTATGTTTGCCGTTTTATTGTAAAAATTAATGTTTTCAGTAATGTAAGTTGTATCCGACGATTTTATACTACATGAGAACAATGCCAATACCAATGTGATGATTACTATTTTAAGCTGTTCAAACATTTTTCTCTTATTCTGATGTCGAAATTTTTGATTACACAGGGGTAAGTATCAGATTAACTTATTCAACCCTCAGCATCCAACTTAAGATTTGTGTAATTATCAGTGACTTCATAGTTATAATCCGGGTATTCATATATCGGAATCCGTTGTTCCGTTTCACCAATTGAGTAACCCCAGATGCTTTCATAATCTGAAATATCTTCACCGATGTCTTCAAGCTGGCGGAGGTATTCACTAAGGGATTTGGATTCAATAATAATCACTTTATCCATTTTTTTCATGGCAGGACTATGTTTTCTTGTATGATCCAGTTCAAACTCCAGAATTCTTCGCCCGTAACGTGTAATGCCAATGGTACGATATGTAAGGCTTTTCCCGACTCCCGGTAAATTAAGGACATTTCTGTCGGTGCCCAAAAATGGCAAAGCACTTTCTTTCATCAGTTCCGACATACTTTCAACAATTGAAGCGGCATTATTTGGAAAATCTTTGATGGTTGAATAATATTCTTCAGGAATTTTACCGATCACCTTTTCTTCCATCTGTTCCTGAACAGCTCTTTCGTTGGTGGCAAAATTGAAATTATTCTCCATATACCCTTTTACACTAAAAGTATAATAATTGATAATCCCTATTTCGTTTAATACTTTCCGAAGCTTTGCGGCATGCCCTCTTCTGGAAGCCGCGGTGCTAAAAACATGCTGATTTGTAACGGTCCAGCCTGCGGTATTCAGCCGTCTGATTGCATCACGTGCCTCTGGTGTTACTTCCATCGGCGATTCAAAATGGGTTTGTATAAAAAATTGTTTTATCCCAATCCCGCTTGCTTTCTTTTTAAAGTCACCCAGTATTTTTACCAATTCAGGCGTAATTCTTTGTGGTAAATATACCGGCAAACGGGTACCCAGCCTGACCCGTAAAAAATGTGCATATTTTTCACCATTGGCCCTTTTTTTATTTGCCTCGAATTTATTTAAAGTCATCCTGTAAATCTTTTCCAGAATATTTTCAAGAGACTTGTCAGAACTCATCAATGCATCGCCGCCCGTGATTAAAATATCGCGCAATTGAGCATCCTTTTCAAAATAATCCAACAGGGTTTCCAGTTTTTCATCCCAGCTTTGCCGTGGTTTTAATTTATCCAGATTAAAATTCAGGTTGCCCCTCTGGAAATCATACATTCGCTGGCACGATGCACACAAGCCACCACATGCCCGGCCCATGGTATCAGGTATTAAAATTGCCACTTCGGGGTAACGCCTGTGAATATTATGATCGTTGGGCAAATACCACCCGGCCGCATTGGGTTCTCCCGGTTTTACTTTATCCTCTTTTTCCCAGGCGACTATGTTTCCGTATTCATCTACCAGTTGCTGGCTGTAAACTACATAATGCCTGATGGCCAAATCAGCACCCACAGCGAAATAGGGCACCCTTACATGCAATAAGGACAGATAATAAGGATTTACAAAAAAAGGAATTCCTTTTGCCTCTGCTTCATACAAAACCTTCATGGTATCCGGATCAAGTGAGTTGTCAAGCAATTCATTTAATAACTCAGGCGATCGCACGGCAAAGCGTAAATGAAATAATCGGTCATTCCACCATTCAAGTGCTTTCAGGTATTTTTGCTCTTGTGACATTCCTTCAGAAAAGAAAAATTTAGAATCACTTATTTCTCCCTTATCAATTTTGCCGATGATGATCTTCAGAATTCGTTCCCGGTTTTCTTCTCTTAGTTTTACAATCCTTGGATCAAGGCCCGAACACCATCTGTCCATCCATTCTTCCACCTGTTTTTGCGCTGGAATATTTCTTTTGTATTCCCCGGTAAATTGTCTGAAAAGCATTAACATATCTTTAAAAAAATAGGGTTTTGCTCCTCCGGTACCATAGGTAACCGCAAGCCAGATAAATTGAATCGGATTACTTATGGCCTTTTCTCCCCTGAGGTTCTGATCATCAAATTCACGGCCTGCATTGTCGATATAATCTAAAATTCGTAAGGCAGCAAAATCCCTCCAGGTCAGTTTCTCAAAGGCGACCCTTCCCCGGGTTTCCTTTTTATAAAATTTATAGGCATCCTGATTTTTTTGAATTACCCCGAGCACCCAGTTTCTTACACCTATTAATGCCTCTGTTTCATTTCTTGCATTTCGCATAATTTCTTCGAGCATGGGATTTTCCTTAAGCAATTGCCTGAGGAGCATATGAGATTTTACGGTGATTGCAATACGATCAAGTTTATGAGTAGTTGAATTCATGGTTTTAATTTTTCAAGTCAAACGGATACTTAAAGTTAAGACATTTCTGTGTCTTATTCTGCAGAAACCCTGAATCAGCAATTCAGGAAATTCATTTCTTTTTGTTTTGCTGAAAATTTAAACTGTTTGGCTTTATAAATGCTAACAGTCAATTGTAAGTTGTCCGGGTGGATTTCAGAGCGTATAGTTGCCCGGTACTTAAGATTTATACTATGGTTGGTTTGTAAAGTTCGGATTAATTTAATAACAGGAGTTAAAAACATAATCCGTGAACAAATTGATTTGGAAATTACAGGGTTGTGCGAGGTTTACCAATTTATGCACCGGGTTTTAATATCTTAAACCTCAGGTTCTTTTTATTTTTTCATTTAACAAATATAAGGCAGCCAAAGGTTAAAGCTTATAATATTTATTATTTTGCTTTTTGAATCGCGTGATTTTTGAACAAGAAATGGAATAATATATAAACAACCAATGAACTGAATATCCCAAAAATGTTAGCATCTAATCCTAAAGGTAAATTTGCATTTGTAACGATTAGAAATAAGGTAATTCCTCCTCCGGTAAGCATTGAAAATAGTGCAGCCTTTGAATCAGGGCGTTTCGAAAATAAAGCAGCCAGAACCGGGATAATCATTCCGGAAACCATAAAGGAATAGGAGTGCAACATCAATTCTAAAACACTCGACATTCGCAGTGCCAACAGAAGAGCAATGATTCCGATAACCAGGGTTAAAAACTGAGAAAATCGCAAACTGTTTTTTGAATTGTGCTTGCGAAGAACATCAGTTAAAAGATTACCTGAGGATGCCATTAAGCAACTATCAGCAGTTGACATGATTGCTGAAAAATAAGCAGAAAGTACAATTCCCAGAAATCCTGCAGGAAGTATCGTTTTCAGAAGAACCGGCAAGCCCATTTCAGCATCCAGGTTAGCGGCATTATATCCGGGCAAAAGTTGATTTTCCATGGCAACACGGGCAAACATACCCAAAACTACCCCAATAAATGCCATTAAAGGATATTCAAATAATCCGGCAATAAACCAGCCTTTTTGTGCTGTTCGGGTATCTTTTGAGGCATAAATACGCTGGTATAAAGTCATGCCAATAAACCAGATTGGAATAATAGTAAACATCCAGTTTACGATTTGTTGCCACGAAACCGACCTTAGCGATAAGAATTGGGGAGCAAGGCTGGTGCTTATGGCTTCGGCCCCACCAATTTTAAAGTAAGCAAAAGGCAAGCCAACAAAAATCAAGCCTGCCATTAGTATAATCCACTGGATAGTATCCGTGTAAATCACTGCTTTTAATCCACCCATTACAGTGTAAACGATGGCAATTACTCCCATTACCAGCATAGCATTGTCGATACTTAGCCCATTAAAAGTTGAAGCTGCCAGCTTCGCCCCTGCCAGAATTTGAGAACTTGTAAAGCCTAAATAACCAATTGCAGAAATTACGCCTGCAACCAGGGCAACACGTTTATCAAAAACAAACTCAAGGAATTGTGGAAAAGATAAAAATCCATTTCGTCTGGCCAGGTCGGCAACCTTTGGAATCAGAAAAACACCACTTAGCCATGCACCCAGCAAACCGGTGAATAAAAGCCAACTTCCCGAGAGGCCCATGGTAAATCCCAAACCTCCAAGACCAATTGAAAAACCACCACCAACGTCTGTAGCAACAACAGACAGACCAATATGCAGGCTACTCAATTTTCTTCCTCCTACATAATAATCATCTGTATTTTTGTTGGTTCGAAGAAAATATACACCCACCCCTAACATCGAAAGCAGATAGGCAATAAAAATGGATAAATCAATCCAACTCATTTTTTAACTGTAGAGGCTAACTCGATGTAGGATGTTTTATCAATATGTTTAACCAATCCTTTAGTTATCAGTGAATAAATAGCTTCCTGACCTCTTGTTGTCGGTATTTTTAATTCCCTGAAAATTTCTCCGTAAATACATTTACCTTTGTTGCTCAAAAATGCAACTATTTTCTTCTCAAACGGATTGTCAATTTCTTCCAGGTCGATTTTTTTGTTCTCTGTCATAAATACTTTATATCTCCTTTTTGTTTTTTTGAATTGTCGAAATCAATAAACTTTTTACAATTGTTCCACCCCTTTAAACCCCTGTAGCAAAATACATTTCTATATAATTGCAAGGGAATGTCACTAAGCACTTCTTCTCCGTTAAATACGGGGCATTTATCCGCAAACCGACACCTGGTTCCCAAATGACTCATACTAAATGTGTTTATAATAAACGTTCATACTTTCTATTTTCCCGGCGATGTTTGTATTCTTTATCAGCGTACCGGAGTAGGTATAATTCATTCGTAAAAATGTCTTGTTCATACCCATTGAGTTTAACCTTGCAATGGTATATAAGGTTTTTATTCCCTGTTTTGTCATCTCCTGCTCCATATGTTTAAGCAACTGCAAAGCCAGTCCCCTGCCTCTGTGTTGAACTAAGGTAGCAAAGTCGGTCATTTCCGCATTTTTCCCGTTCTTGTCCACTTCGGCCGAAGCCAGAGCCACAAGCTTCCCTTCAACTTCGGCACCAAAATACTGAACACCTTTTTCAAGCGACTCAAGAATATATCCCGGATTATATATTGGGAACGGATAGCTTACAAATACATCACGATAGATCGCCGCTATTTCTTCAAGGCTGCTTTTTTCCAACTTTCTAATACGAAATGATGAATTTTTAACAATCTCTGTTGACTGAAACTTATCTGTCTCCTTTATCAATTTACTAAATTCGTATAGTTGGTCGGTCTCAATTTCAAGTAATCTATCTGAACTTAGAAACTTCGACACAAAAAATGCAGCCTCTTTATTGTTGTAACACTTTGGAATTTGTGCCTCAAGAATAAATCCGTTGGCATAAAACAGCGGTGCGGCCCAAACCGGAACTTTACAAAATATTTTAGTGTATTTGTATTTCCGTGCAAGATTGTTGATTTGCTGAATAACAAATGGACTGTCCTTTTTATGCAGCTTCATTAAATAAACCCGCTTGTTTAAGCTACCATGCTGTATAAGTGTACCTTGACCAATTTTTTCTATTTTATCCTGCATCTTCATCCCTCCTTAAAATACGTTCGTTATCTTCCGGAATAAGTGAAATTGTACCATCCGTATCCGATAAAAGTTTCTCAATTCCAATGGCTCGTGTTTCATCAACTTCGTTCAGATTCAAATCTAAATTACAGTTTTCACACTCCCGGTCGCACATCTTTTGCTCATACCTGTCGGGTTCTTTGTAAGTTGTAATAACCCCCTCGTAATTTCGTAGTACCACTTTATTTGTCGACCAGGAGATAATATAATTGGGCATTACCGGGATTTTACCTCCGCCACCCGGAGCATCAATAACATAAGTTGGCCGGGCAAAACCACTTGTATGCCCCACCAGGCTTTCCATTATTTCTATTCCTTTGCCAACGGGTGTTCTGAAATGTGAAAGTCCCTCTGACAAATCGCATTGATACAAATAATACGGACGTACCCTGTTTTGCACTAATTTATGAAGTAAGGATTTCATAATTCGCGGGCAATCGTTTACATCGGCAAGCAGTACCGACTGGTTACCCAGTGGAAAACCTCCGTCGGCCAGTTTGGCCAAAGCTTCTTTTGCTGAAGCTGTAATTTCATTGGGGTGATTAAAATGTGTATTAATCCACAAGGGTTGATACTTTTTTAATATGGAAACCAGGTTATCGGTAATCCGGTAAGGTAAAACAACCGGCATTCTTGTTCCTATGCGAATAATTTCAACATGAGGAATGGCGCCAATTTCAGACAGAAGCCAGTCTATTTTATCATCAGGAAGCATAAAAGGGTCGCCTCCTGAAAGTAGCACATCTCTGACCTGAGGCGTATTGGCAATGTAATCAATCCCTTTTTTTAACTGCTCTTTCGACGGAACAAAGTCAATGTCTCCTACTTTTCTTTTACGGGTACAATGCCTGCAATACATCGAGCAAATATTACTTACATGGAAAAGAACACGGTCGGGATAACGGTGTGTTATCCCTTCTACCGGACTGTCGCGTTCTTCCGAAAGCGGGTCTTCGTGCTCCGATTTTAAAGTTATGAGCTCTTCAATACCTCCAAACGATTGTTTAAAAACCGGGTCGTTTCGAAAATTCTTCTTATCAATAAGCGATAAATAATAAGGGGTTATTGCCAATGGAAACTTATTAAATGTTTTTTTTAGTTCTTCCCTTTCCGAATTGGAAAATTGAACCCCCAGGAGTTCTTCAAATTTATCCAAAGATTTGACAGCATGCCTGAGCTGCCATTTCCAATTTTTCCATTTCGACTTTAAGGGGTCATTCTCAATAAGCTGTGCAATGTTTTGCTGTCTGCTGTTGTATATCATATTTTGATTTTGTGATTATGCACGAAAAAACAAGGGATAATACATCTTCATCCCTGCCGGTTTTTATCTATATCTGTTTAATTATAATGGTTAGGTACTTTTACTAATTTGGCAGAGAGTTCAATCTCACAAAGATTAGTATTTCCATTTACCGTTGAAGTTTTTAAATCAGGCAGAAAAGCTTCGTATCTTAACTTCCACATGATTTTTTTTGCAGTAATGTAATCATACGGTAGTTTTGTTTCTAAAATAATTTCTGCATTTTTTTCTTCTAATTCAGTTGTAGGGGCTTTTGCAATTTGTTCTTTTATAAGTTTCGAAATATTCATAAAATCGCCTAATTGTTTCTATGCGAACAAAATTACAAAAAATTAGCAGTCTGCAAATTGCTTACTTTGTTAAATCCTTTGTTAACATTGATTTTACATTGTGGAGGTTTTAAAATCAGACATGATAGAATTACTGATTTTTCTCATTTAATTTCTATAGAAATAATTTAAATGAACACTAAAGCTTGTCTCAAAGCAAGTTATATTAAAGATTTTATATACGAGAATTTGATTGTAAGTTGGTTACGATTTAGTGTTGTCGAATTAAAAAAAGTTCATTACATAAACAATAACACAACAAGCGTAAGCTATTCCTCTGTTTCTTCATTGTTGTTTTCTAATTCTGCATCAATGGTAATAAGAGGCGATGCTTCAACTTGTTGAATATCCAGAATTTTAACAAGGGTTTCCAGTCCTTCTTCCACGGTTTTTAATTCGTCATTATTCAATTTTTTTAGTTTCTCAGATAATTGCTCGTGTAAAAGAGAAGGAATTGTACTCAGGAGTTTGTCGCCTGCTGAAGTTAACGCAATATTCACCACTCGCTTGTCGCCTAATTTAGGCAATCGGGCTAAATAACCTTTTTTTTCAAGACGGTTAATAATTCCGCTTACTGTACTTGGATTTAGATTTAGAAATTTTCTTATTTCACCCTGAGTCGCTTGATAATTGACTGATTCATGAAGAAAATTCAAACATAAAACCTGAGGAATACTAACTCCATATTCTTTTTGAATCTTCTTTGACTCAATGTCAACAGAGCGTACTATTTTTCTAATCTTAATTAAAACCTCGGTTGTATCCATCGTGAAAAGATTTGGAGCTAAAATACAAATGTTTTTATAGAAACAATTCAAATTGAATTTTTCCATTTGAAAATGCACCGTTCTTGATAGTATAACTTTTTGATATATAAGTTGTATCCGACAATTTAATACTACAAAAGAATAATGTCAATGCCAATGTGATAACTACTGTGTTCACAACTTTGCTATTTCAGGAAAAGCCAATTCCCTGTCCCGAAAGACTATTCCCTCCGGAATTATAGTTTTTACCTAAGGGACAAGAGTAATCCTTTAGGGAATCTCTATGAAGCCCCGTCTTCGAAGGATAATTCCATCTGGAATCATAGTTTTTCCCTAAGAAATCAAAACTATCCTTTAGGGAATATCTATCATCCCCTGTTGCCGAAGGATAATTCCCAAAGGAATACACATTATTCTTTAGGGTATTTGAACACTGACGGTTCGCTTACCCGGGGCTATTAATATTTGACACCTTCAGTGTCTTTCTTTGTAATCCTGAAAGGATTAAACATTAATAACCCGGTGTGTAACGCCGGGTAAATGAAAGAGGCAGAAACCGTCCGGCGTAGAAAGTTGTTCAACGCTTGCCGGATATCCCGGACGAAATAAAAAAAATACTGCCAAAAGCATGGACACAAAAGATGTATTAACAATTAAGAATATGCGGCGCATGCAAAACCTTATCCTTGAACTTCGGATTGATTGCGCCTTTGTTTATTCTTATCATTTACCCCGGGTTACACTCTCCGTCAACTGACGGTTCGCTTACCCGGGGCTATTGATATTTGACACCTTCAGTGTCTTTCTTTGTAATCCTGAAAGGATTAAACATTAATAACCCGGTGTGTAACGCAGTGTAAAAGATAGAGGAAGAACTCGTCCGGCGCAGAACCTTGTTCAACCCATGCCCGATATCCCGGACGAAATAAAAATAAACCTACTAAAAGCATTGACATAAAAGATTTGTATCACGGGTAGTTTGGTATTTCCTTACTGCCGAAGTGAGGCACACAGGAAGGTTTGCCTACTTTTTTTGCTTAGAAAAATAGTAGGTCGTAGCGGAGCAAGAAAAAATTAACCAGCCTGTAATTTTAAAAACGGAAACAAAAAAAATCGATGAAGTAAAATATACTCCATCGGTATTTAAAGGTGAGCAGCATATCAAACACGGGAGTTGGACTTTCCAAAGTCCGACGTTAAATCTTCAACTTTGGAAAGTCGAAATCCCAAAAGGTTCACTTCGAATTATTTGTTTAGGTGGAATCTCCCCAGAAACTTAACCGGTCCGGTGGCTTATTTACTTAAAATCACCTTTTCTGTAAACAATTGATCTCCTGACTGAACCTTACAAATATACATTCCGGGCTGTACTTTTTGTCCCGACTGATTTTCGCCTCTCCAAACAAACTCAGCTTCAGTGCTGAACTCGTTAACAATCATTCTTCCATCCATTGAAAAAATGGAAATTTGTACAGCTTCGTAATTGTTATTTTCAACTTTTATTCTTGTTTCCGAATCAAAGGGATTTGGATATATTTTAAGTTGTTTATCTGAATTTCCTTCTGCCAGCCAGTCAGTGCCTGTTGTAATGCTGTTCACCATTCCCGGAGTACCTCCGACTACAAGTGAAGATTTCCACGAATCGGGATTCAAATTCTCCATTTGATATTCACGAAGTTCGAGTGTTGGTCCGGTACCGTTTGGCTCAACAGGCCAGGGTAATTCGCTGCCAAAGGATACAGAATCCACTAATTCGCCGTATTCGTCAAATAATCTTGCTACATCACCGGCACTGCCCAGTCCAAAATCAAACACACCGATGTGATTATTTACAGTCGGATGATTTTCCCTGAATGTGACTGAATCCCGGCAAATTACCAGATATGCATCACTTTTGAGAATGGTATTTTCCGGAATTACAAATTCATGTAAATCGTTGTCGTCTTTAAAAATCCATCCTGAAATATCCAAATCAACCCTGCCCCAGTTATACAATTCAATCCAGTCCCCGGCACCGGTTTCATCCATTGAATTGTAATTTATTTCGTTGATTACCACTGAATTTCCATCATCTACCTCTTCAGCATATATTGCACTAATAATCGTATTCTTTTTAAGATCTACTTCTATGGTTTTATCAAACATACTTACACCGTCAACTTCCCAATGATCAAATTTGTGACCTTTAAATGGTTTTGCCGTTAATGTAATTGGTACAGTTTGAAAATATTTTCCTGACCAAAGTCTGCCTGTAACTTCAATGGTATTCAGTTTTATTTTTCCTCCATGCCCCGGAATATTTGAGAGCGTCAGATTTCTCACAGCAGATTGAACCAGTTCGGTATTGATATGTCCCTGCATATAAGACACCCTGTTTTTCCCGAAATTTCTCATTACTTCAATTTTATTTTCCCAGTAATTAAAACTTGGGGAATTCCATTTTGCATAATGATTTCTGATTTCAGGTTCAATAATTTCTTTTAAACTATCGATTTTTGCCACCACAATATCCCTGTCAAATGTTGAATTCAGCATATCGGCAAAACGATTTACAAACTTGTGCCTGAACGATTCATTGGTCATCAGTGTTCGCAACGGGAATGTAGACCATGGAGGATTAGGCCAATTCGGTCCGTTAGGCTCCATTGCAAATTCAACTGTATTTAATTTATAATCATCATTTTGATAAATTGAAAAGCCAAAATCTGTATCGTACAGTAACCAACGCCACTTTCCTCCTTCTTCCTGAGATTTCCAATATTTTATATTGTTTCCCGGCCAGTCGCGATTATTAAAATAAATTTGTGAAAGCTGGTAATCAATAAAATTATCGATATCAATTTGTTGAGCCACAAATTGATAATTATCTTCATTTGAAATATCATTGGCAGCCATAAAATTCAATAGCTCAAGGTATTCCTGATTACTTCCTTCTACTACCACCCCGTCTCTTTCGAGAATATCTACTTCAGATGCATCAACATTATGATTACGTTCGAGATAGTCTTCATTGATTTTCTCCCGTAAATTAATTTCTCCCCAATATTCGCCGTTCAGGTATAAAATAACAGGTTCAAAAGCCCCCATATCGGTATTCATATCTTTTACCAAATCAGTCATAAATCCATCCCGGAACCTCGTAGAGCTGTAATCATTTCCTGAGTTTCGCAATACAAACGATTTAAATGAAGTGATATAAGGTTTGGCTTTAAACAACGAAATATCCTCCAGAATCGGATGACCATATTCGCTCCTGAAAAACACAGATAATGATTTCTGAGGATGTGCACGACTCCATGCTCCAAAAATTTTAATTCCGCAATTTTTAGCAAATAAAACTTCCCCATCTACGCTTGTCATTTCAATACTTGCCGGTTTTTCCCAGTCCTCCCAAAAATTTGCACCATAATATGGATTCCGGTTTTCATAATCATCACCCAAAACATAAATACCAGTTTCGTTATCCCATAAATTGTCGGGATGTGTAGAAATGGAAACCACGGGCAAAGTTGGTTTTTCGTCCACCAAATATGTTCTTGTAGCGATTCTTCCCGGAATTGCACCCTCTTTAAAAATACGTGCCCGTATAACCATATTGTTCGCAATCAGTATTCCGCCCTGGTATTTACGGCTCTCCATCGTTGGTTCTTCGCCATTGTTTGTAAACATGATTACTTCATCTTCAGCCGCGCCTGTCAGTTTCAGGTGTGTATCAGCAGAGACAAACATTTCACTTACAGAAAACTGTACTTCTCCTTTAACTATTTCCGTAGCAATTTGTGTAGTATTGTCCTTCCCGGGGGTAGGTTCAGTAAAATATCCCCAGACATCCATCTGATTTAAATCGCGGCCAAAGGAATAATTTGAAGGGATAATACCATAATCAATAGAGTCGATAATCGTTTGATTACTTTGTGTCAAATATATGGTTTCGCCTGATGATGAAAGTTTAAAATTGGCATGAGGAAATAAATCAGCAATTTTTAAATACTCCGATACCGAGGTATTGTAATCAGGTTGTATACTATATCCCAGTGATAAAATCGGAATCGCGGACATATCGCTTGATGTATTATTATAGTTGTGTACCTGTATGGCAATTACATTCTGATTTTCATTGAGAAGATGAACATGTTCTGAAATATCAAAAACTTCAGGAGTTCCGCCGTTATATATTTTTGCTTCGTGTCCGAATATTGTCGTAGAATTATATGCAACAGCCGAACCTGCTGCTCCCATTCCTGCCCTGCAAACTTCTGTGCCATTTATATAGGCAACAAATCCGTCGTCATAATCCATATGCAGGAAAGCACCTTTAAGATTTTCAAGGTCTCCAACTGAAAACGTTTTTCGAATAAAAACGGATACAGTTCCTGAAGGAATTTCAGTATTATCATCCCCGTCACCATATCCAAAACCACTGTTTCCTTCTTTCCATCCCGTTTCGGCAAAAGAATATGATTTCCATGTTGGAGATGGTTCACTTGTCGGAACAAGATATTTCCAGTTTTCACCGGCATCGATTATAGTGTTCCAGTAGAGTGGAGTTTGATACCTGTCTTTCCCGGATGCATAAATAAGTAAGGGATGATTTGGTGCTAATTCGATGTTTGGCAATTGCCATTTTATCAGGTCTTCAGAATTATCGCTTAAATAATAATCGGAAAGATTAATGGCATCGTTGCTGCTGTTTATAATTTCCAGCCAATCAGGTGTATCGTCATCTTCGTCGTATAAAACAAAAGTGTTGGACGACATTACTTCATTAATTTTTAAGTTTTGTGCCTGAATATCAGTAAATATTGCAGGAAAAAATGCCGCCAATAATAATATTCTGTAAATTAAACTCATCTTATAAATTGTTTGTACATAAGATATAAAATGGAACGTTTCCGTTGCGTTTAGGTTTTGCTCCAAAATAACTTTGTTAAATAGACTTGCAAAAGAACAAAATAATATGAGTTAAAAAAATGATTAGCACTTAAAATGTTGAAATGGTGGTGAATAAAAAAAAGGATTCGAAACCGAATCCTTTTTTAAAATGTCATGGTGTATAATATCAGTCAATTAATCAGCAGCAACTTCCTGACTAAGCGGACTGGTAGTTATGTCAAAAGTAATTTCGAAATCGTCGTAAATCAGATTGTCACCCAAACCTTTGAAGAATTTGCCTGAGCCGTACTGAATATTCCATTTTGTGCGGTCGATGGTAGCTGTTCCTTTCGCAGAAACAACATCATTCATAACCTTAACATCTGCGGGAAAACTGATTTCGTGGGTTTGTCCTTTCATGGTAAGATCTCCCTTTACCTTGTGTTTTCCATTATCCGCAGCTTCAATCGATTTGATGGTAAAGTTGGCTACCGGGTATTTATCAACCGAGAAAAAATCATCTGATTTTAAGTGTCCAACCAATTTTTGATTCCACTCCTCATTAGTTAAATCGGTACAAACAATTGTATTCAAATCCATGTTTACATTTGCTGCAACCACTTCACCTTTAGCAACATGTACCTCTCCATCACCGATTGATACATATCCTGTATGTTCCCCGGTTACTTTTTTACCGGTCCAATACACTTTACTTGCTTTGGTATCAATTTCCAATGCTTTCTTTTCTCCTTCGGAATCAGCTGCAAAAACTGCCGATGCTGAAACCACAATTCCTAAAATAATTACTGATAACTTTTTCATTTTTCCGTTCTTTTTTTGTTTAACGATACAAACATATCACTTAAACAAGCCAAAAAAAATGAACTAGTTTAAGAAAAATACATTTTAATCTTTTTTTCTTGCTCTTTTGGATATAATCTTGCTTAAAAACTCCGGGGTAACTCCCAGGTATGACGAGATATGATATTGAGGCAAGCGCTGAATAAGCTCCGGGAAGTTCTGAATCAGTTCTTCGTAATTTTCTTCAGCACTGTTAACCAGAACTGAAACCAACCTTTTTTGGAGAAAGATATATGAGCGTTTCAAATATTTGACAAAGGATGAAAAATTGTTGGTCAGCAAATTAATGTTTTCATCAGAAATGGAATATACCTCACTTTTTTCCACGGCATCCATGTAGAACAACGTTTTATTTGGTGTTGCCAAATCACCTATCCATTGATTTTCTCTGGCAAACAGAATATTAAATTCTTTTCCTGCCGAGTCGATAACATACATTCTGAGTAATCCGTTCTTTACAAAATAATGTTTTGTATTTATTTCACCCGCAGTAAAAATTAACTCCTTCTTTTTGAACTTTTCCAATTGAAAAGAAGCGGCAATAATATCTTTTTCGGTGGCACTCAGATTACGTTTATAAACCTTCTCATAATATTCAATAATAGTATCACAATTTTCCATTTCTAAATTCTTTTACAAACCATCTAAAGTTCATTGGCCTTTCTTTTTTCTTTCAATCTTAACTAAATCTATATTCAAATTTACGTGAATGAAAGTGGCAAAACATTATCTTTACCGTCAAAAGATTTTTTTCAAAAATTATAAATTTATTAAAAACATAAAAATCAACTATGAAGAAACCTATTTATTTAATGCTCGCAATTGTGGCAGGGTTACTGATTTCAACAGTGACTTTTGCTCAAAAACCCAACAAATTAAGCAAAGAAGAAAAAAAAGAGGGTTGGGTATTGTTGTTTAACGGAAAGAACTTTGATGGATGGCGACAAAACAATGGTACTGAAATGCCTGCCAACTGGATAATTGAGGATGACGCAATGAAAGTATTGCTTGGTGAAGGAAGAAATCCCGGTCAGGGTGCAGGCGGCGATATTCTTTTTTCGGAAAAGAAATTCAAAAATTTTGAGTTGTCTATAGATTGGAAAGCCAGTGATATGGCTAACTCAGGGATTTTTTACAATGTACGTGAAGTACCGGGAAAACCTATTTATTATGCGGCTCCTGAAATCCAGGTTTTGGATAACAAAAACGCAACTGACAATAAGATTGACAGCCATTTGGCAGGATCGCTTTATGATATTTTACCGGCTGACCCAAAAACAGTAAATCCGGCCGGAGAATGGAATACCTGTTTAATAGTGGTAAAAGACGGTAAAGTTACCGTATCGATGAATGGAACGGAAGTTGTCAGTTATGAACACTGGACTTCGAAATGGGATGAAATGGTGGAAAACAGCAAGTTTAAAAACTTCCCGGGCTGGCAGGAAGGAATCTCCAAAGAAGGCTACATTGGATTACAGGATCATGGTTACCCGGTATGGTTCAGAAATATTAAAATCCGGGAATTATAAAAATCCCTGATTCTGCACTTTATAATGCCATTTCGTTTGCTCAAAACAACGGGATGGCATTATTATTTTTGTTTGTACTAAAGCGCATTTAAATATCTTTGATAAAAAATAAATATCCGGATAATGAAAAGCTTAATTCAAATCTCAATGTTGGCAATTGTATTTTTAATTGCTTCCTGTGCAAATCCTCCCAAAACAAGGAATTCACATATACAGGATCTAACTAGATATGTTGATCCCTTTATTGGCAGCGATTATCACGGTCATGTATTTGTCGGGGCCAATGTACCTTTTGGTGCGGTTCAGCTGGGGCCCAATAATCCTACGCAAGGCTGGGACTGGTGTTCAGGTTATCATTATTCCGATTCGCTTTTAATTGGATTTGCTCACACACAACTAAGCGGAACAGGAATCGGAGATTTGGGAGATATTCTTTTTATGCCGGTCTCGGGTGATTATATTCCTGAAATCGATGAAAAAAATCCCTACCACTGGCAGGCAAAATATACACATGAAGAAGAAATCGTAAAACCCGGTTATTATTCAATCAAAATAAAAAAGTATAATGTTGAAGTTGAACTGACCACATCGGACAGGGTGGGTTTTCATAAATACAATTTTAAGGACGAAGGAAACTCAAAAGTTTTAATCGACCTGAAATACGGTACTGGCTGGGACAAAATTACAAAAGGTGCAATTAAACAGGTGGATAACAACAGTATTGAAGGCATACGTTTTTCAACAGGATGGGCAGCAGATCAAAGGGTTTTTTATCATACTCAGTTTTCAAAGGATATAAAAAACCTTGAGATTATCCGTTCCGATGAAAACCTGGGAGAAATTACAGCCATACTGGAATTTGAAGGAAACGGAATTTTAATGGCCAAAACAGCTCTATCTCCCGTTAGTTCTGAAAATGCAAAAAAGAATATGATGGCTGAAGTTGATGAAGGAATTGGCATTTGGAATTTTGACGGGATTTATGAAATGGCAAAAACCAAATGGAATACCGAGTTGGGGAAAATTAAAATTGAAAGTAAAAACACAGCTGATCTCACTACGTTTTACACGGCGTTATACCATACCATGATTGCTCCTTCATTGTTTAACGATGTAGACGGAAGCTATCGCGGAACGGATAAAGCAGAATACTCAAATCCCGGCTTTAATAATTATTCGGTATTTTCTCTCTGGGATACCTACCGTGCGGCTCACCCTTTGTTTACAATTGTTCAGCCTAATCTGGTTAACGATTTTATCAACTCATTTTTAGCGGCCTACGATCAACAAGGTAAACTGCCTGTCTGGCATTTAAAAGGAAACGAAACCAATACTATGGTTGGCTATCATTCTATTCCGGTAATTGCCGATGCCTATTTTAAAGGTTTCAGGGGATTTGATGCAGAAAGGGCTTTTGAAGCAATGAAAGCCTCTGCCCTGCTTGATGAAGAAGGCCAGGATTTTGTAAAAAGTCTGGGATATATTCCGGCCGACACTCAGGTAGAATCTGTGGCAAAAGCATTGGAATATGCCATTGATGACTGGTGTATCGCAGCAATGGCAAAAGATTTGGGAAAAACAGAGGATTACAAACTTTTCTCAAAAAGGGCAAAATATTATAAAAATTATTTTGATGACGACATCAAATTTATGCGTGGAAAAATGAGTGACGGAAGCTGGCGAACACCATTTAATCCCATTCATTCTGCGCATCGGGAGGACGATTTTTGTGAAGGAAACAGCTGGCAATACACCTGGCTGGTGCCGCATGACGTGGAAGGTTTAATTGAATTACATGGTGGCGAACAAGCTTTTATTACAAAACTTGACAGCCTCTTTTCCATTTCTTCGGAACAGGTGGAAACGGCATCAAGCGACATTTCCGGCCTTATCGGACAATATGCCCACGGAAATGAACCCAGTCACCATACTACATACCTGTATGCCTACGCAGGACAACAATGGAAAACAGCAGAAAAAGTACGTGAGATCTGTACAACCATGTACACCGACCAGCCTGACGGATTGTGTGGAAATGAGGATTGCGGGCAAATGTCGGCATGGTATGTTTTGTCATCTATGGGTATGTATCCGGTTAATCCGGCCAATGGTGCCTATGTTTTTGGCAGCCCCTTATTTGATAAGGCAGAAATTGGATTGTCAGGAGGGAAATATTTTACGTTTATTGCTGAAAACAATAGCAAGGAAAACCTCTATATTCAATCGATAACCTTAAACGGGGAACCTTACACAAAATCTTTTATTACACACCAACAAATTTTGGAAGGCGGAGAATTAGTGTTTACCATGGGAAATACGCCCAATAAGGAATTTGGCATCAATCCGGAAGATCGCCCAAAATCAGTGATATATTAAAAAATTGAATGTATTGATTAATCTAAGAAAAATGAAACAAACAATATTTATAACTGTTCTGCTTTTTGTGTTGGGATGTTATGTGCAAAACCATACAGTTTCAGCTCAAAATAATACCAACGACACTAAAAAGTTAAGCAGTTTGGTAAATCCCTTAATGGGCACCGACTCCGAATTTAGTTTGTCAAATGGCAATACCTACCCTGCCATTGCACGGCCATGGGGGATGAATTTCTGGACTCCTCAAACTGCAAAAATGGGTGATGGCTGGTGTTATGCCTACGACAGCTATAAAATCAGGGGATTTAAACAAACCCATCAGCCCAGTCCGTGGATAAATGATTATGCAGCCTTTTCATTGATGCCGGTAACCGGGGATTTGAAATATCTGGAAGACGATCGCGAATCGTGGTTTTCGCATAAAGCGGAAACAGTTCTACCTCATTATTATAAAGTTTACCTGGCTGATTTCGATGTTACTGCTGAATTTACGCCGACAGATCGGGCGGTTACCTTTCGATTTACTTTTCCCGACAACGAAAATTCGTATGTTGTTTTGGATGCTTTCGATGGCGGCTCGATGGTAAAGATTATTCCCGAAGAACGAAAAATAGTAGGTTATTGTCAGAATAACCACGGGGGTGTGCCTGCCAATTTCAGAAACCATTTTGTTGCAGTTTTTGATAAAGATTTTGAAGTGGTAAAATCCTGGAAAGAAGATAAAATCTCAGA
>ENA-ORCQ01000083-ORCQ01000083.1-marine-metagenome-genome-assembly--contig:-NODE-83-length-79888-cov-6.599166_pt1 | contig 79888 bp, 64 predicted proteins | sample MGYA00237780_ERZ508510 | MGnify/ENA primary metagenome ERZ508510 (study PRJEB26181, sample SAMN06268981) | marine metagenome | isolation source: Tt an E2 anaerobic enrichment on eucalyptus from sediment...
AAATGATACGGCGACCACCGAGATCGGAAGAGCACACGTCTGAACTCCAGTCACGATATAATCTCGTATGCCGTCTTCTGCTTGAAAAAATACAGCCGGTTCATCATACGACCAGATGTACCAGATCGGATACTGGAAAAATATGCCAACCTATTTGAGCGAAACACAATTCGTAAAACGTCAGTTTACCAGCGACCACTTTGTAAGCAATGCTTCATTCTTTAAAATGGATAACATGAGCGTTGGTTACACGCTTGAAGAACTGAATACTCGAATGATTCCACGCATCAGTTTTACTGTTCAAAACGTATTTACAATTACCGATTACGAGGGCCTGGATCCTGAAGTTTCAGGTGGTATTGATAACAATTTCTACCCACGTCCGCGTACTTTCATGCTGGGAATTGGATTCACTTACTAACGCTTTAAAAGATTAAAAAATGAATAAGTTAAAATCAATTTTTATCATATTTCTTTCAACACTGGTACTTACCGCATGTGTTGATGATTTGGATGTTACGCCACAAGATCCGGATGTGATTATGGCAGGTAACCTCGAAGACAATCCGGCATATATGGACCAGGTAATGGCAAAAGTTTATGCCAGCTTTATTATTGCCGGCCAGGGAGCTAACGGAGGATCGGATATTAGTGCCTCTGACGAGAACTTTTTTACCACCATGCGTGCCCTTTGGAACCTACAGGAAATTACTACCGACGAGGCCATTTGCGCCTGGGGAGATATAGGTATTGCTGATTTGAATACCCAAACCTGGAGTCCGAGCAACCCCTTCTTAACCGCTCTTTACCAACGTTTGGGCTTGAGTATTACCTATGCCAACGATTTAATTAACCTGGTAAAAAACAGCGACGATGCAAAATTGCAACAATACCATGCTGAAGCCCGCTTTTTAAGAGCACTGGCCTACTACTGGTTTATGGATTTGTTTGGCAATCCACCGTTTACAACTGAAGAAGACGGAGTTGGTAAATTTTATCCGGAACAAATTCAACGTGCAGACCTGTTCAACTACATTGTTTCAGAGCTGAAAGAAATTGAGACCCTTCTTCCCGAGCCAGGAAATTCATACCCGCAGGCCGACAAAGGGGCAGCCTGGATGTTGTTGGCCAGAGTTTACCTGAATGCCGAAGTTTATACCGGAACTGCACACTGGGACGATTGTAAAACCTATTGCAACAAAGTAATTAACAGTGGTGCTTATGCCCTGGCTGCCGATTACCGACATAATTTTACAGCCGACAACCACTACGGCAGCAACCCCGAAATGATTTTTGCATGGGAACAAGATGGCGAAAATGTACAAGGTTTTGTGGGAACTACTTTTATTATTGAATCGAGTTCAGATGCCACCTATCTTCGTGCTGAAGATTACCATGGTTTAACATCGAATACCAACTGGAACGGAAACCGCGCCCGTAAAGACTTTATGAATATTTTGGTGGATACATTGGCAACCTACGGCGGACCAATTGACATGACCGATGTTCATTTTGCACAATGCCCCGACCAGCGTGTTTACCTGAAAATGAAAAGAAGCCTTGACATTCCAAGTGCCTCGTCAAGCGGCGATTATGGCGTTGGAAACTACAAGTTTACTGCACTAAACCTCGATGGTTCGCAACCGGCCAATTACAATGAAGCCTACGCTTGTACCGACTTCCCAATTTTCCGTTTGGCCGACGCATACCTTATGCGTGCCGAATCAGAATTTAACCTGGGTAACACCGGTGCGGCAGTTGCTGATATCAATGTAATCAGAGAACGTGCCTACGGCAATACCTCAGGCAACATTACTGCCGACGAGCTTACAGCACAATTTATACTTGACGAGCGTGCCCGCGAGTTTTACTATGAAGCTCAGCGCCGTACCGACCTTGTTCGCTTCGGACAATTTACCAGCGGCTCGTACCACTGGCAATGGAAAGGTGGCGTTTACGATGGTGTTGCTACCAGCAGCCATCTGGATCTTTTCCCAATTCCGGGCGACGAAGTTGCTGCCAACAGTAACATACAGCAAAACTCAGGTTATTAATCGTTAAATGCATTTAGAAATGAAGAAATTACTTTATATAACATTTATTGGACTGCTGGGGCTGCTTTATTCTTGCGAAAAGGATGGAGATCAGATCTTTATTGCTGACAATCCGGTGCCCCCGTCAATAGTTTCGATGCCCGATTTAACATTGGAAAGAAACAATGGTACTGACATTTTAGAATTTGCTATTTCGCCAGTAGATCCTGGCTTTGTAGCATCAGCCAAATACTTTTTAGAAGCCTGTGCCACAGGCGATAATTTTACAAAAGTTACCTCAATTGCCAGCAAGGATTTAGGTGAAAACTTTGAAATCTCTGTAGCCGACCTTAACGGAATCCTCTTAAAAAGTTTTCCGGCAGATGAAACTTCATCGGTTGATTTTAGAGTTCGCGCACGTTTGGTAGTTGATGGCGGAACAGGAGCTCCCGGAACTTCAGATGACGCATTTGAATACACCTCGGCAACAGAAACGGCCAGTGTTACACTTTATGGTCTTCCGCGCTTAGACCTGGTAAATTCAGGAATCGATCAGAAAATTGAATCGGCACTGGGTAACGGCGAATATTTTGGTTACGTGAAACTGGATGCTGCCATGCCTTTTACCCTTCTTGATCCGGACGCAAATGTTTCGTACGGTGGAAGCGGTGGAACTTTAACAGTTAACGGCCCCGGAATTGCCGTTGACGGTAGTGGCTGGTATAAAATGTCGGCCAGTACCAACGATTTAACATACTCTACCGATGCTTATATGATTGGACTGGTAGGTTCGGCAACACCAAATGGATGGGATACTCCCGACCAAAAAATGGATTACGATGCACAATCAGGAACCTGGAGCATTACAATTGATTTGGCCGATGGCGAAATTAAATTCCGCTTAAATGATGGATGGGCATGGAACCTTGGCGGCACCGTGGACAACTTAACCCAGGGTGGCGACAATATTCCTGTTACAGCAGGTAATTACACCATTACCTTAACAATCAACAGCGACGACACCGGTACTTGTACTATTGTTAAAAACTAAAAAGACTGATGAAAATGAAAAATAAAATGATATACAGGTTTATGATTCTTCTGGTAGCAGTTGCGGCACTATTTGCCGCCTGTACCGAAGAAACAGCTCACGTTCGCCTGGAGCCAACCTTATCAACAGCAAATACTTTGGACATTACATCCGACTCGGCAACCGTTGTTGGTTTTGTAATTGCTGAAGGCGATGGATTTACAGAGCGTGGTGTTTGTTACAGCACTACTGAAAATCCAACAATTGATAACGACAAAAAAGCTTACACTGAAGAAACACCTAACGCTACCTTCCATGTACGCTTATCGGGCTTAACTTATGCTACCAAATATTACGCTCGTGCTTATGCTACCGGAGAAGCCGGTACGGTATATGGCGAACAGATTGAATTTACTACTCTACCCGTGGTTCCGTTCCTAAGCACTGCTGCTATTACCGATATTACCGGTAATTCGGCCATAGGCGGCGGAGAAGTTACCGGATCGGGTGGTGCCGATGTTACGGCCCGCGGTATTGTTTTTGGAACTGAAGCCAACCCTACAATTTCGGGTGACAAAACTGCCGATGGCGATGGCGTTGGTACTTTCGAAAGTATGCTGGAAAACCTTAAAGGCAACACTACTTACTATGTTCGTGCTTATGCAACCAACACTGCCGGTACGGGCTACGGCCCTCAGGTAAGTTTTAAAACATTGGTTGACTTGCCAAAAGTAAGCACAACTGCAGTTACCGGTATTACCAAAACTTCGGGTACTACAGGTGGTGCTGTTACCGACAACGGAGGCGCCGATATTACCGCTTACGGTATTGTGTGGGGAATGGGTTCGGAACCTACAACTGCCGATAATGTTATTGATGCAACAATGCCTCTTGATTCGTTTGTAATTGAAATTACAGGCCTTGAGAAATACACCGAATATTATGTACGTGCATTTGCTACAAACAGTGCGGGTACAGCTTATGGCGAAAACATCATGTTTACAACGCTTGCCGATATTCTTACCTGGAATCTTCCTGGAGATTATGTTGAAGCAAGCTACCCGGGATCGGGACTAACAAACTGGTCGCCAGATAATTCTCCACAAGTGATTAGTACTATCGAAAATCCGTCGAGCCTGGAAGGATTTGTTTATTTTGCAAACGACAACAACCAGTGGAAATTTGCAACACAGCCCAACTGGGACGGTCCAAACTACGGAGATGATGGCTCAGGTAATCTTGATGCCGGTGCAGACAACATTAATTCTCCAAAAGGTTTTTATAAAATTAATGCCGATGCAACCGCATTAACCTATACCGCAATTAAACAGGTTTGGGGTGTTATTGGTAGTGCCTCGCCAATGGGCTGGGACGATGAAACACCACTGGTTTATTCGCCTGAAGCTGTAAAATGGCAAGGAGTACTTCACTTAACTGCTGCAGATATTAAGTTCCGTGCCAATCACGATTGGGGCTTTAACTATGGTAGCGATGCGGCTGATGGTACGCTTCAGCCGGGAGGTGAAAATATTCCGGTTGCTGTGGAAGCTGATTATGCCATTGAAATTGATTTTAGCACGCCAAACGAATATAAATACAGCCTTAACCGCTGGGGATTAATTGGCGATGCAACACCTGGTGGCTGGAGCGACGATACGGATATGACCTGGGATGCTGACAATGGAGTATTCACTGTAACACTCGACCTTACTGCTGCTTCATTTAAGTTCCGTGCCAACGATGGTTGGGATTTAAATTATGGTGGCGATCTTGGTGCACTTTCTCCCGGTGGCGATAACATTTCGATTGCCGAAGCCGGAAACTACACCATTACTTTCGATCCCTGGGGATTGACTGCAACAGTTACTAAAAATTAATTTGAAAAAATGATATCTCAGAAACCTCTTCGATTGCGGAGGGGTTTCTGTTTTTAAAAGCCAGAACAATGAATCGTTTATTTTCCTTATTAATTGCATTATTTATTGTGCACAACATTACGGCTCAAATTACTACCGTGCCCGAAAAACCTGTTGCCACAAAAGCGGTTACCATAACTTTTAACTCCGACGAAAGTAACCTGGATTATTACACCGGCGAATTATACGCCCACACAGGCCTTATCACCGATAAAAGTTCATCAAGTACCGACTGGAAATATGTAATTGAATCGTGGGGAAATAACGCAACACAACCAAAACTTACCAATAAAGGTAACGGCATTTACGAACTGGAAATCAGCCCCGACATCTTGTCCTACTATTCGGTTAGCGCCAGCGACGATGTGCTTAAACTGGCTTTTGTGTTCCGATCGGCCGATGCCAACCAACAAACTGAAAACCTTTATGTTGATGTGTACAAAGAGGGCTTGCACATTGATATTTCGAGCCCCTCACAGAATGCTGTTTTGCCGCTTGGCGATTCGGTAACCATTTCTGCAACCTCAACCTTAACAGCAAATTTAAAGCTGTTTATAAATGATAATGAAATTAGTTCATCAAACGGAACAATTATTTCAACTCAATATATTTTTGAAAACCTGGGCCAGAACTGGATTATTGCTGAAGCAACTGCCGACTCAACTGTTCGTGATTCGGTTTTGGTTGATGTAAAAGATTTTAAACTTAGTAAACCCGAAACATATAAAAACGGCATAAACTACACTTCAAACACCTCAGCAGCCCTCGTGCTATGGGCGCCCCTAAAAACTTATGTGTATGTTATTGGCGACTTTAATAACTGGGAAAAATCGGATGATTACCTAATGAATAAAGACGGTAATTACTTTTGGATTGATATTACAAACCTTACTGAAGGACAAGAATATGCCTTTCAATACAGTATTGACGGGAACATAACAATAGCTGACCCCTATGCCGAAAAAATACTTGACCCCTGGAATGACAAATACATCGATGAAGCTGTTTATCCCAACCTGAAAGCCTACCCTGAAGGAAAAACAGAAGGTACAGTATCGGTACTGCAAACGGCACAGTCCGAGTACCAGTGGGAAATTGAAGACTTTGAAATGCCTGCGAACGAAAAACTGATTATTTACGAACTTCTGATTCGTGATTTTACCAGCGAACATACCTATGCGTCAGTAATTGAGCAACTGGATTACCTTGAAGATTTGAATATAAATGTTTTGGAACTAATGCCGGTAAACGAGTTTGATGCCAATAGTAGCTGGGGCTACAATCCCACCTTCTACTTTGCACCGGACAAGTATTATGGTCCAAAAAACGAGCTGAAACGCCTTGTTGATGAATGCCATAAACGCGGAATTGCAGTGGTAATTGATATGGTTCTTAACCATAGCTGGGGAGGCAGCCCCTTTGTGGAAATGTACATTGACGACATGGAGAATAATCCCTGGTACAACGTTACCTCTCCAAATCCGGTGTTTTCGTGGGGTTATGATTTTAACCACGAAAGTGATGCTACGAAAGCACTGGTAGACAGCGTAAATTCATTTTGGTTAAACGAATACAATGTTGACGGTTTTCGGTTTGATTTTACCAAGGGCTTCACAAACACGCCGGGCGATGGCTCTGGTTACGACCAACCACGAATTAATATTCTGAAACGCATGGCTACCGAAATTTGGAAACGCAATTCGGATGCCCTTGTAATTTTGGAGCATTTTGCCAGCAACACCGAAGAAATGACATTAGCCGATTTTGGCATGATGGTTTGGGGCAATAAAAACCACGCCTACGGCGAAAATCTAATGGGCTACGGAGCCAGCCTTTACGATGCCGTGGCCGAAAATCGGGGTTGGGAAAAACCCCACCTGGTAACCTATATGGAAAGCCACGATGAAGAACGATTGATTTATAAAAGTGTAAACTTTGGAGCAACAAATGGCGATTATAACACAAAAAATTTGGCAACAGCCCTTGAAAGACAAAAGTTAAATGCCTTGTTTTTTATTCCGCTTCCGGGGCCAAAAATGATTTGGCAGTTTGGCGAACTGGGTTACGACTACTCCATAAACCACTGCCCCAACGGGAGCATAAGCGATGACTGCCGAACTGCTGAAAAACCCTTGGTTTGGGATTATACAAATGATACACAACGAACCGAACTGTTTCAGGTTATGGCCAAATTAAACGAATTAAAACAAACCTACGAGGAATTTGCACCAACTGAAACGGAATATGCATTGGCCAACCAGACCAAATGGTACAAACTAAGCAAGAATGGAAAACATGTTGTTGGTATCGGAAATTTTGATCTTGAGGAAAAAGAAATTGCCATAACTTTTCCCGAAGCCGGCAAATACTACGAATTTTTCAGTGGCGATTCAGTTGTATTTAATTCAGCAAGTCAATCGTTTACCTTTCAACCCGGAGAATACCGAATGTATTCCACAACAAAGTTTCACGATCCGGAAATAGAAACGGATTACACCCTGATTTCCTCGGCTGAGAACAAGCTGCAGATTTATCCCAATCCGGCTTCAGGCAGGTTAACCATAGCCTCTGCCCAGGAGCTTTCAGCGGTTCAGGTATTCTCGGCTGCCGGAATTCTAAGCTATCAATCAGACAAAATTAAGGAATATAAACTTGAGATTAATGTTCAGGACTTTAGTCCGGGTATCTATTTTGTTCGTGTGCTACAAAACGGAAATAGCTCAACACAAAAGGTGGTGATAAAATAAACTTTAAACAAAGCCATTTGAAATAAAAAAGGTAAGGATTAAGAATAGAGTAAGATTCTATTTTTGAGCAGTTGCTGACCGGCGGTTAAACAAATCAAAATCATAGCTAAACATGATTTCGTGTGTGCCGTTGCTAAAGGCATTTAGCTCTGTAATGGTTATGTCGTACGAATAGCCAATGGCCATTTTGGGTGTAGGTTTAAACTGGGTAATTATGCCGTAGGCAGCATCAACGCGATACATGGCTCCCACCCAAAATTTATTTCTGAAGCCCCCCATAACCGTTAAATCAACTGAAACGGGAGCACCGGCAACATATTTAAGCATTCCGTTACCTTTTAGTTGAATGTCTTCGTTTAGTTCCAGTTTGTGCCCGGCAACAAAATAAATGTGCATTTGCTGGGTGTTAATATAGTCGGTGGTAACATCCTGGCGTGTAATTTTATTTTCTATCAGCCGGGGAACCGACAATCCAAAGTAGGTATCATCGGAAAACAGAAACATACCAATCCCCACATTCGGGAGAAAGTTTTCGTAGATATCGTTATCAAAAATAGGGTCAGGATCGATAGTAGCCAAATCAGTAAGGCTTGCCCTGTAAAAGCTTACTCCTCCTTTTAAGCCCAGACCGAGTTTAAAATCTTCGGTAACTCTAATAAAATACGAATAATCAGCATAAACACCGGTTTGACTTAGCGGGCCAATTTTATCGGACAGCACCGAAAATCCAAAACCAACATTTTTATCCTCAATAGAGGAATTGTAGGCAAAAGAGCGTGTAGATGGTGCCCCGTCAAATGCCACCCATTGGCTTCGTGCTACCAGCAATGCATTCCCAACATCTTTTGAACCTGCAAAACCAGGGTTAATTACCAAAAGGTTATCCATATACTGCGTATACATCGGGTCCTGCTGGGCACTGGCATTATTGCTTTGTAAAAGAATTACAAAAAGTAAATTTATATATGCTGCTATTTTTACAAATCTTCCCATTTATCTGTCGATATATACCGAACCTGCTATTGGTTGTTCGCCATTTCCAAGGTCTAAAACATAAAAGTAAGTTCCGGTTGGCAAATCACTGTTTCCGCCTCCCTGGTTCGACTTTCCGTCCCAGAATATTGGCGTAGTTGATAAACCATAGTTTTGTGCTTCGTAAACTTTTTTGCCCCAACGATTAATAATAGTTATTGAATTCCCTTCAAACATTTCAATTCCCTGAATCTCGAAAAAGTCGTTAATATTATCGCCATTAGGCGTAAAAGCTTCGGGAATAAAAAAGTCGAGCGCCATCACATAAACGTAAACATGCGCATTGTCGCATTTGGCAAAGTAGTTGCAAATCCTGTATTCAAACACATCACCACCAAGAAAACCATCATCAGGCCGGTAAGTTACCGTTGCATCTTGATTAATGTTGGCTGTTCCGTTTACAGGATGTTGAACAATCTCTAAAGAAGCCGGATTGAGTTCTCCTCCCTGCGGATCTTCATCGTTTGCCAGCACTGCAATGGTGATTGTTTTTTCGTAATTGGTTGTATCGTAAACATCGCGGGCTATTGGTGCCGAAATAAAACGGCTTACCACAACATAATCGATAGACGCGCATCCATAAATATCGCTTACCTGCAAATAATAGGTTCCTGCCGAACTAATTTCGGGTGTAGCTGTATTCTGTCCGCCAACAAACGTTCCGTTGCTGGTTGTCCAGTTGAATTCAATTTGCTGACCACTGCTAACCATTCCGTTTAAAAGAGCAGTTGTTCCATCTTCAAGCATAAAGTCATCGCCGGCATCGGCACTAATCTCTGCTACCCCAATTTCAACCGTATCTTTACCCACAACCCCATCGGCATTGCTTACTGTTAATATAAACTCGGTGGTATTTCCCGGTGTAAATACGGGGTTTAGTTGTGTCGGATCGTCAAGGTTTTCTATCGGGATCCACGAATAGATTAAACCGCTGGTGTCTGAAACTGTGGCCTGTAATCTAAACGGGCTACAACTTCCTGTCAAGGTATCTATTCCGGCTGAGAAAATAAGATCATATCCGGTTTTTAATATTCCTATTCTTTGCACTGCAGTATCGCTGGAACACCCGTTTCCATCTATGGCATATACTTGTAAAGTATAATCACCCGAGATACCATCCCAAACAATATCAGCCTCATTACTAAAATTACTTTCCAAATCTGCAGATGTTCCTTCCGGTGGATCAACCGACCAGAAATACCTGGCTCCCTGCAAATTCCCGACAATCATGGCAACCTCATGTGTATAAACAGTATTACGCTCAAGTTTTAATTCACCCACATCAAAAGCCAGTTGCGGTTTTGGGTAGATGATTCGCGAATGTACATCCGGTGCGGATGTTGCAAGAGTGTTATTCTCATTATCAACTGCACCGGTTATTTCTACTTCAACCGTATTGTTTAAGTCTGAATCAGCCGTAAACATTGCAGAAGAAATGGCTAAGGCCTGGTTGTCAAATTCAACTTGCTGCGCATACAAATTGCCATTAACAAGAAAACTAACAGTTAAGGGATAGAAAAGCTCCTTAAGTGGCTCTCCATCAATATCACTGGCCACCAGCGAAAGGTTAAAATCATTTCCTGATGAATTAAAACAGTCGTTACTACTGGTTTCAAAAAAACGAATTGAACGGTTATTGGGAAGAATGGAAACGGCAAGTGCTTTCAGGTTTGTACACCCGGAGGCATCCGTTTCAACAACCGTTAAATAATACCTGCCAGCCTGAAGCCAATGCACTGTTATCTCATTTACATCGTTGGCGTCGGTAAAATAACATTCTGTTGGGTCAGCAGGAATAGCGGGGTTGAGGCTTTTAAAAATCTCCCAATGGTATTCACCTCCGGGATGATTTACAACATGATGTGTTGTTTCGGCACCTTCGTATTCGACAATATCCTGCTGGGCTGCCCCATTTAGGGCAGCCAGCAGGGTTAATATCATTATGAAAAATGCCTTAATTCTCAACTAAATAATATTAATTGGTACCTATACCACTTGTGTTTGGTCGTGACACTTCGGTTGAATCCGTGTTATCATCGTCGGTATTGTTTTCACTCACACCGTTTGCTGATTTACCATTCGTAATTTCAACGGTAGCAGTAAAGTCCTGTGCATCAGCATCGGAATTATTGTCATAAGTATTACCGTTCTCAACTTCGTAGCTAATTGTTACAGCATTGTTATCGGTTACAGTAACGGTAGTTCCATTCCACGAAGCATTTGTACTAAATGTTGGTGTTGAAGAGAAACCGGCTGGAACAGTCATGCTCATGTCAAACTCGTAACCATCGTATGAAGACGACAGATTATCAGGCGTAACTGTAAACTCTAAAGTTGCAGTACCGTGCTCATAAACCGGTGCATTACTTACAATTGAAACCGACACAGCATTATCGTAACAAGCTGTTGCATTTGTAGCTGCAAGTGTTAAAGTAAAGTCGCTCTCTGCGATTTGAACCGGAAGAATCTTAGTATTCGAGCAGGTGCCATCAGTTTCAACTACCTGTACATAATACCAATCGCCAACCGTTACCGTGTCGGCCCAGGCAATGCTAATAGAATCTGACTCAATTGTGGTAATTGTACCGGCATCTGATGGTGACAAATCACTTTTCACAATCGACCACGCAATGTTGTTACCTGCATCTCCTGGTGTAATAAAATAACTGTGTGTTGCACCAGGAGCTGGATTCTCTCCAGTACTCTGAGCATAAACACTCGTGCCAAAAGCAGTCATTACAACCGCCGTTAATAAAAAGACTAACTTTTTCATAATGAATTAAATTTTAAATGTTTGTATTATAAAATGCTACTTAATCTGTTGTTATTCCTGAGGTATTCGGAATGGCATTTACATAAGCTGTGGATACCATATTTTCACCTAAAAGTGCCGGTGCATCGTACTTCAGTTCGGTGGCCGAAATTATTTCCATGGCTACTGATTGTTGAGAAAATGCATCGCCGGTAACTTTCATGGTAATATCAATACTTGGAACAGTTCCTAAAATATTGGTCACTACATAAGGATCTAAAACAGTTCCAGTACCGCTTATTGCATCGCCGGCAGAAGCAGCCAGTTCGGAAATGGTTGCCGATGAGCTCAGAGTAAATTGAATTTCCCAATTGTGATCCCAGTCTACGCCTACGGTGTCAACGGTAAATGAAACCACGCTGGTGGTATCTGACCCCGAGAAATTAATTATACCATCGGCTGCATTACAAGCAATAGTTGAGTCTGAAATAGTAACATCGAAAGTATTGCCTGAAACTACAACTGTTACTTCTTTTAATGTGATACACCCCGTACCGGTGGCGGTTTCACTAAACTGTAAAGTATATGTTCCGGCTGTATTCCATACAATTGTTACCGTTTCGGTGTCATCATCCGAGATTACATAATCAACTCCGGATGTTCCTTCCACAACACTCCAGGCCAATGTGTTATTCACATCATCTTCGGCAGTAACAGTGTATTCATGAGTTGAGCCTGTAAATGGTGTTAAACCGCCCTGTGCTGATGCAACTCCTGCAATAAACAGGAAAGCAATGCTTGCAATTAAATAAGTTAATTTCTTTTTCATCTTTTTGTTTTTTATTTTTTGTTTGTTTAATCAGGTATAATTTCTCCGGTGGCTGGCAACGGATTTACAACCACTGTTGATGTTTCACTTAAATTTTGACTACAGGTTGCACTGCTAACAGAAATCAGTGTAATAGTTTGATTATTTGTTGCTCCGCTTACTGTTACATTGGCAACACCCCCCGTTAAAACGGTTGTTGTTGCTGCACCTCCGTTTAAACTATAAGTTACGGTAGCTCCCGAAGTACCGGTAATTGTAAATTCGGCATTTTCATTTTCGCATATCGGTCCGTTATTGCTTGAAACAGCTGCCACCGGAAGAGCATTCACAGTCATTGTAATTTCATTTGATGTAGCCGGACTTCCTGTTGCACATGAGGAATTTGATGTTAGCACACAGCTTACAACATCTCCATTTGAAGGCACGTAAGAATACGAATCACTATCTGTTCCAACATTACTGCCATTAACTTTCCATTGGTAAGAAGGAGAGCTTCCTCCATTTGTTGGGACTGCCGTATAGGTAACATTAGTTCCGTTACACACGGGGTTTGCTCCCGAAATACTTACAGCCACCGGTGTTCCGCTAGTCACAGTTATGGTTACCGGGTAATCAATACTTGAACATATAGGATAATCAGTAATAACTTTTAACACAGCATTATAAACACCCGTAGCAATACTATATGGAACATTTATTGATATTGTTCCAGATTCAGAATTCAAATTATTGTTTTGAGGAGAAGCAAACCCTGCGCTTACAGCATTTGAATCGAAAACCAAAACCCAGCGATCGGGCGAACCAGTTGTTGCCGAATAGCTTAGTGATGCACTTACTTCATTCTGACATACCTCAGGATTGGCTCCCAAAGTTATAGATAAAGCAGGGTTGACCGTGATTGATCGAATTGTTGAATATTCAGCATTACAACTTCCGCTTTGCACCAAAGCCCTGTAATCCCAGGTGCCTCCTGAAGTCGGAGTTTCAGAATACGTGTCATTTCCGGCATTTCCAATATCCTCCCAACTACCTCCATCCAACCTACGCTCCCAATGCTGAATTTCTCCGTTGTAGTTGTTCAGCGTTAGCAGAGGTATTGCGCTTCCTTCGCAAATCGGGTTATAATGTGCCGGGGCAACCTGTCCCCCTTGTGTGGTACCGTCAACAACAAGGTCAGTACTTGCCGCGGCACTGCTACATCCATTAACAATAACTGAAACGGAGTACGTACCTGCATTTCCTATCCAACTGGCTGCAAACGAAGGATTTTGTTCGGTAGAATTAAACCCGTTTGGGCCGGTCCATGAATAGTTTGCACCAGGCACTGTAGCTGTGCTCAATTGAATGATTTCGCCCACACAAACCGGGCTGTTACTTGATGCCATTGGAGTTGCCGGTATTAAATTTACCGTAACCACCAGCGACTTACAACCCTGTGATTCGCACTGGGTAGCAGCATCGTAAGTTCGGGCATAATATGTTGTAGTAGTCGTTGGATTAACGATTAACGGGCTGCCTGTTCCTGCCAATGTGCCGGCATCACAATCGTCAGCATACCAACGAAGTTCAAAAGCATTATCATAACTGGCATTTAAAGTTGCCGATTCGCCCAAACAGATGCTTGAATTGTTCCACACTGAATAAGGATCGGCTGGTATGGTACCAACCACTACTGTTGCACTTTCAGAAAGTTCACAGCTGCCGGAACCATCTGTTACAGCAATCAGGTTAAGCGTTTGATTGCTGGTTGCCCCGGATACGGCAATCGTATCAACTCCGCCACTAAGAGTTGTTGTTGCCATAGTTCCACCGTTCAAGTTATAACTTAACTGGACTCCTGCTGTTCCTTCAATGGTAAATTTCACATCTTCTCCGGCGCAAAGCGGGCCGTTGTCGCCGGTAATTTCAACCGAAATAGCCGAACCAACCACCTTGGCTCTGTAGGAAGTATCTGCATCGCTTGTGGCGCTTTCGTAAATGAGAACAAAGTATTCTCCTGGTTGATTTGTGGTATAAGAGAAACCTGTTTCCCCTGAAATTGGATCTCCAATAGAATCGCACCATTGATAGGCATAGGCATCAGTTTTAAGTGCAGAGATTACAACCGCATCGCCATCACACAAATCAGAATATACAGGTGTTACTCCTTTTTCCGTATCTCCACCAACAAAAAAATCATAAATCCCGGTACTGTCGTTTTCATTGTCCTCCAACGAAATAATATCCCCGTAGTTGCAGGCGCCATCTCCGGGGGGATCATAAACAGAGGTATTTTCACAATCAAACAATCCTCCTTTATCATCAACATCGCCTAAAACATACATTGCGGCATCAGAATCAACATTAAGAGTTAATTTATTACTGCCGGCAGGAGCTTTCAGGTTTCCTCCGATAATAAGATAAGCTCCCACCATGAGATCAACTTTATTATTGGCAATAAAGTTTCCATAGATAATACAAACCGCATTTTCTTCTATGGTAAAAATTGCGCTATTCTTCAGGGTAAGATTACCTGTTATTATCAAAGTATCATACTGTTCTACAAGCAAGACATCTGAATTATCAACAACAACATCACCGTCGATAATCGTTTTTGTTTGGGCAGAAGCATCGAAGCTAAAAAAAGGAGCGATGAAACAGAAAAGGATAATGAAAATAATTGCCTCACCTTTCATGAGAAAATTGAATCCATTTACACACCTATCCCACATATCACCAATATGGCGTATACTCAATATGTCCCTAAAGCACATTGTATGCACAATTCTTTTACTCTTACCTTACTTTCGTTTCAACTTGTGATGGCTCGTTGCACAATTGAGCATCACCTCAGGCCATAGCTATCCTTTTAAACTCTGGTTTACAATGATAACTTTAGTTACGATTTTATCCCCTAACCGCTGGCCCTTTCTCAAACTCTCCAAATATAACAATTACAATTTGTTACATCTTCGTCGGCGAAAATAAAGAATTAACATAAACGTGTGAATTCAAAAGCCCCGATATTAGCCATTTGTTCCATATTGGGACAAGAATTAATATTAAATTCTTGTTCAATTAACAATATGCCATAAAAAAAGGGGTGTTGCCAGTACTAAAACCAGCAACACCCCTTTTTCTGTTTATCTTATTAACTAATTAATCGGCCATGTCTTTTCCTTTTTCCTGCAACTTTTCAATATCGTTTACATTAAAATCACCATAAAAAGAAACCACAAAACGATTTCCTTCCAGATTTTCATTTTTTACAAAAACATGGCATTCGGTATACTTCTTCTTTCCTCCCAGCAACCATATCTCCGCATCTGATTTGTTATCAGTTTCAACAAACTTTTTATATTTTGCAGGAAGTAAACCCACAGCTTTTTTCAGAAACTCTTCTCCACTTAAATTTCCCTTAGCCGGATTATACGACATAAATCGAACACGGTGTAAATCGCCGTTTACATTTTTCTCATCATCATCTCCCAGATCAATATCCACCGCATCTATCATATCTTTCGAAAAAGAAAAGCTGGTAACACCCTCCTTATTTGCAAATGCATCATACATTTTATCTGATTTACTCTGGCCCGACGCCAGCAACCCAGCCAATAACAGACCAAGTGCAAAAAATAATGCTGCTAATGTTTTCATGCTTTTTTACAATTAAAAGCCACACCCAAAAATCTTTCAGGTGTAGCCTGTTTTCATTCCTTTTTATTTTGCTATTTCAGTTAAACCTTCTGGTTTCATTTGCCAGTATTTACCTACCATGTCACCATCCCAGGTGTTCGAAACATTTTCAATGTCGTGAATAATCTGGATCAGGTCATTGCCCAGGTATACAGCTTTTCCTTCCGGTACTTTAACTTTTATATCCACTTCCTGCCCACGCCATTTGCCATCGTCGCCAATAAAAAAGTAGGGATCGAAATAAACCGTTGAATCGCTTTGATTAAAATGATAAACCATTTCTTCGCACCATTCTTTGGCCTCTTCTCTGGTTTTTCCGCGCGAAGCATGCTTAACGGTAACTACAAACTCGTTGCTGGTTGACCGAACCACATCTAATTGCGGGTGCCCAACAACTACTTCTTCGCCATCAATTACTGCTACTTTAAAACCTTCAACATCCCAGTCGATTTCGGCATATTCCTTCAATTTGTCTTCTGCCAATCGCAAATAAAGGGTTTGGCACGAATCACACGAAATTGTTTCGCTCTTGGTAATTGAAGCGCTTTTCTTGTAATTTCCAACCTGCCCTACCGATAAAATAAGTAAAGCAAAAAGCGATACCAACCAAACACCTACCATTGATAAGGCAATAGCAGCATTGTTTGATTTAAAGCGAAATACCAACTTTGTTCCGATGTAAATTAAGGCCAATAAAGGAATACCCATTATTAAACCAACCAAAATAAGCCCCCAGGTAACTGTTCCCGGTTCAACAAAATGGTTCAGCATATTAGGCACATGAATTTCGGGTCCCCAAATTAAAGGCATACCATCTACAAACGACTGTCCAATAATCATAGACGATACCAAGCCAAGAATTCCCAAAAATCCCGAAATAATGAGGAAAACACCAAAAACGATAACAAATACTTTTAATATTACTTTAAAAATATTGTACACCACATCTCCGGCTCCTTCCATCGATTTTTTTCCTTTCGAGTAGGTATCTGATTCTTTGAATTTCCTGTAGCTTTCCTTTACCTCTTTTACCTCTTCTTTAATCGATTTTTCAATATTTTTTACCGTTGCTTCCTGGCCACGCATCTCAAGGCGCTGGGCGGTATTAACAGCCTTAGGTACAGCAATCCACAAAATTACATAGGCCAGCCCGGCTGCCCCTGAAGTTACAAAGAACAGGATTACAAATATTATTCGAAGAATTACCGGATCCATACTAAAATACGCTCCCAATCCTCCACAAACACCACCTAAAACTCTATGGTCAGGGTCTCTGTATAGCCTCCTTTTACGCCTGGCTTCCGATGCTATTGAAACCTCCTCTTCACCCTCCTCTTCAGCAAAGTCTTCAGGTGTTCCCATAGTTTCAATCATTTCATTCACCCATTCTACGGTAATTACTTTTTTCTCCTCAGTATTTTTTGCACTAAATATTTCTGCAATACGTGCTTCAATATCAGCAATAATTTCTTTTCCTTCTTCGTCTGTTCCGAAATGATTTTTCAGATTGATGAGGTATTTCTGCAGCACATCGTATGCATCCTCTTCTATATGAAATATGGTGCCGCTTATGTTTATTGTGAATGTCTTTTTCATGTTGTTTTTTGTTTGAATTTATTTAGGATGGATTACGATTTATTCTCTCTGATTTTATCAACTGCTCCAACCAGTTCGCACCACGAATCTTCCAGTTCGCTTAAGAAGCTCCGACCTGTTTCTGTCAACTCGTAGTATTTTCGTGGTGGCCCTTGCGTTGATTCTTCCCAGCGGTAAGCCAGCAACCCGGCATTTTTAAGCCTTGTTAACAGTGGATAAAGTGTGCCTTCAACCACAATCATTTTAGCCTCTTTTAGCGATTGTATTATATCACTGGCATAAAGTGGTTTTCCATCGAGAACGAGCAGGATGCAATACTCCAGTACGCCCTTTCTCATTTGTGCTTTTGTGTTTTCTATCTTCATTGTCTGTCCCTTTCTATCTGTTAGTCCTATTGTTATCTGTCCTCTCGTCTTATCACATCATTTTTAAATATTCCAGAATTTTTCCGATACCATCCAGGCTTCCAGCTGCATACAATCCTCTGTTTCAGCGGCTGGCTCAAACCTCGACTCTTCCAACATCCAGCTCTCCACTTCAAGACGCTCTTCTACAGCCTCTTCATACATAAACCAACTGGTTCCAAACCTTAAATCATCCGTCATCCAGGCCTCCAGCTCCATTGCTGGTTCTACTTCATTAGTAAAGTAAAAATCAGCTTTTACAGTTGCAGGCACTTCGGCTGCAGCTTCTTCATTAACCGGCGATGCCATTGCAATTACAATATCGCTAAATCCGGTATTTTCCAACAAGCGCTTCCAAAATGTTTGTGCACTTACTGTAAAACTAATAAGAACAAAACTTACTATTACTGCTGCTGAACGTAAAATTGCTTTCTGAACATTGCTTTTTGTTTTCATCTCGTTTACATTTTTAGTTTTTAATGATACTTGATGCAACGCGCAATCCATTTGTTTTTTGTTTTCATGGCTTTGATTTGTGATTGCTCGTTTCATGGCTTTTTGTTTTCTGTTTAATTGTTTTCCTGACTTTGAGTTCTGCTTTGCTTTTTGTTTCTGCGATTTATCTTTTGAAGTTCGCTCTTCGTTTTCTGCTTTCTAATTGTTTTCTGTTTTGCTTTTCTGTTTTGCTTTTCTGTTTTGCTTTTCTGTTTTTAAGACGACTGTTTTTTGTTTCCGTTACACTTATAAAGAACTTTTTTTAGAAATGTACTTTTTTTTACATCGTTATTTGCATTACAAATATATGTAATAAACTTAGTACCATGCAACACATAGTACCATATTTTTTTAAATATTCATTAGGGTAATTTTTTATTTAGCTGTATTACTGACACTTACACAAGTGTATTATTTTAGATTTATTTTTGAAAAATAATCCTACACACACAATACTTAACAATAAGTGTTAATTTTTGTCAATTTTCACATTGCCCGGTCAATCCGAGTGTGGATAAAATTGTTAATAACTCAAAAGAATCATTTAACAACTTAATTCAAGTTGGTTTGTTTTTACACTTCAATAATATGAATTTTAACTTGTTAGAATTGGTGTAAAAATTAAGGCATTATACACAATAAGATAACATCTATTTAACAAAACAAATTAAAAGAAAGGTTTCCTTTGCCGCATAGTCAGGGAAACACAAGTTGTTTGGTTTTAGAAACAAATAACTTTATAAACTATTATGATGAGAGCTAAATTAGAAGAAACTGTTTCACTTTCTCTTTTTTGCCGCGTGCGTCTTAAACTTAAGGCCAAGTCTGGTTGTAATAATTCTATTCAGCAATTGATATAATTTCAATATTTATTTTAAATCCAAATCAAAAGTTTTATGAAAAAAGCATTTTTTTCGATTGTATTACTGGCTGCATTCAGCCTGTTTTCGCTCGCAACTTATGCCCAAACAATAAAGGGTGTAGTTGTTGATGCAGAAACCAACGAAGCCCTTATTGGGGCAAGTGTAGTACTGGAAGGAACAACTACCGGTACTGTTTCAGACATTGATGGAACCTTTTCATTACCGGTGCAATCCGGTGCTTACACTATTCTGGTTTCATACATTGGTTACACTACGGAGATGATAGATATCGACGTCTCGGGAAGTGATGCTAATTTAGGAGAAATTAAATTAAGCTCCGATGCGGTAGGTATAAACGAAGTTATGGTATTGGCTTCTGTGGCTATTAGTCGCCAAACACCTGTTGCAGTATCTAACATTCCTGCCGAAATGATTCAGACCAAGTTAGGAACACAGGAATTTCCGGAAATTCTGAAATCGACACCTGGCGTTTATGCAACCAAATCGGGTGGTGGTTTTGGCGATGGCCGTATTAACCTTCGTGGGTTTAACTCCGAAAACGTAGCAGTAATGATAAACGGTGTACCGGTAAACGACATGGAAAACGGTCGTGTTTACTGGAGTAACTGGGCTGGTTTGTCGGATGTTACACGCACTATGCAGGTTCAGCGTGGTTTAGGTGCATCAAAAGTTGCCGTTCCTTCTATTGGTGGTACAATTAATATTGTTACCAAAACAACCGATATGAAACAAGGCGGAAACTTTACCACAGGTTTTGGTAACGACGGCTACAAAAAATTTGGAGCAACACTATCAACCGGTTTATTAGACAACGGTTTTGCAGCAACTGCTTCGTTTGCTTCAATAAGCGGTAATGGTTATATTGATGGAACAGAATTCAAAGGTTACAACTACTTTGTAAACCTTTCGAAAAAAATAGGCGAAAATCATCGGATTTCGTTCACCTCATTCGGAGCACCTCAGCGTCACGGTCAGCGCCAGAACAGAAGCCTGATATCTACTTATCGTGAGGCTGAAAGTGGAAGAAAATTTAACCCTGACTGGGGTATTAAAAATGGCCAGGTAACACATGTTGAAGACAACTTCTATCATAAGTCGCAAAACTCTTTCAACCACTACTGGACCATTACACCTACTACCACACTGTCAACTTCGTTGTACGCCTCGTGGGGAACCGGTGGCGGTGGCGGTAAAGGTGGCGAAAGCAGCCTTTTTAACGAACGCCTGGGAGGTGATGACCAACCTATGGATCTTGACTACATTGTTGACCAGAACCGTGCCAATGGCGCACTTGGTGCTATTTCATGGTTAAGAGCATCGCACAACGACCACAGCTGGTATGGCATGCTATCATCGCTTGATACTAAAATATCTGACGAACTAACTTTTGTGGGTGGTATCGATTTAAGAACTTATACCGGACACCACTTCTACGAAGTTACCGATTTAATGGGTGCCCAGTACATTGAAGACGACAGCGATATTAACGAACCTAACCGCGTATTAAAAGTAGGCGATAAGTACAATTACTACAACGACGGTGTTGTGGGTTGGCAAGGTCTTTTTGGTCAGCTTGAATACTCGAACGATGTATTGTCGGGTTTTGTATCGGCTTCTTTGTCAAACACCTCTTACAAACGAATCGACTATTTCAACTATTTAGATTCAGATCCGCTTCAGGAAACTGATCGTTACAAATTCCTTGGTTTTATGCTTAAAGGTGGTGCCAACTACAACATTAACGAAAACCATAACGTTTTTGCCAACATTGGTTATTTTGAAAAAGCTGCCGGTTTTGATGCTGTATTCCTGAATTTCAACAACGAAACCATTAACGAAGATGCAGAAAACCAAAAAATCTTTAGTGTTGAGTTAGGTTACGGCTACCGTACCCGTAATTTTAACGCCAACATTAACGTATACCGTACCGCCTGGAACGACCGTACATTTACCGAAGTTCGCACAGGCACCGACGGAGAACAATATTTCCTTAATATGCTGGGAGTAAACGCGCTTCACCAGGGGCTTGAGGTTGATATGAAATGGGATATCTTAAACAACCTGAGCTTAACAGGTATGTTATCAGTAGGCGACTGGAAATGGAAAGACGATGTACTGGATGTACAGGTTATTGATGAAAACCAGCAACCCATTGGCGACCCCATCAACCTATACATTAAAGACATGAAGGTGTCGGATGCCGCTCAAACAACTGCCGCATTGGGTATGGAATACCAACTGTTACCCAAATCGTTTGTAACGCTTGACTATTACTATTTTGCTGATTATTTTGCTGATTTCAGTCCTGAAAACGTAACCAGCGAGGGAACACCACAACCATGGAAAGCTCCTGATTATGGTTTGTTCGATTTTGGTGTACGCCACGGATTTAAAATCGGTGATTTTGATGCGACCCTTATCGGCTCTGTATTTAATGTTTTCGATACCGATTACATAGCCGATGCAATTAACGGCTCGGAAAACAATGCTGAAACGGCCCTGGTATGGTATGGATTTGGCAGAACATTTAGTGCCAGTTTAAAAATTGATTTTTAATTAAAAAGACATGAATAAGATGAAACAAGCAAGCGATGGCCTTTCTAATTCAGCCTGCCGTTTTTGCACAAGTATCATCAAATTCCGCTATAATTTAAAAAATTAACGAGATGAAAAAAATAACATTCATATTCGCAATACTTGCATTAATTTTTGCCTCAGCGTGTAATTCGCTCGACGATATTCATGAGGAAATTGATGCGAAAGACAACCCCATTGTTGGTGATGCAGAATACACGCTGACCGACGAAGATTACGACGAACTGGAACTGGATTACGGTAACTTTAGCAGTGTTGACGATGCCAAAGCTGCGCTTCCCGGATTTTTATCAACCAAGTATCCGGTTTGGGGTAAAGGATCTTCTGTTTTGGTTGGTTACAAACTTTATGTAGGCAGCGCTCCGGGCGTAAGCGACTATACTTATGCCGACGATTACTACCTGTCAAATAAAGATTATCCGCAGGGGCCAATTGGTGCTGTAGGTTTCTTCCCTGACGAAGATGCAGCCGATTACCTGGCTGACATACTTGCTGCCAACGTTAGCAGCCCGTCAGAAGGCGATAACGTACTGGCCAGATACAAAGATTACACCAGCGAACCTGTTGCCGGATACTCTGATTTTTATGCAGTAGATTTCACCGATGGCGGCCTGCACTCGTTTGAAGCCGTAAGCGTTGTTGGCGACCAGGCTTGGGAAGGCAGCAACTACGGTGCAAAAATGTCGGGGTACTCAGGCGGTAGCCAGGAAAACGAAGACTGGCTGATTTCTCCTGAAATTGACCTGACCGGAGAATCGAACCTGCTTTTCCAGGTAAGCCAAATTATCAACTATTCAACCCAACTTGACCTGCTGAATGTTATGGTTTCAAAAAATTATACTACCGGTTCGGCACCAAGCTCGGCAACCTGGGAAGCCTTAACCATTGAAACCAAACCTGAAGGTAAAAACTGGGATCCGGTAGTTTCAGAACTGGTAGATTTTTCAGCTTTCGAGGGTGAAACCATCCACATTGCATTTAAATACCAGTCGACAACCGGAACATCGGCAACATGGGAAATTGAAGACTTTGTTATTAAAGCTGCAGGTGTTGAAGGCGAAACTGCCAGCCGCGAGATTTTCTACACTTTTGCCGACGGCGAGTGGGAACCGGCAGAAGGTGTTTACTTTGTGAGCGATGATGATTTTGATGCCATGGGTGAAGACTACGGTCGCCCGGGTTACTACAATAACTTTAGCAGCTCGATTTCGCCAAACGACTACCTGCCAACATTTATGGCTACCAACTACCCATACGGGCAGGCCGACGACGAAATGATTATCGTTTACGATTATTACTCAAGCTCGAGCGGTGCACAGTGGAGAGGTACCTTGTTTACCTTTACCGCCGGCGAATGGATGGCCTACGAATCGGTACAGGATGTTACCTTGCAATTTGCCCACGATGGCAATGTTTGGGTGCCCGACAATACGATTAAATACACTTTGGTAGGTGCCGACTACGATCATATTGTAGCCACATTAGGATCGAAATATCCAACAGAAACCGGCAATATGGCCAACTACGGAAACTTTAACGGTTTCTCGTGGGATGCTGATATGATTCTGGAAGCCATTGTTGCTGTAATTGAAAAGAACTACCCATCGGCAGAAGAAGGACAGAAGTTTGCTGTTACCTACTCTATTTACGATGGATCAACACACGACGACACCATTTATATTATTAAAGAAGGTGGTGTTTACATGCTTCAGGAATAGAATACCTTAACTCAATATAAAGAAAGCCGCATATAGCGGCTTTTTTTATGCTTCAAAACCAAACATTTAAGCTATCCTGCTGTTTTTTTTACAGATATTTATAATTTTGCGCCCTGTTTATTCAGAATAGCAACAATGGAACAGCTTCAGATAAATAAAATGTTGGAAGAAAAGGGTTATATCGAGGAAACGATTGATCCGAATGTAAAACTGGTTGAAGAAATCAATCGCTTGAAAAAGGAAAAAAACGCTGTAATCCTTAGTCATTTTTACGTTGAGGGAGCCTTACAGGACATTGCCGACTATGTGGGCGACAGCCTCGGACTGGCACAGGCAGCAGCAACTACCGATGCAGAAATGATTGTTTTTGTGGGGGTTCATTTTATGGCCGAGACAGCAAAAATTATCAATCCCGATAAAAAAGTTATTCTTCCTGATTTAAAAGCAAGCTGCTCGTTGGCCGAATCGGCACCCGCCGACAAGTTTGCCGAATTTAAGGCACAATATCCCGACCATAAGGTAATAACCTACATTAATGCAACGGCTGCATTAAAAACAATGACCGATATTGTGTGTACATCGGCCAATGCCAAACAAATTGTTGAAAGTTTTCCGAAAGACGAAAAGCTGATTTTTGCTCCTGACAAAAACCTGGGCAATTACATTAACAGCATTACCGGCCGCGAAATGGTGCTTTGGGACGGCGCTTGTATGGTACACGAGCAATACTCGGTTGAGAAGATTGTTGATTTAATGGACGAGCATAAAGATGCCGAGTTTATCGCGCATCCCGAATGTGAAAAGCCTGTACTTTTACTGGCAAAACATATTGGCTCAACCACATCGCTGCTCAACTACGTGCAAAAAAGCGATGCCAAAAAGTTTATTGTTGCCACTGAAAGTGGTATTCTGCATCAAATGACCAAAGCTTGTCCGGATAAGATTTTTATTCCGGCACCATCGGTTGATTCTACCTGCGGCTGCAACGATTGCGAATATATGAAACTCAACAGCCTGCAAAAACTATACATTTGCTTAAAACACGAATTACCCGAGGTTACCTTACCAAAAGACGTAATTGAAAAGGCCCGTTTGCCTATTCAACGCATGCTGGAGATATCGAAATAAAAAGTTTAGAGTATCGTTTTATTGTCATTTCAACGCGTGTGCGAGGAGAAATCTGTTAGAGATTTCAGGTTCGCAATGCCTAATAAACAGCAACAAATACTTTAATCGTAAAAAAATCCACGTGCACGGCCATAACGTTTTAAATTCCGGTATTCCCAGGGCTGCATTTTTTGCTGGCTCCTGAAAAACTGCGAGAAACTGCTTTGCGAAAATCCCAAAATCTTACCAATGGTTTTAAAGGTAAAATCGGTATGTTCGATTAAATCGCAGGCTACCAAACAGAGGTATTTGTTTATCCAGTGGTGCGCCGTCATTCCCGACATACAGCGAATTGCCCCGTCAAAATGTTTAACATTAACACCCAACATCCTGGCATAATCTTTCGCATCGCGCTTACCATAAATAAGCACCATATTGGCAAACATATTCATATAGTTATTTTCGCTCACCTTATTCTCGCGAACAAGTGCCGAGCGTGCTTTTATTTCTTTCCCGGGATTATCGATTAAACCATTGTAGAGTTGAGCCGGTGTAATTGGAGTAAAATTGTTTGTGGACATAACAGGTTTTTTCTTAAAAATAGCAAATTTCGTCTTTCCTGCCATACATTAGTTTTATTACTTTATCAAAAAGTGTCTTTTGCTAAAACATCATTTACTATTCTTTAGAAAATAGCAATTTTTCCTAAAATATAACTACGTATTTATTATGAAAAAGTACCTTTTCGTTAAATATTGCTACCTTTTCTTTAGGAAAAAGGGGGATTTGATTAATACTAATGACGTATTTGCTTAAACCTGATGATAAGCTCCGGAAAGAACAACACTATACAACAGTGGTAAAAAGAAATAGATTATTAGAAAACCTGTTACCGATTTCTTCACGCGCACGCGTTAAAATGACAGCCTCCCGAAACCCGCAGCTTCTTAATTTATTGCCGAAACGACTATCGAATCTGTAGCCACCACATTTTCAACCAGCAGGTTTTGCTGCGATACTTCGATGGCACGCAACAGCGTTTTATCAATTTGTTTGATAATGGGGTAAAAACCTTCTTCGCCAATTATGTTGCGGGCAATGTAGGCTTTTAGCTGAGTATTAATAATTTCTCCCGAAGTTTTTAGTCCCTCGTTGTCTTTACGCACTCCTTTTTCGCTGGCATAGGCTACAAATTCGTTAAGCACGCCCTTTTTATCCAGAAAGCTCTCAAAAGCACCGGCGTCAGACAGTGCGGTTAGTTCATCGCGGTGGGCATCGGCGTAGGCATAGGCAAAGGAATATATCAGGCCTTTGCGGAAAATCTGGTCGAAATAATTCGAGTTTCCCGAGGTATCAACCGGAACGAAAAAGTCGGGCATAATTCCGCCGCCACCATAAACCACACGGCCACCTTTTGTTTCGTACCTGAGCGAATCGGCAAAATGAATGCTGTCGGCTACCAGCTGTTCCATGTTATGAAAACGTTCGTAAATATGGTTGTAATATTCTTCGTTACCGTCTTCGTACGAGCTTTGTATGCAGCGTCCGCTGGGGGTATAAAACCGTGCAACAGTCAGGCGTAGTGCCGAACCATCCATAAGAGGTATTTGTTCCTGCACCAATCCTTTACCAAACGAGCGACGACCAATTACAAAGCCCCTATCGTTATCCTGCATAGCTCCGGCAAAAATTTCGCTTGCCGATGCCGAAAATTCGTCAATCATTACATAAACCTGTATATCAGTAAAAGTAGCTTTTGCCGATGCATTGTAGGTTTTTCGGGGTTGGTTCAGGCCCTCGGTATACAAAATGGGCTCTCCTTTTGCAAGAAACTCGTCGACCATTTGCAACACACCCACCAGCGAACCACCCGGATTGCTGCGCAAATCAACAATCACCTTTTTGGCACCTGAAGATTGTAGCTTTGTCATTCCCTGCATAAACTCCTGATAAGTGGTGTTGGCAAAGCGGCTTATTTTTATAAAACCGGTTTGTTCGTCAATCATATACGACACATCAACACTGTACAGTGGAATGTCGCCGCGTGTAATTTCAAAATCGAGTTCTTCTTTGTAGCCTTTTCTCACCACCCCAATGCTTACTTTCGAGTTTTTTTCGCCCCGAAGTAAACTAAGTACGGTATTGTTTTGTACCTCAACGCCGGCAATTACCGAGTCGTTCACACTCACAATACAGTCGCCGGGCAGTACGCCCACCTTGCTCGACGGGCCACCGGAAATAACTTCAATTACACGCACCGTATCTTCCTGAATGGAAAACTGAACACCAATTCCGGAGAAATTACCACTCATCTCTTCCTGAACTTCCTGCATGGCTTTAGCGGGAATATAACTGGTGTGCGGATCGAGGTTTTTTAACAGCTCCGGAATGGTTTCTTCAACAATTTCTCCGGTATTTACGCTATCAACATAGCCGCGCGAGATTAAATCGAGAATAGTAGAAATTTTATTTGTTTGCGCCAGGCCAAAACCATTAAATGCCGGTTGTGCATTGCGGTTAAGCAGATTACCGATTAAAATTCCGATAGCCACTGCCATAGCAATTATTACTGGTAAAAGTATTTTTGTTTTATTATTCATCGTTCTATATTTTCAGTGGCACGTTTTCAGCTTAAATACTAAGAATCATTACCGGCTTAAGCCATTATGGACGAGTTTTTGTGCGTATTAAATATCCACCTGTCGCACCTCAATATCGGCGCGTTTAAGCAGGTTTATGCCATCTTCAAGGCGGTAGCTTTCGGTAAATACCACACGTTTAATTCCGGCCTGGATAATTAGTTTTGAACATTCGAGGCAAGGAGAAGAAGTTACGTACAAAGTTGCTCCATCGCTGCTGTTGCCCGATTTTGCTACTTTGGTAATGGCATTGGCTTCGGCATGCAAAACGTATGGCTTTGTTTTGTTGTCTTCATCTTCGCACACATTTTCAAACCCCGACGGCGTGCCATTATAACCGTCTGAAATAATCATTTTATCTTTTACAATCAGTGCTCCTACCTGGCGTCGTTTGCAATACGAATTTTGTGCCCATATATCAGCCATTTTCAGGTAACGCTGATCGAGTAGTCGCTGTTTTTCGTCAATCGTCATATATCTTTATTCTTTAATTGAATGGGTATTGTTTTTTTGCAACGATTACAAATGTAATACTGATTTTGAATAAACCGGATAATTATAACACCGATACAGGCTTTGTGTTTGATTTTAAGAATTTTTAAAGATTCACAGGTTCTCAGAAGGAACCCGAGCGCTGTATGACGACACCCATTTTTACGTTCATCTATTTCGTGCCGGAAGCTATACTATTTATAGTAAAATACTGACAAGGCACAAATTGCCTCAATTTTAAATGGTCTAATAGTAATTAAATCACATCAGTACCAGACTATAAATTTTTTGATACCGTATTAAAAATATGGCAGAAACTCCACCAATAAAAAACGCCGCAAAAGCGGCGCTCAAATCAATTTTGAATATTTGTACTATTCTTTTATTAAAAGCCAAACATCTGAATATTTTGCGAAAGCATTACGTACCTGCGATACACGGCTTCGGGCTTCGCTTTCGCTTTTGTATGAGTTTACACACACCCTGTAGTAACCTGTTTCGCTGTGCAGGATTATTGGTGTAAAACCCTCGTCAAGTAGTGTAGTGCGGAAATTTTTAGCGTTATCCAACTGGCTAAACGAGCCTAAAATAACAAAGAAGGTATTTCCGGCATTTGCATTTTGGTCGCTCTGATTAGTAAAAGAAACCTGCTCTTTGCGCACTGCAATGGGTTTTTCATCCACAACCGGTTCGGGTTTTGGTGCCACTGTTGGCTTGCTATCTGTTGTTTCGCTTCCGGGCACGGTAAACACCTTTGTAGGGGCTGTATTGTCTGTAGTATACGCCGATTCGGACTGAGCCGGTTGTTTAAATATTTTACATGATGATGTGGCCACTGCTAAAACCACTAATAAAATAACTAACCTATTCATTCGCTTTAATTTTTAATGATAACTAACAAAACCTGCACGTAGTAAGGCTGAAATAATGCTTTAACAATGCTGGTTTTCGATTATTTCTGTTTCTGTTTAAATTCGATGACGAAGATACGCAATATGCCTGCGTCCGTTTGGGAATACAAACGCGAGTTTTGCACAGCTTGTTGTTCGCAACTGTAAAATAATCGAATTAAATTGGCTATTTCTTGCACTTGGCTCCGGCGCCACCACCACTAAAAAATAACATAACCCCAATAAGAAAACCAAAGTTGTACCACCCGCCAGCATTGGGGAAGGCATAAATTTCATAGTCGGTAAAGAGGCTTGCAATAAAACTAAACAGAAGAATAAAACCATGAAGCACTCCTTTTAAAAACCCGGGCGGATCGGTAACATTCTCTAAGGATTGAGTAGCACATCCGGTAAAAAGCAGGGCAGCCACCATTACAGTGGAAAACAGAATAAATATACGTTTCATCTTGTTTTGTTTTGATGATTGAGAAACTAAAAAAAGGATAGTTGCAAAATTAGAACTACCGCATGCACAAGTTAGCTTATCCAGGGCGAAAAGAAAAACAGAACCACTTATTCTTTAATGATTTCTTGCATAAACTTTACAAAATCAGGCGTATTCAGTCTTTCGTTGAGCATAACAAAGTGTGGATTTATTAGGATTTCCTTGTTGTACGCCATGGTTTCAAAGGTGTCTTGCCTGAAAACCACACCTCCAAACTCTTCTACCATTAACTGCCCCGGTGCGGTATCCCATTCCGAGCACGGACCTGCTTTCAGGTACATATCGGCATTACCTAAAATCATTTGAATTTGCTTTTTTGAACTGCCGCAATGTAAAATTTCCAGCTCAAAACTGCGTTTCATCTTTTCGATTAATTCCGCCTCACGGGGTTTAAAAAACGAACGACTGGTGGCAATACGTATTTTCCCCTTGTAGGTATCGGGTTTTTCAACTGCCTTTGTTGTTCCCCGGGTTACAAATTCAACAATACCATTTCCCTTATCGCAGTACCAGCCTTTTTCTTTTAAAGGTTCGTAAATCCACCCTGTTACAGGCACGGTTTTATGAATAAGGGCGATGTTTATACAGAATTCGCCATTGCGTTTTATAAATTCTTTAGTTCCGTCGAGCGGATCAACCAGGAAGTAATACTCCCAGCTTTTTCTGATTTTGTATTCCGGGAAATTTGTTTCTTCATCGAGAACCGGTATTTCAGGAAAAATTTGAGCGAGGCCGGCATTAATTATTTCACTCGATGCTTTATCAGCTTTTGTAACAGCAGTATTATCGGCTTTTACCTGCTCATCAAAGTCGTTACTTTCATAAACTTCAATAATCGCTTTCCCGGCTTTTGCCAGTACATCATTAACTCCGTGTATTTTGTTTATGTCCATATTGCTTTTGATTCCTGTAAATTTACGTTATCTGTGCTACCAGTTGAAAAGCAGGCACAAAAAACAAGAGCTATTTAAATGTTTCTTTACAAACCGGCTACAAACTTATTTTAATGCGTTTCGTAATAGAATTACTACCTTTTGGCAGATTTAGCACCTATGATATTTGGTAAAAATAAAAATAGAGCGATGGCAGTAGCGGGTCAGTTTTACCCTGCTTCGCCCGAAAAATTGCGGGCGCAACTAGAAGAATATTTTCAGGAAGCTGCTAAAATTGACACCGACCAAACCTTACGGGCCTTAATTGCTCCGCATGCGGGATATGTGTTTAGCGGAAAAGTGGCAGCAGCAGCTTTTAAACAAATTCCACCCGGAAAAAAATATAAAACTGTTTTTGTGCTTGCGTCCAGTCATCGTTATTCGTTTAACGGAGCTTCGGTTTATACCCGGGGAAATTACGAAACACCCTTAGGCGAAATTCAGGTAAACACAACCGTGGCCAAAAAGCTACAAGCCGCATCATCGGTATTTACCGAACATACCGACTCGCATAACTACGAACACAGTTTAGAGGTGCAGCTCCCCTTTTTACAGTACCGGCTGGGCAATGAGTTTTCGCTGGTACCCATTATTCTTGGCACCCATTCAGCCAGCCACTGTAAAAAACTGGCGGAAGCATTGCGTCCCTATTTTACAGCTAACAATTTATTTATAATCAGTAGCGATTTCTCTCATTTCCCAGCCTGTAACGATGCCATTTCAACTGATTTACTTACCGCTGATGCCATTTGCACAAATAATGCCGACGAACTTTTAAAAACACTTGAAGCCAACAAAAAGAAAGCAATTTCCAACCTTGATACCTCGTTGTGTGGCTGGACCTCGGTGTTAAGCCTGCTCTACCTTACGCAAAACAGTAAGTTCGATTATAGAAAGCTGGCTTACCAAAACTCGGGAGATAATGCCTTGTATGGCGATAGAGAACGGGTTGTGGGCTACTATGCAATTGGCATTTACGAACGGCCTGTATTTCGAATAAGTAAAACCGAACAGGTAGAGATTTTGCAATGGACCCGGAATGCCATTGCCCGCTTTCTGGGCAAAACAATTACTGAAGCAAAAACAAAAAAAAGTAGAATACTGGAAACCAAAGCCGGTGTGTTTGTAAGCATTTATATAAATAACGAACTGCGCGGTTGTATAGGTGGCTTTGCAGGCGAAAAAACCCTGCGTGAGATGATAAGCACCCACGCGGTATCTGCTGCCAACGACAACCGTTTCAATCCGGTTGAACCTTTTGAGCTTGAAAACATGAGCCTGGAAGTTTCGGTGTTGACACCATTAAAAAAAATCCATTCGATTGATGAGTTTCAACTGGGAAAGCATGGCATTTACATAAAAAGCGGATTTAACTCGGGCACTTTTCTGCCTCAGGTTGCCGAAAAAACAGGATGGAGCAAGGAAGAGTTTTTGGGAAGATGCGCAAAAGACAAAGCCGGCATAGGCTGGGAGGGCTGGAAAACTGCCGAGCTTTATACTTATGAAGTGGCAATTGTAAAAGAGGTTCAGGAAAATATTTCGTGAAGGACATTTAACGACTTGATTTCGCCAAGCGTATCAAAATGAAGTTTATAATAATCTACCAAACTTTTTAGCATCGAATCGCGCAGGTTCCGCGACAGCTTTAATTCATTCAGCTCGTTAATTTTTAACAGGGCAAGTTTTATCAACTGCGCTGTAATTTCCTTATTGGCAAACATAGGGTGCGACGGCTCGAAAGGCACTACGGCACCTTTTTTTAAATCGAGCCAACCTTCGAACCCTGCCTGTGCAGTATCGGGCATAAACCCGAGGTACTCGGTTAAACGAAATAAAAAATACAAGTGAAAATTAGCCTTACCTTCCTCCATGAGGTCGAGGAACAAGAGGGCGTGTTTTACAAAATGAAACAACTCGGGGTAGCTTTCTTGTTCGTGTATGGTTTTATACAACAATTCAGCCAGAAAAAGGGCCTGTGTCGACTTTATAATATCATAAGGGATATCCTGATAGGCGCTTAAACTTTTTATCGTTTTTATCCGCTGTATATCGCGCGATTGTTTTTGGTAAGCTTCCAGTTCAACCAAAAACAAAGGCTGCAACACACTGGCCTTGTTTTTCGCCTTTTTGTTTCGCACGCTATTAACCATATAGCTTTGCCGGCCAAAATCTTTGGTAAAAATAGTGGCAATTACACTGCTTTCGCCATATTTTATAGTATGCAAAACTATACCTTCGGTTGCTGCAATCATGAAATATTCGGGCCTTAAAAAACCGGATTAGTGTATAAAAAGTATTTTTGTAATATGCGTTTCTTCACCTTTTTCATCGTTACAAAACACCAGGTAAACGCCGGTTTTTACCCGATTACCATTCAGGTTGTTTCCATCCCACACTGCCTGGCCGCCAAACGAGGTTGTTTTATAAACAAGGTTTCCGCTGATATCCGTAATTTTTACATCGGTATTTTCAATTAATCCGGCAATGGTTACCGGGCCATCGTAGGTTTCGCGAACCGGGTTGGGGTACACATAAACATCGCTGTACGAATTGGCTCCTCCGGTTGCTTCTCCCTGGTACGAAATGAGTCCTTTATCGGTACCAAAAAATACTTCACCATTTTTTTGGTTGATCGCAATTGAAAGAATGTTATTTGAAAGCAGCGGACTGTTTTCGGTAGTAAAATGCAACACTTCTGCTTCGCCGCTTTCCGACACCAAAAACACACCTGAACTTTTTGTACCCAGCCATTTGCGGTTGGCTCCGTCCACGGCAATTGCTGTTACTGTTTGCGTTTCCAATAGCGGGTGATAAATGCCATCGTCGAGATCGAGCCCCGGCTGGGTGGCATAAAAATTATCTGAACTCCATATTCTTGAAGGACTACTATACACGGCTACTCCTTTCGAGCTGCCAATCCAAATGGCACCATCCTGATCTTCAGCGATAGAGTAGACGTCATTCATTCGGGTAGTAATCTGGTCGGTTCCGTTACTAAAGTAGGTGGTTACCAGCAAGCGTTTTTTCTGGTCGCCATTTTTGCTGAGCACATAGGCATCGTGCCCTCCCGGAACAAGCAGCCACTTATCGTCATTTTCATTAACAATAATATCAGTTACATTGTATTTGTTGGCAATTTCGGGCAGTTCAAACGATTCCCATTCGCCGGCCGGCGATAATTTGTGCACATTGTGCGAACATTCTGCATTCGTCATCCAAAGGTTTCCGTCCGAATCAAAACTTAAGCCTCCAACGCGTGTAAAAGGCTCGTTTGGTTGTTCGGGTAATGCCGACTCCAACGGACTGTTCAGGTTGAAATACCTTTCCACCAATTCATCATTACGGTATTCCAGCAGGCCACCGCCCCAACTGGCTACAAAAAAGTGGCTGGGGTCTTTGGGGTCCACCTCAATAGCTACAATATTATGAAATCCTTGCAGTTCAGGGTGTGTTTCGTTTGAGAAATAGGTCCAACCATCGGTACCAAAACGCTGAAAAAGTGGCTCGACATACCCTACCGTACTTCCTGGTGCCATCCATACATCGGAATTGAAAGCACCCACAAAAAACATATCGTTATTAATTGGCCCGGGCGGGAGCGTCTGTTCAAAACTTTCGCCTGAATAGCGTACCAAAACTTCATTTCTATCAGCAATCCAAATTATTCCGCTGTTTGAAACACCCGCACTTTTCGGAGCAATGCTATCATCGGTACGGTTGCTAAAAACATATTGTTTAATCTCGCCAATTTTCGAGTGATTATTATCGATTACAAAAACGGCATCGCGGCTGGCAATGGTTAAATAACCGGCGTTGCTTTGCATATCTGCCACATAGCCAATCGAGGGATTGTAGGCTTCCCAATTACCATTGTTGTTGATAAACATTTCATCCTGGTACCACTCGCCGGCAGCATAGTTGGCAATAATATTTCCGGCATGCAAAACCAGGTGGTTAAAAGTTCCGTTAGGATATGCAATGTTGCTAACCTTAATCCAATTGGCAAAATTAGCCAGGTTGGGCTCATTCTTGTCGGCCTGATAAATGCCCTGGTTGGTAGCTGCAAAAATAGAAGTACCATCGGTTTCCACATCGTTAATCTCCATGGCTGTTCCCCCATCGCCAATGTAATAAGTGTCTTTTATTTCTTGTTTTGCGAGGTTTAACACCACAATTCCAAAGCCACAGGCGAGGTAAGCCTCATCTCCCGAAAAACAGATATTATTTATAGTTTTACTTCCCGCAATTGTTTTTCGTTTTATATCGGATAAATTTACCACATGGCCATCGTTAAAGAGCAGGTCGATATTGCTGTTGGTATAGGCAATTACCAACACCTGGTTATCGTTACTGTAGGCAATTGTTTTTACACCAAAATCAGACAGTTCAACGGCATCGCCAAATTTATTTACACTATTGTCTTCAAGGTCGTAGTAAAACAATCCGCCATCGGTTACACAATAAACTTTATTGGGCGAAACGGCAATTTTACTGGCATTGTTATACGAGAGATAATCTTTCCACGAGCCCTGCTCACGTTGGGCGCTAGCGGCAAAAGCCACCAAAATTAATACGGTAATAAGTATAAAACGATGCATCATTTAATCCAGCTTTTTTAAATAGTCAACAAGTTTCTGAACGGCTCTTCCCCGATGACTGATTTTGTTTTTTTCGCTTAGTCCCATCTCGGCAAACGACCGGTTTTCTCCTTCAGGTTTAAAAATGGGATCGTAGCCAAAACCCGCTCCCCCCTGTTTTTCTCTTAGTATTTCTCCATCTACAATTCCTTCAAATTGTTTCTCTTCGCCGTTAATAACCAGTGAAATTACAGTTCTAAAACGTGCTTTTCTATCATTTATTTTGGCCAGTTTCTCCAGTACTTTTTTCATGTTGGCTTCTGCACTTTTTTCTTCGCCGGCGTAACGGGCCGAATACACTCCCGGTTCTCCGTTCAGGGCTTCTATTTCCAGCCCGGTATCGTCGGCAAAACAGTTTATGCCAAATTTATCGTACACAAAAAAAGCTTTCTGGCTCGCATTCCCCTCGAGTGTTGGTTGTTCTTCCGGAATATCCTCAAAACACTCAATATCTTTCAGGCTTAAAAGCTTAAAATGATTACCTAAAATAGCTTGCAGCTCTTCAAGTTTATGTCTGTTATTGGTTGCAAAAACAAGTTTCATAATTGTAGAATTTCGCGTAAAAATAAGTAAAATGGTTCTACTTTTGGGGCAGTTTGTGGTTTGCCTGCTATTTGTATTCCATTTTCACTTTTAACTCGGCCAAATCAAAGCTTATTCGTTTTCTGTTCCAGAAGTAAATATGCACCTCATCGCCTTCCTCTAAATTAAAATTGTAATTTTTTACACCTGCAAACCGCGACCATTCGTCGGAAGCAAAAACAAAGTTTCCCAAATCCATTGAATAATAATCAAGTTGATCTTTATTTCGTTTTACGGAAATAACCAGGTTTATCCCATCCGTTTTTTGGCTTAACCGCAAATCGCCCAGAACACTTATTTTACTAATGCTTTTGGTAGTTGAGTCGACTGCAAACTGTAAGGATGCCCCCCATTCATCACTTTCTGTAAAAGTATAAAAGCAGTTTCCCGACAGCGTATCCTGAGCTACTCGTTTCCAATCGAATGTCCATCCCGATTGATTCCCCTCCTCAAAATTTTCAACAAAGCTGTAATCTACGGCATGGTGTTTTCTGGCCACAATCAACCCCGAGTTTCTGCTGGTAATTATTTGCTCTTCGTCGGGGAAAAAGGATAAAAACAGCGCCAGAACCTCGTCACTCACTTTGCCATTGGCCCAGGCAAAAGCAAATGTTGGCGTTGTTGTTTTTGCCAGTATCTGACCAAAACCGGCCACATTCATATTTTCATCCAGAAAGGACTGGTAGTCTGCATTCGGCATGGGTTCGTGGCTGGCCGATGCTACACTTAAAAAGGTGGTAACGGCATTGCCCTTTTCATTTTTTAATACTTCAAATTCATTTTTAATTTGAGGCAATAGTCCCTGCTTGTTTTTAGTATAAAGGTATCGGTTAAGAGCTGTTAAAGCAATTACAAACATGCAGCTTCCATACAACACATATAGCATGTATTTTTTTTGAGTGGGTCTTTCTTTGCACTGCTGCTTTAACAGTAACAAGCTCAGCACCAGCATAACCAAAACCGAGAATACAAAAGCAAACAGCACCACATTATTTCGGTAGCGAAACTCTAGCAGATGCTTTCCTGCAGGTAATAAAACCGACATTAATGCAAAATTACTTTTGAACAGGGTTTGTCTGTTTCCATCGACAAAAACCTGCCACCCCGAAAAAAAATTTTGCTGAAAAACAAGCAGTTGCTCGTGTTTTGTTTCGGTTTGTAACTGTATATGGTTGGGCGAGTAACTGTTAATTGACATTTGGTCTGTCGTTTCGGTTTTTAAAGCGCAGCCTTTTAAGCTGTTTAAATCTTCTTTGGCTAGCAAAACGGTACGTTTACCCAGGCCAATGGTATCAGTTAACGCTCGTGCATCATCAGTAAAAAACAACACGGGTTGCTTTTTCATGGCTTCCAGCAGCTTTGGGTAATTTCCGGTTAAATGGTAGTAAGCATCGGTTTTAAACGATACCAGCCCATCAAAAGTTACACGCTTAGGAAATACATTGTTGTTTTTCCATGTAAACTGGTTGGATGCAGCATGGTCTGAGTTAGCCCCAATTGCCTGTTTGCCTGGTATCGGGAATCCTTTGGGTTCCGATTTTAAATAGTTGCTAAATTCAACAGGATCAACATTACCTGTTACCGTATGTTTTTGGTTAAATTGTGTGGAAACAATGCCATCAGCCGCAAACAACAACACCAAAAGCACAGCTCTTTTTTTTGCTGAACCGGCAAACACGAACAACCAGGCTACCAGCAAAATAAGCTGAACAACACCCTGAACAATTAAAGCCTGCTGACGACTTAAGGCCTTATTGCCAGGCGTAATTAATTGCTTCAAGTCAAAAGTGTTTAAGCCGGCTTCTGTTTTTACTAAAGAATAAATGATAACAGATAAAACAAAAAGTATTAAGAAGCCAGTGAACGCGGTATGCCTCTTTTTCTCCGTTGCCGAAAAACTTTCCAGCTTAACATTTAGCGCAGCATAAGTTAAAAAGCCAAAAATACACACAGCCCTAAAAATGGCAGGGTATTTAAACAGGTTCATAAACGGAAAGTAATCGAACAAGAATTGTCTTAAATAAAAACCATCGCCAAGTGCTACCAGGCAACAAAAAATAGCCGAAAATAAAAATACCAACGAAAGTTTGTTTCTGACTTTGCTACCTAATGCCTGCAAAAACAGCAGCAGTCCGAACAGTCCGAAGTAAGCATTCGACATGCTCGGGTCGGTTTGAAAATAGGCCTGATCGGTTGTGCAGGCCAGCGGAAAAAGTAAGGACCAAAAAGACTGCACCGTAAATGGATTTAACAGCGCAGCCTGAAGCATTAAGCCCGAATAGCGCTCTAAAAATGGCTTGGCCTGAACAAAAGCAACAATTAAAACAGTGCTTCCGGCCAATACAATAGCGGCCACTAGAATATGTTGCATCAGAAACGATTTGACAACTTTTTTCTCGTTACCTTTCTGGAATAAATAGTAAACAAAAAAAACCAGCAACAAATAAATGGTAATTATGGTAAGCCCCGGATAACTGGCAAAAACCATTAGCAAAAAAACCAGCGAAAAACGAAGCAGGCTTTTGCTGTTAAGCCCTTTTGCAAACTGCAAATAGCTCGCTACCACGAGTGGCATCAGGGCATAACCAATTATAAAACCCAGGTGCTGGGCATGCCCCACCGTAAAGCCTGAAAGCATATAGGCAATAGATAAACTCAGAGCCGTTAATTCGTTGCTTGCCAGGGTGCGTAAAAAATACCGAAAACAAATGCCTGCCAAAAAAACATAAACTAAAAAAACATAGTGCAGGGTAATGTTGGAGTAGCCAAATGTATTGGCAACAATCCAAAATTCGGGATTAAACACCGAAACAAGATCAGCATAAAACGGCACTCCGTAAAGCATGTATGGGTTCCAAAACGGAAAGCTATTGTTTAACACCGCTTCGGAAAAAAAATAACGTGCCGGCAAATAGGCATCCACGAAATCCCATTTCATACCATTTTTAAGGAAAGCGACCTGCCAAAAAGCAAGCGTGGCAACTGCCAGCAAAATAAAGGTTCCGTACTTTTTTATGAATTGATTGTTTTGCAATTTCTCGGCGCTATTTTTCTCAAAAATAACATCAATTGGCAAATAGTTTGGCTTTTGCTTTTAAAGTTTTCGTTTCTACACAGCTGCAGGTGGCCAGGCATTCATTTTGAGTGCCCATACCAAAACCGGCACTTAGGGGCACAAAAAAGCCGCTTGATTATCATCAGCGGCCTGTCATATATTGATATTTTCTTTAATCGCAAGTACAGGTTTCCAAACAGTCAACAATCTGGCTTAAAATGGTATACCGGAGGTAATAATAGGTGTTCTTTCCTTCGCGCTTTGAACATAAAACACCTTTGTCGCGAAGAATTCCTAAATGATGAGAAGTGGTTGACTGCTCAATTTTCAACAACTCGTGAATTTCTGTAACGGTTAATTTTTTACCGCCCTCCAGGTGTTTTAAAATAGCAATTCGCATTGGGTGTGCCATTGCTTTTAACATGCTTGCCGCAATTTCTAAACGTTCGATATTTAACTCCTTGATATCTACCATGGCTACATCTTTAAAAATGCAAATATATAAATATTTAAGACTTGTTGTTTTCTTTTTGTTTAAGGATAAGCGCCATTTGTGCAAAATGCATAAATAATTGTTTTTTTCAGCAAAAGGCTCTGTTTTTATTTAAAATTATTCTATGTTCGTTCATCGAAAGAGAAGAGGTAACAAGGAATGACGACGATAAAGAAAATAAAGGCCCCCATTGAACAGGAACTACATGATTTTGAGCCTTATTTTAAAAATTCGTTGCAAAGCGACATACCCCTCTTAGGCACTATTCTGAACTACCTGTACCGCACCAAAGGAAAACAGCTGCGTCCGATGTTTGTCTTTTTATCGGCTAAACTGCACGGCGGAACCAACGAGTTTTCAAAACTGGCTGCCTGTTCGGTTGAATTACTGCATACGGCCACGCTTGTGCACGACGATGTGGTTGACGAATCGTACGAGCGCCGCGGATCTTTTTCGGTAAAGGCGCTTTGGAAAAACAAACTGGCTGTTTTGGTTGGCGACTATATTCTGGCACGTGGGCTTTTACTTCAGCTTGAAAATAAAAAGTATAATTTTCTGCACCTTATTTCGCGGGCTGTGCAGGATATGGCAGAAGGCGAAATACTGCAAATGAAAAAAAGCCGAAAGCTGGATATCGACGATGACACCTATTTTGAAATTATCAGAAAAAAAACAGCCTCGCTAATTGCAACCAGTATGGCCATTGGTGCTGCCTCGGCTACCGACGATGAAGCGATTGTTGAAAAGATGTACAGCATTGGCCAGGATGCGGGCATTGCGTTCCAGATAAAAGACGATATTTTTGATTACCAGTCGAAAGGCCTGCTGGGCAAACCCACCGGCAACGATATTAAAGAAAAGAAAATTACCCTGCCCCTGTTGCATGTGTTAAACCAGGCTGATAAGAAAGAACGACGACGCATACTTAGCCTGATAAAACGAAAAAACAATAGCTCAACGGTGGTAAAAGAACTGATTGATATGGTTACCGAAAAAGGTGGGCTCGACTATGCCGAAATTAAAATGAACGAGTTTAAAGATAAGGCAATTGCAGGCCTGCAGGAGTTTCCTGACCTTGAGGCTCGCGAATCGTTAATTGAACTGATGAACTATATTACCACACGTAAGAAATAGCCATTGTGTTTGCGCATGTTTAATACCCTGCTATCGTTAAACAAAAGGTACTGTCCTTTTATACCTGCCAGTATCCCCGAAATTTCAGGAAACTTATCAAAACCAACACTTTTAATTTTTTCAGGAAACTGCTCAACCGGGTAGTTAATTGCTGTAACCTCCTTATCTGTCGACACGTATTTCTGCAGTTCTAGGGGCAACAAGTGCACAATACGTTCTTTTTCGGCAGCCAGATCAAAATTCTTCAGCACTTCGTTTTTTAACATGGCGCGCCAGTTGGTTTTATCGGTAAAATGGTTTTTCAGAAACACCTCAATTACCCCGGCAATATGGCGATTGGGGGTGCATGCAATTTTTATGGCGTAACTGGCTCCCTGGTCAATCCAGCGCGTTGGCACCTGGTGCCCGCGGGTAACTCCCACTTTTAGCTCGCTTGATACGGCCAGGTACACATAATGATCAATCAGGTCGTGTTTTTCAGCCCATTCCATGTCGCGGGCAATGCCTAAATGTGCTTTCGACAGCTCAGGGCGAATGATAGACTCGCTGGCCTCGGGGGCTGTTTGCAAACAGCTGTAACAAAACCCCTGGCTAAACGATGTTTTTGTTTTTTTCCCACACGAAATACAATTTATCTGTCCGTTAAACTGCATGGTTATTTCTTTCCCAATCAGCGCATTCATATCAATTTCCTCGCTGCCAATGGGTAACGTATATTTAACCGGCACATCAAGCACGGTTTTCATTTTCCGAATATTACCTTCAAATTCCATGATTGTTATTTTCTGCTGTGAAAATAATACACAAGGGGCATCTTCCAAACTTTAGTGACATTATTCGTCGAATCCCGGTCGTTTAAATTCCATCACCCCGGGAAATGTTTTTAACAATTGCTTTTTAATTTGCGATAGTTCCAGCAGAAATTTCAGGATATCGTCTTCCATTTCTTTAAAAGCTGTATAAAACACCGAAAGTGCATCCATTGAACGCCCAATGGCAATGATGGCAATTTTTGCCGATCCCAGGTTGTCTGCATACAGGCCGAACTCATCATCCGGATTGTTTTGTCGGTTTTTTAACTCCAGATGTGCACGGTGCACTTTTGCCCCGATAAAAAATCCATACCACTGGATAACCTCCATTGCATCCTGATACTTTATCATCGATGCTTCGTCGTTAATCGTTACCAGCTGCTCTGCTTTTGTTTCAAAAAACTGCTGATGCTGTTTTAACCAATTGTGAATATCTGTTCCGTAATTACGGGCTCTTATTTCAAGGGGTGTTTCAACATGCTCGGGTAATTCAAAGGCTGCAACTTCATCCAGGTCAACACCAATATCTTCAGCATCTTCTTCCAGTATATCAAGGGTAACTTCCCAGGCAAGGCGAATTTGTTCCCAAAAGTTTTTGTTCTCCTCGTCGGGATTAAGCGATTTTGTATCGGGTTTTAGCTCCTGTTCGTGCAGGTAGGTAAGGCAACGCTGAGTCATGGTGCAACGTTCGCACCAGCGGTCGCAATAATTATAAATCCCGGGCACCAAATCTTCGCGCTCTGATAAGTCGAGCAACGTTCGCTTAAAATGTTCTTTTTTCGATTCCATCGGCGTTTGTCAAGTTGCAGTTTAGAAAGTAACAAGACAAATAAAGAAAAGGTTGAAATCAAATAGGAGAAGCACTAAAGATTACTGTCGTTTGCTACACCCAAAATCCCCAGATAAAGCATTTTTGCCGCATCTTCCATAATTTCAGGAGTGAGCACATTGGTTTTATCCATTGGGTGATGGTAGTACACAGGGTGCACCGAATTACGAGTCCACAAACCCAGGGTTTTAATTCCGGCCGTTTCAAATATTGAGGCGTCGGAACGCGGGCGACCATAGTTTTTACGGGTTTCAGAAGCTCCTATCTCGCGATGAATGTAGGTGTTGTTCGCTGTTTCAAAATGCTGAAATAAAACAGTATTTGTTTTTCCGCCGCTAACAAAGAAGCCTGTACCGTTACCCACCATATCGAGGTTAATCATCAGCCGGGTTTTTTCAATCGGAAAGAGCGGATTTTGTGTATAAAATTTCGAGCCGTAAAGGCCACATTCCTCTCCACCAAGCAGAATAAAAAGGATGGAACGCCTGGGTTTTACCGCCGAGGTACTTAATGCTTTTGCCACCCCCAAAATATTGCTAACCCCCGAGGCATTATCCAGGGCACCCGGAAAAACAACCTCGCCCATGCTTCCTTGTCCGTCAAGATGGCCTCCAATTATCAGTACTTCCTCTTTTAACACCGGGTCGGAGCCCTCAATCCAGCCTACCACATTGCAGGCTTTTGCCTTGGGAAAGTACTCCGTTTCAGCCCTGATAAAGACCTCTTGCTGAGCCGGCAAATTAAACGAAGGCATTTCCTTATTTCGTAACTGCCTGCGCACCTGGCTCAAATCTTTTCCAGCATCGGCAAAAATCTGCTCTACAATTTTTGTATCAATATGTGCGTAAATAAAACCATCAAGATTCACCGTATTCGGATTGGCAAGTTTACTGGTGTAAAGCATTCCGGCAGCGCCATGTTTTACAGCGTTTTTAAACTTATAACGATGGTAGGCGTAAGGTGTCCATTTTGCCAGGGTGGTATCGTTTTTGGTGTAGGGCGTTCCGCTTTCAAGAATAATAATTTTTCCTTTTACATCAACCGATGCATAGTCGTCGTAACCCAATTCAGGGGCAGTAATACCGTAGCCCACATAAACCATTTCGGCCTGAACAGTGCCGCCTGCCGAATTTGAACCCGGAAAATAATCGCCGGGAAATTCGAGGTATGTTTTCTCTTCTCCATTAAAATAAACCACCGAGCCTAATGTTTTTACTGCGGTGTATTCGTTGGAAAAATACTGTAAATAACTGCCATTGTTGGCCGGCTGAATTCCCCATTCTTCCAGTTTTGAGGCGCACCAATTGGCAGCGTCTAAATATTCGGGCGAGCCCGATAAACGGCCTTTGTATTTTTCTGAACTCAGTTCGTTGGCAAATTCCAACAACTCGTTGCTCGAAATGTTATGAAACGCGTTATAATCAAAATCAGCTTGTGCCCACAATGCCCCGCTGAACAATAAGTTTATCAAAAGAAACAATACTTTTTTCTTCATACCATACTACAAATTAGGAGGCTAAAAATACAATTAATTTATGGCTGCCCGAAAAAGCGGTAATCCGAACTATTAAACTGGCAGGCTTCATCTGCAGATTACTCCTCGTTATAAATCATTTCAATATCATCGATGATCAGTTCACTGCCAATGGCTCCGGCAAAGTTGGCCCCATCGTAGCTCGACGAAGCCACAAATGTAATGTGGGTTGGAAGAATGTATGCCGCCGAATCAGCCGAAATAAAATTCCCATCAGCCGGTTTCATATAATCGGGATAGGAATCATCAAGCGGGCCATAAACCACCTCCATTTCTTTGGTAGTTAACTCCGGCTGGTTGATGTCGCTGCGGAACCAGGCCGTTGCAAGGCGTTGTGTTTTGCCTCCCAGCCTGACTTCAAACAGTGCATAAATATCGCAATTATCAGCATAATTTAGCACATTGCCGTTTCTGTCTTTATTTACCGGTCCGGGAACAAAGGCATACGCAAAACGCACTTTGGCAGGACGCCCGGTAAACGGAGTTCCGAACTCGATAGCTGCCTCGGGGTCGGTTGGGTCGAGCTTATCAGAATTAAAAAATCCGGTGAATAAGGAACCGGCTGCAATGGGTGTTTTTAACGGAATGCCTGCCAAACCCAAATCGAGCGTTTCTAAATGAGCGGCCTGGTCGCCATTACCCCGATCAAAAGGAACGGTTGCTATTTTCCCCAGGAGCTGTGTGCCCTGGTTTCCGGTTCCCCAAATGGTAGAAGCGGCATCGGTTCCGGGCTCGTAATACCCCGAGTTGGTTTTGTACCATTCATCCAATTCGCCATTGGCAAGTTGTGGGGTGGCCGAAGCTACAAACGATTTTATAGTCCAGCTGTAAACCGTGCCATCTTCGGCAGTTACTTCAACGGTTGCTTCATTGCTTAAATCAATAACGTCGCCAACAACTTTGCTGGACGTGGCAAACGACGAGAGCTCAAGCTCTTGAATTACCAGCGACGACAGCTCCACTCCTCCGGGTATTTCAATGGTAACCGTTAGCTCATCTTTACTTATTTCGGCATTACCAGCCTGGTTACTCACCAAAAACTTTTTAATATTTCCGTGTGGAGAAAATCCAAAATGGTCTTTTTTAACACAGGCAAACAACACCAAAAGAAGGGCGATTATATAGCTTAACTTTTTCATGGGCGTACTCCTTTCCCATTTTTGTTGCTTCCGAAATAATAGGCCAGCCCCAGTTCGAGCGAAAGCAGGTTGATATTAAAATCTACATTTTGCCTTACCTGTTTCGATTCCGGCCCGTCGTTAGTGGTACTTTTGGTAACATTTAACCGGTAGCCCAGCACATTATTCACCTGCACCTCGAAAGCAAAATTTTCCATGGCAAAAAAGGTGATGCCGGGGCTTAGGCCCAAGCCGAAGATAAATTCTGTTTTGTAGGTTTTATCTATTACATCAACATATTTTACATTGCGTGTAAGCGAGCTGCTTCCACCAAAAGTAAAGCCCACTTCGTTAAAAAAACTCAGGCGTTCGTTTTTGGTTAAGGGCACACACGAGCGAAAACCGGGACTAACAGCAAAACCACGTTTTAAGGTATTCGATTGCACCGTATCGGGATCTTGAAACACAATTCCCTCAAACTCATTTTGATAATAATTTAGGTTAAGAATAACCATGCCGTAGTTCCCGGTAAAATACCCGGCTTTTAGCAGAATATCAAAGTCAAGCCGTTCGCCATTTACCACTTCCTGAATAAGATAATTGGTATTGGTAAGTCGTTTATCGGTAACCGAAAAAGCTAGCCCCGCATAAAAATTCCCCTTCTGAAAAGGGTGAAAGCCGTCGCTGTAATAGCACGACAGCAAATCGTAAGGTGTTGTTTTTGTAGTTGTTGTAAGCGAGTCTTGCTGGGCTGATAAATAAAACGGAAAAAGAAACAGCAATGTAAGTAACAGGTATTTCATAGATTAGCAGCTTTGTTAATCAAATATAAAACAATGTGCTTAAAACCGCCACACCCAAGCCCGTAATATTATGGATAGAGGATATGGGCAGGAATTGGTTAAAACCGGGGAATCATACCAACACTTATTGTTCCTGCCTGATAGTGGAGGGTAAACGCATTTCAACTACAAGGGCAATTTGCACTTGCTGATTTTAATGCCTGTGGGAAGTGCTTGTTTGTTGCGCCTTGTTAAAGGCTGCACCACTTCCCCACTCTTATGCTTTCCTGGCTGCTAGCCTGCCGCAAAATTGCGGCACAGGAAAAAATAGTGTGGATTGTTTCCCGCAGAACTGCGGCACAGGAAAAAATCTTGTAGATTGCTTCCCGCAAAGCTGCGGCATAGGAAAAAATCTTGTGGATTGCTTCCCGCAGAGCTGCGACACAGGAAAAAACTTGTAGATTGTTTCCCGCAAAGCTGCGGCACAGGAAAAAACTTGTAGATTGTTTCCCGCAAAGCTGCGACACATGAAAAAACTTCTAGGCAAGCCTGTTGCAAAGCTGCGGCACGGTAAAAAATGTAACGATTGCTGTGTCTCATTCAGCAAAATAAGCCCAAAATGCTTACCCCCCAATCTCGGCCTCTATTCCGAATTTACTGAACACTGCCACTGCCCGGTTTTGTTCGGCCTCGGTGGGTTCATCCATATTTAGCGGATGGTAGGACAAGCCCAGTTTGTTGTATTTGTTGGCAGCAATGGCGTGGTAGGGCAAAATATTTACCGGCGGCGTTTTTCCCGGCAGCCCGGCAATAAACGCAGCCATTTCGGTAAGCGTGTTATGGTCGGTATTTACAAGCCTGATAAATGGCACGCGAATAGTAATATTGGCCCCGCTTTCGGCCAGTGCTTTTAAATTTTTCAGAATTAAGCGATTGCTAACACCTGTCCACTTTTTATGTTTGGCCTCATCCATTAGTTTTAGGTCGAACAGAAAAAGGTCGGTTTGCCGAGCCACTTCCAAAACTGTTTTAGTTGAGGCAAAACCACAGGTATCAACCGCCCGGTGCAATCCGTTTTCACCACAAGCTTTTAACATGGTCAATAAAAAATCGGGGTGCATCAGTGGCTCACCTCCCGAAAAAGTTACGCCTCCGCCCGACTGCCTGATGTGGATACGTTCGCGCTCAACAATTGCCATTAGCTCCTGAACATCGTAAACACGGCCTGACATTTCGATGGCTTTGCTTGGGCAGGCATCGGCACAAATGCCACAAAGCGTACAAAGCCGGTAATCGGTTACAATACCTTGTGGCGTTAAGCTAAGGGCATCTTCGGGGCACAGTTTTACACACTCTTGCGCCCCAATACATTTGCTTGCTGTATACAGTTTCTGCACATTGGGCAACTGACTTTCGGGGTTATGGCACCACTTGCATTGCAAGGGGCAGCCTTTCAGAAAAAGGGTAATACGAATACCGGGGCCATCGTTTATGGCGTAGCGTTTTATGTCGAAAATTAATGGTTGATTCATTGAATAATGTTTACCAAGTAATTGTTGCATACCCCCCGTTTCCGCCGGGCCTTCTTCGAAGTCTCCAGCTCCAACTGTCCCCCTAAATTAGGGGGACAGTGGAGGCCGCAAGCTCCGTTGACGGAGCGAGGCCGAAACGGGGGGTACTTATTACTTTATCCTCACTTGCTTTTTTATAACACCTCATTCTGCGTGCGGTCTATCACTTCCTGCTGCAGGTCGGCATTCATATCGTTAAAATAATCGCTGTACCCGGCCATGCGCACCAGCAGGTCCTTATAATCTTCGGGGCACTTTTGGGCTGCCAGCAAAGTAGCGGTATCAACAATATTAAACTGAATATGGTGACCTCCCAACTCGAAATAGCTGCGGATTAAATGTCCCAGTTTCTCCACATCTTTATCGCGTTTAAGCAGGCTGGGCACAAAACGCAGGTTTAGCAATGTTCCCCCCGATTTCTTCTGATCGAGTTTTCCAAGCGAACGAATAACGTTTGTTGGTCCGTGCGTATCACAACCGTGCGATGGCGATGTACCGTCGGAGATGGATTTACCGGCAAAGCGGCCGTTGGGTGTGGCTCCAAGTACCAAACCAAAATACACATGGCAGGTGGTTGACAGCATGTTTAAATGAAAACATTCGCCTTTGGTGTTGGGTTTTCCCTCGATGGCTGCCAACAGGTCGTTGTAAACTTTTACGGCAATAGCATCGGCATAATCATTGTCGTTACCAAAAAACGGTGTGCGGTTAATTATACGCTGGCGCAACACTTCGTCGCCTTCAAAATTCCGGGCTAAAGCAGTAAGCAAAAATTCCATTGAAAAAGTCTGCTCTTCGAAAACATGCTTTTTCAGTACCGAAAGGCTATCGGTTACCGTTCCTAAACCGGTGCACTGAATATAGTTGGTATTGTAGCGCGGGCCACCATTGTAATAATCTTTTCCTTTTGAAATACAATCTTCAATTACAACCGACAGGAATGGCGCTGGTGCATATTTGGCAAACATCTGGTCGATGTAATTACTTACCCGTATTTTCTGGTCTACCACAAAATGCAGCTGTTTTAAAAACGCATCGTACAACTCTTCAAAGCACATAAATTTGCGTGGGTCGCCGGTTTCAATACCAGCCAGTTTTCCGCTTAGCGGATCGATGCCGTTGTTCAGCGTAATCTCCAACACCTTTGGAACGTTTAGATAACCCGTGAGCAAGTAGGCCTCTTTTCCAAAAGCGCCCACTTCAATACAACCGCTGCATCCGCCTTCACGCGCATCCTGCAGGCTTTTTCCCTGGTTTACCATTTCCTGAATATACACATCGGGGTTAAAAACCGAAGGATAGCCGTGCCCCTGCCTGATTAGTTTACCTGCGGCCTGCAGAAAGGCATCAGGAGTAACTCTGGCAATGTGCACCGAGTTACCGGGCTGCAAAATGTGTAACTCTTCAATTACCTCCAGCATCAGGTACGACACTTCGCTAACGCCATCGCTTCCGTCGGGCTTAACACCGCCAATGTTAATGTTGGTAAAATCGTTAAAGGTGCCGCTTTCGCGTGCGGTAATACCCACTTTTGGCGGTGCGGGGTGGTTATTCACTTTTATCCAGAAACAGCTGATCAGCTCCCTGGCCTCATCCCGCGATAGTGTTCCTTCTGAACATTCCTTTTCGTAAAACGGGGTTAGGTGCTGGTCGAAATGACCGGGATTCATGGCATCCCAACCATTAAGCTCCGTAATGGTTCCGAGGTGCACAAACCAATACATCTGAATAGCCTCCCACATATTTCGCGGTGCATTGGCCGGAACCCAACGACACACTTCTGCAATACGTTTTAACTCAGCAACACGTTCGGGGTCGCTCTCGGATTGCGCTAATTCTTCAGCCAAATCAGCATGGCGTTCAGCAAAAACAATAGCAGCATTGCACGATATGTCCATTGCTTTTAATTGTTCCAGTTTCCCGGTCGCCTCGGGGTCGTTTAAAAAATCAAGGCGATTGATATGGTCATTAATCTCCTTTTTATAATCGAGCATTCCTTTTTGGTAAATAGCACCGTCAAGCGCAGTATGCCCCGGTGCGCGCTGCTCCATAAATTCGGTAAACAGGCCTGCTTCGTAAGCGTGTTGCCATTCAGCTGGTACATGGCTGAAAATACGTTCGCGCATGGTTCGGCCTTCCCAGTATGGAATAACTTCGCGCCCATAGGTGGCAATATCATTTTGCGAGATGGTATATCGCTGCTGCTCGCGAGTGTTTAAAACCTGAAAATCTTCAACACTATGGCAGGTCAACTCCGGAAAAGTGGGCACCGCTTTTGGTACCGGACCCCGTTCTCCAACAATTAACTCATCGGGGCCAATGTAAATGGTTTTTTGTTTACACAGCTCCATAAAATTTAAGGCCCGCATCATGGGTTCCGAGTACTTGCCGTAGTTTTCTTTATAAAACCTGGTGGTAATCAGCGCCCGCTCTATAGATAACGATTCCTGCGTTTCAACACTTTGTTTCCGCATGCGGCGGATGCGTTCGTTCATTCCCGGGCCAATATTGTTTGTGGTTTTCTTCTGGTAAAAATTACCTTCGGCACCAGCCGGACGCTCGGGTGAACTTATGATTTGTTTTTCATCAAAAGACATAAGCACAATTAAAATAGTTGAGACATTAAAAAAAGTGGAGAAAGGGGTTAGCCAGCCGGCTATCAGACATACAAAATCCAGCACTCGAATAAACACCGGTAACTGGTAAGTAAATTTGATATTTGTATTGTGCGGCTCACTTGACTGGTATGAGTTTATGCTGTAAAAATAATGAATTATTCAACACAAAATAGTTTTGCGCGTCACCTAATAATTGTTAAAACCAGATATTTTAGCCATTCACAAAATTTTGTCTGGCTTTAAACAAAGCATAATAACTCAAAAATCTCTAATTATGATGAAACACTTTACCAAAATTGCAGTGCTGCTCTTTTTGGTCGCTAGCTTCTCGTGCCATCCGGAATACGATGCCACGCTTGAAGAGATGGATATTGCCATTACCCAATACGACGAAGAACTGGACTTTTCTCAGCTTCAAACCTTTTACCTTGAAGATTCGATTATTTACATTGAAGACGAAGAAAGTAATTCGTTTGTAAGTGTTGACCGCACACACGAAGACCACATTATTTCGTTGGTTAGACAGAATTTTCTGGATAAAGGCTGGACTGAGGTAACCGGGCCAACCAACGGGCAAATAGATGCCGACGTATCAATTGTATTATCTGTTCTTGAAACGGATATTTATTTTTACTATTACTACTGGTGGGATTGGTGGTACTGGTATCCGTGGGACTGGTGGTATCCGTGGTACGACGATTATTACTGGTACCCGGGTTATCCAATTTATCCGGGTTACCCAAGCTACCCCGTTGAAGGTTATACTGTGGGCACCTTATTTATCGATATGCTCAACATGGGTGATGTTGAAATGCCCGATGAAAACGATACATCTTTTAAAGTGCCAATGCCCTGGAAAGGCGCTGTAGTTGGTATTCTGGCCGGATCTGATTCGCGCCTTCAGGAACGATTAAGCAAGGAAATAAACCAGGTATTTGAACAAAGCCCCTATCTACAAAAATAAAATCAGCAGTTATGAGGAAATACATCATCATTTCATTGTTTATTATTGCCGCATTTGTAACAAAAGCGCAAGAAGGAACATCAACTTTTGTCAGCTATCTTCCATCGGTACCCCTTGGAGAAACAGCTGATTTTAGCAACAATATTAGTCCACGCGGTGTAGATTTTGAAGTACAACGGTTTATAAGCGAGGAACTTTCGCTTGGCTTCAACATTGCCTGGAATATGTTTCGTGAAAAGATTCCGGAAGAAAGTTTCGATTATAAAGACTTAACAATTACAGCAGTACAATTTAGGTACACCAATATTGTTCCGGTAACTGTAAACATGAAAAAATATTTTACTAACGAAGGCGATTACACACCCTATTTGGGTTTTGGTGTGGGTACATCGTACAACGAAAAACGTAACGATGTAGGGGTTTTTTCTGTTTCAGAGGACAAATGGCTGTTTAACATTAGCCCGGAAATTGGTATGCTTTACGATTTGAGTTACCGAAACCTGCTGCTTGTTAAACTGAAATACAATTACGGTTTTAAATCCGGCGATTTTCCGAGCCAGTCGTTTATAAGTTTGGGGGTGGGAATTGGACTAAAATAAGCATAAAAAAAGGCTCGCAGTTGCGAGCCTTTTTAAGTTTATCATACAAATTTTAAATTCCAAATAATTTTTCCAGCCCCCAAAAAAGACTGAAAATAACTGCCATTCCGGCAATAGCACCTGCTACCAACGTAAATACAAAATTCATGGGCAGCATTTTTTTCTCATTCTCAGTGTTCATTTTAATGACAATCTGATTCTGATTTGCTTTTGTTTCCATTCAATAATTATTTAGTGGCCCGTACTGCTATTGATACAAATTTTTAATGTTTAGTTTCTGTGTTATGCAGGTACGGACTGTTTTCATTTCTACTGTTCACCTAATAAAAGACTAAAAAGTATGCTACAAAGGTAGGCCATTTCATTAAAACATGCTAAAAAACATATTTAAAAACTACTAATTGTTAAATTCGTGTTAACCTGACAGTTACAGAATAGAACGGAATAAGCAATGAAAAAGTATTTGAATTTATGACCAAAATACACAAAAAAGAGGAACTGTTTCAGCTCCTCTCTCCCTATTTTTATTCAGTATTTTATTGGCTATGTTGCCGATTCAAACTGCTTTAAAAAACGTAAATCGTTTTCAAAGAAATGGCGGATATCTTTAATGCCGTAACGCAACATGGTTATTCGCTCAATCCCCATTCCAAAAGCAAAACCGGTGTATTTTCGGCTATCAATATTGCAGAGTTCAAGAACATTCGGATCAACCATACCACAACCTAAAATTTCGAGCCATCCGGTGTATTTACACACATTGCAACCTTTTCCTCCACAAATGGTACAACTTACATCCATCTCGGCACTTGGCTCTGTAAAAGGAAAGTACGATGGGCGCAGGCGAATTTTAATATCCTCTCCAAACAATTCTTTGGCAAACTGCAACAAGGTTTGTTTCAGGTCGGCAAACGAAACATTTTCATCAACGTACAACCCTTCTATCTGGTGGAAAATACAATGCGAACGCGCCGATATTGCTTCGTTACGAAAAACCCGCCCCGGAAAAATTGCCCGTATGGGAGGTTGAGTCCGTTCCATCACCCTAATCTGAACACTTGAGGTATGCGTGCGCAACAGCACATCCGGATCTTTCTCGATAAAAAAAGTATCCTGCATATCACGTGCCGGATGCTCAGGCGGAAAGTTTAAGGCTGAAAACACATGCCAGTCGTCTTCAATTTCCGGTCCTTCAGCAACAGTAAACCCCAGTCGGGCAAAAATGCCTGTAATTTCGTTTTTCACCAGCGAAAGCGGATGACGTGTTCCCAGCTTCATCGGTTCTCCGGGCATGGTTAAGTCTTGTCCTGCTGTTTCGCTGCCGTTATTATCGAAACCGTCTTTAAGGCTGTTGATTTTATCAAGAGCAAAGGTTTTCAGCGTATTAATGGCTTGTCCAACTTCCTTTTTTTGTTCAGCCGGAACGGTTTTAAAGTCGTTAAACAACTGACTGATTAAGCCCTTTTTACTGATGTATTTTATACGTAGCTCATCCACTTCCTCTTTGCTGGAGGCTACAATTTTATCGATTTCTTCTTGTAAAGCTTTGATTTTGTCTAACATTACCTGCTTTTTTTATAGGCTGCAAAGATAATGATTCAGTTTATAAAATGTCTTTTCCCGTTAAATTGTGTGGCTCGCCGTTTAAAATCTTTAATATTCAACTAAAACCACATCGAATGAATTTAATTCCGCCAGGCTTAATTCAATGCTCTTTCCCTTTGTTTTAAATGGGATATCTTTTCCGTTTTGAAGGCTTTTTACCGATTTTACCGGTTTTTGTGGCTTAAAGCTGAAAGTGATATCATAAATGGGAACCGGTGCATTAAACCCGTTTCCCAACTGGCCTGAATGATTTAACATTCCGTACCATTCAAACTTTTCGTCTCCATCAATCTGCCTTGTAATTTCAACCAGTGGCGAGGCATCGGTTTTTATGTCCTGTTCAAAATTCAAAAGGCTTTTGATAGCGCTTAGCACCAATGCCGAATGTCCGTAATGCCTTTTATGATGATAAAGCGCTCCTATTTTAAAAGGGAAAAATGCGGTTTTACCCCTGCCGAACTGATTTACAAACAATCCAGGAATTTCGGTTACTTCGGTGTAGTAGGTTTTTTCGGGAGGACCAATCATTGCCGGAGGGATAAATCCCAGTAAGCTTGTTGTTCCGGGTTTGGGTTTGCACAGCATTCCGCGCTCCCAGGCATACACAATATCAAAATAGTCAAAAACAGGATCATTCAGCAATTTCTTATCTCTATCGAAAACACGGAAAAAAGTGCCCTGTTCTTTATTAAAAGTCTTGTATTCCTGCTCTATTCCAAACGAATTTAACCGTATCTTATCCAGTGGATTTCCAATTGCATCTTTGGTAGACGTAAATCCTGTTGCCAGAATTTTCCCACCCTTTTCCACATATTTATCGAGGCGTTCCACTTCTTCATCACTCAGCCGGCTAATGTCGGGCATTACAATTAGTTTGTAACTTTCAATTTCGCGCGGAACGTCTTTGGTATTGATGCACCAATGTTCCATCACATCGAAAAGAATGTGGTTTTCGGTCAGCATTTCAAACAGACCATTAAATTCCTGTCCAGATTGCCCATCGCGAAGCAGTAATACTTTGTTATCGGTTTGGGTATGGTGCAGGTACTTCTCGTTTTTTTTATGAAACTGAAAAACGGTTTTTACATTTTCGAGCACCTTGCGGTCCTCCAGGTTATCGAGGCGGCCAATGCAGTAAAAATCGAGTCCGGCTCCGTTAATCATATTTTGTACCAACCGTTTTTCGGTTAAAGCCATTGCATCAGACGAATGCCGTGCCGGGTAACCGTAAAAATGCACGGCAGCGTTACTCACTTGTTTGTTTTTCCACGAGCCCATAGCACTTTTTACGTTGTTTGCCGAGCGGTATTCCCACGGAACAAAATCGTTGTAAAGCGCTGCATGCGAATTGGATTCTTTCCGGTAAATATCGGTTCCGGCATGTGTATAGGTACAAATAGCAATGTGGTTCCCAAACGATTTAATCAAGTCATGAATCCGGTGAAACAGTTCGTTTGAAGTTTCGCTTTTAAATTTCTGATATTGTCTGAAAACCGGGTCATTCTGGTCTTCTTTGGTGGGTAGAGCCAGTCCTTCCGACCAGCTTTTAAATCGTTCGCGACAGGTTTCGGCCTGGCAAATTCCATGATAATTATGACTGTAATCGCGGGTTTGGTAGCCAATCATATTAAAGAAAACGCCGTCCAAGGGAAACCGGGACAAAGCTTCTTCCAGAATTTTTAATGAATATTCCTGCTGATAAGCACCATTTACACAAGTGTGTACCTGCCCATTGTAATTTACGTTTTCACCTAATAGATTTACGTAGAGCCATTCTGGTTTCTGAACAGCCAACTGTTCGTTCAGTTTGCTAAAATCGAAACGGCCCATTACCCGGATTCCTTCGTTGTGAAGCTGGCCAATCACTTCGTTTATCATATCAAATTTAAGGTTCGGATTCCGGTATTGAAATTCAAGATCGGTATAATAATTGGCAACAATTCCACCCACGTTTATAAGTACAGTGTTGGCGCCAATATCTATTAACGACTGAACATATACATCTACATCAAAATCAATGGCATCAATTTCGCGCAGGTTGGTTTGAATGAGGCGGTACGGTTCGTCGAGCCACCATTCTTCTTTTGGTTGAACCTGGGCAATTGAGCATAGAGAAATAAGAAGCAGTAAAATGGTTGTAAGGTTTTTCATGGTTTATTGTTTTTATGGAGAGCAGAGCGTATTATTGCGCTCTGCTCTCTTCGGTATTTATCCCTCTTTTGCAATTTTTATGTCGTCTGCAACCCATTCGGTAATTTGCAGCCAATCAACATGTCCCACACGGTTAGTCCACAATGGATTTATATTTTGTTGCATGGCAGTTTCGGTGTATTTCTTCCAGGCATCAAGGGCCAGGTCCAATTCTTCCACAGCTGCATGCTGGTATTTATTATCACCGGTTTCGCGGAATAATGCAAGTTGGGTTGAACCGGTAATTTTATGTGCATAATATCTCCCAAGTAAAGCCATGGTTTTAATATCGTGTAAAGTAACTTGCAGTTCTTTATTATTTCCGGCCTGCAGCTGCTCAATAATTTCAAGTGCCTTATCGGCATGTGTGTGCAATTTTTCAGCAACTTCAAGTGGTGATTTTAGCTCAGCTGCTTTGCCGTTTTTAACAAATTCAGGTATCGATTGAAATCCCGAATAAACGTGTGGCGGCAGATTGATAAAACGATTTACATCATGAAATCCGGTTTCGTTTTGTGCATAACCGGGCCGGCTTTTGCAAGCTTCAATGTACCATTGAAAATCGAGTGGCCCCCAATGAAAACCGGTTGTTGTAGGGTAAACCATCGATGCCTCCTGCCAGGCTGTAAACAGTTGTTTTGCATCGGTTTCGGGAAAACGACTTTGAAGAATCTGCACAAAACGTTCGTTACTTAAGTGTGGATTGTAACCTAATCTTCCCCACATCATAAAATGATACCAGTGTTTTACCAGCTCAATCTGGCGTGGCGTTTCGGCCAGTTCCTCTTTCATGGTAAATTCGCGGCCCCAAATCCATTGATCTGAACCGTAGTAGTAACCCCGCGACACATCGTGAGGAATGTTTTGCATAAATTCGCGCACAAAATCGGGGGCCCCCCAGCGGTAATAATAATTGTCGTCGTTGCGCAATGTCCATATGGTTTTCATTCCTTCAATATCTTCTACAAATCCTTCGTGATAAGGTTGGCGGGTTGCGCTCATTACATGTGCTTTGGCATATTTAAAACTAAAAATAAACTCTACGTTTTCCTTGTCGATAAGTGGCTTAAACTTTCGGGCTATATCCTGAGCGCCGGTTTGATGTTGCCGGTGAACAAATGTAATTTTACGATCAGGCATCTCTTGCGCCGCATCCAATACCCCTTTGGCATAGGTTTCAAAAGCCCAGTCTTCTTTTGCTTCAAAGTTTGAGCCGTGCATGTTTTCACCGGTTGTTAAACCTATACCGGCCAAATCAGGGTAAGTTACAAACATTTGTTTCACACTTTTTCTAAAATAATCACGTGTAACTTCATTTTCAATTGCATCGGTAATGCCATATTTCCCATCGGTTCCATTCACAAAAATATTCCAGGTAATTACATAAAAATCAACATTCCGGCTTTTACCATAAGCCATTACCTTTTTCCAGAAATCAATTTTATCATCTATTGAAATTTGCTTTAAAATTTCGGGGTTAGCCAAAATTTCAGGGGCATCAAAACCAACACCGTTTCCACTGTAGTACTCTTTCCACTCCACAGTTGAGCGTTGCACATCGGCAAGGGCAACATCTTCGTAGCCCGGAACTTTTACCATTGATGGAAAAGGATGAAGGCTCCAGAGCGAAATATAATTATACCGGTAGCGAGCCATATTGTCGATATACTCCTTCCAAAAATCGAAACTCCACATTTCTGCAATATTTTTTTGTGCAGCATCGCACGGATCGGTATAACTGGGCGATCGCACATCCAGTGGAATGTTGTGTTTTGTTCCGCGTAATTCCATGTGTGGTGCCTGCTCTGTTGCACGAATATCATCCAAACCAAAAATCTGAATTTGCTCGGCCAGTTCCAGCCCACCGTACATTGCCCCGGCCGCATCTTTTGACGTAATTGTAATTTTATCTTCGGTACTAATTCTGAATCCTTCTTTTTTTAACGATTTTTCAGGAGAAATAATAAAGACAATATCAGCATCTTCAAGCTCAGAATATTGAGTGTCAATTTCTTTTTCCACTAATGCGGCATTAATTTCATTTACAGCAAACTGAACCTGTGGATTGTCTTCGAAATAGATTTTTACAGGATGATTTTCAGTTGAACATCCAATTACAAAAATGATACTCAGGATACAAAGGAAAGAATGGAACTTTTTCATTTTGATTTAGTTTTTAGTTTTGTATACAATATACATCTTCGAAAATAGTGAAAATTTGGGGCAAAAGAAAAGAGATAACTTAATAAAGCTATCTCTTTTGAATATAGTTTTTAAAATATTATACGCCTAATTCCCAACGGCGGAAGTAAAGTCCCTGGCGGACAATGGGTAAAGTTTTAAATTCGATTTCTTCCATTTGGGCCAGTGTAAGTGGTTGAAATTCGGACGCAATTTTCACATTTTCTTCGATTTGTGCCACACTGTCAACTCCAATAATCGTAGTACTTACCGGTAAACTCATATTATAAGTTAATGCTTCTTTAATCGAAACAGTTCCGGAAAGAGGAGTTCTGTTACGTGCATCTTTTTGCTCTTCCAGTGGTGGGGGAGTCCAGCACGACAACATTCGGCCGCGGGTGGCAACTTTCATTCCAATAATAGCAATTCCCTGTCGTTGTGCTTCAGGAAGCAAATAATTTTTAAAACTCAGGTAGTGCACATCGGCGGCATTTACGGCCATTAAAATCGAATCGAAGGGATAACGTTTAATGGCTTCAAGTAACACAACAGGTTCGTAGTGCCCGGTAATCCCAATATTCCGCACCATTCCTTCCGATTTGGCTTTCTCCATGGCCTTCATTGCACCGTCTGATGCAAATATCTGATCAACCTGATCTTGTGTTTTAATGTTGTGAATTTGCCATGTATCCAAATGGTCGGTTTGCAGGTTGGTTAAACTCTCTTCCAATAATCGCATCGAGCCATCATAAGTGCGGTTGTGGGTTTTTGTAGATAGCCAAACTTCGCTTCGTCGTGTTTTCATTACCCTGCCAATATTTAGCTGGCTAACTCCTTTGCCATACGAAGCAGCTGTATCGATATAATTTACTCCCAAATCAATGGCACGATTAATAATTTTTTCCGATTCTTCTTCACGGCCTTTTATTTCCAGTGTGGCCTGTCCACCTAAACTAAACACACCTACTTTAAATCCCGTTTTTCCAAACGATCGGGTTGGCATGGCACTGTATGTTACCGGGTTAAACGGATTGTCGTCTTTCTTTTTTACAGGAATGAGTTTATAACTTTCGCCTGAAGCAAAAGATTTGCCAACACTCACTGTTGCCGCAGCAGCCATTCCAGCACCTAAAAATTTTCTGCGATTCATATTTTTTTCTTTCATAGGTTCAGTTATTTATGTTTAAACTTTTGTAAGATAACAATTTAAAACCTGAATGATTGTTTACGAAATGAGGTTGAATGGGTTTCATAAACAGAAGTGTACATCATCAATTTTGAATTGATTTGTCAGGAATAAGGTTTTTACATATTTTTGCAGCCGAAAAAGGCCTCATAGTTCAACGGATAGAATAGCAGTTTCCTAAACTGTAGATCCAGGTTCGATTCCTGGTGGGGCTACAAAGGTCACTGATAATCAGTGGCCTTTTGTTATTATAATCAAAAATTCAATCCCAGTTCTGGCTTGTTTACTTGTGCATAAATACTGGTTTTGTAGTGCGGGCAATGGCTAACAGCTGAGCTGTTTCTTCATCACTGATGGGATTAAAATCTGCCATAAATTCCAATGCTTTCAGAAAAAGAGTATATTCTCCGGGAGGAATAGCAGCAGTAACTTTTTTAGCTAAGGTATAGCGGAGCGCTTGTTTCATGGTTTTTTCATTGTCGATAGGTTTATACCAGCAATTCTTAAATATCAAGTCCTCCTTTTCATGCAACGTCGTTAAGGCCATCGATTTTAAGGCTAATATTCCTATTCCTTGTTTTATAGCTTCGGCATAAATCTGGGGACCAAAATCTCCGGCGCTCCAGCAGGCAAAATTTATGGGAAAAAGTATGGAGTCGAATTCAAAGTTTTTTAAGGCATAAAGCGCTGCACTTACCGAATGAGCGGAAAAACCGATATGCTTAATTTTACCTTCCCTTTTTGCTTTCACCAGGGTTTCTAATGCACCGTTTTTTCCAAAAACAGTTTGTACATCTTCGTTGGTGGCCAGTTCATGAAGCTGGTATAAATCAAAATAACTGGTTTGCATTTTTTTAAGTGAGTTCTCTAAATCTTTTTGAGCACCGGCGGCGTCGCGTTGACGTGTTTTACAAGCCAGAAAACAATCCTTTCTGTAAGGTTTTAATGCCGGGCCAAGCCGCTCTTCTGCATTCCCGTATTTTGGAGCAATATCAAAATAATTAACCCCCAAATCAAAAGCTTTAGCAACCAGTTCATTGGCAAAATTCTGAGGATTATCATTCAACATTATTCCTCCAAAACCGATAATCGATAATTTTTCATCGGTTTTTCCCAGATTTCGTTTGGGGATTGCATAATTTGAAGAAAAATTATTGCCAAAATTTTTAATGGCTTCGATTGTTGCACTCATGTTTTTTTGTTTATTCCGAATTAAAATCAAAGCTATCAATTTCTTGTGGTAATAAAAAGTGGTGCCTGCAAACAGTTAACCAAGCCTATAATCTACTATTTAACTACGAGGAAATACGTATAGTTTTCTCTTCCTAAAATATAGTGACACAATTTTTTAAAAAAATTAAAAAATTCTTTCTTAATGTTTTGATAACTTAAATCTTTTTTGTTCATTTGTAATGTCGTGCGTTCAGCACGATGTGTGTTTGGGGGTTAACATTAGTAAAAGGGCAGTTGTTGAACTGCCCTTTCTTCGTTTATAGAGTTGACTCTAATTCACAAAAGAACTATCTTTCAGAAAAATTTATTAAGGCGTACTAATTTCAACCAGTATAAAATGATTAGGCAACTATTGTTTTCCAGTGTATTTATTCTATTGGTTCAGGTTGTAATGGGCCAGAATGAAGAATCAAAAAGTGACTCATTGTTCAGAATTAACGAAATTAGCCTGGTAATAACAGACTTAATAGACGGAAGTTACCAGTTTAGGTACGAGCGAAAACTTGGACAACATATTTCGGTTGGCTTAGGAACAGCTCTAAAAACAAAAGAAGGATTAATCAGTATCTCGGGGATAGACCGGGAGCGACTTAAAACCGGAGACATAACTTACTCAGGCTACAAACTTGTACCTGATGTAAGGTACTACCTGAATAAAACACAACAATACCAACTCGATGGATTTTATTTTGGATTATACGCAAAGTATTTTCATTTTAAATCAAATTTAAACGGAACCTATACCAGTTCCAAACCCCTGGATTATACGCTCGATATGGACGCTAAAATTAACATATTATCAATGGGGCTTTTGGTGGGCTATAAGCTTGCTCTGAATAAAAGATTTACAATGGATTTTTTAATTTTGGGTCCGGGAACAAGCCGTCATAAATACAAAATTGACAATAACACGGAGCTACCGGAAGAGTTTTACGATGACCTAAACCAGGCTTTGCGAAATTTAAGTCTGTACGACTTGGTTGATAGTGATTTCCGTTTTGATTTTAAAGACCGGCAAACGGAATTTTCAACCTTATCTTTTCGCTATGGGATAACAGTTGGGTATACTTTCTAAACAAAATAAATTTAAACCCTCCGCTAAGTAACAATAATAATATTTTTATTAACCTCTGTATGTCAGTGCTTTAGGTTGTAAAACATAGCTTTCATCACACCTATACCCCTCTAATTATTGTAACTTGCAAAAGTTAAACTTAATGTGCTGTATATAGTTATTATCATGCATTAAGAAAAACACATTCATAATAGGCCGGTTATTGAACCGGCCTATGCTTTTTAATACCTTTAAACCTTTTATTCCTTTACTGGTTTTACTATTCTGTAATTAACCTACAAAAAATGTATCAGAAACTGTTAATCATTCTTTATCTTCCCATTCTTTTGCTATCATCCTGCATGTCTGAAAAGAAACCAAAGCCGGTAATTGCCGTGCAGGACAACTCTTGCTGCCAGCCGGACGTAACCAGCAGGTTTATGGTAGTATCGGATACAACTATAATTAAACCGCAACCGGCTGGAACCGAAGGGATGATTTTTATAAAAGGGGGCACTTTTAACATGGGGGCCGACAACAACCAGGCGCGAGCTGATGAATACCCGAAACACCCTGTGAAGGTGCATAGTTTCTGGATAGATGAACATGAAGTAACCAATGCCCAGTTTAATATTTTTGTAAAAGAAACAGGGTACATAACTGTTGCCGAAAAAAATGTAGATTGGAATATCCTGAAGAAACAACTGCCTCCGGGAACGCCAAAACCACACGATAGTCTTTTGGTGGCCGGATCGATGGTTTTTACTCCCCCCACCGGTGCTGTACCATTAAATGATTATTCGCAATGGTGGAAATGGACAACAGGCGCTTGCTGGAAACATCCATCTGGCCCTGGAAGTTCGATTGAAGGACTGGAAAATCATCCGGTAGTGCATATTTGCTATAACGATGCATTGGCCTATTGTAAATGGGCAGGCAAACGCTTGCCAACCGAGGCTGAATGGGAATATGCAGCACGGGGAGGACTGGAAAATAATATTTATCCCTGGGGAAACGAACACATTGAAAGTGGCTACCCCAAAGCCAACTCGTGGCAAGGCAGCTTTCCGAATTTAAATACCCAAAAAGATGGTTTTTATACAACAGCTCCGGTAAAAACCTATGCCGCTAACGGATACGGACTTTATGATATGGGAGGAAATGTTTGGGAATGGACCGCCGATTGGTACGACAAGGACTATTACAGCACGCTGCCTGCAAACAAGGTGACCACAAACCCAAAAGGCCCTAAAAAATCAGACGGTGGAGATAATGCATTTGAGGATAGAAAAACGATACGTGGAGGTTCCTTTTTATGTAACGATAGTTATTGTTCGAGTTATCGCGTTGCTGCCAGGATGCCGGGAGAAATCTATACAGGCATGAGCCATACCGGGTTTCGTTGTGTAAAAGATGTGCAGGAAGAACCATAAGCTTCTCTTTTCCAGAATGGAGATTTTGGATTTAAATATTTCTTTTCCGCTCTAACAGTTAAAAATTAACGATTCAGGCCTACTGCACAAAGGCAATTCTGTTTCTTCTCCAGTTCGTAACCTCTTGCTATAAAAGTTTTATCAATTTCAATCTCACCTGCACAGCTTTTTATAAGGGTTTTACGTTTGTTTTATCTTTTTTATAACAAAAGTGCATTTCATTTCTTAGCCATTTTTCGTAACTTTTATCGAACAAAAATAGATTATTACAGTTTCTATATCTAAACTGAACAGCCTGATTTACTGATGCGAACAGTAAAAAATGAATGCAGAAATATTGATTTTTAAAATCGAATACAATGACAAATTTACAAGTAGTAAATATTAGCGGAGAACCCTGGTCCGACTTTCTTATCCGCCTGGTGGTAAACATTGTTTCGCTTTTTTGTTTAATCGGTTTATTTATTACCCCAACAACAGCCGCGAAAAATACCTGTTTACTTTTTTCCTGATGGGGATGATGATTTTTTTAATTGCATCGCTACTTGACAGGGTTAGCCTAGATGTTGGACTGGCGCTTGGCTTATTTGCAATTTTTGGTATAGTCAGGTACCGCTCTCCTTCCATCGATTTAAAAGAAATGACTTATTTATTTCTGGTAATCGGTATTTCAATAATTAATGCGCTGGTTGCCTTTAATGTACAAACATTAGCCGGGCTGTTTATTGCCAACTTTATTATTATTGCTTCGGCACTGATTATGGAAAATTACAAGCCCCGAAAATATTTGCTGAAAAAGCCTTTGGTTTATCAACCGGTAAATTATTCGGTTTTAAACGATAACGAAAGTTTACTAAACGAAATAAGGGAAGAAACTGGAATTGATGCAGTTAAAGTTGAAATTGAAAAAATTAACAAGGCCAAAAACGAGGTAATGGTTTGGATATATTTTAAAGAAAATAATCCGCAAACAGTTAAAAGCAACAACAAGGAGTTAAACTCGCCAGACACAAATGCAGGATATGAAATTACTGATACCAATAATTACCAGTAAGGAATAGAAAATGGAAAAGGTTCGCACTTGCAAGCCTTTTCCATTTCTTCTTTCTTTTATTTCAAAATAGCCTCAATTGCCGTTAACTCTTCAACGGTAAAAGCCAGATTTTTTAACGTTTCTACATTATCATCCAGTTGTTTTACCGAGCTGGCTCCAATTAACACCGAGGTAATTCGTTTATCGCGCAGCACCCAGGCCAGCGCCATTTGTGCCAACGACTGATTACGCTCCATTGCGATTGTATTAAGTGCCACAATTTTATCGTGTGCCAAATCCACATCCTCCTTTTTCAGAAAAACCTCGCGTGTGGCTCTTGAGCCGGCAGGAATGCCTTTCAGGTATTTATTGGTGAGCAAGCCCTGTGCCAATGGCGAAAAAGGTATACAACCAATTCCTTCTTCTTCCAGTACATCCAGTAATTCAGCCTCAACCCATCGTTCAAACATCGAATACCGGGGCTGGTGTATCAGGCAAGGTGTTCCTAATTCTTTTAATATGCGCGAAGCTTCTTTGGCCATGTCGGCCGGATAATTTGAGATACCCACATAAAGTGCTTTTCCCGATCGAACCGCCCGATCAAGAGCCATCATTGTTTCTTCAAGCGGGGTATCCGGATCAGGCCTGTGCGAATAAAAAATATCGACATACTCCAGTCCCATTCGTTTTAAACTCTGGTCTAAACTGGCCAGTACATATTTTCTACTCCCCCATTCGCCATAAGGCCCGGGCCACATCAGGTAACCGGCTTTACTCGAAATAATCAGTTCATCGCGGTAGACACTAAAGTCCTGTTTCAAAATTTTCCCGAAATTCTCCTCTGCCGATCCGGGAGGCGGGCCATAGTTATTTGCCAAATCAAAATGGGTAATTCCCAAATCAAAAGCCCGGTGCAACATGGCTCTGCCATTTTCAAACACATCAATTCCGCCAAAGTTATGCCACAGGCCTAATGATACGGCCGGTAACTTTAGCCCCCATTTTCCGCAGCGTTTGTACTGCATGGTATCGTAACGCGAATCTTTTGGTAAATAAGTCATCCTATCGAATTTAATTGGTTATGCCTTCAATCTTTCAAAGTTAATTTTCTTTTGGCACAATTTTAAACAATAAAGCCTTCATCCTGTTTATTGTCGTTTTTCAGGCTGCCTTCCCCAACTTTTAGGTGCTTTTTGAAACCAATCGCTAATAAAAACCATATAAAAAAGTACGGAAACTTAAATCGAATAGCCATGAATGAAAAACTAGTAACAATTGTAGTTTTGCCTCTGGCGCGGGCCCATATTCTGAAAATGCGTTTAGAGGACAAAGGAATTAAATGCGAATTGGAAGATGTGCATTTAATTGAGGGAGCAGCCACATCAACCGTTCGGGTTAAAATTCTGGAAACCGACCTGAACGAAGCCTTTAAAGAAGTTGACCAGCTTCTTGGTTTAAAACCCGAAACACAGAAAAAAAGTCATAAACCCGGACAAATTCTTGTACCTGTTGATTTTTCAAGCGTTTCGGAAAAAGCTGTTGAAATGGCGTTTAACATTGCTAACCACCTGAATACGCACCTGGTAATAATGCACTCGTACATCAGCCCCGTGCGGTTTTCTATTCCGTATGGCGATATTTACCCCTACGATACAACGCTACTTAAACAAACCGAGCATGCCGAGGAGGAAGCCAACCGCCAATTCAAGAACTTTTTAGCAACGCTTGTACAAACTATCGGCACCGAGAACTGGGAAAAAGTAAACCCGGAATACATTGTGAAACCCGGTTTTGCTGAAGAAGATATTCTGGCCTACGCGAAAGAACACCCTACCCGGCTGATTGTTATTGGCCGCGGTGGCGACCGTTCGTGGCCAGGCACTGTTGGCAGCGTAACTGCCGATGTTATGTACAATGCTCCGGTGCCGGTATTGGTAGTTCCCGAAGAAATGCAACCCAAACCGGTTGAGCAGTTTAAAGAGGTGCTGTATGCCACCAATTTTGATGAAAAAGATTTTACTGCACTGGACAAACTAATGAATATTGTTAAACCATACAACGTAAAAGTTACCTGCGCACATGTTGGACTGCCCGACGAATATGGCTGGGACATTGCCCGCCTGGAAGGCATGAAAGATATTCTGCACAAAAAATACAACAGCAAAGAATTTGAATGTAAACTGATTATGGGTAACAATGTGTTGGATACGCTTGAAAGCTCGATGGAAAACGACAACATCGATATTCTGGCACTAACAACACATAAGCGCAACATGATTTCACGCTTGTTTAATCCGAGTCTGGCGCGCAAAATGGTATTTCATACCCATATACCTTTGCTGGTGTTTCATGCCTGAGCTTGCGTTAAAAGCAGCCATAAATGGCCTGTCATCCGCGTTAAGCGTGGTGAAACTTTAGGCCAATTCTGTTTTTATAGTTTCACCTGTTATCCACCTCAAACAGGGCGGTGCTTTTGGCCACAACCTCCATAACTTCAACTCATTTTTTTCGTACAAACATTTGTTTAACTAAAACTTACTATCATGAAAAATTTTATCCTGTCTTTTATTTTGTTTGTTTTTTTAGTTCCTGCCACTTCCTTGCAACTGCAGGCACAGGAAACCGAAGGCCCCTCGATGTTCCTTATTTTTGAAGAGTTTGTTGCGCCGGACAATATGAATGAGTTTTGGAAAGTACAATCGGAAGCGCTCGACAAATTTGATGAGCTGGACTTTAACATGACCTTTTCAGCTTATCGCACCGACGATTTTTCATTTTACTGGGCCATGCCGCTTAAAAACTTTGCGGCACTTGATGAATTATTTGCCAATATGATGAAAAACCACCAATTGCTGATGGAGAACGGCTACAATCCCGCTGAAAAATTTCGTGGCCTTTCTAACTTGAGTCATTTTGTTGTAAGCTGGAACAAAGAACTCTCGTATTATCCCGCCGACTATCAAAAACCGGAAGAACCGGAGATTTTTCATGAATGGGCTTTTATTTACTTAAAATCGGGGCACGAAAAACAAGCTGCCGAAATATTAAAAAAATACCGCGACTTTTATGATAGCATTGAAGAAAACTACCATTGGGATGTTTATGAAGTGCTCCTGGGCAACCATACACCTTGCTGGATAGTGGAAAGCAGGGCAAAAAATGAATTGGAAATGCGTAAGCTGGAAGCTGACATGGAGAAGAAATATGGCGAAAAGTTTATGGAACTATGGAGCGAGTTTGTAAAACACACCGATAAAATGGAAATTAAAAAAGGCTGGTACATGCCCAAGTGGTCGCGCTACGCCGAGAACTGAAACAACAGCTAACTGGTGATAAGCCTGACAAGAAGGCGACAAATCCGGGCAGGGGTTGAAACAAACACGACCTATCGGCTCTGCCCGGATTAATTCCTGCCCATTTTTTATGCCTGACTGAACACCAGGTTATGTGAAAAATTTTCATCAGAATCACAAATACATCCCAACTTGTTTCAAAACACATTTTACGCTATACACCTTATCCTCAACACTTTTCTTTAAACACAAATTATTTATTTCCCTACTTCTTTACGCCTGGTATGTTTTTCTTCGGGGAAAAATGTATTTTTACTTTGATAGAAAAGGTATTAACAGCAACCTAAAAATAAAACCAGGAAATCAAAACCCGAATGAAGCAAAAGATTATACCAATTATTAATTTGCTTTTCGTTTTACTGCTTGTTCATCCATCAGTATCTTTTGCATTGGCAGCTACCAGCAATCAGGCTGATAGTTTGCGACAGGTAATTGAGAAAACAACTGGAAAGAAACAGATAAATGCGCAGTTGGATTTGGCGATGCACCTTTTTGAAAGAAAAAATGAAGCTGCCAAAGAACAGGCTGCACTGGCTTTAATGTCTGCCAAAAAGATCGGCGATTCAGCGCTACAGATGCGTGCCTATTTTGTTCTGGGCCGTGTAAGTCATGTAATTAGCAATATTCAGCTTTCGCAAGCCTACCTCGATAGTGCTCTTACCCTGGCTGCACAACTTGATGACAATTATTATAAAAGCGAAATACTATTACGCACCGGTATTAACCAACATACTCAGGGCGAACATTTGTTAGCACTGCAATCGTTTAACACCTCCATCCAAACCGGACGAATGTCGGAAAACTTCCGAACAGTTGGTGCCTCCTACTCTATGATGGGAACGATTTTCAGGGTAAACGGACTTTATGACCGTGCTATTGAATACATTATTAAATCGAAACTTAGCTACCAAAAGGCTGAATATTCAGAAGGTTACGCATGGACAGCTTATTTACTGGGGCGCATTTACGCTGATTTACATTTGTTTGACAAGGCCATGGATTATTACCAGGATGCCCTGAAAGCCTACAAAGAAATGGCTGAAATTGACGAAAATCCAAACGGACTGGCCATTTGTTACGAACAGATAGGCATGCTTAACCTGGAAGCCGGAGCTACCGATGAAGCTCGAAAAAATATCGAGTTCACCTTAGGTATTCACCGGGAAAGCAAATCAAAATATGGCATATCCAATTCATACAAAAACCTGGGACGCATTGAATTTGCTTCGGGAAATTACGCACTGGCCGAACAATACCTGATGCAGGCTCTCGACTCAAAAGCCGAAATTGGAGATTTACTCAGTCAGCCTTCCATTTATTCGTACCTGGGGCAAACAAAAATAAAACAGGGCAAAGCAAAGCAAGGTCTCGAGCTAATTGAAAAAGGACTTGAACAAGCCATTCTAAACAACCAAAAACGCGTTCAATTCGACATTTATTCAATTTTAAGCCAGATCTACCTTGAATTTAACCAGCTGGAAAAGGCGCTATCGTGTCAACAGCAACAAATAAACATACAGGATTCAATGCTTTTAGGTGCTGCCAATATAAAAATGGACCAGCTACAGGGAATTTACGAAATTGATGCTAAAAACAGCCAGATAGCACAACTGCAGCAAGAAAATGAAATTAATGCTTTGAAACTTAAACAACACCGCGCATCTATTTTATACATGGTGCTTGGCATTTTTCTGGCCATACTTATTGCAGCCATTATTTTTATTTTTTACCGCAGACTGCGCCAAAACAACCTGCAATTGGCCGAAGCCAATGAAGCAAAAGACAAGTTTCTGGCTATTATTGCCCACGACCTGCGAGGGCCAACCCACACACAAACAGCCTTCCTCGATCATTTAATCCAGGAATTTGATTCCATCAGTCCCAACGAACTTAAAAACTTACTGCAAATTATTCATCAGTCGTCGGAAAATACCAGCAACCTGCTCGACAATCTGTTGCTGTGGGCACAGTCGCAGGTGAAAAAGATGGAAGTAAAACCAGTGGCCTTAAATCTTGCCGATGTAATAAATAAGGCACTTGGCAATTTGCACCAGGCCGCCAACCTAAAACAAATAAACTTCGCCATCGATATTAAAGAACAATTAATGGTTTATTCCGACCCGAATATGTTGCAAACAGTTGTACGCAACCTGGTTAGCAACTCCATAAAATTTACGCCACGTGGCGGTTCTATTGCCGTAAAAACCTGCGAAGCCAAACAAAACGAGGTGTGTATAACCATTACCGACACCGGTGTTGGCATGAGTGCCGAAAAGCTTTCGAAACTTTTTGATATTGGTACCAAAAGTAATTCGCCGGGTACCGAAAATGAAAAAAGCACCGGCCTGGGACTGGTTTTGGTAAAAGATTTTGTGGAGAAAAATAATGGAACCATCCACATTGAAAGCGAAAAAGGCAAAGGCACTTCGGTTGTTGTTACACTTCCTGCTGCCTAATCCATTTTTACCGAACCATACTTTTTCTGTCCCCTTTTAGGCATCAAGGGTAAACGCGTAGAAAAGGAAATTTGTGTTCCATTAATCCATCTTTTTACTGGTCTTTATAACCGCCCTGCTTTTACTATCCAACCAAATCATTTCCTCCCAATCGCCATGCCTGGTATATGTAAGGTGCAATTTATCAGTTGCTTTGTTTTTAGGAATGAAAAACACCTGGCCAAAATCTTCATAAAAGCATTGCTTGCTAATTTTTAACGAACGAAAAGAAACACAACAGAGCTTCCTCTTGAGTTACACCGATTAATACCGATTTTAAGCATCAGTACAAAAAGAATGTTTTCCTGTCAGAACAATATAGAGCAGATTTCGTTAAAATAAACCTGGCAGCACTCATTAACTGCTGTCATTTTAAATCATATTTATGCAAACAGCTATAACCGGACTTACACCGGAATCCAATAACGATGATCCCTCATCCATTCCTTTTTCGCAATTTTTAGAAAACCTGAAAGAAAAAATGAAACAGGTATTACATGTAAGGGCAGATATTGACCAATTGAGTTTAAAGCGGGGGCTTCCGCCATTTGTTATGCGCGAGATTATGTCGGTAAATCCCTTGTCGGTTGGTATTCCGAAACAATTTGGCGGACGAGGAGGAGTGATGAAAGAAAACATTGGCTTGCTGGCAGCAGCATCTTACGAATCCCTGGCCTTATCGTTAACTTTTGGCATTAACTCGGCCTTGTTTCTTCAACCTTTTGGAAAGTTTGGACAAGAAGAAGTAAAAGCACCCGTTTTCAATCGCTTTTTAAACGAAAAAGCCATGGGCGGACTTATGATTACCGAACCCGATTATGGCAGCGATGCACTGAATATGCAAACTGCCTACACAAAATCGGAATCGAAATTTCACCTGAAAGGAAAAAAACACTGGGCCGGATTAACCGGCTGGGCCGACTTCTGGTTGCTCTCAGCGCGTCAACAGTCAAAATCAGAAAAATTGCAACGCGACATTGACTTTTTTCTTTGCGATGTAACTGCTCCCGGTCAAAACATTGTAGTAGAAGAGTTTTTTGAAAACCTTGGCCTTTATGCCATCCCATACGGACGTAACCACATTGATGTACAAGTGCCACATACCCATAAACTGGTCCCCGAAACGACAGGAGTAAAAATGATGCTCGACCTGTTACACCGTAGCCGCATGCAGTTTCCGGGAATGGGAATGGGATTTATTCAGCGCATGCTGGATGAAGCACTCACACACTGCAAAGAAAGACGGGTAGGTGGTAAAAGTTTGTTTGGCTACGACCGTGTGCAGCACCGTTTATCGAAACTACAGGCCTCGTTCACCATTTGCTCGGCCATGTGTGCCAATAGCAGCGAAAAAGCCGGGTTGGATGTCGACCTGTCGGGGCACGGAATGGAAGCCAACGCCGTAAAAAGTGTTATTACCGATTTAATGCAGGAAGCGGCACAATCGGTGGTGCAATTGGTAGGGGCAAAAGCCTATAAACTTAACCACATTGCCGGGCGTGGTACGGCTGATAGCCGGCCGTTTCAGATATTTGAAGGATCAAATGATATTCTTTATGCACAAATTTCGGAAGGATTGGTAAAAATGATGAAACGAGCCAAAGAACATAACCTCTTCCGGTTTCTGAAAGACTATGAGCTGACCAACAAGGCGGTTCATTTTGTAAAAAAACAGGTCGACTTTAACCTCAACCTTCAGCTACCACAACGTAAGTTGGTTGAAATGGGTAAGATCATCGGCCGGATTATTTCAATGAACCAGGTATTGGAGCTTTCGGAAAAAGGTTTTAACAAAGAATTAATTGATGGCAGCGTGACCTTTCTGCAGCAGGAAATTACCAAATTGATGTCGGTATTTACCTATTCAAACAACGAAAAGGTGGTTGATGATTACAACGAGAACACCTCGTGGCTGAACTTTGTGGTGGAGTAAAATACTTATACAATAATTTGAACTAAAAATATTGTAGAAACAGTACCGAAGGAACGTTATGTGCAATAACAGCCGGCATGAAATACCAAAAGCCGGTACGCTGCCCCGGATGTAACTAAACCTCTATGCATTGAAAATACATAGGTTTACAAATTATAACTAAACCTCTATGCACAGGAAGTACATAGGTTTAAGATTGAATGAAATTCAAAAGAAATAGAATAAAGACATGAGTACAAAGTAAGAGAGAAGAAAGCACCACATTTTGTATTCTTTCTCAATACTCATATCTCTGTACTTATTCTTCATTATGAATTTAAAATTTATAGAAACTGAAAATAGCTGCAAAAAAATTGCAGAGCCTGTCCCGAATTTATTTTTGGGGTTTCAACCATTAAGCAGAAAATCAAATCACTTTTCGTAAACATTTTTACTTTTGCAGGCTTATATAGGAGCATGGGCATTTTTCGCAATTTAAATCTACAGGAAATAAAAACCCTGAAACTGCACCTGTTTTACAGCGGCATCGAGGGTATTGCTGCCGGTGCCTTACTATTAACCGAGTTTATTTTTATTAAGTCGCTAAAAGGAAGCAACGTACAGCTGGCTTTTCTGTTTCAGTTTAGCATGGTGGTATTTTTATTTGCTATGGTAGCCAACGAAATACTGCGCCGCTACCCCAACCGCAAAGTATTGCTGCGCAGCATTGCCATTGCTTCCAAATTGCCGCTGGTAGCACTGGCCTTTTTCCCCGGTGTAAGCCACAACCAAGGGCTTCCGGCTATTTACCACACTATCTTTCTGGCTATCTTTTTACTCTATTTCGTTTCAAAAATTGCAGTTATTCCCTCCATCAATCAATACCTGAAAGGCAATTACCAGCACGAAAACTTTGGTCGCCTGTTTGGCTATTCCGTTTCGGTACAAAAAGTTGCCATGTTGCTCTCTACCTTTACTGCCGGCTTACTGCTCGATCTTAATCCCAACTCTTACCGGGTATTTTACCCCCTGGTAGGCGTATTGGCTATCATATCCATTTTTCAGCTTACCAAAATTAAGTTTATCCATACTGCCGAAGCTGTAAATACCCCCTTGTGGAAATCCTTGCAGCTGTCGTTTCGCCGGGTATTTTTTATTTTAAAAACCAACAAAGCCTTTCGTCATCTCGAACTGGGTTTTATGATTTATGGTTTTGCCTGGATGAGCACCCACGCTGTAATTACCATTTTTTACGAGCGCGCCCTGCACTTAAACTACTCCAGCGTAGCCTTTTACAAAAACGCCTTTAACCTCATCGCCATTGCCTTTTTGCCCTTTTTCGGGCGTTTTATCGGCAAACGCGATCCGCGCCGCTTTGGCATTATCACCTTTGGCTCGCTGCTGCTGTTTATTTTATTTACCGCCCTTACCGAATACTACAACGGCCACTTCCAGCTCTACGGAATAAAAATCTATTACATGCTGCTAGTAGCCGTGTTTTTTAACGGACTTTTTATGGGTAGCATGCCCATTTTGTGGGGCATTGGCAGCAGCTATTTCTGCCAACCCAACCAGGCCGCCGACTACCAGAGCGTGCACCTTTTTTTAACCGGCGTACGCGCCCTGTTTGCCCCCATTATTGGTATCAAATTGTACGAATGGTTTGGTTTTAGCCTCACCTATGCCACCGGCATTGTACTGCTCGTTTTCGCCATTTTACTTATGATTTATTCCGAAAAACGCTTTCCAAAAACCAGTTAAAGAAAACATTTTTTACGGCTGGCAGCCGGGCTTTCCGCTTTACCGGTTTTGGCTGCTTGCGCTTTTCTACACCCGGCAAGGGGCTCCTCTGTCGCCCGTACCGGCTAATAAAAGCGTGGCGCAGCCTGCAACAGGGTGCCGCTGCAATCCCTGCCACAATCCCCTGCTTATGGCTAATTTATTGCACCATTGGCAACCAGGAAGCTAAGCCTATCGCTGCCTTAAGTTATCTTGTAATAAAGAGGCTTACGCTAACCAACAAATACTGCATTAATCAACTGCTTCTTTCAGGTGCAGCTCCATACCCAATTGTTGCATCATTCCCAGTTCATCAAACAGCTCGTATTCTTCAATAATTTTCCCGTGCTCCAACCGGTAAGCAGTAAAAGTCTGTATTTTTACTTCATTTCCGCTGGCCGGAATTCCATTTAATTCACCGGTATGCACACAGCTAAATAATACCCGGCTAAATACCCTGTCGTTACTACCAAACATATCCAGTATTTCCAGGTGCGATTGTTCAAAAGCCGCTGCATAAAACGCATACATCTTTTTATACTCTTCAATTCCCCTGCAGGTCATATTGGGGGTGTGGTATTCCACATTGGGTGCCAAACATTCATCCAGCACCGCGCTGTTTCGTTTGTTCCACAATTCATCAAAAACATGCTCAATAAGCTTTTTATTTCTGCGCTCTTGTTCTTGTAGGTGTTTAAATTCTGCTGTTTCTAACATGATTATTAATTTTTGGTTACGCCGGATTATACGTTTCCGAAAAAGAAATGTTTTTTGGGGAGTACTGTAAAATGCCCGTTGCCCACCTTGCAGACAAATGATGAAAAGAGGGGAAATAATTGATTACCTAAGTGGCTGCACTCCCGCGTAATGCCGAGGCCAACGAAAAGCAACGTCTGCGTTATTGCAAAAACAGTAAAACTACCGCCGGCCCCCTTTCTCCTCCTCAAAGCATGAGAGCCTGTCCCGACCAAGCAAAGCGAACGTCGGGAGGACCAGCGAAGCTGGTGAGGTGGTCGATGGGGTTTAAATCCTTAGCCCCGCTCTGCCCCTCGTTTGCAACGAGGGGCTAACTTTTTGTCGTTTTTAACGACGTCTTAAACAGTTGGTAACAGTTATTTTCCATGATTCCTATTTGTCGATACAATCGACTGAACGCCTGACCCCTCGTTGCAAACGAGGGGTAGAGTCAGAAATGTTCGTGCTGCAGGCTTGTCTGTTATTTTAATGGATAAAATTGGAATGTATTAATTTCTCCTCCTGCCAGGAGGAGTACCGCTGATGGAGTGCAACGCAATCAGTGGGGAGGTGGTGCAGCTAAACCACCCCGTCGTCAGCGAATTCCCGCTCTGCCCCTCGTTTGCAACGAGGGGCTAACTTTTTGTCGTTTTTAACGACGTCTTAAACAGTTGATAAAAGTTATTTTCCATGATTCCTATTTGTCGATACAATCTACTGATCTACCCCTCGTTGCAAACGAGGGGTAGATCAGTAGATCAGGATGTAGCTTTTAATGCGTCAATTTCCTGCTGAACAGCCTGTGCTTCGGCATATTTCTCATCAGACTGCCGCCGGTTGGTTCGCGACAATAAAAAAGCTTCTTCCATTAATTTATCGTGTTTTCGAACCAGGGTTTTTATCGGGTCTTTTTTAAATAATCCAAACATATCTTTATTGTTTTTATGGTTTCAACTCAGGCAACCTTTCCGGATTGGCTTTCCGACAAGTAATTATCAATAACAATAGAATCGGCTTTCAGCAGGTGCATCAGGTTATACAAGCCAAAAAAGGTACGGTTCATATAAATAAAATGCCGCGATCCCCGGTTTCCGTTCATATTCCTCAACTCGGTGTTTTTACTGTAGGCTGTCCCCAGATCACTCAGGCGTTTAAAAAAGCCGGCATCAGAGAAATCAAACTTTTCCGACTGAAAAGGCTGTGTAAACAAGTCGAGCAAACGCTTAAACATTTCGGTAAAAAAGGCCAGTTCCTCCAAACTATCGTCTTTTCGCAGAATTTCCAGCTCATAAAGTTTTTTGGTAAAAATCTCGGGGTTATTGCGGTTTTCGGGCAATGCCAGCTCAAAATACGGGATGTAAAACGAATCGGGGATACTTTTTACACATCCAAAATCGAGGGCTACGAGCTCCTTGTTTTCCGACACCAAAAAATTCCCCGGGTGCGGATCGGCATGAAATTTCCGCAGGTGATGAATCTGGTACATATAAAAATCCCATAAGGCCTGTCCCATTTTATTGGCCAGCGCTTTATCGGTATTACCGGCAGCAAACTCCGAAAGATGCTGGCCCTCCATCCAGTCCATGGTAATAAATCGCTCCGACGAAAGGTGTTGGTAATAGTTGGGGAAACACAAATTGGGAATATGACTGCACTGCTTAATGGTTTCGAGGCTTTGCTCCACCTCCAGCACATAATTGGTTTCATCCAGCAGTTTTTCCTCCACTTCTTTAAAATACACCTCCGAACCTTTTCCCCGAATGTTAAACAGTTTCATGGCCATTGGTTTAACCATCGCCAGGTCGCTGCTGATGCTTTCTGAAACTCCCGGATACTGGATTTTTACGGCCAGGTCTTTACCATCTTTCCGCGCCCGGTGTACCTGTCCGATACTGGCACCATGCACCGCGTTGGGATTAAATTCATCAAACACCTGGTCGGGTGTACGACCAAAATATCGCTGAAATGTTTTTACCACCAGCGCTGCCGATAGCGGCGGAACCGAAAACTGCGAAAGCGAAAACTTTTCGATATACGCCTCGGGCATAATATTCTTTTCCATGCTTAGCATCTGCGCTACTTTTAGGGCACTACCTTTTAAGTTTTTAAGCCCATCGTAAATATCGCTGGCATTTGATTGGTTGAGCTTTTCACGCGCCGCTTCTTCTGTCGAGCTTAACTTGTCGCCGTAATATTTCAGGTAGTTGATGCCCACTTTAGCACCGGTTTGCACCATTTTGGTAGCCCGTTCAATTTTCGAGGTTGGTATCCTATCGATGGTTTTCATTAGTTGCTACTTATTTTTTCGTGATACAAAAATTTACCCAGATCGAATACCGATTGCAGTGTGGCTGCATCCAACAGGTTAAAGGCGGTATTTACCGATTTCTCAATCAATACATCGGTTTTTTCAAAATCGGGAGAAGTATCTTCCAGCCAGAACCGGAGAGTAAAGAGCAATTGTGCCCAGGCCGATTCATTGATGCTGCGCGACTTTATTTTTTCCATCTTTTTATGCGGCAGTTCAGGTGTTTCAATCTCCAAGTCATCAATAAAGGCGCAAAGAGCTTTTTTTAGCTCCGATAAGGAGGCCAGCACTTTCAATTTATCTTTGGCACCTTTTAATACCAATAGCACATAACTGCGATTGGCTTTTAACACCTCGAAAAAAGTGTAGTAAAAAGCAAGTACTTTGTTTTTTGCATCGTAACTATGGTAGGCTTTGTTTTGCTCCAGCAATTGCATGCTTTGGTCGAAAAAAGCTCTAAAAACCGCTTTCTCCAAGGCATCAAACGAGCCAAAATGCTGGTAAAAATCTGCCTCTTCCATTTCCAAATCACGGGCAAAGGCATAAACACTGGCCGGACGCTTCCCCTTTTCGAGCCTGAAATTCATGTAGGCCGACAAGATTTCTGTTGTTGTTTTTTTGTTTTCCATACCCGAAAAACAGTCTTCCAATATTTTTTGTTCAACCTTTTGCGCTTTTTTCTTAAACAAAAAGAATTCAACAACTTGTTTTTACCTGCTGTACCTTCTGCTTTATGGCGTTTTATTGAAGGAATAAAAGATATTCACCGGCTCAGTGTTTGTAACGAAGAGGTGCGAGATTACGTTGGTCGTAACTTTGCCCCTTAATAATAAAATAAAACCCACGCTCCTAAGCTAATCCCGTCGCAAGGTATCTTCCCATATAATTCCACCTGCACAGCCCACCTACACCATCTCATTGCAAAGGCGAAAAACTATTACCGGCCCCTTTTCTCCTCCTGGCAGGAGGAGTACCGCTAATGCAGTGCAACGCAATCAGTGGGGAGGTGGTGAATTCACCCTCCTGAACCCGCTCTGCCCCTCGTTTGTAACGAGGGGTGAACCTTTTGTCGTTTGTAACGACCTCTTAAACAGTTGACAACAGTTCATTACAATGATTCCTATTTGTCGATACAATCGACTGAACGCCTGACCCCTCGTTGCAAACGAGGGGTAGAAAAGATTCCACCTGCACAACCTCATTGCAAAGGCAGTAAAACAATCTCAACCAATAAAACAATTCCACATTCCCTTTGTGCCAACAAAGACAATAAAACGCCTTGCCGAATAAACAAGCAATTTGTCTCAATTCTTTATTTTTTCGTGATCCTTTTGTGATACTTATCGTTGTTCTTTGCAGGTAACAGGTATCATAAAAGGTCCTTATTTAGTGATGATGATGCCTTTACCATGATTAAGTCATGAGCAATTAACATTTAAAAACGAATACTACCATGAAAAAGATGAAAACTTACAGCCTGTTGCTACTTGCCCTAAGCTTATTTGTCATGGCCTGCAACAACGAAGAAGATGACAACACCATGCCTGCTGTTTTGTATACCGACATTACGGCCAGCCAGGTAAAAACAGAACTGGTTGACGATGCAAGCATAAGCCCTTATGCGGCTATTTTTGATGTGTCGCCGGTGTACAACGACGGGCACCTGCCCTTTTCCACCGATGCCAATGGCGTTAACGGACTGGGGACACTGCTGGGCAGTTTGGATAAAACAAAAAGCTACCTGGTGTATTGCCATGGCGATGCGCCCTCGATTGCGGCTGCCGAATTACTGATTGAAAACGGCTTTACCAAGGTATTCCGCCTGCAGGGCAACTACGGTGCCTGGAACGATGTATCGTTTGTTGACATTGCTGCCAGCGTTGCAAAATCGAAAATTGATGCCGTTGAGTTTGAAGCCATTTTCGATGTGTCGCCACATTACAACACCGAACACCTGCCCGGGGCAAGCAATGCCAATGCCGGTGGTGGAGGTACCGAGCTGGCCACTTTAATTGCCGATATGGACAAAACAAAAAACTACCTGGTGTATTGCCATGGCGATGGACCGTCAATGGCCGGGGCACAGCTGATGGAAGATGCCGGCTTTAAAAATGTATTTCGTTTGGAAGGTAACTTTGGGGCATGGACCGACGCCGGGTATGCTACCGAATAAGTAAAACACAAAACAAGCACCCACACTACCGCGCGTATGCTTTCGCGTGGTATTTTACCATATAATTTCCCTCTACCCCTCGTTTGCAAACGAGGGGTAGAGTCAGAAACGTTCGTGCTGCTGGCTTGTCTGTTATTTTAATGGATAAAATTGGGATAAAATCATTTCTCCTCCTGCCAGGAGGAGTACCGCTGGTGCAGTGCAACGGAATCAGTGGGGAGGTGGTGTAGCTAAATCACCCCGTCAGCGAATTCTCTCTACCCCTCGTTTGCAAACGAGGGGTAGAAAAGCTTCGTGTTATTTTGCTTTTTCACCGGCAAGTCCCATATCAAATTTCTCAAGCGAAGCATCCAGGAAGATTTTCACTGCATTGCTTACTTTTTCTTTATATACTCCGGCATCACATTCAATGGTATTGGTTAATTCCACGCTGGTATCTTCTACCGTAAAAAATGCGGCATACGAAGGAACCGATGTTCTTTTTTTATCGGCTACAGCCTTGAATTCTTCACTGGCAAATACGCCGTTAATTACCAGGGGTTGGGTTAAAAGCACTTCTACAGCGGCCTCGGGATAGGCAGCTCCGGGTTTATTCCCTTTTCCTGAGGCATAGGTTGCCCTGGCGCTTTGTACCCTTAAATACGGACCTCCTTTTACTTTTGCGGTGCCCAGTTTTGATTTTGGATCGAGGTAAATGCTTGGAACATTAATGGCAATGTCAATTACTACAGCATCATTCAGATCCTGGCTAATTTTGGGTAGCCCTTTGTGATAGATGGCAGAGGTAAAATCGTTTTGGTTGGATACGGCTCCCATAAAGCCTCCAGATTTTTCTTTTCCCTTTTTGCTTACCTTTTGAACATAGTAAGAAAATGGCGTGGGAATTACCATCAGGCTACCCTCCACCTGTTCCTGGTTAATTCGGGGACCATCCAATTTCAAATGCTCCGTATAAAAAGGAATCGACTCCATGTCTCTGGCCGTTCTGATTTCAAATCCTCTTGATTTTAATGACTCAATGTAGTCGGCGTAAATTTTGTCGGTGAGCTCCTGCAGGTCTTCTGCCTGCAAACCTTCAACACCAACAGCCAATTTTGCCGTAGCATTACCGGTATACGAGCCTCCACCAAGCTGACGTCCGCCGTAAACTGTTTTTTGGGCTTCAGCAATCATCTGGTAGTAAACCTTAAAATTGTTGATGTACACTTGTTTTGGGGCTTCAGCCAATCCTTGCGATTTCATGCTTACCACCGACAGGCTTTTTTTTCCGAGTTCCTGAGCAATTGCTGTAGATAGAACAGCACAACTGAGTAGTAGAAGTAAACTTAGTCTTTTCATGGATGTAACATTTGATTATTAATTTATTATATATACCCTTCCGTAAAAATTCCAATTTTCACAACACCTTTTTAATAACTACAAATAAGCCTTTATTCTGTTTAATACTTCGAGGTATTTTTTTAATAAAATATGGTGGATAAGCCCATATCGAATAGCTGGTTAAGTAATTTTTACATACAAAAAGCTACCCCCACCTGCCCCTCGTTTGCAACGAAGAGTAAATGAGAAAAGGGGAATCTAAAGCTGAACAGGGTACGTCAGCGCAAAACAAATAACAATACTTGTAAGATTTATAAGGATGCGCACACCCAGAGAATAAGACGAATAGCTAATGTTAAACACCTCGCTGATGACAATGAACAAAGCCATGGCACTAAACCAGGGGGTAAAAAGCAAGGCGAAATCACGTCGAAGCAACATAATTACCAAATCGTGTAAAAAACCACAAAAGGCAAAAGTAAGCAATAGTGAAAAAGCCCGGGGCATCCGTTTTTCTAATGGTTTATAAATGTATTTCCCCAGGTAGAAACCCCAAATAGGATTCCAGTACTTCCAAAAGCCGGCAAAGTTTCCGGCCCCAAACGAGTGAAGCAGCATATTTTTTAACGAACTACTGTGGCCAAGGGGCACTCCGTTTCTTTTTAAAATGTATTCCGATAAAGTCATTGTATACACAACAACAATAAGCCAAGCTTGTTTTGCGGGGAACAAGTTAGCCAGACACTTCAGGTCTCACCTGCCCCTCGTTTGTAACGAGGGGCTAACTTTTTGTCGTTTGTAACGACGTCCTAAACAGTTGGTAACAGTTCATTACAATGATTCCTATTTGTCGATACAATCGACTGAACGCCTGACCCCTCGTTGCAAACGAGGGGTAG